>ERZ1674208.126-NODE-127-length-13161-cov-7.268427_pt1 | contig 13161 bp, 10 predicted proteins | sample MGYA00581113_ERZ1674208 | MGnify/ENA primary metagenome ERZ1674208 (study PRJEB41354, sample SAMEA4873350) | human saliva metagenome | biome: human-associated habitat [ENVO:00009003]; feature: mouth environment [ENVO:08000002]; material: saliva material...
AAAGAGTTATGTTTGGTCCTAAGGAAACGGTTTTACTGTTGCAGTTTCCCAATACGGCATAGACACCTCATCCTCCGATTACGTTGAACGCGCCTTTATTTTCGGATCAACGCAGGTAACAGTTACCAAAGCTGACATCGATAAACTCCAATTCTTCGTCCGTCCGGACGGCAGTCGCGAAATCCGCAACCTCAGAATCACGCCCAAAGACGACAATTTCGATTTTATCGGAGGTTCATCTTCCCAAGATGCTTCGGGCAGGATGCTAAAAATGATGGTAGATACGGCAAACGCGGGGTTCAAGAAAGCTATTGATCCGAAAGGTATAGGCAGGTCTGTACCCCTTGTCTATACCGATACCGACAAGCTGCCGTTTGTCACTATTACGGATAAGGACTTCAAAAAACTCCAGTCAGAGAAATTGAATCGGAAAATATCCGATGCTTTGATAGAAGAAACAGGTATTCCTCTGTTTCGTCAAGGAGGAGGGTTATTTAATAAGCTGAAAAAATCACCAGCCTTATATGATAAAAGCCTGCTGGGGCGTTGGCGAGACATTGAGCAGAATGCCAACGAAATGTACCAAAAAACCCGTGACCTTATCGAAAAAGATCCAAATATGATGTCTTTAGATGAAAGGAATGAACGCGATCAATACGCAGCGGATATTGATAAACTACCGGCCTTAACTATTGAGGATATGCCGCAAAACGCCCAAAATATCTATCATCAAGGGAAACAGCTTTTTGCTGATTTTTGTGCCCGAAAAAACATCGCTTACGATGCAAATAGTTTGGATAATATCGCTATGTCGTTAGCTTCTGCAGGCTATACAAACAATATGCAGGACGTATCTTTAATCAATATTAAAGATAATGGGGAAGTCTTGATCGGACACAAAGCCCCCGGATTAATAATGGCTTCTGTAGATATGTGGGAAGCGGCTAAGACGCCGGTAGAGGAAAGCCTGAGCCAAATTCAGCAAACGGCACAACGAATTGAATATGAGGAGCAACAAAAACAAATCGTGCAATCCCAATCACATGGAGCGAGGCTTTCTTAAGCAGAATCAAAAGAAAATGTAAAAAGAGGACTTAAATTCTACCAATTATCTACAAATGGTTTGATTGATTTTAAACAAAGCTAAAGGCCATCTGAAAAATCTTTCAGACGGCCTGTTGTTTTAAAGCGTTTTATTCTGCGCCGACAACGACGATGTTGAGGTCTTTGAATTTGACGCGGCGTTGCCATGCGTCGCGGACTTGTTCGACGGTTAGGCTGTTGATGGCTTTGGGGTAGGCTTCCAAGTAGTCGTTGGGCAGGTCGTAGAGGCCGATCAGGCTCAGGTAGTTGAGCAGTTTGTCGTTGGAGTCGTAGCGCAGGGGGAAGCTGCCGACGATGTTGGCCTTGGCCTGTTTCAGCTCGGCTTCGGTCGGGCCTTCGGCGATAAACTGTTCGATGACGGCTTGTGTGTCGGCCAGTGAGGCTTTGGTGTTTTTCTTTTGGGTGGAGTAGGAAACGGCGAACGTGCCTTCTTCTGTTGCCGGGGCGAGGCTGCTGTATACGCCGTAGGTGTAGCCGTGTTGGTCGCGCAAAACTTTCATAAGCCGGCTGTCGAAACCGCCGCCACCGAGGATGTAGTTTCCGGCAACGAGGGCATAGTAGTCGGGGTCGTGGCGTTTGATGAGGGAGGTGCCGAGCAGGACTTGTGCCTGTGTGCCGGCAAAGGGGATGTCGCGGCGTTGGGCGGTTTGTTTGGGAACGGGCGGGATGGCGTGGGTTGCGGTGGCTTTGGCCGGCAGGTCTTTGAGGACGCGTTCGACCAGTTGCTCTGCCTGTTTGCGGTTGAGGTCGCCGACGATGGCAACGATGGCGTTGTCTTTGCCGTAGTGGGTGCGGTGGAAGGCGCGGATGTCGTCGAGGTTGACGCGTTTGAGGCTGTCAACGGTTATGTTTGCGCCGCTGCCGTAGGGGTGTTTCGGGTAGATGAGTTTGGTCAGTTCGCGCGTGGCGGTGTAGTCGGGGGTGGTTTCTTGTTGTTGCAAGCCGGTGATGGATTGGGTTTGACGGCGGCGGAAAACGGCTTCGTCAAAGCGCGGACGGGTCAGCGAGTGGTTGAGCAAGTTGGCGGCTTTGTCGCGGATGTCGGCTTTGCTGAGGCTGCGGAAGCCTGCGGACGCGCTCTCGGCATTGCTGTCGCTGCTGATTTGTGCGCCGATGTTGTCGGCTTCGGCATTGAAGGCTTCTTCGTCCAGCTCTTGGGTGCCGTCGGTCAGGAGGGCGGCGGTAAATTCGGCAACTTGGCTTTTGCCGTCCGGATTGGCGACGCTGCCTGCGCCCTTGAAGCTGACTTCAAGGTCGATGATGGGGTTTTCGTGGCGTTCGACAAGGAGGATTTGGGTGCCGTCGCGGTTGCGCCAGCGTTGGATGTCGGTGGCGGCTTGGACGCTTAAGGGCAGGAGTAGGGCAAGGGCGAGCAGGGTGGGTTTCATGTTGTGGCTTTCTGTTAGGGCCGTCTGAAAGGATATGGGCTTTCAGACGGCCTGATGTTTATCGGCGTTTGGCAGCTTTTTTGCTTGGTGCAGCGGCTGTTTTTTGCGGCTCGATGATGACGGTACTCATGCGCTCGTCGGTCAACATCCGGGCGGCGGCCTGTACTTCTTGTGCGCTGACGGCCTGTAGGCGGCGGTGGATTTCTTGTTCGTCGGTATATTGGAAACCGCGCGCTTCGAGGCGGCCCATCATGGAGGCTTGGGAAGACATGGAGTCTTTGGCGTAGATTTCGTTGACCGCTGCCTGGGTTTTGACGCGCTGCAATTCTTCTTCTGAAACGCCGTGGTCGGCAATGTCTTTGATTTCTTGGCGCAATTGGGTAATTAAGGTATCGGCTTTCACGCCTTCGGCAGGCATGGCTATTACGCTGAACAGCGGCATCTCTCGGCTGATGATGTCGTAATGCGTTCCTGCACTCAATGCGGTTTGCTTGCCGCGCACGAGGTTTTTGTCAAAACGGCTGGATGCGTTGCCTGCCAAAATATCGGAGAGGATGTCGAGAGCGAAAGGCATCGTGTCATCGAGTTTTTGGAGTTTCGGCACACGGAAGTTGATGGCAATCAGCGGCTGGTGTGTGACCGGAGAAGTGGCTTTGACTGTAACAGGTTTGCGCAAATAGGGTTCGGTATTCAGTTTGTTGCGCGGCGGCTGGGCTTTGGCCGGAATATCGCCGAAGAGTTTGGCGGCCGTCTGAAGCGTTTGTTTGGCATCGACATCGCCGACAATGACCAATACGGCATTGTTGGGCGCGTAATATTGTTTGTACCACGCGCGCAGGTCGTCGGCTTTGAGGGTGTGCAAATCTTTCATGTAGCCGATGACGGAGGCGCGCATAGACGGTTGGGTAAAGGCGGCAAGATAGGCTTGCTCCCACATTTTGCCGTCGGCCGTGTCTTCCGTGCGCTGGCGGCGTTCTTCGCGGATGACGTTCATCTCGTTGAGGAATTCTTTGTCGCTGAAGTTGAGGTTGTGCATGCGGTCGGCTTCGAGCTTCAGAATTTCGGGCAGGTTGGCGGCGGCGACGTTTTCGTAATACACCGTTTCATTTCGGTTGGTGTAGGCGTTGTTTTGCCCGCCCAGCTCGGACACGCGGCGGTTGAACTCGCCGGAGGGAACGTCTTTCGTGCCTTTAAACATCATGTGTTCCAAAGCATGGCTCAGGCCGCTTTTGCCCGGTTTTTCATCCACGCTGCCGATTTTGTACCAAATCTGCGAAACGGCCACTGGCGCGCGGTGGTCTTCTTTGACGATGATTTTCAGACCGTTGGGCAGGGTTTCAGAAAGCGTCTGCGCCCATGAAGCGGCAGGCAGCGCGAAGGCAAGCATTAAAGCAATTCGGCGTAACATGGTTCAATCCGTAAAATGAAAATCAATCGCCAAAGTATAGCGGAAATCTGCAAAGATTGGCCGAATGTTTCAGACGGCCTGCGACTTTATCTGCTGATTCACATCAAGCGCGGCCGTTGCCAATCTTTACCGTCGCGCCTCATTCACGGATAATCCCAAACATTCCCGTTCCCAACCATCACAAAGGAATCATCATGGCATTTTTGAAACTGACCGAACAAAATGTTCAAGGCAAAACCGTTCTGATCCGCGCCGATATGAACGTACCGTTTAAAGACGGCAACATCAGCGACGACACCCGTATCCGCGCTTCGCTCGCATCCATCAAATACTGCTTGGACAACGGCGCATCTGTGATCGTGATGACCCACCTCGGCCGTCCGACCGAAGGCGAATTCCATCCTGAAGACGATGTGGCGCCTGTTGCCGCGCATTTGGGCAAACTGTTGGGCAAAGACGTGAAAGTATTGAACGACTGGCGTGAAAACAAACCGACTTTGAACGCCGGTGATGTCGTGATGCTGCAAAACGTGCGCATCAACAAAGGCGAGAAGAAAAACGACTTGGAGCTGGGCAAAGCCTACGCTTCTTTGTGCGACGTGTTCGTCAATGACGCATTCGGTACCGCCCACCGCGCCCAAGCTTCGACTGAAGCCGTTGCCCAAGCCGCACCGGTTGCCTGCGCCGGCGTGTTGATGGCGGGCGAACTCGACGCTTTGGGCAAAGCCCTGAAACAACCGGCTCATCCGATGGTTGCCATCGTTGCCGGCAGCAAAGTGTCCACCAAACTGACCATCCTCGAATCTTTGGCCGACAAAGTCGATCAACTGATCGTCGGCGGCGGCATTGCCAACACATTCTTGCTGGCAGAAGGCAAAGCCATCGGCAAATCTTTGGCCGAACACGATTTGGTGGAAGAATCCAAAAAAATCATGGCGAAAATGGCGGCCAAAGGCGGCTCTGTACCGCTGCCGACCGATGTGGTTGTCGCTAAAGCCTTCGCCGCCGATGCGGAAGCTGTGGTGAAAGACATTGCCGACGTTGCCGAAGACGACATGATTTTGGACATCGGCCCGAAATCCGCCGCTGCTTTGGCCGAGCTGCTCAAAGCCGCCGGTACGGTTGTATGGAACGGTCCGGTCGGCGTGTTTGAGTTTGACCAATTTGCCGGCGGTACTAAAGTATTGGCCGAAGCGATTGCCCAAAGCGATGCGTTCTCGATTGCCGGCGGCGGCGATACTTTGGCGGCGATTGCCAAATTCGGCGTAACCGACCAAATCAGCTACATCTCCACCGGCGGCGGCGCGTTCCTCGAATTCTTGGAAGGCAAAGAGTTGCCTGCCGTTGCTGCTTTGGAAAAACGCGGCGCATAATCGGTTTTAATCTCGATGGCTGAATAAAGGCCGTCTGAAATCTGGAAATCAGGTTTCAGACGGCCTTATTTATTTTGTTGAAATGTGTTATCGGTTTAGGCGGTTTGCGTATCCGACTGTCTGTGCAATGCCTGATAACACGGCGCAAGCTGGCGGATGATGAGGTCGAGCTGGTGTTTGAGGATTTGGTTTTGTTGGGACTGCTCTTTGTCGGTCTGCTCCAAATCGGCAAACTCCTGTCGGATGGCTTCGATGCTTGCATCGAAGGTGGCCGGTTCGGTCTGCGGCATTTGTTTGAGGAGTTCGGCGATGTGGTGGGTCAGGCGGGCGTATGGGGCGAAGGTATCGCTGCCGTCGTGATGAACCTGGTCGCGGTACGCGCCGAGCGCGGAAATGTGGCCGGTCAGCGCATAGCTGGTTTTGAGCAGGGTAAAACCGTCTTGCAGGCGGTCTTGGTATTTTTTCGGGTTGCTGCTCATGTCGGATAAGGTGCTGCTGAGGGCGGCGGTGCTTTCGTGGGCTTGGCGGCGGGTGAGGCGGTAGTCGACATCGTCGCGGCTGCCGTTTTGCAGCTGGTCGAGGATGGCGTCGAGATAGCGGCCGTTGGCAGTGATGGTCTGGGCGGCGGTGTGGCTGAGGGTGAGGTAACGCCAATCGGGCCAGAGGTAGGTGGCGGCGGCCCATGCGATAACGGAACCGACGATGGTGTCGATGATGCGGATGGGCATGGCGTGGTACACGTCCAAACCGGCAAGCGAAAGGCTGGTCAGGGCTTGGATGGTGATGAAGAAGGTGGAGAAGCTGTATTTATAGCTTCGGGTGATGAAAAACAGGGTGGTGCTGGCGATGACAATCCAGAGTTTGGTTTCAACGGACGGGGTGAAATAGGGGACGAGCGAACCAACAATCACGCCGAGAATCGTGCCGGCGATACGTTGGTACACGCGGCTTTTGGTGGCAGTGTAGTTGGGTTGGCAGACGAAGAGGGCGGTCAGCAGAATCCAGTAGCCGAGGTTGAGATGGAGGATTTCGACGATGATGCAGGCCGCGGCCACGACGATGGAAAGGCGGGTGGCATGACGGAAGACGCCGGATTCGAAATTGAGCTGGCTGAGGACGGTTTCGCCGATGTTGCGGAACTTGGTGTTTTCAAGGGCGGCGATGCGGGTGTCGGCGTTGTCGTTTTCGGCAAGGGACGCATCGTTTTGCAGTTGCCGCAGTTGGTAATCGACGCTGCTGAGGTTGTCGAGCAGGCGGCGGATATTGTGGAGGTTGACATTATCGGCATGGGTCTCGGCAAAATGGCTGAGGGATTGGCGGCAGCCTTCCATGGCGCGGCCGAGGCGTTTGCTGTATGCGTAGGGTTTGTTGTTGCGCAGGGTGGCGGCAATGTTCCGGCACGCCTGGCCCTGCATTTCGAGCAGGCGGCGGATGCGGAAGATGAGGTCGGTGTTTTTGAGCTGCTCGGCCATTTCGCTGTAATCGACGTGGGCGGAGCTGATGCGTTCGTGCATGTCTTGCGCGCTGAGGTAGTAGCGCAGCATTTTGGCGGTGCGCGGATGGCGGTGTTGGCCGCGCAACCGGTAGAAAAGTGCGGCACGGCATTGGTTGAAGGCGGTAATCACGCCGGTGTTGCTCATGGCCAAGTCGATTTGGCGGTTGCCCAGCCATGCGGCTTCGTCGGGGTCGAAAAAGTCGGCTTTGGCATCGAAGTAGTTGCTCAGTGCGTCGTAGGCGTTGGCGACGGTTTCTTGGACGGGGCGGTGGGGCAGGATGATTTGGAAGATCAGGGTGCTGACGCTGTATAGGACTGTGCCCAGCAGAATCATGACGGGGTTGGTCAGCCAGTAGCTTTCGGGGGTGTAGGTCAGCGTGGTGTAGGTGGCGACGGCGAGCGCACCGAAGGCGATGGTGCGGTATTTGAGGCCGACGGTGCCGAGGATGGTGAAGCCGAAAGTCATCAGGGTCATGGCCAAGATGAAGGGAACGCCTGTGCCGATGGTGCTTTGGGCAAGCAGTGAGGAGAGGGTAAACAGGGCGACGGTGATGACGATGTTTATCAGACGGCCTGTGAGGCGGTTGTCCAAATCGACCAAACCGCCGGCAATAATGCCGAGTACGAAGGGCATGGCGAGTTTGGGGGTGTTAAAGTGCCAAACGAGTGTGGCGGCGATGAATACGCTGGCGAAGACGGGTAGGGAGGCAATGATCAGAGGTTTGAGCGGCGGGGTGTTCATGGTTGGGTTGTTTTATTTGTTATGAGATGAATGATTGGATTTTAACAGGATTTTCAGTCGGTTTCAGAATGCTTTAAATGAGATAAGGCCGTCTGAACGGATACGGCGAAATGCTTGATTTCGTTTCCACATCCGTTCAGACGGCCTTGTTTGGCCTGCGTCATCAGGTCATCAGGTTGAGGTCGCTGATGCGGTCGTAGAGACGCTCGGTATTGTTGCCCTCGTCGTGCATTTGAATGCGCAGGCGCAAGTCGTTGGCGGATACCGCTTGGCGCAGGGCTTCGCTGAGTTCGATTTGGCCTTGTGCGTAGAGGTTGAAGAGATTCTGGTCGAACGTCTGCATGCCGTTGCTGCCGGAGCGTGCCATCAGGTCGCGGATTTCCAGCAATTCGCCTTTGAAAATCAGGTCCTGCATGGCCGGAGTGTTGAGCAGGAGGTCGGTAACGGCCGTGCGTTGGCGGTTTTTCTTGACGACGAGGCGTTGGCCGATGATGCCGACGAGGTTTAACGCTAAATCCATCAAAACCTGTTGGCGGCGGTCTTCCGGATAGAAGTTGATGATGCGCTCGATGGTTTGGGAGGCTGTGCTGGCATGGATGGTGAAAACGCACAGATGGCCGGTTTGAGCCAGTTGGAGGGCGTATTCCATGCTTTCTTCGCTGCGGACTTCGCCGATACAGACGACATCGGGTGCTTGACGCATGGCGCTTTGAACGGCGGTTTTCCAGTTGTCGGTATCGATGCCGATTTCGCGCTGGGTGAAGATGCTGCGGCAAGGTTTGTAGATAAACTCGATGGGGTCTTCGATGGTAACGATATGGCCGGGCAGCTTTTGGTTGCGGTAGTTGAGCATGGAGGCCATGGTGGTGGATTTACCCGAACCGGTCGGGCCGGCGAGGATCAGCAGGCCGCGCGGCGCGAGTGCAAGCTCTTGGAGCTTTTCGGGCAAACCTAGGGTCTTCATTTCGGGAATGTCTTGGCTGACGCGGCGCAATACCATGCCGACGCGGCCTTGCTCGTGGTAGGCGTTGACGCGGTAGCGCGTGTTGCTGCGCGATTGGACGGAATAGTTGATTTCCCAGTCTCGGTTGAAGGCTTCGAGCTGGTCGGGGTTCATGGTGGATTCGGCGATGGCGGCGGTGTCCGCGCCGGTCAGTGCTTTGTGGGGCATGGGCGTGAGGGTGCCGCCGACTTTGATGGCAGGGGGAAAGCCTGCGCTGATGAAGATGTCGGATGCGTTGCGTTTTTCGGCCTCTTCACACATGCGGTCGAGCAGGGGGTGAAGATGCGTGCCGATTTCGGCCGGTGTGGGGATGTGCGGTGCTTGGTTTTTTTGTGAGTAGGCTTGCACCATTTCGCTTAACAGGTCGTGCAGAGGGGCGAGGTCGCTCATGATGATTCTCTTTAAAACGGGTATTCGGTCAGGCTCAAAGGCCGTCTGAAAACGGGATGATGGGGTTCAGACGGCCTGAGTATAGTTTAGAAAATAGAGAGGTTTTCGATGTTTTGCGCTTTGCTGCGTGCCATCTCGGGGCTGATGGTGCCTTGGCGGACAAGGGTTTGCAGGGCTTGATCGAGGGTTTGCATACCGTGGGCCTGACCGGTTTGGAGGGCGGCGTTGATTTGGGCGATTTTGTTTTCGCGGATGAGGTTGCGCACGGCCGGTGTGGAAATCAGGATTTCGTGCGCGGCGACGCGGCCGTTGCCGTCGCGGGTTTTCAGCAGGGTTTGGGAAATGATGGCGCGCAAGGATTCGGACAACATGGAGCGTACGATTTCTTTTTCGCCGGCAGGGAATACGTCGACAATACGGTCGATGGTTTTGGCAGCACCGGTCGTGTGCAGCGTGCCGAAAACCAAGTGGCCGGTTTCGGCGGCGGTCAGGGCGAGGGAGATGGTTTCAGGGTCGCGCATCTCGCCGATCAAAATCACGTCGGGGTCTTCGCGCAGGGCGGAACGCAGGGCGTTGGTGAAGCTGTGGGTATGCTGATGCAGCTCGCGTTGGTTGATGAGCGCTTTTTTGCTTTGATGGACGAACTCAATCGGGTCTTCGATGGTCAGAATGTGGGCCGGTTGGGTTTCGTTGATGTAGTTGACCATCGCCGCCAACGTGGTGGATTTACCCGAACCGGTCGGGCCGGTTACCAAGACCAAACCGCGCGGATTTTCGGCAATTTTTTGGAAAATGCGCGGCGCACGCAATTCTTCCAGCGTCAGGACGGTGCTCGGAATGGTACGGAATACGGCGGCCGGGCCGCGTTCGGTCATAAAGGCGTTGACGCGGAAACGGGCAACATTGGGCAGCTCAAATGAGAAATCGACTTCAAAATCTTGTTGATAGAGCTTGCGCTGGTGGTCGTTCATGACCGAGGTAATCATGGTACCGACTTCTTCCGAGCTCATCTCGGGCAGGTTGATGCGGCGGATGTCGCCGTGTACGCGTATCATAGGGGAAATGCCCGAACTCAAATGGAGGTCGGAGGCTTTGTTTTTCACGCCGAACGCGAGTAAGTCGGTAATCTGCATAATGTGGCCTTGTTTTGGTTTAGAATAATAAAATCGCTTTATTTTAAATAGATAAATCCGTTCGACCAAGTAAAATTTTCAAAATGCCGAGTGATGAACGGGTTAAAGGAGAAAACCATGTCGGTATTGCAACAAAACTATCAGGACGTATGCCGGTCGGTTGAACAGGCGGCTGAGGCTGCAGGGCGGACTGCGGATGCGGTAAAGCTGGTGGCGGTCAGCAAGACCTTTCCGGCGGACGATATCCGCGAAGTGTATGCGGCCGGTCAGCGCGATTTCGGCGAGAACTATATTCAGGAATGGTTTGAAAAAACGGAAACGCTGGCCGATTTGCCGGATATTGTTTGGCACGTTATCGGCGATGTGCAGTCCAATAAAACCAAATTTGTGGCCGAACGCGCACATTGGGTCCATACGGTAGGCCGTCTGAAAACGGCGCGGCGCTTGAGCGAACAAAGGCCGGCTGAAATGCCGCCGTTGCAGGTGTGTATTGAAGTGAACATTGCCGCGGAAGAGGCAAAACACGGCGTGGCGCCCGATGAAGCGGTCGGGCTGGCCCTTGAAGTGGCCAAGTTGCCGAATATTCAAGTGCGCGGATTGATGTGTGTAGCCAAGGCCGATAGCAGCGACGATGAATTGCGCAGCCAGTTTCACACCATGCAGCGGCTGTTGGCTGAGTTGAACACGGCAGGCGTCGAAGCAGATGTTTTGTCTATGGGTATGTCCGGAGATATGCCAATCGCGGTAGAATGCGGCGCAACCCATGTCCGCATCGGCAGCGCGATTTTCGGCAAGCGGCATTATCCTCAAGCGTAAAATTAATGGCCGTCTGAACAGGGTAGACAGCAGTTTCAGACGGCTTGATCGATATCACAAAGGAGTGACATATATATGAATATCTATTTTCTCGGCGGCGGCAATATGGCGACTGCCATTGCAGGCGGTTTGGTCAAACAAGACGGCTATCGTGTCCACATTGTCGAACGCGGCGCCGAAAGACGGGAGCAACTGGTTCAAGAATTGGGCGTAGCCACTTCTGAAAACCTGCCCGAATTGAGTGCGGACGACGTCCTCATTCTCGCCGTCAAACCGCAAGACATGCAGGCAGCCTGTCAAAACATTCGTTTGAATGGCGCGCTGGTGTTGTCCGTAGCGGCCGGATTGTCCATCGATACCCTCAGCCAGTATCTGGGTGGCACACGCCGTATCGTGCGCATCATGCCCAATACGCCGGCCAAAATCGGTTTGGGCGTATCCGGTATGTTTGCCGATTCAAGCGTTTCAGAAGCCGACCGCGCAGCCGCAGACGGCATCATGCGTTCTGTCGGCACGACCGTTTGGTTGAACGAAGAAGAGCAACTCCACAATATTACCGGCATCAGCGGCAGCGGCCCCGCCTATGTTTTCTATCTGTTGGGCGCGCTCCAAAACGCAGCTTTGGCACAAGGTTTCAACGAACAAGACGCACGCGAACTGAGCCTCGCCACATTTAAAGGCGCAGTGGCTTTGGCCGAACAAACCGGCGAAGCATTCGCACAATTACAGCAAAACGTAACTTCCAAAGGCGGCACGACACACGAAGCCATCGAAACCTTCAAAGCCCGTCACGTTGCTGAGGCCATCGAACAGGGCGTAGAAGCCTGCGTTAAACGTTCGCAAGAAATGGCGCAACAATACAAGGCCGTCTGAACATGCGCGGCGACTTGCTCCTATTATTGGCAGACGCCGTTGCCATCCTGTGTATCACACGCTTTTTGCTCCGATACGCAGGATTGGCGGCAGAACACCCCCTGCTCAAATTCAGCATACAGGCAACAGGCTGGCTGACCAAACCTTGGCAAAAAGCATTTCCAAGCGGCGAGAAAACCGATTGGTACTGCCTGCCCGCAGGTTTTCTGGTGTATTACCTTGCCTGTACCGCCATTATTTTCATCTCGCCGGCATTATCCATCAGCAATAAGCTGATTCTGGCAAACTTCTGGTTTGCCGCACTCCATATGCTGAAAGCCGCAGCCTATACATTACTTATCGCTCTGATTATCAGAATGGTGTCCAGCATACAGGGCCGCTATTCGCCGTTGACCTATGCCATCGAACGAATCCTGCAGCCATTGCTCAAACCGTTTTCCTTCTTACGCGCAGGTCGATACGATTTTTCAGGCAGTTTGTTGGCACTCTTATTATGGTTGTGGCTGACACGATGGTTTCCCCAGCTTATCCAGCAAACAAATCTATGGTTGCTCCAATAGGCCGTCTGAAAGTGCAGCAGGTATTAACGACCAAAAATACAACGTCCTAAAAAGCGCATTAATATATTTAGGCGTAAGCTAGTGCAAAAAAGTGCAAATCGAAATATAAAGAACAAATGAATAGGTAAAACATGATATGATTCGCCCAATTTCCAAAACGGAAATTCAAGAAAACCCAATAAAAGCAAACCCGTAGCATCCAAATCATTAACATAAACCGAAAGCAGACACCATGGCAAAGCTGACAGAACAAGATATTTTAAACTGGGATGGTCCCGAAGAGGACTACATGAACAGCGACCAATTGGCCTTCTTCCGCGAACTACTGGTTAAAATGCAAGAAGAGCTGATTGAAAATGCAAACACCACTACCGGTCATCTCCAAGAGCACGAATCCGCCCCCGATCCTGCCGACCGCGCCACTCAAGAAGAAGAATACGCTTTAGAACTGCGTACCCGCGACCGCGAGCGTAAACTTCTCAGCAAAGTACAAGCGACTCTCCGCAGTATTGACGAAGGCGATTACGGTTTCTGTGCCGATACCGGCGAACCCATCGGCCTCAAACGCCTGCTGGCACGTCCGACCGCGACACTGTCCGTAGAAGCGCAAGAGCGACGCGAACGAATGAAAAAACAGTTTGCCGACTAAAATATAGACATAAAACCTCAAAAAGGCCGTCTGAAATACTCTTTCAGACGGCCTTAGTATTGAATCGGGTTGGATATAGGACGCGAATAGGGAAGATTTGAGTGTTTTGAGAAAAATAAAAACCCTGTTAAAACAGGGGAGTGATTAAATTTCAGAAAATAATTTTGCGAAAGGTGTTGACTGGTTTTGTTGGGAGGCGTATAGTTCGGTTCTTCGCTGCTGACGCG
>ERZ1674208.130-NODE-131-length-13027-cov-12.076087_pt1 | contig 13027 bp, 9 predicted proteins | sample MGYA00581113_ERZ1674208 | MGnify/ENA primary metagenome ERZ1674208 (study PRJEB41354, sample SAMEA4873350) | human saliva metagenome | biome: human-associated habitat [ENVO:00009003]; feature: mouth environment [ENVO:08000002]; material: saliva material...
GTTCAGACGTGTGCTCTTCCGATCTTTATGAATTATGATGAGCAGCTCTCGCACTCTTCCACCTCTAATGACTTACTACGCACATAGTAGATAGTCTTAACACCATCTTTCCAAGCAAGTAAGTAAAGGTCGAGTATCTGGCGCATTGTGAAGTCATTGGTGATATAGAGGTTCATACTTTGTGCCTGGTCGATATGACGCTGACGTACACCAGAAGCACGAACACTCCATTTTTGGTTGATAAGATAAGCACTCTTATACATCCAGTAGGTCTCATCTGAAAGCTCAGGAGCAACACGTGGAAGCATACTTCCCTTCTTCTCTTCTAAGAAGAAACGCTTCATGATTGGGTCTAAGCCAGCTGTTGTACCTGCAATAATACTTGTACTGCTGGTTGGTGCGACTGCAAGAAGATAAGCATTACGCATACCCTGCAAGGCAACTGTCTTACGAACATCCTGCCATTCAGCACTGTCATAACCACGCTTATCAAAGTAGATACCTGTTTGCCAGTCACTTCCCTCAAAGAATTGATAGCTTCCCTTTTCCTTAGCAAGGTTTGAACTGGCAAGGATAGCTGCTCGGTTGATTGTCTCGAACACCTTATCCATAAACTCCAAATGCTCTTCACTCTCCCACTTAATGCGACGCTTAGCCAAAGCATGGTGATAACCACTAATACCCAAGCCAATAGAACGATAACGCTGGTTGGTAAGCTGTGCATAAGGAACAGGATAGAAGTTAAGGTTGATAACGTTGTCGAGTGCACGAACAACGGTTGCTACCTTTTCTTTCATCTTTTCCTCATCTTCCAATGGGAGTCTACCAAGTGAAAGACTTGCCAAGTTACATACTACAAACTCACCAGGACGAGTAGTTGTAACAACAACGGTGTCACCATCCTTTGTCTCTACTTCCTTAGATACTGTCTCAATAGGAGCCATATTCTGAGCAATCTCAGTACAGAGATTAGAGCAGTAAATCATACCCTTATGAGCGTTAGGATTAGCTCTGTTTACTGTGTCACGGTTGAAGGTAAATGGTGTTCCAGTCTCAACAGCAGAACGAAGAACTAATCTAACAATATCCTTAATGCTAATAACACGACGTGAAAGACGCTGATCATTGACACAATCAAGATACTTACGTTCCCACTCTTCGCCATAACAATCCTCAAGACAGTAACCCTTGATACGCATAATTTCGTTAGGACAGAAGAGCGACCAGTTCTGATTCATGTCTTCCTCTGCCATCTTCCAGAATAAGTCTGGATAGCAAATTGCTGGGAAGATGTCGTGTGCCTTCATACGATCGTCACCGTTGTTGGTACGAAGCTGCAGGAATTCTGGTAGGTCTTTGTGCCATACATCTAAGTAAACGGCTACAGCACCTTGGCGCATACCTAACTGATCGACAGCTACAGCTGTGTCATTAACAAGCCTCATCCAACGGATAACACCACCTGCTACGCCCTTGAAACCACGGATATTACCACCGGTAGCACGTACCTTACCGAAGTACATACCCATACCACCGCCAAACTTGCTCACCTGTGAGAAGTTATCCAAGCTACGATAGATACCATCCAAACTGTCTGGTACGGTGTCAATGAAGCAACTTGAAAGCTGATGACTTGGCTTACGAGAGTTAGAGAGGGTAGGGGTTGCCATCGTTACTTCCAACTTACTGAGTAAGTCATAGATACGACGTACCCACATAAGGCGGTCTTCCTTCTCTGGCATAGCAAGATGAAGTGCGATTCCAAGGAACATTTCCTGTACACGCTCAATCACTTTACCAGAGTAATTCTTTATAACATAACGCTTTAGAAGTAGATCAAGACCTGAATAATTAAGGAGTTTATTGCGTTCAGGATCAATGAAAGTAGCAGTCTCGTTGATTTCTTCTTCACTATAGTTCTGAAGAATATAATCACCATAAAGTCCTTCTTCGGTCATATATTTAACCTTACGATAGAAGGTCTTGAGTCCCAATTCTTCCTCCAAACGGGTGATTTTCTTTTCAGAACGATAAGAAAGAATACGTGCTGAAATCATCTCCCATGCTGGAGCCTCTGGTGTTGTCAATTCTACAGCAGCCTTGATAAGTGCATCAATTGAGTCCTTCTGTGACATACCAGGCTTAGTGAAACTTGAGAACTTCTCCTGAAGAGTCACCATACTATAAGAACGCTCGCGGTATTCTCGTGCTACACTGTGCAACACATCAGCCAACTCACGATCGTCAGCAGTCCACACAATGTAATTAATAGCTTGTCGCTGCTCATTACGCTGATAACGGAAGAGAATATAATTCTTTGCTTCATCGTAATGACCATGTGCCATAAGACACTTCTCTACACGGTTCTGGATATCCTCCACAGTGCGCAGTTCAGGGTTCTCTTTGATGAACTGCTCTACTTCGCTTACCATTCCGGCTATCTCACTGTCTGAAATATCCTTTCCGGTGCTGATAAAACTCTTTTTAATGGCTATTGAAATCTTTTCGTTATTATAGACTTCTACTTCTCCATTACGTTTTGTTATATTCATTACTTCTTTTATAAAGTTTTCTATTTTGTACTACTTCAATTCGCTATTGAGACTTACTTATTTACATGTAAGTAACATATTATTAGTAACTTACGCCTTTTAGCGGGTTTTTGTATGGACAAAGTTAAGAAAAAAAACTGATATGATAGTTATCCAAAACGGAATATTTTGAGAACAAATTTACTTTTGATTGTTTTCCAAAATAGAAAAGAATTAAGTGTTCTTTTTGTTTAAAATTGAAATACTTTTAGCTGTTCAAAATCTCTATTTATTGCTTACAAAAAGCATTTATTTCGCTATATAAAATTATAGTTTATCTCTTTATCAAATAAAAATCGCCTTGCTCTTCTGCTTGATAAGCTTATTCGTCATCTGATGACTCATCCGTAAGCTTTGGAGCTTTGAACTTGACAACTGTTCTAAAACCACTGATAGGACTAATCTTTCGCTTTCTTATTTCATCACTTGACAACAATGTAGCCTTATTGTCTTTATGTTCAACAAGGATAAAAGCTAAATCCTCATAGTGTTTACGTAGTCTATCAGACACTATCTGATGGTAGGCTTTCCGGTATTTCTCCTGCTTCATAAAGGAATCTGAACGTGAGCAGAGGAAGACGATACGGTTGTCTATCTTGAAATAATGTGAAGGATACATATCATCAATAGACCATTCTCCACCCATAAACATATCGTAATAAGCTGGTTGGATAACAAAAACATCATTGTTGATATAAACCCCATTTGTAATAATATCGTGGTCTTCGTATCCATATCCACATTTAAGAATAAACGTACTATCCTTAGGATATTGCTTAATAAAACGATGAATACATCCCAAAAAGGCTGATTTCATCTCTGTAGTGTCAACAAGAACAAGACTGTCTAATGGATTATTGTCTGTTGATTTTTGACAAGTCTTATTACAACAGGAGGATAGGAGAGTAAGGAGAAAGACGAAGAAGAGTGCAGTTTGTTTCATACTTTTATGATATTGAAGTCTTATATCTTTGTTCTTTAAAATCTTTCTATATTCTATTCAGACTGCAATCCATCTTCAATACGCTGAATAATCTCTTCTGGAAGAATATTATTCATACAAGCGAAGTCACCCCGATGGCAGGGCTTGTTACCAAAGACAGAGCAAGGACGGCAAGAGAGCGTATTGATTTGTACGGCATCTTCTTCCTTCTGTTGCCAACCCATAAAGCCACAATAAGGATGGGTTGCACCCCATACACTAACCACTCGTGTACCAGTTAGGGAAGCAAGGTGCATGTTAGCACTATCCATTGAGACCATAGTGTCGAGATGACTCATAAGGATGAGTTCTTTTTCGAGTCCTTTAAGGACGTTAGCAACGCAGAGACATTGCGGATATTGTGCTGCCCATTGGTTCAATATTTCTATTTCTTGTTTACCACCACCAAAGAGGAAGATACGCCAAGAAGGATGTTTCTCAGTAAGTTTTCGCACCACAAGTTCCATCTTTTCCTGTGGATACATCTTACCTGCATGGGCTGCAAATGGTGCTATACCTATCCATCGTTCCGATGGTTGCTTTACACCTATTATATTAGGGAGAAGCTGTAAGTCTCCACCTTCAGCAGGGAAGATACTCGTAAATTCAGGTTTAATAGGATAGCCTAATGCTTCGAGTACGTCAGCATAGTTTTGAAAAGAGGTAGGCTGCTGTATGAAAACCTTATTTTCTTCCCGACAGAGTAGCTTCTTTCCTTGCTTATGCTTATTGATATGTGCCACAGCTTTGCCATCGAGAAGGAAACGTAAGCGGAGGAAACGGGTTCGGAGTACGTTATGGAAATCGGCTACAGCTGTAAATTGCTTTGCTACCAACCGACGGTAAAGTGCGTTAAGTCCTCTAAAACCTTTATATTCTTCTTTCAAATCGGCAGCCATAAAGTCGACATTTGGTGCTAAATGCTGAAAGAATGGCTGTGCAAAAGGACGAGAAAGCACACTTATTCTCACATCTGGATACTGCTTTGCAAACGAATAAACGATGGGAACTGTCATAGCAATGTCGCCCATAGCAGAGAATCGGATGATAAGAATATGTGGGGTTTTCATAGGCTAACAGAAATGAATAAGCAGGATAAAGAATAGAGGATAAAGGTTATTATTGATAAAGATAAGCAATAAGATATGCTTATTCAATAACTAATAAAGCGCATTGATGTTTACTCTGAGCGAGTAATTACACCCCTCCCTATGCAGTGTGGGAGGGGCATCATTTTATTTCTTGTTGTAAAGAATCGGATTGGTAGCAGGGTCGTTGTACATCTTCATCTGACGATAAACCTTCATGTACTTACGGCCATGTTCAATGTCATCGAGTAATTGGTCGATGGCAAGACTGAGATCCTTCTGTTGTTCGAGGAGGATATTCAGCTTAGACTTACATTTCTCAATGTGCTCAGCTGAAGCATCCTTGCGCTCAGTCTGCTCCTTCATGTGATAAATTTTTAATGCAAGAATAGACAGACGGTCAACTGCCCATGCTGGACTCTCGGTATTGATAGTTGCTTCTGGGAGTGGAGTCACGTCAGAGTAGAGCTGACGGAAATACGAGTCAATCTGCTCAACAAGGTCTGTACGATCCTGGTTAGAGCGGTCAATACGATGCTTGAGACTCATTCCTTCGTCTGGGTTGATATGTGGGTCGCGGATAAGGTCCTCGAAGTGCCACTGTACTGTGTCAATCCAGCATTTCAGATAGAGACGGTTTTCAATGGAATCTCTGTCGTAAGGGTTATTAATCGGCGTATCTACGTTGTCCGTAATATGATAATCACGGATTGCCTGATTGAAAATCTCGTTACAATGTTTTGTAAATGACATTCGGTTTTTATTTTTCTGTTTATTCTGCAAATATAAAGTAAATTCCTTAAAGGACAAAATAAAAACTCTTGTTTTTCATTGTTAATCGCTTAATCTCAAATCAGTCATGAGCGCCTAAACTTATTTTATTTTCTTATTGAACGGCTTGTCTATCTTTACAATGTAGGAATAGTGGCTATGTCAAGTCATAAAGACAGACAAGATGCGATAAGGAATATCCCTTCTAAGTGGATTTCATGTGCTTATAAGCCCCTCAGAATATACCACATATCTATGCAATAAGTTTATATTTCGTTTGCTGTCATTTTAACAGTTTGTATTAACTACTTGTCAATTAAGTGTTTATAAGTTTATAGATAGTGACAGAAGTGACAGGAAAATCATCATAACGTACTAACTATCTATAAATGAAATCCATTTTCATCGCTTCATTTGGAATAGGAGAGGATAAAACTTCCTCCACACTAATGATATTTATGTAGACTTCAATTCCATATTTGTGGACGAGTTATAATTAACCTTTTAATCATCGTATGGAGGTTCAGCACATATGGTGCGGGTGCTTAGCACGTATGGTGCGAACGCTTAACACCAATGGTGCGGATGCTTTATAAGCTTGAAAAAAGCATACTACACCTAAAATGTAAAAGGCAATTAAGAGTGTTTTACGATGTCGGATAGAATACGCATGATGAATGACAATAAACAACATCATTGTATTTTCGTCTTAATAATAATAAGGTGTAGTAGTTTATAAAATCAGTTTAATTCCACGTAGTGGCATAAATAAAGTTTTGAATAATCCGATATAATTGTTTGATTTATCGTACAATTAAGTGTAAAAACGCCCAAAAACATGCACAAAGCTATATGGTTTGTGCAATAGATAGTGTATTTTTAATAAAAAAACTTGCACACATGGAAAAAAAACAGTTCCTTTGCAGCGCATTTTGAATTTGGAAATCAATATTAAACATTTTAAAACTTACAATTATGTCAGAAATTGAATCAAAAGTAAAGGCTATTATCGTAGAGAAGCTCGGCGTTGATGAGGCTGAGGTAAAACCAGAGGCAAGTTTCACAAACGACCTCGGTGCTGACTCTTTGGATACAGTAGAGCTCATCATGGAGTTCGAGAAGGAGTTCGGTATTTCTATTCCAGACGATAAGGCTGAGAAGATCTCTACAGTAGGCGACGCTATCTCTTACATCGAGGAGAACGCTAAGTAAGGTTTACTCAAGATAAAAGTACCAAGCAAAGCGTATGCCTTTGCTTGGCTTTTTTTTTAACTTTACTTTTTTAATTTATATTTCACGCATGGAATTAAAAAGAGTAGTTGTAACAGGTCTTGGCGCCGTTACTCCATTGGGTAACACTCCAGAGGAGACTTGGCAGAACATGCTGGCAGGTAAGAGTGGTGCTGCTCCTATTACACATTTCGATACAACCCAGTTCAAGACGAAGTTTGCTTGTGAGGTAAAAGACCTTAACATCAATGATTACATTGACCGTAAGGAGGCTCGTAAGCTCGATCGCTACACTCAGTTGGCTATGATTAGTGCTATTCAGGGTGTTAAGGACGCTAACTTCGACTTAGAGAAGGTTGACAAGAACCGCGTAGGTGTAATCTACGGTGTAGGTATTGGTGGTATTAAGACATTCGAAGATGAGGTGAGTTATTACGCACAGCATCCAGAGAATGGTCCTAAGTTCAATCCTTTCTTCATTCCGAAGATGATTGCAGATATCGCTTCTGGACAGATTAGTATGCTGTATGGATTCCACGGTCCTAACTATACAACAACATCTGCTTGTGCTTCTTCAACTAACGCTTTGGCTTCAGCATTCAACCAGATTCGTCTTGGTAAGGCTGATATTATCGTTAGTGGTGGTGCTGAGGCTGCTATTTGCGCTTGTGGTGTAGGTGGTTTCAATGCTATGCATGCACTTTCTACACGCAATGATGATCCAGAGCACGCTTCACGTCCATTCTCTGCAAGCCGCGATGGCTTCGTAATGGGTGAGGGTGCTGGTTGTCTTATCCTTGAGGAGTTGGAGCATGCAAAGGCTCGTGGTGCTAAGATTTACGCAGAGATGGTTGGTGAAGGCGAGTCAGCTGACGCTCATCATATCACTGCTTCTCACCCAGAGGGTCTTGGTGCTAAGCTCGTTATGAAGGCAGCACTTGAGGATGCAGGTTTGAAGCCTGAGGATATCGACTATATCAACGTTCACGGTACATCAACTCCTGTAGGTGATATTTCAGAGGCAAAGGCTATCAAGGCTTTGTTTGGTGATGCTGCTTACAAGTTGAATATCTCTTCTACAAAGAGTATGACAGGTCACCTCCTCGGTGCAGCTGGTGCTGTAGAGGCTTTGGCTTGTGTTATGTCTGTGAAGGAAGATATCGTTCCTCCAACGATCAACCATAAGGAAGATGATCAGGATCCTGAATTGGATTACAACTTGAACTTTACGTTCAACAAGGCACAGAAACGTGAGGTACGTGCTGCACTTAGCAACACCTTCGGTTTCGGTGGTCACAATGCTTGTGTTGTATTCAAGAAGTATGCTGAATAATATAATTGATAGAATAAAGCTCCCTTTCCGCAAGGAGAAGGAGCTTTATTTGTCTTTGTACCAAATTATCGGCATTATTCCTCACGATATCAGTTATTATAAGACTGCACTCTTACACAAGAGCGTAGCGCGTCGTAACGCAAAGGGTAAGCCAGTAAACAACGAACGCCTTGAGTTTCTTGGTGATGCTATTCTTGATGCCATTGTCGGTGACATCGTTTATGAGCACTTCCCAGGCAAACGTGAAGGTTTCCTGACCAACACTCGTTCAAAGATAGTACAACGCGATACGCTAAACCGCCTGGCAAAAGAGATGGGAATCTGTCAGTTGATTCTCTCTAACGGGCAGACGTCTTCGCATAACAGTTATTTAGGTGGTAATGCTTTTGAGGCACTCGTAGGCGCTCTCTATCTTGATCATGGCTACAATGCTTGTATGAAGTTTATGAAGCAACAAGTCCTTGGGAAGCTTATCAATATTGATAAGGTTGCTTACAAGGAGGTGAACTTCAAGTCAAAACTCATCGAGTGGAGCCAGAAAAATAAGGTCAATATGGAGTTCAAGTTGATTGAAAACCAAAAGGATAAACAGGGTAGTCCTACTTTCCATTTCCAAGTGATTATGGAGGGTATTCCATGTGGAGAGGGACACGGTTATTCTAAGAAGGAAAGCCAGCAAGAGGCTTCCAAACTTACGCTCCAGCGTTTGCGTCGTGAGCCCCAGTTTATAGATGAGGTTTTTGCCGCCAAAGCCAACCGTACAAAGATGGAAGAAGAACCAGTGCTCAATGTTCCTGAGACTTCACAGGACATGAACTTCATTGAAGGTTCTGAACCAAAGGTTGAGAAACATGAGAATCCTTTCCAAACAGAGGTCTTTGATGAGAAATCATCGGCCGCTGATGAAGTGAAAGAAGAACTAACTGATTCCTCTGTTGAGGAAGTAAAGAAGGCTAACAATGAGGATTTTGACCTCTCTGATATTTCTCATTCTAAGTCTATTGACCGCGAAGCTATTATCGCTGCTGCTGAGGCAGAGGCTTTTGAAAATTAGTAAATAGCGGTAAAAGAATTAATAAGACAGGCGTTTACAGCCGATGGTAAGTGATAATCCCTATCACATTCATCATCTTCTGTAAACGCCTGTTTCTTTTTTTGCTGTTTTGTTAGTATCTAATAAGGTACTATTTAAGGCTAATAAGCCTAATTATTTCTATTAGCCTAATAATCCTAATAAGCCTAATTGGTCCAATTAGGCTAATAAGCCCAATAAACCCAATAAATCTCAATAGGGCTAATAGTCTATTACTTTGTCATAATTTTTCACATCTTGATTTTTAATAGCTGCTCTTTTGGCTTCTAAAAGACGCCCAATTGACTTGCAAAAGTGCCCTTTAAGACCCTTACTAACGCCCTTTTGAAGTCCAATTAAGCACCTTTTACTTTGCTGTTTTATAACTAATTGATTTCCTGTTGATTACAAGCCTACTTTTTGTATGTGCTTTTGTCGTTATTTATAGATATCTTATTTGAAATTATGTAATGATTTTTCATATCCTTGTCTGTAGATTTTCGAAGTGTTTAATCCCAATCGGTCATTAGATTACAATACATATTGTGGTTAATGACTGATTGGGTTTAAAAGCCTTCGAGTAGCTTTTTATATCTCCATGATAAGCCGTTCAAACTTATCATTATCAACGCGTGAACGGTTTTTTACACGTGTTTTATAGGTGTTAATGGTGTGTACAGAGTAGTTAAGGAAGGTAGCGATACGTTCAGAATCAGTGATACCCAATCGGATAAGCGCAAAGATACGCATCTCAGTTGTAAGTTGTTTCTTATCGAGTGGCTTCTGATCTGGTTCGTCAAAGAGTTCGTTGTATCGTTCGATGAAATGGGGGAAAAGCTTCAAGAAAGTCTCATCAAAATCCACAAACATCGACTTTCTCTCTTCTCCTAATTCACTCTCTTTTAATGAAGAACGCAAGTCTTCAAATCGATGCATAGATATCTTGCGGTCGATGGAACGATAAAGTTTCTCGACTTTATTGATATATTCTGAGTTGATATAGAATGACCTACCAATGTATTCATCCTTGATTTTATTCACCTCCTCCAACTGTTCGTTCTTAACTTCTAACTGTTGGTTGCGTCGTGCGATAAGTGCTTGTGCCTTCTTCAGCTTTATCATTTGCCTACGGATAAACCATCCTGCCATCAACAAGCCAATGACAAAGAGGATGAAGATTATTGCAGCCATAGCAATAGCATTGCGTTGTCCCTGCATTATCTTGTATCTATCCTGTTCGATGATAGGTAATACGCTGCTAACCTCAATCACACGCTGTCTTGCTCCATAGAAATTAGCATTTGCGAGCGACTCTCTTACATACTCCGTAGCGTGCTGTATGTCTCCTTCTTTATAGAGAAGATTAGCCAATGTACAAAGGGCAGTAGTCTCTCTGACCACTCCTTCGTTGTCATATATGGCAGCCTGAGCAAGATAATCCATTGCCAAGTCATTCTCCTTTAGAAAGAGATAAATCCAGCCAATACAAGATGTAACAATGGCTTTGTGGTGCAAATCCACTCCTTTCTTCTGTAAGAACTGTTTGAAAGTATCAAGAGAAGCCTCGTATTTCCGTTCCTTCATCTGTTTCATTCCAACCGCATAGAGCCATTCTGTTGAGCCTGCTGGGAGATAATGAAGTAGGGAATCGGTATATATACCTGCTTGTTTCACGTATTGACTCTGGTAGGGTTCAGTGCGTGTATAGTCAGATACATCATAGTAAAGGCGTGATGCCATGGTGTAATAAAGCTTTCTTGCATTGGGATTAGTTCCTTCCGTGTGAATAGAGTGTAGTTCGTTGAAAGCCTCTGTATATAATCCAGCAGACAAAAGACAGAATACTAAGTCGCAATGTGCTTCAACTTCATAGTCAGGATTCTTCAATCTGCGTGCTTCGGAAAGGAGATGATTAGCATAGGCGTAGGCAGAATCATATTGATAAGATGAATATTCTTTGAATAGCTGTCGGTCTATTTCGAATCTATCCTTCGCTGGAATCGTTTTCAAACGGTCCTTTAATCGTTTGATTTTCTCAAGTTTTTCATGTTCATAAAGCTTTTTCTTTTCTAAACTTTGGTCGAGTTGGTGTAGCCGTTCTTCCCATTTCTCATTATTCGCAGCACTGAATAAGGGGATAATAAGAAATAATAATGACAGATATATCTTCATAAGCGTATTCATCTGAGGTATTGTTTATTGGTAATCAGATGTTTTTTGTCATCCAATCTACTTGCAAAAATAAAACTTTTATTAATAACTACAAAAAAATATCGACTGGAACTTCTATCCAGCCGATACTTTTATGTTCTATGGGTGATTTTTCATTAGATTACTCCCCATAGGTAGCTATGACATTATCTTACGATAAATTTCTTTCCCTTATGGATATAAAGACCTGGTTTTAGATTCTCCTTGGATGTTGAAACCTTATTTCCTTGTAGGTCATAGTAGGCTTCATCCACAGCTGTCTTACCTGACAAACCTTCGATACGGTTGGTCTGGTTGAGGTTATTCAAGTCGTCTGGAGAATTGATTTCAGCATCAGAGAAGAATCTGATAGCACCCAATGGAATCTTCAATTCAATACTCTTCTTATTCGCATCGTCACTGCCATTCACCTCATCTCTATAATCATGAGTGTCATTTACCCATGCTGTGAGTGTGTGAACACCGTTTGTTGCTGTCCAAGTATTCTTTCCGTTCGTACCACCAGTTGCTGAAAGTGTAATCTTCTGATGTGACTTCAGACCGCCATAGTGCTTATCGTTCCATGTGATAACACTGGTATTGCCATCAATCTGGAACTGAACACCGAGCTTTGTACCTGCTGGTACGTCTCTATCACCTGCATTAACAATCGTCGCAGTGAAGCGTACTTCATCGCCAGGATTAATGGTTTTCTTGTCGAAGGCAACCTTTGTAACAACGAGGTCATAGCCTCCTGTGACAGGAGTATAGTCTCCGTTGTCATCCTTTTCAGCTACATTAAACTTCTTCCCAAGGATGTTGTTGTCTCTTGTTAACTCATCAGTAAGTTTGTTACGATAGTCAGCTTCAGCCTTTACAGCATGTCCTCCAGCCGTTGCTTTCCATGCTGATTGAGTTGTAAGGATAACGATCTGCTTTGCTTTCAGTCCATTCTTATAGCTTGCAGTGACGTAACTCTCCTGTCCGTCGACAGTCACCTTCACACCGATATTTACACCAGCAGGGATGTCGACATTGCTTACATTCTGAAGAGCAAACTTAAAGGTAACATCGTCTCCTTCCTTTAGAACAGTATTACCTTCGGCATTCTCCCAACGTAAACCTCTTAAAGCGACATCATATCCCTTGATACCTTCCAACGGATTGACGATACCTCCCTGCTGACTTGTGTCTGCTTCAGGGAAATCAGGTACCTTATACGTAGCGTCACTCAGGTATTCATAACCGATAGCTGCCGCACGTGCCTTGTTATTATCAGTCCATACAGGCCATGTCTGATTGTTCTTAATCTTGTCCTCGCTAACGTTTGCAATCTTAATACCATTGCTAAACTTCACGCCATCGACGTCCAAACGAATCGCACCAGTAGAGTGTTCCCATGTAGAATACTTTGTTGTCTGTCCTGCAAGAGAAGCACCAAGGATCTCTGTGTTCTTAAATTCAATACCTGTTGGGCCTGACATAACGCGGATAGCATCGAAAGGTGAGTCATAAATCTTCGTATTATTGAAGACTACATTACGTACACCACCTTTGATGTCAATGGCAGCTAAGTCCTCATGCCAGCTGTCGTCGTTGGTTCCACAGCGTACGAGAATATTATTGTCAAAGCTAATCTTCTGTGTATTTGTATACTTTGGGCCAGGGAATACATCATTCAGATGAATACCTGAAGCCATGAACATATCAGCAATATAGTTGTTATAGATTTTATGACCATCACCACCATAGAGGGCAATACCGCCTGCA
>ERZ1674208.131-NODE-132-length-12903-cov-7.271171_pt1 | contig 12903 bp, 13 predicted proteins | sample MGYA00581113_ERZ1674208 | MGnify/ENA primary metagenome ERZ1674208 (study PRJEB41354, sample SAMEA4873350) | human saliva metagenome | biome: human-associated habitat [ENVO:00009003]; feature: mouth environment [ENVO:08000002]; material: saliva material...
TTCCACTTTTCAGACGGCCTGATCAATAAAAGGCCGTCTGAAACCTTTACAGAACACATAAACATGACTTACATGATTTACCCCAAAACCTACGACGTGATTGTCGTCGGCGGCGGCCATGCCGGTACCGAAGCCGCGCTTGCCGCCGCACGCATGGGTGCGCAAACCCTGCTGCTCTCACACAACATCGAAACCCTCGGCCAAATGTCGTGCAACCCCTCCATCGGCGGTATCGGCAAAGGCCACCTCGTGCGCGAACTCGACGCATTGGGCGGCGCGATGGCGTTGGCCACCGACAAATCCGGTATCCAGTTCCGCCGCTTGAACGCCAGCAAAGGCGCAGCAGTGCGAGCCACGCGCGCGCAGGCAGACCGCATCCTGTACAAAGCCGCCATCCGCGAAATGCTGGAAAACCAAGAAAATCTGGAGCTTTTCCAACAAGCCGTCGAAGACGTAACGCTCGACGGCGAGCGCATCAGCGGCGTGGTTACCGCGATGGGCGTAGAGTTTAAAGCACGCGCCGTCGTGTTGACCGCAGGCACATTTTTGTCCGGCAAAATCCATATCGGTTTGGAAAACTACGAAGGTGGCCGCGCCGGCGATCCTGCCGCTAAATCCTTGGGCGGCCGTTTGCGCGAATTGAACCTGCCGCAAGGCCGTCTGAAAACCGGCACGCCGCCGCGTATTGACGGGCGTACGATTGATTTCTCCCAACTGACCGAACAGCCCGGCGACACACCCGTTCCCGTAATGTCCGTACGCGGCAGCGCCGATATGCACCCGCGCCAAGTATCCTGCTGGATTACGCATACCAACACGCAAACCCACGACATCATCCGCTCAGGTTTCGACCGCAGCCCCATGTTTACCGGCAAAATCGAAGGCGTCGGCCCACGCTACTGCCCGTCTATCGAAGATAAAATCAACCGCTTCGCCGACAAAGACAGCCATCAGATTTTCCTCGAACCCGAAGGCCTGACCACGCACGAATACTACCCCAACGGTATCTCCACCAGCCTGCCGTTCGACATCCAAATCGCGCTCGTGCGCAGTATGAAGGGCCTCGAAAACGCCCATATCCTGCGCCCCGGTTACGCCATCGAATACGACTACTTCGACCCGCGCAACCTTAAAGCCAGCCTCGAAACCAAAACCATCCAAGGCCTCTTTTTCGCCGGACAAATCAACGGCACGACCGGCTACGAAGAAGCCGCCGCACAAGGCCTGCTCGCAGGCGCGAATGCCGTGCAATACGTCCGCGGACAAGACCCGCTCCTGCTGCGCCGCGAACAAGCCTATCTCGGCGTATTGGTGGACGACCTCATTACCAAAGGCGTGAACGAGCCTTACCGCATGTTCACCAGCCGCGCCGAATACCGCCTGCAACTCAGGGAAGACAACGCCGATATGCGCCTGACCGAAGACGGCTACAAAATCGGCTTGGTGGGTGAAGAACAATGGCGCATGTTCAACGAAAAACGCGAAGCCATCGAACGCGAAATCCAACGTTTGAAAACAACGTGGTACACACCGCAAAAACTCGCCGAAGAAGAGCAGCTGCGCGTATTCGGCCAAAAACTCAGCCGCGAAGCCAACCTGCACGACCTCCTGCGCCGTCCAAACCTCGACTACGCCGCACTGATGACCCTGCCCGACGCCCAACCTGAAACCGCGCTTGCCGACAGCGTGGTTGAACAAGTCGAAATCCAAGTCAAATACCAAGGCTATATCGACCGCCAAAACGAAGAAATCGACAGCCGCCGCGACATCGAAACCTTAAAGCTGCCCGAAGATATCGATTACAGCAAAGTTAAAGGTTTGTCGGCAGAAGTGCAGCAAAAGCTCAACCAGCACAAACCCGAAACCGTCGGCCAAGCCAGCCGTATTTCCGGCGTAACCCCTGCGGCAGTGGCATTGCTGATGGTGCATTTGAAGCGCGGGTTTAAAGATGCCAAGTAAGGTTTAATCCGAATAAAGGCCGTCTGAAACTTTTAGACGGCCTTTTTGATAGTCTCCGATTATTTAAAAGGACAAAACATAAAAACTGATGACAGGGTAAAATACGTTACACAAAACCTATGATAGACAAAGGGATAATATGGAAATTCAAACTTTAGAAAAAACGTTTGCTACACACGATGAATTTAACCGTAAGCCGATAGCTGAAAACATCATCAGATTGCTGACATCGCCCATCGACCTTTCCCCTATGGTCATTGATGGCGGCTGGGGAACGGGCAAAACTGAATTTTGCCAAAAACTGATTCGGCTCATGGAGCAGCAACATCCCGATTATCAGCCCGTCTATATTGACGCCTTTCGTTCAGACCACAGCGGAGAGCCTCTGCTGGCATTGCTTGCCGAAATCATCAAAGCCTGTACACCGCCTGAAGGTTCTGACGAAAAGCTTATTGAAGAACATAAAGATCGCATTAGGAGAATCACGAAAGCCGCAGGATTTGTGATGAAAACCGTTGCTAAGGCAGCAGTTGGTCATGTCCTAAAGCAAAATATGGAAGATTTAGCAGAAGGAATGAGCCAAATTATAAATGATAAGCAAGAAGCAAAAAATGCAGCGGCAACCGTAGCTGGTGCTGCCACCACACTTGCTAGCCATTCCATTGATGCAACTATTGATGCAACCGTCGAAGCCTTGTTGAAAGAGCAAATCGAAGCGGAAAAAAATCTGGAAACGCTCAAAGCCTGCCTAAAAGAATTTGCAGAGGAAAAACCGATTATTCTGTTTATCGACGAACTCGACCGCTGCCGCCCAGATTACGCCGTCGATATGCTGGAGGTTATCAAGCATGTCTTTGATGTCGAAAACGTCAAAGTCGTGCTGGTGACGAACACCAAACAACTGCGCGCAGCAATTAATCATCGGTATGGGATGGAAGTGGATGCGCACAAATATTTGGATAAGTTCTTGAAGTATAGCTTTGCCTTACCAGATAAAGTTGTGGCTCGGTTTGAGGAAGAACGGGCTTTGGTTGCAGTTGAACATTTCAAACAGTTGATACGAAAAAGTCGTATGGCTAGTGAACTTCAGGCTTTAATTGATGAACGTTCCCCAACAATAATAGGTTTTATCAGCGATATGATAGAACGGAACAATATATCGCTTAGAGAAACGGAACGATTAGTCCGATTTTTAGAGATATATCATTCTTTAAGTGGTGGTGGACTTAATGAGGTAATCTGGCAATATGCCTTGCTTCGCATTACAGGTGTATTTATCTTCTGCTTCTATCCGAGTTTAATGGACGATATTAATAAGAATCGTACTGATAGCAAAGATTTTGCTCGATTGTTTAATATTCAGTCTTTGGAGAATATTCCAGAAAATAGTTTTGGTGTGGTTTATACAAATACAAATGTAATTGCTATGATGCTCATTCTACATGGCGCTGCAAATATACATTTTGACGTTAGTACCCTTTATGATAGAAGATCATGGCAAGAGCGTATAAATAAAAATTTTCTCGAGCATGACGAAATTTATCCGCATGGAATGGATGGAATTCTTACTATTCTAAAAGATACCTTCCGAGTTCTCAGCCTTGAACAAACGCCCCAATAAACGCAAAGGTCGTCTGAAAACCCAATACCAAGTTTTCAGACGGCCTTTTATCATTTTAATAAACCGATAATTGTCCTATCGAGGCCGTCTGAATTTCAATATACCAAGCTCGGAGACAAAGCCGTTGAGGGGGATGTCGTGGGGTTCGGTCGGCAGGGTGTCGGTCAGTTGGCAGCCGAAGCCTACGCCCAGGGTTTGGGTTTGCAGGCGGTATTTCATGGCGGAGAGGGTGGCGTCGTAATAGCCGCCGGCCTGTCCGAGGCGGTAGCCGCGTTTATCGATGCCGACGATGGGGACCAGCAGCAGGCTGAGTTGGTGGACGCGGATTTTTTTGCCGGTGAATTGGGGGACGTGCAATTTGGCGCGGCCGCGTTTGCGTTCTTGTTTGGCGCCGTCGGCAGGGTAGGGTGTGAACCACATCCGCCGCGTGTTCGGTTCGATATAGGGCAGGTAGAGTTTTGCGCCGCGTTTTTGTGCGGCACGGACAAAGCCGTCCAATCGCAATTCCTTGCCCATCGGCCAATACACGCCGATTTTCCGTCCTTTTTTGATGTAGGGCTTGAGCAGGCGGTTGATGGTTTCGGTGGCGGCGTTACGCTCGTCAGTGCTCAGTTGGGCGCGTGCGCGGCGGAACTGTTTGCGTAGTGCCGATTTTTCGGGATTCCTCATTTTCAGACGGCCTTTCGGGATTGCGGTAGAATGTTGCGATTATAACGATTTTGTTAACATTCAAACAGGACGCACACGATGTGGCACATTGTCGCCATCGGCTATCTTTTTGTTGCCGTGATGTTTTCCGCCGCGCAGCCGAGTATTGCGCGCGCGTTGATTTATTTGGTTTTTTGGGCAGTGTTGCCCACTGTGTTTACGGTCTTTGTCGTGACCATCCGCCGCCGCAACCGCCTGATGAAACGGCAGGAGCAGGCGGAGTTTGAAGCGGCCCGCCAAAAGGCGGTACAGGCGGATGAAAAACAGGACGGGAAGGTATAAAATCCCTTTTCAGACGGCCTCTTATCCGATATAATCCGTCAGTTTTCCATTTCGGAAACACGCTTTTATTTTTTTAAACTTATGCCCACTTTCGCCGAAGGGTGCTTGACAATAGGCGCCGCCTATCAAGTTCTATGCGATTGAATGTGTGCTCTTTAACCCTTTCAAGGAAATAACATGTCTCAAATTACTATGCGTCAGATGATTGAAGCCGGTGTTCACTTCGGTCACCAAACCCGTTTCTGGAACCCGAAAATGGCTCAATACATTTTCGGTGCGCGCAACAAAATCCATATCGTAAACTTGGAAAAAACCCTGCCGATGTTCCAAGAGGCGCAAGAAGCCGTACGCCGTCTGGTTGCCAATAAAGGCACCGTGCTGTTTGTCGGCACCAAACGCCAAGCGCGTGAAATCATCCGCGAAGAAGCTACCCGTGCCGGTATGCCTTTCGTTGATCACCGTTGGTTGGGCGGTATGCTGACCAACTACAAAACCGTTAAGCAATCCATCAAACGCCTGGAAGAAAAAACTGCTGCTCTGGAAAACGCTGCTGAAGGCGGTTTCAACAAAAAAGAAATTCTGGAAATGCAACGCGACGTTGAAAAACTGGAACGTTCTTTGGGCGGTATCAAAAACATGAAAGGCCTGCCTGACGCGATTTTCGTTATCGATACCGGCTACCAAAAAGGTACTCTGGTTGAGGCTGAAAAACTGGGCATCCCTGTTATCGCCGTAGTCGATACCAACAACAGCCCTGACGGCGTGAAATACGTTATCCCTGGTAACGATGACTCCGCTAAAGCTATCCGCCTGTACTGCCGTGGCATCGCTGACGCAGTTTTGGAAGGCAAAAACCAAGCGCTGCAAGAAACTGTAGCCGCTGCCCAAGAAGCTGCTGCCGAGTAATTCGGTACACAGAAGAGGGGCGTTATGCCCCTTTTCTCAAATCCCGTTCTGAAATCCGTTTCAGACGGCCACTATTTCCAAACACGGCAATGGCCGTGTTCCCAAAAATCTAGGAGATTCAAAATGGCAGAAATTACTGCAAAAATGGTTGCCGACCTGCGCGCCGCTACCGGCTTGGGCATGATGGAATGCAAAAAAGCCTTGGTTGAAGCCGAAGGCAACTTCGACAAAGCCGAAGAAATCCTGCGTATTAAATCCGGTGCGAAAGCTGGTAAACTGGCCGGCCGTACTGCTGCCGAAGGCGTATTGGCTTACGCGATCAACGGCAATGTTGGCGCATTGGTTGAAGTAAACTGCGAAACCGACTTCGTTGCTAAAGACGCCGGCTTCGTAGAATTTGCCAACTTCGTTGCGAAAACTGCTGCCGAGAAAAAACCGGCTACCGTTGAAGAACTGAGCGAACTGGTTGAAGCAGAACGTAAAGCCATCATCGCTAAATTGGGCGAAAACATGTCTGTCCGCCGCTTCCAAGTGATCGACACTGCCAACCAACTGGTTGCCTACATCCACGGTGCTTTGGCTACCGAAGGCGTATTGGTTGAGTACAAAGGCTCTGAAGACGTAGCACGCAAAATCGGTATGCACATCGTTGCCGCCAAACCTCAATGCGTATCCGAAGCCGAAGTGGATGCCGAAACCATCGAAAAAGAACGCCACATCTACACCGAGCAAGCCATTGCTTCCGGCAAACCTGCCGAAATCGCCGCTAAAATGGTTGAAGGCCGTATCCGTAAATTCTTGGCTGAAATCACTCTGAACGGCCAAGCATTCGTGATGAACCCTGACCAAACTGTTGCCCAATTCGCTAAAGAAAACGGCACTGAAGTGATCAGCTTCGTACGCTACAAAGTAGGCGACGGTATCGAGAAAGCCGTTGTTGACTACGCGGCCGAAGTTGCTGCCGCTGCTAAAGTGTAAGGCACTTATGAAAAAGAAAGCACCTAGATTCCAAACGAATCAGGGTGCTTTTTTTTGAGAAAACCGTTTACGGTACCTAATTTAAGACGACCGAATATTCAGGCCGTCTGAAAACCAAAACAATAATAAACCGACACACTCTATCATTAATATTCCGACCGTTTGAAAATTCAGACGGCCCGACCCCCGACCGACGACATTCAAGAAAGCAAGGTATCCCATGACACAGCAAATCAAATACAAACGCGTATTACTGAAACTCTCCGGCGAATCCCTGATGGGCTCTGATCCATTCGGCATCAATCACGATACCATCGTTCAAACTGTCGGCGAAATTGCCGAAATCGTGAGAATGGGCGTGCAAGTCGGTATCGTTGTCGGCGGTGGTAACATTTTCCGCGGCGTATCTGCACAAGCAGGCAGCATGGACCGCGCCACTGCCGACTACATGGGCATGATGGCGACCGTCATGAACGCCTTGGCACTCAAAGACGCATTTGAAACCCTGGGCATCAAAGCGCGCGTACAATCCGCACTGTCTATGCAGCAAATCGCTGAAACATACGCCCGTCCTAAAGCCATTCAATATTTGGAAGAAGGCAAAGTCGTGATTTTCGCCGCCGGTACTGGTAACCCATTCTTCACGACCGACACTGCCGCCGCATTGCGCGGTGCGGAAATGAACTGTGATGTGATGCTCAAAGCCACCAACGTCGACGGCGTGTACACCGCAGACCCGAAAAAAGACCCATCTGCAACACGCTATGAAACCATTACTTTTGACGAAGCCTTGTTGAAAAACCTCAAAGTGATGGATGCCACCGCCTTCGCCCTCTGCCGCGAACGCAAACTCAATATCGTGGTCTTCGGCATTGCTAAAGAAGGCTCGCTCAAACGCGTGGTAACCGGCGAAAACGAAGGTACGCTGGTTCACTGCTAATCATTGAAAGGCCGTCTGAAACAGCCGAACGGGATACATGTCGGCTTTCAGACGGCCTTTTATTTTCAGTCGGTTGCGTGGGCATTGGTTCATGGTTTGAAAAGGTTGAGAACTTGCTTGACCATAATGCCCAACCGACAATTCGATAACAAAGGATACCCCATGAATATCACCGTCTTGGCTGTCGGCACGAAAATGCCGCGTTGGGTCGATGAGGCCGTCGGCGAGTACGCCAAACGCTTCGGGCGCGATGTCAATTATGCGCTGAAAGAAATCAAGCCGGAAAAACGCGGCGCGGGTGTGAATGCGGCTCAGGGCATGGCGGCTGAAGAAAAACGCCTGCTGGAAGCCATACCGCAGGGCGCATTTTTGGTGGTATTGGACGAACGCGGCAAAGCGCCGACTTCGGTCGAATTGGCGCAACATTTGAAAAGTTGGCAGCAAAACGGCGAACACGTTTGCTTTATTATCGGCGGCGCAGACGGCATGACCGACCGTTTGAAACAGCAGGCAAACATGATGATGCGCCTTTCCAGCCTGACCCTGCCGCACGGCATGGTGCGTGTTTTATTGACCGAGCAGCTTTATCGCGCCGTTTCGATTTTGCACAACCATCCGTACCATCGGGAATAATCCGTTTTGATTGCCGTGATAAGACGGCAATGCCGCTTTGTCGGTTTAAAGCGGGGCGAACCCGTTTTTCAGACGGCCTGATTTTTCCGCATGAATCCTTTATAATCGTTTCTTTGATAAATCAACATCTTTCGGGAGAACCCAAATGTCCGATTTCCGTCAAGACTTCCTCAAATTCGCTTTGGCACAAAACGTGTTGAAATTCGGCGAATTTACGACCAAGGCTGGCCGTCAGTCGCCTTATTTTTTCAATGCCGGTTTGTTCAATGACGGCGCATCGACTTTGCAGCTGGCGAAGTTTTACGCCGAAGCCATTATTGCCAGCGGCGTGAAGTTCGATATGCTGTTCGGCCCAGCCTATAAAGGCATTATTTTGGCGGCGGCAACAGCGATGATGTTGGCGGAAAAAGGCGTAAACGTACCGTTTGCCTACAACCGCAAAGAAGCCAAAGACCACGGCGAAGGCGGTGTGTTGGTGGGCGCGCCTTTGAAAGGCCGCGTGCTGATTATCGATGATGTGATTTCCGCCGGTACATCCGTGCGCGAGTCGGTCAAACTGATTGAGGCCGAAGGCGCAACGCCTGCCGCAGTGGCCATTGCGCTTGACCGTATGGAAAAAGGCACGGGCGAATTGTCGGCGGTGCAGGAAGTGGAAAAACAATACGGCCTGCCGGTGGTTTCGATTGCCAACTTGAACGACTTGTTCACGCTCTTGCAAAACAATGCCGAATTTGGCGGCTTCTTCGAGCCGGTCAAAGCCTATCGCGAACGTTACGGCGCGGTTTAAACCATAACATCATGCTCAGGTCGTCTGAAACAGTTTTCAGACGGCCTGAAGCATTGGCTAAAATATATTTTTGATTCAATACACTTACGGAAAATACTCATGCCTGCTTGTTCTTGTCCTCATTGTAAAACGCCGCATTGGGTGAAAGATGCCCAGTTGAACGTGGCGCAGGGTTTTGTGGTCTGCACGCGTTGTTCGGGGATGTTTAAGGCCAAGGATTATCTGTCGGGCAACCTGCCGGCCGATCCGGCCCATCTGCCTGTGGCGGTAACGGATGTGCGCCTCGTGCATAACATCGGTGCGCAAATCCTCAAACATTCCAAACTTTCGCGTAAAGAAATTTCCGATTTGCTCAACAGCGCGCTCAAGGAAGAGCCCAAGGCGGAAGAGCAGGCGGCGGTCAAAACGCGCAAGGACGGTTTCAACTGGACGCTGGCATCGTTGATTGCGCTGACGGTTTTGATTATGCAACTCTTTTATCTTGCCCTGCTATGAGTAACATCGCCCATTTTGTTGCCAGCTTTCGCGAAGCCGCGCCCTATATTCAATATTTGCGTGGCAAAACCATGGTGGTCGGCGTGACCGACAGCCTGTTGGAAGGCGAAACCCTGATCCGTTTGGCCGCAGATTTGAACCTGTTGGCCAGCTTGGGCTTGCGTTTGGTCTTGGTGCACGGTTCGCGGCATTTGCTCGACAAATTGGCTTCGGGTCGGAATTTTGTTCCGAAATACAGTGGCAGCCGACGGATTACCGATGAAGCGACTTTGATGGAAGTGAAACAGGTGGCGGGGATTATCCGCAGCGATGTGGAAGCCGCCTTGTTCAGCAGCGTATCTGCACAGCAACGGAGCAAGCCGCCGGTTATCGCGTGCGGCAACTTTATTACCGCCCGTCCGTTAGGCGTTATCGACGGCGTGGACATGGGCTATACCGGTACCGTCCGCAAAATTGACGCGGAAGAAATCCGTTTGCGTTTGGATGGTGGCGCCGTGGTGCTGATCAGTCCTTTGGGGCATTCGTACAGCGGCAAAACCTTTAATCTGAGTATGTGTGAAACCGCGCAGGAAGTGGCCATGGCTTTGCAGGCGGAGAAGCTGGTTTTCTTGACCGAAGAAGCCGGTATCCGCCGTGCCGACGGCTCGTTGGCCAATACGTTGTCTATCGGCGAAGTGCAGGAATTGGTGCGCGGCAATCCCGATGCGCCGGTTGATTTGCTCCATGCGGCAGTGTGCGCACTGGAAAACGGCGTATCGCGGGTGCAGATTCTCAACGGCCGCGAAGACGGTAGCCTGTTGCGCGAGCTGTTTACCCGCGAGGGCAGCGGCACATCTATTGCCCGTGAGCCGTTTGTTTCCATCCGTCAGGCACGCAGCGACGACATTCCGCACATCATCGCCTTAATCCGTCCGTTGGCGGAACAAGGCATCTTGTTACACCGCAGCCGCGAGTATTTGGAAAACCATATTTCCAGTTTTTCCGTATTGGAACACGATCAAAACATTTACGGCTGCGTGGCGCTGAAAACCTTTGCCGAGCCGGACTGCGGCGAATTGGCCTGCCTGGTGGTGTCGCCCGAAGCGCGCGACGGCGGCTACGGCGAACTGCTGTTGGAACATTTATTCCAAAAAGCGCGCGCCTTAAATATCAAAACGCTCTTCGCCTTATCCACGCACACAGGCGAATGGTTTGTCGAACGGGGCTTTCAGACGGCCTCGGCCGATGACCTGCCTGCCGAACGCCGGCAGGAATACAATGCCAACGGCCGCAATTCCAAAGTATTTGTTTATGACTTGCAGGCCGTCTGAAAACTTCAATCCTATTATCCGTTTTTAAACATCACTCAAATCTTATGTTGAAAATCATCTCTGCCAACGTCAACGGCATCCGCTCCGCCTATAAAAAAGGTTTTTACGAATACATCGCCGCGTCGGGCGCGGACATTGTCTGCGTGCAGGAACTGAAAGCTCAAGAAGCCGATCTGTCAGACGATATGAAAAATCCGCACGGTATGCACGGCTACTGGCATTGCGCCGAAAAGCGCGGCTATAGCGGCGTGGTGGTGTACAGCAAACGCAAACCCGACAATGTGCAAATCGGCATGGGTATTGAAGAATTTGACAGGGAAGGCCGTTTTGTCCGTTGCGATTTCGGCAAGTTGTCTGTAATTTCGCTGTATCTGCCCAGCGGCAGCAGCGCGGAAGAGCGCCAACAAGTGAAATACCGCTTTTTGGATGCGTTCTATCCCATGCTCGAAGCCATGAAAAATGAAGGGCGCGACATCGTCGTCTGCGGCGACTGGAATATTGCCCACCAAAACATCGACTTGAAAAACTGGAAGGGCAATCAGAAAAATTCGGGCTTCCTGCCTGAAGAACGCGAATGGATAGGCAAAGTCATCCACAAACTTGGTTGGACGGATATGTGGCGCACACTTTATCCCGATGTGCCGGGCTATACTTGGTGGAGCAACCGCGGACAAGCGTATGCGAAAGATGTCGGGTGGCGCATCGATTATCAGATGGTTACGCCGGAGTTGGCCGCCAAAGCCGTTTCCGCACATGTTTATAAAGATGAAAAATTCTCGGATCACGCCCCTTTAGTTGTGGAGTATGACTATGTTGCCGAATAAGTTTTTTGGTAAGTACGACTGGAATATAAACAGTAAAACCGGCGTAGGTGCGGTTTGGGTTGTGGCGGCATTTGTGCTGCCCATGCTGGTGTGGGCAATATTCATGCTGGCGCGGATGTCCGGCTGGGTTGCGCCGACCAAGGCCAATCCGACATGGGCGTTGGTGTGGCTGCTGTTTTCATTGCCTTGCCTGCTGATTGCGGCCAAATGCTTTGCTTGGAAGGGTTGGCGGCTGATTGCCAACATCGTACTGTGTCTGGCGACTTGTGCCATTCTCAGCGTGCCAGCCGCCTTGTTGATCGCATTTACACTCAACGACTTGCTCAAATAGGCCGTCTGAAATGCAGAGCTTCGAACTCGAAGAAATGGCACTGTTTCTGATACGCGATGCGGATGAAGCGGAAATGTGGATAGACCGCTGGGCGGTCAGCTATCCGATTGTTCAAACCGCCGAAGCCGATGGTCGGCAAACCGTTTCCGAATGGCAACACGCCATTCGGACGGCCTTTGAGCATATCGTCAGCAGAAATATTGCCGTCGTGGCTCATGGTGTCGGTGTGTCTGCATTTTTGGCATGGCTGTATCAAACCGACATCCTGACGCAAAAACGCCTGACCAATATTATTTTGGTCTCGCCGCGTCCCGAAGCTTTTCCCGAAGACGAAATCCATACGTTCCAACGCGTCCGCTGCCCTTGCCGTACGGCGTTGGTCATCGCTGAAACAAACGGCACGCCACGCGATTGGGCGAAAGAACAGGCCGAACGCTGGCAGGCGCGCCTGCTTCAATCGCCGCATTCCGGCCAGTTAAACGGCGCGCTCGGCGGTTGGCAATGGGGCATGAAGCTGATGCAGGAAATGCTGTTGAGTAAGTAGTTTAGAAGTGTCTATCAAGAAGAGAGGCCGTCTGAATATGTTTCAGACGGCCTTTGTTTGCAAATATCATGTTAAATATAATTAAAAGAAACTATTCTCATTTCTTTTATGAAGCAATATAATTCGGTTGTTTCGTTAAATTGAGTATAAAAATGCAAATACCATTTCATTTAGCTTTATTACCCACACTGATTATCGCTTCCTTCCCTGTTGCTGCCGCCGATACGCAGGATAATGGCGAACATTACACCGCCACGCTGCCCACCGTTTCCGTGGTCGGGCAGTCCGACACCAGTGTACTCAAAGGCTACATCAACTACGACGAAGCCGCCGTTACCCGCAACGGACAGCTCATCAAAGAAACGCCGCAAACCGTCGATACGCTCAACATCCAGAAAAACAAAAACTACGGCACGAACGATTTGAGTTCCATCCTCGAAGGCAATGCCGGCATCGACGCTGCCTACGATATGCGCGGCGAAAGCATTTTCTTGCGCGGTTTTCAAGCCGACGCATCCGATATTTACCGCGACGGCGTGCGCGAAAGCGGGCAGGTCCGCCGCAGTACCGCCAACATCGAGCGCG
>ERZ1674208.132-NODE-133-length-12874-cov-8.602231_pt1 | contig 12874 bp, 13 predicted proteins | sample MGYA00581113_ERZ1674208 | MGnify/ENA primary metagenome ERZ1674208 (study PRJEB41354, sample SAMEA4873350) | human saliva metagenome | biome: human-associated habitat [ENVO:00009003]; feature: mouth environment [ENVO:08000002]; material: saliva material...
GCATACATGAGTATTTGATAAAAAGAATTCGTATAAGGATTATACATTGATTTATAATTGCATATATCATAATTATTAGCTAAATTTGCATTGTATTTAAACCTTTTTATTAATTAAATAAAGTTATTATGAATAAAATTCTACGCTTTGCTTTTCTTGCAGCATTCGCTGCTGTTAGTTCTTTATCATTTGCTCAGAAAACAGTTACCTTTGAAGCTGGTAAGGATTTGGGAACAGGTCTGACAGTTGAGAAGGAGGGTGTTACCATAACTCTCAGTTCGGGAGTATTAAATGAAAGTCATTCTTATCGTTTGTACAAGGGTGCTACAACAACAATCGGTTCATCAAGTACAAATATCATTAATGTAGCTTTTATATGTGATAAATTTAAGTCTGGTAAGAAGACATATTTAGGTGATGGCTTTGATTCATCTATGACAGGCTTGACTATCTCAGATGATAAGATTAACGTGACATGGTCTGGCGACAACAAGTTAGTTGCGTTTGAAACGCCAAATCATCAGGTACGTGTAAAGAAGATTACTGTTACTTTAAAGAGTGATCCTGCAGGTATCAAGGAAGTTAACAATGATACAGTAAATGAGAATGCACCTATCTACAACCTCGCTGGTCAGCGTGTAGATAAGGATTATAAGGGAGTAGTTGTACAGAACGGTAAGAAGTTTATCAAGAAGTAAGCAAGTTTATTGAATTATCTGATAAACTCCTCTCATAGATTCGATTCATTAGTGTCTTATCTTATTAATATAAACATTTTTGAACACATATTCTAATCTTTAACCGATGTGTTGAGTGTCCGCACATGTTGTGTTGATGCCCAACACATGTGGTGTGGATGCTTAGCACATATAGTGCGGTTGGCAAACAGACATCGTTTTGTAGGCAATCACCATTACAATATAATAGATGGGTAGAAGTCGTTTGCCGTTTGGAAGCGTGTGTATCTCTCTTAAGATAGAGCGATATTTCGATGAACAGAGAGTTAACTTTGGGTTTAAGTTCTGTCAGATAGCTTAACTTGTTTATAATGAGCGTGTTGTTGAAGTTTTATTTACACGCCTAATCATATAAAAAAGCACCAAAGAAACGATATATTTCTTTGGTGCTTTTTTCATGTCATTTTCTTAGATTAGAATTCACTTGTAAAGTGGAAACGGATATTCTCAAAGTCTTGCTGTGCCATACTTAGCACATAACCTGAGTCAGCGAGGAAGACGTCACGTCCCTCAATATCCTTAGCCATATACTGGTATTTACGCTTTTTGAAGTTCTCTAACTCTTTCTCGTCGTCAGCCTCAATCCAACAAGCTTTATAGAGGTGTACAGGCTCCCAACGACACTTGGCATTATACTCATGCTCCAATCGATACTGGATAACCTCAAACTGAAGTTGTCCAACGGTTCCCACGATACGACGGTTATTGAATTGATTGACAAATGACTGTGCAACGCCTTCATTCATCAACTGCTCTATACCTTTTTGGAACTGCTTAGACTTCATTGGGTCATCGTTCTCAATGTATTTGAATAGTTCTGGTGAGAAGCTTGGCAGGCCGCGGAAGTGGATGTTTTCTCCCTCAGTTAGTGTGTCACCAATCTTAAATACACCACCACTATCAGGCAGACCAACGATGTCACCTGGGTAAGCCTCTTCTACTGTACTCTTGCGTTGAGCCATAAACTGAGTAGGAGAGGAGAAGCGCATCGTCTTTCCATTACGAACGTGGAGGTAAGGCTGGTTACGTTGGAACTTACCAGAACATACCTTACAGAAAGCAATACAACTACGGTGGTTAGGGTCGATATTGGCTGTAATCTTGAAGATAAAGCCTGTGAACTTTGGTTCACTTGGCTCAACTATACGCTCTTCTGCCTTAGTTGGACGTGGACTTGGTGCTATTTCAACGAAACAATCGAGCAACTCTTGCACACCAAAGTTATTCAATGCAGATCCGAAGAACACAGGTGCAACCTCTGCACGGCGATAAGCTTCAACATCAAAGTCAGGGTAAACACCATTGACTAACTCAAGGTCGTTGCGTAGCTGTTCAGCAAAGTCAGCACCTACTTGCTCGTCCAAATCATTTGAGTTGATATCTACTTCAATTTTCTCTGTCACACGCTGTTTGTTTGGTGTAAAGAGGTTCAACTGCTGTTCGTAGATATTATATACACCCTTGAAGCGCTGTCCCTGACCGATAGGCCATGAGAGTGGACGTACACTAATCTTGAGTTCTTCTTCCAACTCGTCTAAAACCTCGAATGGATCACGACCTTCACGGTCCATCTTATTGATAAAGATGATAACTGGTGTGTTGCGCATACGACACACCTCCATCAACTTACGCGTCTGAGCTTCCACACCCTTGGCAGAGTCAACAACGATGATAGCAGAGTCAACAGCCGTCAGTGTGCGATAAGTGTCTTCTGCAAAGTCTTGGTGACCAGGAGTATCAAGGATATTTACCTTATAATCTTTATAGTCAAACTCCATTACAGAAGTTGATACAGATATACCACGCTGTTTCTCAATATCCATCCAATCGGATGTAGCTGTCTTACGTATCTTGTTGCTCTTCACCGCACCAGCAACCTGAATCTGACCACCGAAGAGAAGGAATTTCTCGGTCAAAGTGGTCTTACCAGCATCTGGGTGAGAGATTATGGCGAACGTTCGCCTGCGTTCTATTTCATTCATTTGTTTTATATTCTTTGGGAGTAAAAACCTTGTCAGCTGTTGCTGAGGTGAAACTAACTCGTTAGCTCTTAATTCTTTAAATCAATTTATAGCTTAACTAAGTCTTATAATCTTTTTTTTTAACTCCTATTATTTGTCTTGTTCCTGTAAGCCTTTCATGCACTTCTTCAGTGAATCAACCCAATATGGAATCTTTATGCCAAAGGTTTCCTTAATCTTTGTCTTATCAAGGACAGAGTAGGCAGGACGTGTAACAGGTGAAGGGAACTCGTCGCTGTGGCAAGGTTGGATGTCACATGCTGTGTTTCCAGCAAGTTCTGCAATCTTAATCGTGAAGTCATACCAGCTACATACACCCTCATTAGAGAAGTGGTAGATGCCACTATTTCCTTCATACTTGCGGTTCTCAACGATATCGAAGATGGCATCTGCTAAGTCGCCAGCATAGGTTGGTGTTCCGCACTGGTCGAATACAACCTTCAGCTGTGGCTTAGTAGCTGTGAGATTCATCATCGTCTTAACGAAGTTATGACCAAACTCGCTGTAAAGCCATGCTGTACGAAGAATAATATGGTTTACACCAGTAGCTTGAATCTTCTCCTCACCATGTAGTTTTGTTAAACCATAAACGCCAGTAGGAGTACCCTTCATGTCCTCTTTACAAGGAGTATTGTATGGGTCGCCACCGAAGACATAGTCTGTGCTGACATGAACAAGCAAGCCACCAACCTCTTTCATAGCCTTTGCAAGGTTCTCTGGTGCAGTCGCATTGAGTAATTCAACAATCTCACCCGCTGTCTCTGCTTTGTCCACATTGGTCCACGCAGCGCAGTTGATGATACATTCAACCTTATTGTCTTGTACCATCTTGCGGATGTCTTCGAGATTAGTAATGTCTAACTTTGTATATCCCTCACATACGTCAGTGAAGATATAGTGGTCTTTACTCTGTTTAGATACAAGCTGTATCTCATTGCCAAGCTGTCCGTTAGCTCCAGTAACTAAAATATTCATAAGCTATCTCCTTTATTCTTCGCCGAAGTTTAAGCCTTCAGTCTTATCCTTAATATAGTAGTCTGACAACATACCAATGAAGGTTGTTATCTCGTTAAGCGCACGAGTTGTCTCGGGGGTAATCTCTTTCTTCTGCAGGCGAAGCATCATTACTCCATAAAGAAGGTCGAAACAAGTTTCGATCTCACTCTTTCCTAACTGCGCAGCAACACTCTTTAAGCGTTCATCATTTGTACGTGCCATCTTGTCTGCTGTACGTTTTGTCTTACCTCTTAGCTCAACAATGAATGGTAAAACACGATAATATTCAGCAGAATAGAACGGAAACTTTGATGATTGCAGCAACTGTGCGTGCAACTCTGTTAGGTCCTGCATGAGCACCTTGTTAATCTGTAGGTGTCCACCTTCTCGACAACCTTCTTGATTCATCATGCGTACAAGGTCGCCAAACCAGTCTTCCTCTTCCTCCTTTTGTTCTTCGGTGTATTGGAACTGGTCGATATATTCTTTACGGATTCGTGTCAATGAGCAACCGTAAGCACGGATAGTATCTTCTATCTGCCACATATAAAGCAGATATTCTGCTATACTCTTCTTTCTTAATTCCTTAGCTACAAACATAAATTATCCTTATTCCATTAATCCGTCAATAGTTGGCAGATGATAAAGATTGAATACTGTACCCACAAGCATGATGATAGAAAACAGAATGACAACAGAACCTATAACCTTATTTATAATAAGAATACCATTGACATCAAACTTTCCTCTAATCTTATCTATCAACCATGATAAGCCATACCACCAAAGTAACGCACCAGCAGGGATACAGGCAAAACCTATAATCATCTCTAATGGGCGATTGGGCTGTACGAAAGCGAATTGTGCGTAACTTGCAATAAAGAGGAAGATAATCATTGGATTAGAGAGGGTTACCAAGAAGGCTGTAACGCCATTATGGAAGAGAGACCCCTTCTCCTTACCACTCTGATGAGCTTTCTTCATCGGATCTGACTTGAAGCAATAGATTCCAAAGAGTAATAATAATACACTTCCTGTAATCTGTACTATCAACTTATATGTAGGGTTTTCTAAAGGTCCCATAATGAAACTCATACCTAACCCTACGATAAGTGCATAAATTGTGTCGCTGATAGCGGCTCCAATACCTGTTATAAAACCATACCAACGCCCCTTGTTCAAAGTTCGTTGTATACATAATATTCCAACTGGACCCATGGGAGCCGATGATATAATTCCAATAAGCAGTCCCTTAAAGATGAAATCCAATATATCTAATTGAATAGGAAATTGCATGCTTGTTATTTTGAGTGCAAAATTGCAAAAATAATACGAGATAAGCAAATTTACCTAACAAAACTTTGTGGCATTCCTCTTTTTTTCATAACTTTGCCCATAGTATATTCAAACTAAAAACTTATTATGTCATGGACGTAACAGAGCAGAAACCAGTTGTAACTGGATTGGAAAAGCCATTTGTAATTGGCTTGGATTTAGGAGGAACAAACGCAGTATTCGGTGTCGTAGATCAGCGCGGTCAGGTACTTGCCACCAATTCTATTAAGACACAGGCTTATAAGACAGTCGAAGATTTTGTAGAGGCAGGTGTAGAGGCTATACGTCCTCTCGTTGCTAAATATGGTGGAATAGGTCAGTTCCGTGCTATGGGTATTGGTGCACCTAATGGTAACTTCTATCGTGGCACGATTGAGTTCGCACCAAACCTCTCATGGGGACACGATGGTGTTGTGCCATTGGGCGAAATGTTCTCACAGAAGTTGGGAATTCCTGTTGGTCTTACCAACGATGCGAATGCTGCTGCTATCGGTGAGATGCAGTATGGTGTAGCACGCGGCTTGAAGGATTTCATCATGATTACTCTTGGTACAGGCGTAGGCTCAGGTATTGTTATCAATGGTCAGATGGTCTATGGTTCTGATGGCTTTGCTGGTGAGTTGGGCCATATGATCATGGTTCGTGGAGAGAAGGGTCGTACTTGTGGTTGTGGTCGTACAGGTTGTTTAGAGACTTACTGCTCTGCAACTGGTGTTGCTCGCACAGCTCGTGAGTTCTTGAAGAATAGTAAGGAAGACTCTCTGTTGCGTGAGATGAAGCCAGAAGATATCACCTCTTTGGATGTTTCTATTGCTGCTGGTCGTGGCGATGCACTTGCTAAGCGTGTTTACGAGTTCACTGGTAATATGTTAGGTGAGGCTTGTGCTGACTTCGCAACCTTCTCTTCTCCAGAGGCTTTCATCTTCTTTGGTGGTCTAACTAAGGCTGGTGACTTGTTGATGGAACCTATCATGCGTTCTTATAAGGAGCATGCTTTGGAAATCTTCAAGGACAAACCAAAGTTCTTGGTAAGTTCGCTTGACGATGCTGCAGCAGCCGTTCTTGGTGCTTCAGCAATTGGTTGGGAATTGTAATTAATGATATAAAGTCCAGACTTTTTTTGAGTTATATGTGCAGTTTGTCTGCTTGTCTACTTGAAAGAGTCTAAAACTTATATATTCAAAGTAGGGACAAACACCCTTGTCAGACATTCTTTTTATAATTAAAAGAACTGACTTACGAGGTTGTTTGTCCCTATTATACTTTTTCTATATTGCTAACTTTATGCGATTTCCTTTTTGTAATGGTGTCTGCAGGCTATGTCTAAGTTGATAGAAGGTGATTTTCAATAAATTACCTATGTGTGTCTTGCTATATTGATAGTGTTAAAAAGGATTTTTTCTACCCGTATTCTTTCTATGTGTTGCTATTCCGCACATCTTGTGTTGACGCCCCGCACATATTGTGCTGATGCTTCGCACCAATGGTGTTGAGTGTAGAATACCTTACTAAATATTGACAAGAAAGAGGCAACTTGTTGTTAGGAAAAAATTGTTCAGTCAAAAGTAATCATATGGAAGATTCTTTGTTTGAAAGTTATATCAGACAGTAAAACTCTTTGTAGACTTTCTTTTTATAGTTTTTGTTTTGTGTTCTCGTTTTTTTAATCTAACTTTGCGAATACTTATAATACTTAGAAAGAAAAAACAATAACAGAAGATGAAACAGGAAGACGACATCAAGAAAGCGATTGAAGTGATGAGAAAGGGCGGTATCATTCTTTACCCAACTGATACAGTGTGGGGTATAGGTTGCGATGCTACCAATGCAGAAGCTGTAGCAAAGGTATATGCCTTGAAACGCAGAGACGATTCGAAGGCTCTTATCTGCTTAGTTGATTCTGATAATAGACTTCAGCGTTATGTTCGCAATGTTCCTGATGTTGCTTGGCAGTTGATAGAAGCTGTTGAGAAACCAACAACATTGATTCTTGATGGTGCAGTCAATCTTGCTCCAAATCTGATAGCAGAAGATGGCTCTATAGGTATTCGCATTACAAAGGAGCCCTTCTCACATGAGTTATGCTATCGATTCCAGAAGGCTATTGTAAGTACTTCGGCAAATGTCAGTGGTGAACCTGCTGCGCAGAATTATCGTGATATCTCACAGGAGATTCTTGATGGTGTTGACTATGTTTGTGAGTCAAGACGTCAGGAGCACAAACCACATACCCCATCCAGCATTATCAAATTGGCTGCTGATGGCGAAGTAAAAGTTATAAGGAAATAATTGAATAGATAGATGAAAGTATCAGGTAGTCAGGGGATTATTTCTCGACTTGATAATTGGCGGAAGAATCATGTGTCCAATCGCGAGTTAGTCTTAGTACTGGCATTTGCTATTGGTCTTCTTGCTTCATTAGCAGCATATATTCTTCACTTTATTATCAAGTTGATAGAGGAATTAGTAACCTCTGGTTTCGATGTTGCAACGATAAACTGGCTCTATCTTATCTATCCAATCGTAGGTATTTGGCTGACAAGTCTATTTGTTAAGTATGTTGTACGTGATAATATCTCGCATGGTATTACGCGTGTTCTCTATGCTATTTCTACGAAACAATCTCGTTTGAAAGCCCATAATACTTGGTCGTCTATCGTTGCTTCTGCCATTACGATTGGTTTTGGTGGTTCGGTAGGAGCTGAGGCACCTATTGTATTGACGGGGTCAGCTATTGGTAGCAACCTCGGACGTATCTTTAATTTAGATAATCGCACACTCATGCTTCTTGTGGGTTGTGGCGCAACGGCGGCTGTATCTGGTATTTTTAAGGCGCCAATAGCAGGATTGGTATTTACATTGGAAGTGTTGATGGTCGACTTGACCATGGCTTCTCTTTTGCCGATATTGATTGCATCAGTGACGGCGACGTGTTTCTCCTATTTCTTTACAGGTGGTTCATCAATGTTTCATTTTCAAATGGATAACATTTGGGGACTTGACCGTGTTCCACCGACTATCTTGTTAGGTATCGCTTGCGGTTTTGTATCACTCTACTTCATGCGCTTAATGTCATGGTGTGAGAATGGTTATGGGAAACTCTCTTCTAAGCCTTATCTGAAACTGCTTGTGGGTGGCTTGGTGCTTTCTCCACTTATTTTCCTCTTCCCATCACTCTATGGTGAAGGCTATGATAGTTTGAGATTGTTTATAGAAGGAAAGACAGAAGCTGACTGGATGCAAATCATGAGTGGATCTATGTTTGCTGAGAAGTCAAATTTCCTACTGCTTTATGTGGGCTTAGTTGTCATGACGAAGGTCTTTGCAACCAGTGCAACAAATGGTGCAGGCGGTTGTGGTGGAACCTTTGCGCCTTCTTTGTTCATCGGTGGCTTTGGTGGTTTCTTCTTTGCTCGTTTTTGGAATATGCAGCAACTTGGTGTTTATATTCCAGAGAAGAACTTTACGCTCTATGGTATGGCAGCTGTGATGTCGGCTGTGATGCATGCACCTTTGACGGGTATCTTCCTGATTGCCGAGCTAACAGGTGGTTATCAACTCTTCATCCCATTGATTATTGTGACTATCAGTTCTTATCTTACGATAAATATCTTCGAACATCATAGTATTTATGCTGTTCGTTTGGCAAAGCAAGGTAAACTTCTCACACACCATACAGACAAGTCTATCCTCACTTTGATGAGTATGGATAAGATTATTGATCATGACTTTACATCGGTCGGACCGGATATGGAGATGGGAAAACTTATTCATGCTATCAGTTCAAGTCGCAATGATTATATTCCTGTGCTCGATGAGTCTCGTAAGTTATTAGGTGAGATTGATATTAACAATCTACGACATATTATCTTCCGTACAGAACTTTACCACCGTTTTCATGTCAATCAGTTGATGTCGCCACCAGCAGCAATGCTCGGTGTCAACGACCCAATGGAGGATGTGATGAAGACTTTTGAACGTACGGGGGCACAATATTTACCTGTTGTGAATATTGATAGCCAGTTGGTTGGCTATATCTCTCGAGCTCGCCTTTATAGTATGTATCGTCAGTTTGTAGCAGACTTTAGTGCAGAATAAAATAGATATCTGCCGTCTCTTACTAATTATCTCACCTCTTGTTAAATTCCCAAAGATAATGAAAAAAGAAAATATACGTATTGTTTTCATGGGTACTCCAGAGTTTGCTGTGGAGTCGTTGAAAGCATTAGTTGAGAATGGATATAATGTTGTAGCTGTAGTCACACAGCCTGATAAACCTGTTGGACGTCATCAAGAACAGCTGCAGCCATCACCTGTGAAACTCTATGCACTTGAACATAACTTGCCTGTTTTGCAGCCTGTAAAGATGAAGGATGCTGATTTTATAGAAGAATTGCGTTCTTATAAAGCTGATATGCAGGTGGTTGTAGCCTTTCGTATGTTGCCGGAGATAGTGTGGAGTATGCCTCGCTTAGGTACGTTTAATGTACATGCAGCCTTGCTTCCGCAGTACCGTGGTGCTGCTCCTATCAACTGGGCGGTTATCAATGGTGAGACCGAGACCGGTGTGACGACCTTCTTCCTTGATAAAGACATTGATACTGGTCGTATTATCCTTCAAAAGCCGTTTGCTATTCCTGATACAGCTGATGTTGAGTATGTCTATGATGGCTTGATGTATTTGGGTGCAAAGATTGCTATGGAAACAATCGATCTCATTGCATCTAAATTACCTGAAGATAGTTTAGATAATGTTGATTTCTCTGCAGTTCTTGATGGCATAAGTGCTCCTCAGGTGTGTGAAGATGCTGAATTACATCATGCACCGAAGATATTTAAGGAGACTTGCGAAATCAATTGGAACCAGTCTGCTAAGAAAGTTTATGATTTTGTGCGTGGACTCAGTCCTTATCCTGGCACTTGGAGTACACTCTGTTCTATTGAAGACAATGGGGTAAAACCTTTGGTAATGAAGGTTTATAAGACGGCTAAGTCTGACCGTACATCTGTAGGTACCCCTGGTACGCTTGTTGTAGAAAAGACCCGTCTCTATGTCAATACGTCTGATAACCTCTTGGAACTTCTCGATATTCAGTTGACAGGTAAGAAACGAATGGATGTTCGCTCATTCTTAAATGGGTTTAAGGATATAGAGAAGTACCTCTTCCAGCCAGAATGACATGTTTTTGAAGCCAGAATGACATAAAGACATATTTCCTTTAATGACATATTTTGTTGTTTGGAAAGAAGTTAAGTATAGGCTATCAGACAGAACTACATAAGATATCTTAATTCACAGCCTACACGTCCCATATTAAAATATGTCATTAAAGCAATATGTTTTTATGTCATTCAGTCTTCCCTTAGAATATGTCATTAAAGCAATATGTCTTTATGTCATTCTGTCTAAACTATCGTCATTCTGTCTAAACTATCGTCATTCTGTCTTGCTCTATAGCTTCACTGGCATTGTTATTTGTAATTCTGTGAAGTCTGCCTTCGTTGCATGTGCATTAACGCTAAAGCCTAAAGTAAGATTCTTTAGCTTAGGGAAACTATAAAACACACCAACTTGTTCATGATAAGGTCTTTCCAATCCATTGCGTGATTTATAACCCATGTGTCGGTAGAGGTAATAGCCTAAGCTGACACGAACAGACATGTTACCATAAAAGATCTCGTGACGACCTTCGATGCTAAGTGACCACGGACTATGTTTCTCTCCAGTGTATCCATGTTCTTTATCATGTTGTGCAACCCTATTGGCATAATCTCCATAGAAAAGACCAAAGCCTACGCCAGATGCCCAGCGACGTGCATAACGATAGAGTAGGTGAGTATGGAAAGAATAGGCTCCGTAGAAAGCAAACTGCTCCCTACGATAATCAGGATGTCCTTGTGGAGTTTCAAATTGTGTCTGCTGCCAATCCTCAAGTAAAGTTTTACCACCTATTCCAAGGGTGAATTCCGTAAACCAATACTTTTGGAAGGGATCTTTAGGAAGTGTGTTCCTCTTTGCAACCTTTGTTGTCTCCTTCTCTGGTTCATATACAATACCAAGGAATGGACCTAAATAGTTTGCGCCTTTGTTGGGTCGTGCCATAGCCCCATTGCTATGGTGTGCGAAGTCTAATCCAGCTTTTATGCTCCATTCCCTTGCTATCTTATATTGTCCGCACAGTCCTGCTGTGAAGAAGATATTAAGGTGTGAACCAATATATTCGTTGTCAATGTTGTTCTTCTGGTTGTATTTTAGCGAAGTATAGCCTACGCCAGTGCCTAAGTAATAGCCCCATTGCCAGTGCTTACTACGATAAAGTGGACGATTAAAAGTGCCATAGAGTGTCAGAAAATTGCCTAATTTACTGGTATAGTCTACAGGTTGTGCTTCTCCCCATGGATTATTTTTATGCATTGTTGTCCCATGGTTGAGGTTATAGCGAAGACCTACAGAGAATGTTGGATAATTATAATCGCGTGCAAACTCATTCTCTGTAGGTGTGATATTTACTTGTGCAGCTATGGCATGCGTTTCTTTCGTCTTAGTCCAAATACGTGGCTCCTTGTCCAAACATAAAGTTTGGGCAGGCGTATAATGCACTTCTATACCAGTTCTTGGTATAGCAATAGAATCATACTCTTCTGCTGAAGCAACTGCAGAGAGTAGTAATAATGGTATGAAAAGGTGTTTTCTCACTTGTTTTCAGGTGGTATTAAAGCACCTGTATTCTGTAGCCAAGTGTTACTTCCAACATGCTGTTTCGAGCATTCTTTAACAAATCCTTTGCTTCAGTGTCTCTTGCTAACTTTCTGAAGTATAGGTTGTAACGCGCCTCTATCTGCCATTGCTTCCATTCGTAACTAATACCAAGAGGAAGTGCGACATCACCACTATGGATATGATTCTTGAGGTTGATATCTTCACCATTTTTTTCTTTAGCATGTGCGCTGATAACATATCCTGCGTGTACTCCAGTAGTGAAACTCCATGGTAAATCTGCCCAAGGATACCAACGTACTATATAGTTAGTGTTGATATAATGCAAATTGACATTGTATGGACCATATTTTTGTATAATAGGATTTCCATAGTCGTCTGTGGCGTTGATATTACGATAGATACCAGAACCTCCTTGGTGACTATATTGCATTTCAACGTCTATTGCAAGGTTTTTAGCCACGAAGACTTCAACGTATGCACCAGCAACAGCCCCCAACTTTAAATTGTTATCAACACCTAAGAGGTTTGATAAGTTTAATCCAACTTTTGGGGCTGCATATAAATCCCATACCGTATGCTCACCAGTTGGTTTAGTATCTTGGACAATAGCTCCTTTAACGTCTTGGTAGCCTTCTTTAACAACTTCGCCAATACGTTTCGCGGCGTTTTTGTTTATTACCTGAGCCTGTCCGTTTGTCAATGCCCCTAAAAGGATGGCAGCAATCAATATAATCTTTTTCATTTTTTAGGATAACTGATTCTGTTGCAAAGATAGTGATTTTTCTTCAAACCATTGATATCTTGTGGCTTTTTCATACATATAAAGATACAGAATGCTATAAAGGCATAGATAGTATTAAGCCAGAATGATATAAAAGTATAGAAAATGATAAGCCAGAATGACATAAAAACATATTCTTTAATGACATATTTAATGCAGCATACGTGGCTGGACCAGTAGGTATGTCCCTATGTCATTATGTCTTAGCTTTGTCATCATATCTATGGGGTATCTCGGTGATCACTCCCCCTCCCTTTGGGGGAGGGGCGAGGAGGAGGGGCCA
>ERZ1674208.138-NODE-139-length-12783-cov-7.157998_pt1 | contig 12783 bp, 10 predicted proteins | sample MGYA00581113_ERZ1674208 | MGnify/ENA primary metagenome ERZ1674208 (study PRJEB41354, sample SAMEA4873350) | human saliva metagenome | biome: human-associated habitat [ENVO:00009003]; feature: mouth environment [ENVO:08000002]; material: saliva material...
CGGTGTAGGTCATGGTTTTCATGGGGTGCTCCTCTGCTCGCCTATGTACAGAACAGTGTACAGGAAGTGAGGGTGTGTGTCTCCAGTCGGATGGTGATGCAAAACTCCCCCGCGAGGCCTCGTTGGGGCACGCGGGGGAGGAACGGCGACTACTGAGAGATCCTCAGAACAGCAGCGGGAACACCGCCGAGGCCGGGGCGACGAACGCGGCGCCACCCAGCAGAGAGTCCTTCAGGGAGAGGATGAAGTAGGTGAGCACGAGTAAGACAACGATAAGAAAGCCCGAGAAGATGAGGTTGTTGCGCTGGCGCTTGTACTGCTCGGGCGTCAGGTCTTCCTTCGTGCGGATGAGCGGGACCTCGCCGTGGACGGAACCGGTGTTCCCACCGGGCTTGTGGCCGTCGCTGTAGACAGGCTTGTTCTGGTCGGACATTGCGGCCTCCTACAAGGGTGCGTGTTGCTACTGGACGATTGGCTTGCCGCCGATGGACAGGGGTGCGCGGGTGCGGGCCTGCATGTCGAACTCACGCTCCCACGCCGAGGCGTCCTGCCACCTCGCGTACGACAGCAGGGTCAGACCGTTGTCAGCTTGGAGCGCGTCGAGCAGGAGGAAGCGAGGGGCGACGGAAGGAGTGTCCCACGGGATCGCTGTCCACAGGCCGTTGGCGCCGATCAGGAACTCCCCGCGGTTACGCTCGTGCAGGTCGTTCTCTGCCTCCTGCTCCACACCTTCGGCGGCCCACAGCCAGCGGGTGAGGCGGAAGGCATCCCAGGCCTCGTTCCATGAAGAGTAGGGCATGTACAGCGCGCGGTTGATGAGAGCGAGGGTGTCCCAGGCCTCCTCGTCCGTCAGGTACCCGAGGGCCGCGCCGGAGCGCGTCAGCATGGCCGCGCGGATGAAGTCCCACGCGCCAAAGTCCACGTCGTTGATGCTGCGGTCGTTATTGAGGAAGCGGTGGATACGCCAGCGTTCCTCCCACGCGTCCGTCTGCTTGTCGGCAATCTCGTCGAGGCGCGCCAGGCGGTTTTTCAGCCACGATGGATTGTTGCACTGCTCGCGTGTGCGTCCGAAGTCCTTGCGGTGTCCCTCCCGGAGGAGCCAATAGAGTTGGTGGAGCAGGTCGGATCGGCTCGTGATGCCCCAGTCGCGCGCGAGCATGTCCTTGGTCGAGCCGGGCTCGGTGACTGCGAGCGCGTCGACCGGGTTGCCGTGGCACAGGGCGTAGGGGAAGGACGGGGCGAGCAGCCGCGCGCGGGCGTCGGTCGCCATGGCCTTGCGCGAGCCTCGTAGCTTCGGTGTGTGATGCTCGTTGAGCTTGTTCCAGTCCTTTTCCTTGCCGGCCTTGCGCACATCGCGCGGCGCGGGAACGGCGCCTTTCGAGCGGGCGATCGCCTGCTTGACGTAGTAATTCAGCAAAAACACGATGACGCACCCGGTGGCGAACCATACGGGGAAGGGAATGTCGGACACAAAATTCGCAATCACGGTCACGATTGTGCCCGATGAAACGCCGCCCACACAACCTCAAGGCGGGTGGGGTGGGGACGAGGCCAGGGCTGAGCGCGCGGACCCCGACCGGTTTCCGGGTGGTGGAGCTCGGCCGGGGCCGCAGGTGCGTCAGCGTCGAGGGGCGATCCGCAGCTTCGTCTGGTCGTCGAGCTCTAGCTCCCAGCGCGAGGAGCGCTCACGCTTCTGGCGCGACAGCGTGCTCAACTGCTTCGTGGGCGCGAGCGCGTCGAGGATGAGGAATCGGGGCGCGGGGTAGGGGGCGTTCCAGGGGATCGATGTCCACAGGCCGTTTTTTCCGATGAGAATCTCGCCTCGGTGGCGGTCGTGCAGGTCGTTGGTGGCCTCCTGCGCCTGTCCTTCGGCCGCCCAGAACCAGCGGGTTGTGCGGAAGGCATCCCAGGCCTCGTCCCACGAGGAGTAGCTCAGTTGCAGCGCGTGGTTGATGACCGCGAGAGTGTCCCATGCCTCGTCCTCGGTCAGCCAGCCCAGGCCGGCACCGATCCGCGTGAGCATGGCCGCGCGGATGAAGTCCCACGCGGCGAAGTCGACGCTCTGGACGCGTCGGTCGTTATTGAGCAGGCGGTGGATGCGCCAGCGCTTCTCCCACGCGTAGGTGTCCTCGTCGGCCTTCTTGTCGAGGCGCGCGAGCGTCGAAGATACCCAGGCGGGGTTGGCGCACTGCCTGCGCAGGTTCTCGAAGTCCTCTCTGTGCCCGCCCTTGAGCAGGGAATACAGCTGGGTGAGCAGGCCGTTGCGGTCGGAGAGCCACCAGTCGCGCTGCAGCATCTGCTTCATGGAGGTGGGGTCCGTCAGCTTGAAGGTGTTGACCGGGTTGCCCTGGCACAGGGCGTAGGGCATCGCTGGGGCGAGGAGCCTCGCGCGGACGTCGGTGGCCAGGGCCTTGCGCGAGCCCTTGATCGTCAGCTCGTGGTGCTTGTTGAGCTTCCTCCACTCCTTGGTTGTGCCGGCTTCTTGCACGTCTTTCGGAACGGGCAGGCCCTTGGCGCGCTCGATGGCGCTCGTGATGAGGACGTAGGGCAGGCACAGGAGAACCAGGAGGATCGCGAAGGCGACGGGCGGGGGTATCGCGGACAGGATGCTTTCTAACATGGTCACGATTGTGCCCGATGATCCGTGCGTCACACAAGCGGCGGCGTGGGTTTGGAGCCCGCGCGACGAGGCCGGGGCGGGGTGTGGTGGGTCGTCGCGCGTGAGGGGTCGCGACCGCCGTAAACGCCTACCTACTGGCCCGCATGATGGGTCGTCGCGCGTGAGGGGTCGCGACAGGTGGTCGTGCTCACCCGTTTGTGCGCAGCTGGGCCCTTGAGGTGGCAGTGTGGGCGCCCTGCCCACACCGCCACCCATAGGGTTAACGTGCGCAGTCAAGGGCCCAGGGCGCCACCCCTGAGATGAGCGCACCGGCAGCAGAGCCACCCAAGGGACCCAGGCCTCGTCAATGACGACGACTCAGCCCGCCCGCTTCGGCGTGATCCCCATGAGGACCGTGTCCGGGTGGGGGTAGGTGCCGAGGTAGGAGTACAGGCGAGCGCTCCACGAATCCGATCGCGCGGGGTAAGCGATGAGCAGATCATCGTAGAAGACGGATGCGTCGGACACGCCGATCTCGTCGAGCGATGTCAGGGGAATGCCCGAGGGGACGGCGTAGAGGGTCTCTGGAGGAGCGGGTTCCTCCCGATCGTCGTGTGTCGGGGGTGTGGAGAGAATCAGGGATCCATCCGTCGAGATGGCCGCTGTCTTCGGGAAGGAGACCCGATCGACCCCTCCCGCCTTGTTCGTGACGTGCAGACTCCTGCCGTTGATGGCGGTGATGCGTGAGGGGAGGGCATTGTCGCCCGTATGCGTGCACAGGTGTGCCCAGGTGACCTCGCCCGAGATGAGGGTTGTCGCCAGTTGCTCGCTCGTCGGGGTTATGGTCTGGCCGATCTCGTCCCAACACCTAACGGTGTCGGGGCCCTTCATGCGTATGGCGTTGTCTGTCAGAGGGATGCGCGAGATCTCAGTGCCGTTCGCGGTGATTGTCACGAGGGCGGGTGCCTCGGAGTCATCGGCCATCGTCCCGCTGAACGCCCAGCCGTCGGTCACTGGGGTCAAGGTGGTGAAGTCGGCGGACACGGGTTCCGTGACACTACCGTCCAGGAGATTGAGGAAACGGTTCACGTCAGTCCCGGGAACTAAGGTGTTTTGCTTGGCCGGGACGTATCCGTTGACCATGGGGACGTTCATGGGGACGCCCGGCTTCTCGGGTTCGAAGCCACGGACGTCGGCGGCGTATCGCCATGCCTCGGTGCCGTCCTTGTTGTACCCCAGGCACATGTAATCGTAATCCTGGAACATTTTGGTCATGTCCCCCGCGTGGCACATGACGGCCACGGGCCACTGCACCGCCACGAAACTCATCTTCTCGCTTCTGTCCAGGTCCTGTCCCACGTCGAGGAGGGCAGTCCTTTGTCGGAGATGCCGGAGACAACGGAGTCAGGGATCGGGAATTCCCACGTGGCCGTGACCTGGCCGTCAGAGACTCGGATCGTCTGTCCGTCGACGACGATCGAGTCGTCCCACGTCAGGATCGGCGCACTCGATTCGGCCAGCTCGCGGCGCCACAGGACCGAGGGCTGCGTGCCGCGCAGGTCGATGGCCACGAGCGTGGGGGGTTGGTCCTTGTCCTTGAAGATCGCGACCAGAGTGTTGTCGACCTTCGCGTGAGAGTACAACTGTCCGCTCACTCCCAGTTCCGAGGCCGTCATCTCCCAGGCGACGTCGAAACCCGAGGCGAAGTCGGGGGAGATGAACGAGGAGATGCGTGCGTTGCCCGAGTAGCCGACGGGTCGGTGGGTGAGGTGGCACACGCAGATCGCCGCCGCAGCGACGAGCGCCACGACAAGAGCGATGGCGAGGCGGCGCACGAAGGAGGGGAGGGACTTGCGTTGGGAAGCCGGTGTGTCAGCTAGCGTCATCGAACACTCCTCATCGGGTCCGGGGCAGGGGTCAGGCCGACGATGCGCTCGCCGGGAGCAGAAGACAGGCCGGCTAGGCGCTTGTACCAGGGAGATGGTGGCGGTGAAGCGAGTCCGACGATGAGATCGTCGAAAACAGGGGAGGCTGCAACCAGGCCACAGTTGCGCCAACCGTGAACAGTGGAGGCTCCCAATAATGTGTCTGACAGTCGAGTTGAGGGCCGGGAGCCAGCATCGATGGCCGCCCCCACGTTAACGAGAGCTGGACCCCACACGTCGGATGAACCGGGAGGGGAATCTAACTCAACGTAGGGCATAAAAATGAGCGAGGAATCCTTGCTCACGGTGGCGGTACTCAGCAGTGCGCTTGGGCCTTTGAGACCATCGCTGAAGAATCGCTGACCCGTGGGCACGCTCGTCTCATCGTTGATGACCAGGGTGACCATATCTATCCACGGCTTAACGGCCAGGGAGCTTTCCCAGGAGGCTTCGCCTGTGGCTGCGTAGTGCAGGAAATCCTCGATCGTGGGCGCGGTGTCGGTGTTCGTGGCAGGTAGCGTGCGCAGGTTCGCCAGGCGATCCGATGACGGTTTGGTCATGACCATGACCTGAGGATTGGAGCCGTCGGGGCCCATAGATACGACAAGTCCAGAGTCGCTTCCAGATGCGAGAAATCCAGATTCGCCTCCGATGACCCATCCATCGGCGGCGCGTACGAGGCGTTCTTGCAGCGTGTACGAGTTGGCGACTCGGCAGCTTCCGTCGATGTTGTGCCCGTAGGAGGCACAGGCCTCGTTTAAGGCCTCCAGGCCGACGCGCTCGCCGGTGTTCACATTCAGGAATCCCGTGAGGTCACCGAGCGACTCGCCCATTGCGGGTCCCGCGTGCTCATCCATCCACGTGCGCAGAGGTACCCACCCCTCGACGGGGGTCACGGACTCTGGGAAGGAACCGGTGGAGGCGTCGAAGTCCCACACGTGGGTAGCGTTCTTATCCCAGGCCTGGCAGGGGACCGTCGCGGGGCTCGTGCAATACAGGCGGACTGGGCCGATGGCTTCCGTGCTCCTACCGCGTATGGACGGGTGTTCGTAGGGGGAGTCGGCAACACGGATCCCCGGAGATGGCCATCCGGTTGTCGTTGTTCCGTCGGTTGGTGAGATGAGGGTATTGCCGACGAGGAGGTCCCCGTCCCACCAGTGAACGCCGGGTTCGTCGTCGACGGGGGTGCGCCAGAGTTGGCGTGGGGTGGAGTGCATGGCGTCGTAGCCGACGGCGACGCGTTGGAGGCCTGTGTAGCCGACGATGAAGAGGTGTCCGTCGTGCGTGAGGTAGTTGTCGATGCGGTCCAGGCCCGCGTCCGCCGCGTCGATTTCCCAGGCGATGCGCACTCCGTTGATGTAGTTGGGGGATAGGTAGCCGGTGTCCTGGGCGTTGCCGTGGTAGCCGCTGGGTCCGTTCGCTGACTGGATGACCGCGAGCGCGCACAGGATCGATGTGGTGACTATCCACAGGCGTTCGCCGTAGGTAAAGGGGCAGATGATCATGTACCAGAGGCGTTTGAGCGACCCTGCCCACCTGTAGTCGTCTTCGTCTGGGAATCTCATGGTGTGATCCTATCGGGTGTTCGACGAGGCCGGGGCCGGGTTTGCGTGGGTCCCGGCCTCGGCCTCGTGGATCGGTGCGCGTCCTGCGACTCAGTGCCGGCCTCGTGGGTCGGTGTCGGTCAGCGCACGTCCTGGGGGTCAGCGCACGTCCTGGGGGTCAGCCCGCCCGCTTCGGCGTGATTCCCATGAGGACCGTGTCCGGGTGGGGGTAGGTGCCGAGGTAGGAGTACAGGCGAGCGCTCCACGAATCCGATCGCGCGGGGTAAGCGATGAGCAGATCATCGTAGAAGAGCGTCGCGTGGTGCGCTCCAACGTCCTCCAGCGAGGCCAGCTGGATCCCCGAGGGTGCGGTATACAGGTTCATCGGCGGGTTCTTGTCCGTCGAGTCCTTATCCTTCGGGGGTTGGGAGAGAATCAGGGAACCGTCCGTCGCGGGGATCAGGCTCTCTGGATAGGTGCCGGACTCGGCCCCGCCAGCACCATTCGTCGCCATCAGACGACGGCCATTCATCAGGGAGAAGCCTTCTTTGGAGTGTTGATCCCTCTGTACGCACACGGACGCCCAGGGGATCTCCCCAGAGGTGAGAGTGGATGCCGCCTGTTCGCTTGTTGGGAGCGTGATGCGGCCTTCCTCATCCCAGCACTTGGCGGACCCGACGTCCGACACTTGCATGAGCGGATCAGCGAGGCGAGTGCGCGAGACCTCGGTTCCGTCAGGGGCCAGCGTGACGAGGGCGCGCTGGTTGGGATCGTCCGGCATCGCTCCCCTCAGCAGCCATCCGTCCGCAACGGGGACCAGAGCATCCGCATTGTAGGTGGCGCTCTCGACGAGGACTCCGTCAGCCAGGTGGAGGAAGGTGGCGACCGGGACTGTCGTGTACGTGAGATTCCGGGAGACGGGAACGTAGCCGTCGACTGGTGTGGCGCTCAAGGGGATGCCGGGACCCTGAAGGTTCTCGGAGGACAAGGTCACTTCATATCTCCACGCTTCGGTGCCGTCTTTGTTCCAGCCCAGACACAGATAGTCGAAATTCTGAACGGCGCGTGCCATGTCTCTCGCGTAACAGACGACAACGACGGGCCACGTCACGCGTGAGAAACGTGTGTGCCCGGGATCGACATGGTCGCCTCCCACGTTGATGAAGGGCGCCGTGTCGTACTGTACGAAGCGCGTGGTTGCGTCCGCGGGGAGCGGCGTGTCCCAGGTGGCTGTGACCTCCCCGTCTGAGACGCGGATCGTCTGGCCTGCGACCACGATGGAGTCCTCCCATGCGAGCATCGGCCCTTCCAAGGTGGGCACCTCGCGGCGCCACAGGACCGAAGGCTGCGTGCCGCTCAGGTCAAGGCCCACGAGCGTGGAGGGCTGACCCTTCTCCCCAAAGACGGCGACGAGAAGCCCATCGACCTCCTGATACTCGTGCAGTGATCCGCCCACACCCAGGTCCGAGGCCGTCAGCTCCCAGGCGACGTCGAAACCGGAGGCAAAGTCCGGGGAAAGCATCGAGGAAACCCGAGCGCTGCCCGAGTACCCGACCGGCCTGTGCGCGCGCCAGGAGGCACCGACGGCTAGCGCGCCGACGAGGGCTACGGCCAGTGCGATGGCGAGGCAGCGCAGGAGGATCGGGAGGGCCTTGCGCCAGGAAGTCAGCTTCTTGGGGAGGTTCATCGGGCGCTCCTTGACGGGCCGGGGGCGGGGGTCAGGCCGACGATGCGCTCGCCGGGGGCAGCCGACAAGCCTGCGAGGCGCTTGTACCAGGGGGCTTGCGTGGGCGACGCAAAGCCGACGATCAGGTCGTCAAACATTGTTGTCGCCGCCGTCATGTGGAGGTTCTTCCACCCGGGGACGGTGTAGGAACTGATGGCGTACTTGTCTGAATCGGCTGCGGTGCTGGTGGCATTGGCGGCCACATTCACGTCGACGAGAACCGGAATCCACTCGTACTGCGGGATAAAGGAGGTGGGGGCCACGTTGACGTGGGGGAGCAACACGACGGACGCATCCTGACTGAGCGCGGGGTTACCCAGCCACACACTGGGGTCGTCGGTGTCAGATCCGTAGTACTCCATGCCCGTGTTGAACTTTGTGTGCTCGTTGATGACGAGCGGGGTGTCGCGGCCTCCCGGCGCCAGGGTGATCGAGGAGTCCCACGATGCCTCGCCCGTGGCCGCAAAGTGCATGAACTGTTCTGTCGTTGGGGTCTGCGCGGAACCGAGATCAGGGTATGTTCGCAGGAACAGGAGGCGCTCCGAGGCTCGATTTTCCAGATGCATGACCTGCGGGTTCGAGCCGTCGGGAGCGACGGTCGCGATGTATCCAACGCCGTCGCCGACGATCCACCCGTCGGAGGCGCGCAGGATCAGGTGCTGGTATTTGAAATCACTGGTGATGCGGCAATAGGGTATGCCCTTCGAATCCTCCAGCGTGGCGGGCCCGCATGCCTCCTCGATGGCCTCCAAGCCGACACGCTCTCCAGTGTCCACATTGAGGAAGCCCGTAAGCTCGTCGAGCATATATCCCATGGCCGGGCCGGCCGACGATGGCTTCCACGCGCGTAGGGGCACCCATCCCTCCAGCGGGGTGACGGAGTCGGGGAAGGAACCGGTGGAGGCGTCGAAGTCCCACACGTGGGTCCCGGTCTTGTCCCAGGCCTGGCAAGGAGCAGACGAGGGGGTGGGGCAGTACAGGCGAACCGGTCCGATCGGCCCCGTGCTCGGTCCGCTTCCTGTGGGGTGATGGTAGGGGGACTCACTGATGCGACGCGTTGGGATCGGCCCGATGGTGGTCGTCGATCCGTCAGCGGTCGACACCAGGGTGTTACCCACGAGCAGATCATCGCCCCACCAGTTCACCCCTTCCTCGTCGTCGACGTTGGTGCGCCACAGCTCGCGCGGGGTGGAATAGGAGGCGTCGAAGGCGACGACGCTGCGCTGAGCCCCCTTATACCCGACCAGATAGATGTATTCGTAACCGACGCGGAAGTTGTCGATGCGGTCCAGGCCCGCGTCCGCCGCGTCGATTTCCCAGGCGAGGCGCACGCCGTTGACGAAGTTCCCGGAGAGGAAACCGGTGTCTTGGGCGCTGCCGTGGTAGCCACTGGGTCCGTTCGCCGACTGGACGACCGCGAGGGCGCACAGGATCGACGTTGTCACCATCCACAGGCGTGCCCCGAAGGTGAAGGGGCAGATGATCTTGTACCAGAGGCGCTTCAATCCACCCGCGTACCTGTAGGCGTCTTCGTCTGGGAATCTCATGGACCTGATCGTAACTGCATCCGCTAGCAACCGGGTAATTGTGCTGGCGTCGCAGGCCAGACGAGGCCGGGGCCGGGTTTGCGCGGGTCACGTCCGTTCGCGGAGCGCGGGTGGCAGCGCGAAGGGCCCAGGCCTCGTCAATGACGACAACTCAGCCCGCCCGCTTTGGCGTGATGCCCATGAGCACCGTGTCCGAGTGGGGGTAGGTGCCGAGGTATCGGTGCCAGGAGCTGTTGGGATGCTTGGGTTCCGCTATCAACAGGTCGTCGTAGAGTGGGGTGGCACCGTAGGCACCGACCTCTGTGAGGTTCGAGAGAGCTACACCCTCGGGGGCGGAGTAGAGGGGCTGTGACGCGTAGGTTGCACGCCGCCTCGGCTCGTCGGCTGACCAGGTCGAAGATGGATACAGGATCAGTGAACCGTCCGATGCGAGGATCGAATCATCGGGATAGCTATCCGTCTCTGGTGAGCCGTCCTCGTTCGTCGACATCAGGGGCCTGCCGTTGATGAAACCGATGTCCGTTTCAGAATAGGTCGGTGGTTGTGTGCATAGCGGAGCCCAGGATACCTCCTCTGAGCGGAGAGTTTCGAGGGCCTGCTCGGCTGTGGGGGTGATGATGTGCCCTGTCGTATCCCAGCACGTCATGTGCAGGATCTTCAACCAGTCTCGGGAACCGAGCGAGCGCGCAGTGCGCTCGCGTTCAGTCCCGTCCGGGTTGTAGATGACAAACTCTTGGTCCTGCCAATAGGGGTCGGATGAGGCGGTACCGATCCATCCGTCGCTCGCGGGGAACAGCGTGGAGGCATTGATGCCGTCCTGTGTGTCACCGCGCGTGTAGGTGCCGTCAGCGAGGTTTAAGAATCCGTCGGCGTCGTACCGCCTGTGTTCTTGATTGAGGCGGCCGACGAGGATGTAACCATTAACGGCGGGGGTAGTGATGGGTCCGCGTTGATGGTCTTCTTCTGTGCTCGTGACGTAGCTCCACGCCTGGCTGCCGTCTTTGTGCCACGCCGTGCATGTGAATTCCGTCGTTGGGCCAACGTATAAGTACCTCGTGTCGGTTGGTGCACAGACGAGCGCGACAGGCCACGTCACTTGCACAAAGCGTGACCCTTCTCTGATGGGTTGAACGTTCCCCACGAGTGTCGCAGGAACTGCCGGGTTCGCGTAGTACCCGAACCTCATGGTCGTGGGTAAGGGTGTCTCCCAGGTAGCGGTGACTGCGCCATCAGCTGCGCGTATTGTTTCGTCACCGGCGACGATAGAGTCCTCCCAGATCAGAAGATTCATGTCGCCGTTGTGGATGTCATGACGCCACAGGACCGTGGGAGTACGTCCGCTCGCGTCGATGCCGATGAGTGTCCCGGAAAGTGGATCATCAGAGGATGCAAGCGAGGAGGCGAAGATGACGGCTGTTCCGTCGACATTCACGATCTCACGGACGGGAGCGTCGGTCCCCAGCTCTGCGGACGTCATCTCCCACGCGACGTCGAAGCCCGAGGCGAAGTCCGGGGAGATCAGGGAGGATGCGTGCGCGTCGCCGGAGTACCCGACCGGCCTGTGCATGAGCCAGGAGGTACCGACAGCCAGCGCGCTAACGAGGGCGACGGCCAGTGCGATGGCGAGGCGGCGGAGGATAGTCGGGAGGGACTTGCGCCAGGAGGTCAGCGTGTTGGAGAGAGTCATCGGGCGCTCCTCATCGGTCCGGGGGCTGGGGTCAGGCCGACGATGCGGTCGCCGGGAGAGGAAGTGAGCGCAAGCAGGCGCTTGTACCACGGTGATGTCTCAGGGGATATGCGGGCGACGATGAGGTCGTCGTAGAGTGGAGTTGCCGAGCGAACCCTGAGGTTGTTCCAGCCATGTACCGCATCGTTACTCAGCCTGTAAGTGGATGATGTTTTGGGCAGTGTCGACGCCTGCGCCGCAGCCGATACATTGATGAGTGAAGGGTGCCACGAGTCCAGGTCATGGTCGCTGGACGAAGCGCCCTTGAGATGAGGTATGAGCAGGACAGAAGTATCTTGACTGATCGCGGGCGCAGCCCACCACCACGACGCGTCGTAGGATAAAATGTCAAGGTATTGTTGATGCGTAGCCAGCGTGACGCTGTCGTTCACGATGATCGCCGAGCCCTCGGTGAGCGTGATTGTTGTGTCCCACGAGTGGTCTCCTGTGGCTGCGTAGTGCACGATCTGTTCGGTCGTCGGTAGTGAGGCTTGCGTCTGTGGATAGGTGCTCAGGTAGTTGATGCGCGCGACGGCCTCCTGCGTAAGAGTGACGACCTGCGCATTCGATCCGTCGGGCGCGACCGTGGCTGCGTGCATGTACCCGCTGCTGATCACCCAACCGTCCTGGGCGCGGATGATGGGTGGTGCGCCAATGTAGGGGAATGTGATACGGCACGACGTGGTTCCGTCATCGAGTTCGGTCGTTGCTGGACCACATGCTTCCTTGATGGCTTCGATCCCGGTGCGTTCACCGGTCGAGAGGTTCAGAAATCCGCGCAGAAACGTGCTGCTGAATCCGGTCAGCTGATACGTCGCGAGATTATCAGCGTCGACGATGGGGATCCAGCCGTCCACGGGAGTCGCGGTGTCAGGGAAAGCGCCGCTGGAGGCGTCGAAGTCCCACACGTGTGTTGCGGTCTTATCCCAGGCCTCGCACTGTCCGGTGGAGAGATCGGGGCAGTAGAGGCGGATTGGACCGATCGGGGCGCTTGACCAGCCGGAGTGCGAGGGGTGTTCGTAGGGGGAAACTCCGTAGCGAACTCCCGAGGAGGGCCATCCGGTAGTTGTGTGACCGTCCGCTGCGGACACCAGCGTGTTTCCGACGAGGAGGTCGCCGTCCCACCAGTGCACGTCTGTCTCATCGTCGTTGATGTCGGTGCGCCACAGCTGGCGGGGGGTGGAGTGGGAGGCGTCGTAGCCGATGGCGACGCGTTGGGTTCCCTTGTAGCCGACGATGAAGAGGTGGCCGTCGCGTGCGATGTAGTCGTCGATGCGGTCCAGGCCCGCGTCCGCCGCGTCGATTTCCCAGGCGAGGCGCACGCCGTTGACGAAGTTCCCGGAGAGGAAACCGGTGTCTTGGGCGCTGCCGTGGTAGCCACTGGGTCCGTTCGCCGACTGGACGACCGCGAGGGCGCACAGGATCGACGTTGTCACCATCCACAGGCGTGCCCCGAAGGTGAAGGGGCAGATGATCTTGTACCAGAGGCGCTTCAATCCACCCGCGTACCTGTAGGCGTCTTCGTCTGGGAATCTCATGGACCTGATCGTAACTGCATCCGCTAGCAACCGGGTAATTGTGCTGGCGTCGCAGGCCAGACGAGGCCGGGGCCGGGTTTGCGCGGGTCACGTCCGTTCGCGGTGCACGGGTGACAGCGCGAAGGGCCCAGGCCTCGTCAATGACGACGACTCAGCCCGCCCGCTTTGGCGTGATCCC
>ERZ1674208.141-NODE-142-length-12603-cov-7.412974_pt1 | contig 12603 bp, 8 predicted proteins | sample MGYA00581113_ERZ1674208 | MGnify/ENA primary metagenome ERZ1674208 (study PRJEB41354, sample SAMEA4873350) | human saliva metagenome | biome: human-associated habitat [ENVO:00009003]; feature: mouth environment [ENVO:08000002]; material: saliva material...
AGCGGAAAACACTGTCTGATAGCTTCAATAAGAATAACTTATTGGTTGCTTATCAAGTGCTTCTCTTTTCTCATTCGAGGTGAGAATAGGGTAGACCCTTTATATTCCTCCGCCATATTCAAAGTCGATATCCAAGATATCTGTTTTGTTCTGTTTATACTTCTTTGTTCGTGGACGCATATCTCGCGTAACCCACACATTGGCTCCAATGATACAGCCTTTTCCAATAGTGATACGGCCAAGGATAGTTGCATTGGCATAGACAACAACATCATCCTTTAGAATCGGGTGACGAGCAATTCCCTTAATAGGTTTACCATCTTTGTCAAGTGGGAAGCTTTTAGCCCCTAAAGTCACACCTTGATAGAGTTTTACATGATTACCTATAATACAGGTTGCACCAATCACCACACCAGTACCATGATCAATGGTAAAATGTGTACCAATGGTCGCAGCAGGATGAATATCAATACCTGTCTCTGAGTGCGCCATTTCAGTAATCATGCGTGGAATAAGAGGCACATTTTCTAAAACTAATTCATGTGCCAAACGATAGTTAATAACAGCCTTAATAGCTGGATAACATGAAATTACTTCTCCCAAATTGGCAGCAGCAGGATCACCATCAAAGGCAGCTTGTATGTCTGTTGAAAGTATTTTACGTAGGGTAGGGAACTTTTCTATGATACGTCCAGCTATCTTATCAGCCTCTTCCTGCATACAACGACGCGTATCAGCAGCATTTGGACAATGACAGTCTTCATTAAAACATAAACCAGCCATAACCTGCCGACATAGCAGTTTATGCAATTTTTCTACATTTACACCGATTTGATATTTAATCGTTTCAAAATTAACTGACGAGCGACCATAAAAACCTGGAAAGAGAATAGAACGAGAAAGTTCGATAATCTCCTCCAATTCTTTAGCTGATGGCAAGGGGTCTCCATCACGGTGCTCATGGCTAATACCCTGCAACGCTTCCGGTTCAGAAAGTTCTTCAACGGTCTGTATAAGTTGCTGAGTGATGTCTTGTTTACTCATTGATACTGTATCGAGATGTAATTACGTTGCAAAGATAATGATTATTATCGGATTTTTATGAGTTTGTTCAAGAAAAATATACTAATTTTGCAGTGCTTTTTAAGCATCATTACAGGATAATTTAGATTCAAAAAGAATCTTATTCAATATGTTTCAAATATTTAGAAGATGAAATCAACTATATTTCCACGTCTCATTAACATCTTATTTCTATCTACCATTTGTGTAATTGCCTCTGCAGCAACCGCTTCTCATAAGTCTTCAAAAAACACTAAACGTCAGTATGATGGCATTGACATATCACATCATCAGGGGAAAATCGACTGGAAAGAAGTGGCAAAAGACAAACAAATTAAATTTGTATACATCAAAGCAACACAAGGAACAAGCATAAAGGATAAAAACTACGAACAGAACATCAAGGAGGCACGCCGTCAAGGTTTACGTTGCGGTTCTTACCACTATCTTTCATGCTTAACCTCCGTTAGGTCTCAGTTTCGTAATTTCCAGAAAGCTATGCGAGGACATAAACAGGATTTAATTCCAATGATTGACATAGAACATGATGGTGTAAGACGTTGGAGCAAGAAACAAGTACAAGACAGCGTTGCCTTATTTGCAAAATTAATAGAGAGGAAGTATGGTAAGAAACCACTTATTTATTCTCATGTAAGTTTCTATAATTCTCATCTTAGCCCTCGATTCAATAAGTACTTCCTTTTCTTAGGTAGATATAGTTCTGTGCGTCCATCCATCAAGGGAGTAGGCAAACATAACATCTGGCAGTTCTCCGATCGCGGTAAAGTACGTGGTATTCGTGGCTACGTAGACCTTGATCGCTTCATGTCAGGAACATCGCTTGCAGCTATCCGTCTATAGTAATTTACAATTATTTGGGATTGTTGCAAAATAAATATAAACAAAGAAAAGTATGTTTCAAGCGAATAATTTATTCGTAATTTTGTAGCTCATAAAAACTTAGATGACTTAAAACTTTCTTTTAAAGAAGAAAGAATGAGAGTACATTATAGCTTCTAAAAGAAGAAAATATCAATCGATTTATGAGCTATGAGTCCTCGTAATTGATGATTAGAAACATATTAAGAAAGAATTTAATAAGTATGCGTAAAACAACTATAAACAAAACAATTATATCATTTCGTTCTGCACTACTTACGCTCTTATTCGTAACAACGAATAGTATTCAGGCGCAAGAGTACCGTGAAACCCCACCGTTAACATTTCGTCCACTGCTACAAGAGCTTGGCACAGAACTTATACAAGGTAAGAAGGGTAGTATCGTTGCCATTGATCCAGCCACGGGTGAGGTGCTCTGTATGGTAACAAATTCACCTACGGGTCCTAATGATGCCCTTGCCATTGCAACTGCTTATCCTCCTGGCTCAGCCATTAAGCCTGCACAAGCATTAGTCTTCCTCTCAGAAGGAATCGTCAAGCCAGACACCAAGATTGCCTGTCATGATGGGTTTCGTGATGGAAACATAAAGGTTAAATGCCATCCGCATTATTCTCCAGAAGCACTTGCAGGTGCTTTGGCTGTATCTTGTAACACTTGGTTCTTGAAATCCTACCTATCAATGTTGAACAATACACAGAAGTATGGTTCTAAGGAAAAGGCTGTTACAACTTGGTGGGAATATATTATTAGTATGGGACTTGGTGGTCCGTTAGGTATTGACATGGCTGGTGAAAAGGGTGGATTGGTTGCCAATGTGAACTATCTCTCACGCCGTTATAAGAATAATTGGGAGCCAAAAACAATTATGTGGGCAGGAATGGGACAAGGAGACATCACAGCCACTCCTTTACAGCTCTGTAATTTAGCCGTAACGATTGCAAATCGTGGCTACTTCTTTACACCACATATTCATAAAAGCGTAGACTGGGCACCCCTCCCTTCACGCTTCCTCACGCCACGTCAGACAAAGGTTCCTTCTTACATTTATGCGGATGTCATTAAAGGTATGCGCTTAGCTGTAACAAAGGGTACAGCGACCGTACTCAACGGAACAACCTATCCAGTTTGTGGCAAGACTGGAACAGCCGAAAACGCTGGTAAGGACCATTCTATTTTCATTGGCTTCGCACCAATGAATGAACCAAAGATTGCTATCTCTGTTTATATTGAACATGGTGGATTTGGTGCCGATGTAGCTGCCCCTATAGCAGGATTGATAATGGAGAAGTATCTTAAAGGTAAACTGAGTCCAAAATCACAAGCTATGGCGAAACGCATTGAGCGCATAAACACGATGGATAAGTAAAACCATTTTGTAATAAAAAATCATATCCTTAAAAATCAATAGATGCTTAATTGCACTTCAATTAAGCATCTATTGGCTTCTAAAAGGTGCCCTTTTGAGGTCTTACTAACGCCCTTTTGAAGTCTAATTAAGCACCTTTTAATTTATGGCTGTGCAACAATTTGATAACTAAACAGTTACAACACCCGCCAAAAACTCTATTTTCAGACTTACAAATAGCTTTTTATAATATTAAAATTGTAAATATATTTCATACCAATACGTATTTTTCTTAGCAATATTTAATAATAACATTAATAAAAAAAGCTCCCATTCTCACCTTTAAAATAGGGTAGAGAATGGGGGCAAAGTTTATTAGATTATTTTATATTCTCATTACTTCCTTAACGCCCTTCACTGTTCTAAGTTTCTTGATGAGCATATTCAACTTGGAATTATCATCAAGGAGAACAACGAGGTTACCAGAGAAAAGGCCATCATTCGATTCAATATTGATAGAGCGCATCACTATTTTCTCATCTTTTGAAATGATATTTGAAATGTTGCTCACAATACCGATGTCGTCATTACCTATGACACGCAGTGTAATGGCATACTGAGATGTACCCTTGCCACTCCAACGTGCCTTAACAACTCGATAGCCAAAACGCTTGCGCATCTCAGGTGCATTGGGGCAATCATCGCGGTGAATCTTTATTCCTCCACTGACGGTCACAAAGCCAAAGACGGGATCTCCATAGATAGGGTGACAACACTTAGCAAGCGAGAAGTCTAAACCTTTGAGATTTTGGTCGATAACAAGGACATCATCATTCTTCTTCAGATATTCTGTCGTTGGGTTCTCAAACTCAAAGTTCTCTGCACTCTCAGTCTCTTTTGTCTGATTGAGGTTGTGTGCATGATTGTATACCTTTTGATATTCCTCGATAACATAGTTCGGATCAAGCTTCTCATCGGCAATCTGCTTATAGAATTCAGAAACCTCCTTGAAGCCTAACTTACGAATGAGTTGCCCCATCGTAGAGTCTTCTATCTCAATCTTCTTATTCTTAAACCTACGTTCGAGCAATTCCTTCGCATATAGACCATCTTTCACTTGCGTCTCTTTTAGCGCAAGACGTATCTTTGCCTTTGCTCGAGATGACTTGCAAATGTTCAGCCAATCACGATTAGGCTTCTGCGTCGTAGAGGTTAGAATCTCTACAGAATCACCACTATGTAACTCGGTACGGAAAGATACATTCTTGCCATTTATCTTTCCTCCAACACATTGATTTCCTATCTTAGAGTGGATATGATAAGCAAAATCGAGTACTGTCACACCTTTTTGAAACTTTAGAAGGTCGCCCTTTGGCGTAAAGACATAAATCTCCTTTTCATAAAGGTCAGACCTAAACTCATCCATCACCTCAAGGTTGTTACCAGCCTCAAGGGCAGAACGAATAGAAGCTAACCAGTTATCCATTCCGCCTTCTGCCTTCACTCCTTTATATCTCCAGTGTGCAGCAAGTCCATGTTCGGCAATCTCATCCATACGTTCTGTACGAATCTGCACTTCTACCCACTTTTTATCAGGACCAAGCACAGTGATATGTAGACATTCGTAGCCATTAGACTTTGGTACAGAAAGCCAATCGCGGAGTCGCTTTGGGTTAGGCTGATACATATCCGTTACAATAGAATATGCCTGCCAACACTGCATCTTCTCCTTGTCTTCTGGTGAATCAAGAATGATACGAATGGCAAAAAGGTCATAAATACCTTCAAAGCCACACTTCTGCTTCTTCATTTTCTGCCAGATAGAATGGATTGACTTCGTGCGACCTTTAATATGAAACTTAAGCCCTGCTGCTTTAAGTTGCTCACTAACAGGAGTAATAAAACTACTGATATAAGCATCACGCACCTTCTTTGTTGCGTTCAACTTGTCTTTTATATGATAGTAAGCATCATGCTCAAGATACTTTAAAGAAAGGTCTTCCAACTCACTCTTTAGTTGGTATAAACCTAACTTATGTGCCAAAGGAGCATAAAGATAACTTGCCTCTTCAGACACTTTTCGTTGCGCTTCCTTATTCTCAACGTCACGAATCTGCCGCATAAGGTTGACACGATCAGCTATCATAATCAAGATAACACGCATGTCTTCTGCAAAAGATAACAGAAGATTTCGGAAGTTTTCACTCTCGATAACTGGCGTTTTCTTATAAAGTGTCTGAACACGAATAAGCCCATGGATAATCTTCGAAGCACCATTACCATACAACTTGCTTATCTCATCAAGTGAAAGGATTCCTGCTTGAACACTTTGATAGAGCAAAATTGAAATAACAGAGTCACGATTTAAACCGATATCCTTTACAGCAATGGCTGCTGTCTGCAAAGAGCAAAGAATAGGGTTGAGCCCAAATACATTGCGTTGGATACTATTGTCTGAAACAACCTTACTCAGATGTTCGCGCAATTTAGGAAGATCATTCTCATAAAACGTTTTCCCAAGTGTCTTCTTCAGACTTTCGAATATCTGTTCAGATAATTCTCTTTCTTTATCCGTATAAATGAATTTCTCTTCCATAGGCATAATATATTCTATTTTCCAAAGGCAAAGATACAAAGAATTTCGATATAATTAGAAACAAATGTGTCAAATAGTTCTTTTCTTTCGGTCTAATTCGTTATTTTTGCAGTTAAAATACAATCTTTTTAATACCTTACCATTATGTTGAAGAAAGAAGACCTAAAACAGATTCGTGACAAAGGAATAAGTGAGGAACAGATAAATAGACAGTTGGAAGACTTCATAAGAGGCTTTCCTTACTTGAAGCTTGAAGGTGCTGCAACACCAAAGAAAGGTGTTACGGTACTCGATAAGAATGCTTGTGAGGCTGCTTGCAAAGCATGGCAGGATTATCAAAATCATGGGCATAAAGTTGTCAAGTTTGTTCCAGCTTCTGGTGCAGCCAGCCGCATGTTCAAAGACCTTTTTGCATTTCTCAATGGAAATAACGAAGCACCTATTAGTGATTTTGAAAAGGAGTTCTTCTCAAATATTCATCACTTTGCGTTCTACGAGACGTTATCAGCCAAATGTCAGCAGTTGGAAGGTAAGACTATCGATGCGTTGATAGCTGAAGGACGATACAAAGCTGTCGTTGCTACATTATTAAATAAGGAAGGATTGAATTACGGACAGCTACCTAAAGGGTTGCTATTGTTCCATTCTTATGACGATGGAGCACGTACTCCAATGGAAGAACATTTGGTTGAAGCTGCTCGGTATGCGGAAAGTAACAAGCAAGCACACGTACATTTCACCGTATCGCACGAACACTTAGCCTTCTTCAAACAAAGAGTAGCTGACAAACAGGCTAAATTTGAAGATAAATTTGGTGTAAAATTTGATATTTCTTTCTCTGAACAGAAACCAAGTACGGATACAATTGCTGTAAATCTTGACAATACTCCTTTCCGCAATGAGGACGGCTCACTATTGTTCCGTCCAGCCGGTCATGGCGCATTGATAGAGAATTTAAATGATTTGGATGCTGAAATTGTATTCATTAAGAATATAGATAATGTGGTACCAGACCGCTTGAAGGAAGAAACCATCAGTTGGAAGATGATTATTGCAGGTAAACTTGTAACCTTACAAGAGCGTGCTTTTGCTTATCTTCACAAACTGGAGGAAGGTAATTGCACACATTCAGAACTCGAAGAGATGCTTAAATTCTTACAGAATGACCTCTCTTGTGAGAAGCATGATGTGGCTTCTTTGAATGATACAGCATTGGCTGACTACTTATATAAGAAGTTAAATCGACCAATGCGCGTATGTGGTATGGTTAAGAACGTTGGTGAACCTGGTGGCGGTCCGTTCCTTGCTTATAATCAAGATGGTATTGTCAGCCTTCAGATTCTTGAGAGTTCACAGATTGACAAGAATAACGAAGCATCTATGAAGATGTTTACAGAAGGTACACACTTCAATCCTGTTGACCTTGTTTGCGCTATCAAAGATTATAAGGGCAATACTTTTGACTTGACACAGTATGTAGATAAGTCAACAGGTTTCATCAGTTCAAAGTCTAAGAATGGTCGTGAGCTTAAGGCATTAGAACTTCCAGGATTGTGGAATGGTGCTATGAGCGATTGGAATACAGTCTTTGTAGAAGTACCACTCAGCACTTTCAACCCTGTAAAGACTGTCAACGATCTTCTGCGTGAGCAGCATCAATAAACATTATGAGCAGCATTAATAAGCATCATAAGAACAAAACTTAGTTTCGTTCATGATAAACTCAATTATTCCCAACCCTTAGAAAACTGATTTCTAAAGGTTGGGAATCTTATTTTCCATGAATATTAGGATATAAATCATTACATACAGACACTACGCCTCGACCCATGATAAACATAATTAGATGCAATGTCTATCTGTCTTCTACTAACAACGTACTCCCTTATTAATTGAAGTTTGTAAACAATTTTCGTAGTCTTCAAAACCAACATATGCTCTTTTGGCTTCTAAAAGACGCCCTTTTGGCTTGCAAAAGGTGCCCTTTAAGACCCTTACTAACGCCCTTTTGAAGTCCAATTAAGCACCTTTCATTTTACGACTTGGTAACTACTTGATTCTCTGTTGATTGCAAATCAGCTTCTTAGATGTGTTTTTGCCGTTAGTTATAAATGTTTTCTGTGAAATTATGTAATTATTTTTCAAACTATTATCTGCATATTTTCGAAGTCTAAAAAGAAATGACCCTCAAGGTCAGAGGATGATAATAGGATAGAATGTTGACTATCTTAGCCAAGTTTTTGTTTAATGAATGGCTATGATTCTTTCATTAAAACAATACGAAAAGTGTCCACACATTTAACGGAAGAACACCTATTATATTCTATTCATCCACAGAATAATATCAAAAAAGATAAGAGAAATCTTGTAAGGTTCAAATAAAAATTATACCTTTGCGCCACAAAAGACACATTTAATGATGTTTCACCTTATGAAACGTCGACACTATCAATTGTAATTTCCCATACATATTTATATGTTAAGCAAAGAAGAATTATTAGAGAAAGAAGTTTCTGAACTTGAAGCTATTGCTCAGAGTACTGGTGCTGTTTACTCATCTGGAGATGATAAGGATAAGCTCGTTTACGCCATCCTTGACCGCCAGGCAGAAGAGGCAGGTACAGCACATCCCTTAGAATCAAAGCGTAAGCGTACCAGAATAGCACGAAAAGATACCGACAGGGTTTATTCGGTACATGGTGAAGAAGGGGAAAACTTCGACCTACAGAAGAATAAAAACACGGCAACAAGTCAACCTTCATTATTCAAAGAGTTACCTGAAACAAAGGACGATAAGACTGAAGAGAAATCTCCAGAAGAAATATTAGCATCTATTCCAAAGCATCGTGGTCGTAAATCTAAGGCTGAATTAGAGGCTATTGCAGCTGCAGAAGCAGCTATTAAGGCTAAAGCAGAAGAGGCACAGCAGACAAAAGAGCCTGTAGAGGAGGCTCCAATAGAGAATGTAGAGCCATCTGCTCCAGAGGATTTCATCCCTGAAGATCAGTTCTCTAACGTACCACAGCAGGAAGAGAGTGAAGGTAAAGAAGAATTATTAGCACGCCTCCAGGAGAAGGTTAACGCACATAATATGAATATGGAACCAGCTGGTTATCCTGTATTACCTGATGGTGTATGGGCAGGTGACCCAGGTGATGGTACAGATTTCATTCCAGTTGTTGACCTACCAATTGAAGATCAGGGTATTGTTCCAAACTATGATATGTTTGATCAGCCTACAACTCCTGCTCAGTTGCCGTCAACTCCTGTCTATGATAATACTCCAGTTGCAAACAATGCGAACTATGATTTCTCTGATCTTATCAAGGCAAACGGCGTTCTTGAGGTAATGCCTGATGGTTATGGCTTCCTCCGCTCAAGCGATTATAATTACTTATCATCACCTGATGATGTATATATTGCAAACAATCAGATTAAGCAATATGGTCTGAAGACAGGTGACGTTGTAGAATGCCACGTACGTCCACCACATGAGGGTGAGAAGTATTTCCCACTGACAAGCATTGACAAGATTAATGGTCGTAAGCCTTCTGAGGTACGTGACCGTATACCTTTCGAACATCTTACACCACTCTTCCCAGAGGAGAAGTTCACACTCTGTGGCGATCCTCGTACAACTAATCTTTCAACACGTATTGTAGATCTCTTCTCACCAATCGGTAAGGGACAGCGTGCATTGATTGTTGCACAGCCAAAGACGGGTAAGACTATCTTGATGAAGGATATTGCAAATGCCATTGCAGCCAACCATCCAGAGGCTTACTTGATGATGCTCTTGATTGATGAGCGTCCTGAGGAGGTTACCGATATGGCACGCACCGTAAATGCTGAGGTCATTGCTTCAACATTTGATGAGCCTGCAGAACGCCACGTTAAGATTGCTGGTATCGTTTTGGAGAAGGCAAAACGCATGGTTGAATGTGGTCATGATGTAGTTATCTTCCTTGACTCAATCACTCGTTTGGCACGTGCTTACAACACTGTAGCACCAGCATCTGGTAAGGTCTTGACTGGTGGTGTGGATGCCAATGCATTGCAGAAGCCAAAGCGTTTCTTCGGTGCTGCACGTAATATTGAGGGTGGTGGCTCTTTGACTATCATTGCAACAGCCTTGATTGATACTGGTTCTAAGATGGATGAGGTTATCTTCGAGGAGTTCAAGGGAACAGGTAACATGGAGTTGCAGCTTGACCGCAGCTTGAGTAACAAGCGTATCTTCCCAGCTGTTAACTTGGTTGCTTCAAGTACACGTCGTGATGACCTCCTCCAGGATCGTACAACACTTGATCGTATGTGGATTCTCCGTAAGTACATTGCTGATATGAATTCTATTGAGGCAATGAACTCTATCCACGACCGTATGAGACGTACAGAGAACAATGAGGAGTTCCTGTTGTCGATGAATGATTAATGAAATCAGATTATTGAAACTTATTGTTCTTTTCTAACAGTAAGTTTACAGTATTAGTAAAATAGAAAAAGTGTATCGAAAGTATGAAACAGTATTGTTTCCTTTTGATACACTTTTTTTGTTTATATACAATCTCACCCAACTGTCAAAAAGATTCCTTTTGTCCTATTATTTCACAACCTGCTTTTTAAAAGATGCTTAATTGGATTCGAAAAGACGCCCAATTGGCTTGCAAAAGATGCCCTTTTGGATGCTAACTAACGCCCTTTTGAACCCTTACTAAGCATCTTTTAAAACACGGTTTTATAATATGCTGGATTACTGATAGTTACAAAGATGATTTTAAGATATCATTTCTTATGCTTTTAGGAAGCAAAGACAATAAATTATGTAATATATTTTCAAATCCGAAAATATAGAATGTCAGGTGATTTCAGAATATAAAAAAACAATGCTTTGATAACTAAATAATCCCTTATTTCTTGATAAATCTAACATTTGCATAGCCAACAAGCTTATCGGTACGTCCTCCTTGTGGACGGAAATAAATAAGGGCTTGATAGCTATTTTCGGTTTGATAATGGCTATTGTCAACTCTAAAAGATGAGAGTCTACCTTGCTCATCTGCAGCAAGGAACTGATAGTTATAATAACCTAACTTCAAGGGGACTACTGCCTCATAATATCCACCAGCAGAATTATATGTCATCTCATAAGCAGGAAGCAGACGATCATAAGTCCAGTCACCATTCAAAAATATTCTGTAAGGGTAGGGGGAAGATACGTTTAACTGAAAATGAGTCAACATATAATCACTCGTTGTATTTATCTCAACATTATCCGAGTTACGAATTAAGAATGCACCATCAGCATCTTCATCATACAGATAATTTAAGAATGGAGTAGTAGGGAAGAGATAGGCATGAAAATTCTTACCATCCCAACCAATTTTATCTACGCCCATAGAAGCAACATCGGTTGAGAGAATCTCAAACTTTCTATATTCATTACCCGCCCAAAAGATATAATCTTGATTGTGTGACCATCGTAAACCATTTGGCATGACATACTGCGGTTTACTATTCCAACGAGCATCAAGCCAATTACGGTTTTGTAATACGACTGTCTTAATCTGCTGCTGCGGATTACTTACCGTGTAAGGACCATAATCTATCAGCATCTCAGCCTGCTGCTGCTCACGATTAATTGACTGATCTGTTTGTGTAGTTATATTCAATCTGACGCCCATAGAACTCTCCGTAGGCTCTGTAAGCATAAAGCAAGCGGTTAGCAAAGGATAATCAGAACTACTATCATCATCATAGACATATAGACGATAATTGCCAGACAACTTTGGTTGGCACTTATCATTTGGTATGTCAAAATGATAATGTGTGTAAAGTGTATTCGTAAGGGTAGACTCCTTTACATCATCTATTGTGTTTCCTGCTATAAAACCATCTACGACATCACTTTCAAAGAGTCCGACGGAAGGCTTCCAGTCAGCTTCACAATGCTCTAACCGATAAGTCAAACGACGATAAGTATGCGTAAGATCGTCAAAATCTATACTTATCTTTCCGTCATTGAGAATCATGATAGGCAGGTCCATCCACTTCTGATTAGCAACAACCTGCAATGAACGGATATTCTCGTCATTGATTTCATGTCGCTGAGCAGAGGTAGAAAGGGGAAAAAGATAAGCTAAGCAATAGATGAATATAAAGCCTAATCTCCTCATTCTTCTTTATTCAATAAATCATTGAGAAAGCAATCTAAGTCCTTATCCAAATCATGCATGAGGTCGCCACCTATAATAACAATGTCGTCATCAACAAGATAAAGCTCAGAAATATTATTCCTATCATCATCTTCAAGGATCAAACTATAAGGCTTCATGATTGACATATTCTCAATTACATCCTTTATACGATTAATTTCTGAACGCAAGATACATGCTGCTTCTTGATAAAAATTATCACTCTTATTATCAATCCATTGGTCGATGACACAGCGAGTAATCTCATCATCGCTATCGTCAAAAGCCATAAGATCACCACTATCTTGCGATACACGCAAATGAATATCTGTCATTGGCATATCACAATCATTAGCAGTAAATTTCTGTGCTACTTTCTTCAAAAAGCGCTCAATTTGTTGCTGGGTCTGTTCGGTTCCTATCATGTCCTTGGTATATGTTTATTTTATAACAACGGCAAATATACAAAAAGTTTTCGATTTTGTATATACGAACACATTTTTTAGAT
>ERZ1674208.143-NODE-144-length-12487-cov-6.836631_pt1 | contig 12487 bp, 8 predicted proteins | sample MGYA00581113_ERZ1674208 | MGnify/ENA primary metagenome ERZ1674208 (study PRJEB41354, sample SAMEA4873350) | human saliva metagenome | biome: human-associated habitat [ENVO:00009003]; feature: mouth environment [ENVO:08000002]; material: saliva material...
GATACTCACGCCCATCCACCTACGCACGCGCCGAGATGCGCACCCCACAGCCCACCTAACCCACAAAGCCAGGACCGGGCGCCGCGCCAAGCTCAGCCCAGGCATCGAATTCGACCATGCCAGGGCACCGCGCCAAGCCAGGGCACCGCATGAGGCCCCCATACCGCGCCAAGCCAGGACAGCGCGCCAGGCCCAGCCCATCGCCGACTCCGCCAACATCTGACGTTCCTCAACAATGTCGCACGTAATTTAATCTGGTCAGATTCTAACAATGCCACAAAACCGCATGATTCCAACGATGCGATTTCAAATCCTGAAATACACGCCGGGGAATTACGTGCAACATTGGAAACGAGGCCACGGAACAGGCAGCGCGCTCGGCACGGTCACACATCCGGATAGGTTGCAGGCTTCCGGATAGGTTAGCTGCACGTGGATAGGTTAGCCACATCCGGATAGGTTAATAAGCTATCCAGATGCTCATAACCTATCCAGATGTTCGTTACCTATCCGGATGAGCGCGCTCTGCGAGCCACCACACCAGCGCGCCCACAAGCACAACCACCACGCCAGCACAACTCCACCCGCACACCGACAAAAGGGGCGGGGCTGGCAACCATCGTTGCCAGCCCCGCCCGAAAAGCGTCAGACCTCAGTACCAGCCCACCGCGTTGGAGTGCGCCCACGCGGAGCAGGGCGTGCCGTAGCGGCCCTTGATGTAGCCGATACCCCAGTTGATCTGGGTGATCGGGTTGGTACGCCAGTCGGCGCCCGCAGAGGCCATCTTGGAGCCCGGCAGCGCCTGCGGGATACCGTACGCGCCCGAGGAGGAGTTCTCGGCGTAGGGGTTCCACTGCGATTCGCGGTTCCACAGCAGCACGAGGCACTGGTACTCGCTGTCGCTCCAGCCCTGGGCCGCGACAAGCGGCTTGGCCAGGGAGCGCGGGTCCTCGCCGGAGTAGGTTGTCGGGACGGCGCCAGCCTCGGCGGCTGCGGCCGCAGCAGCGGCTGCCGTGGCCTGATCGGCGTTCTTCGCTTCGCCGGTGATCTCGGCGATCTCTTCCTTCGTGGAGATCGAGCCCAGCTTCGCGCGGTAGCGCACGGAGGTGGTGCCATCGGACTCGGTCTTCTCCTCGAGCGTGGCCTTGGGGTCGATGCCGGCGGCGACGAGGGCGGTCGGCGTTGCCTCCTTCGTGCCCTCGCTACGCACTTGGGTGACGGGCTGGGAGGTGGAGTGCTCGGTGATCGGCACGGAGGTCAGGACCTGGTCGCCATCCTTCTCCTGCCACACCGTCCAGGTCGTCACGCCGTTGACGCCGGTCGTGGTCACCTGGGATTCGCCGACGAACATGTCGGAGCTGGTCGTCGTGGTCTCGCTAAAGGGAATGTCGACGGTCTCGGTGGCCTGGCCGCGCGTCACGCGGCTCACGGTGATCGCCAGCTCGCCGGTGGCGTCGTTCTCGACGGTCACACGGTCAAGGGCGTGAACCGACACGCCAGCGGCCTCAAGGATGCCGCGCGCATCCTGTCCGGGGCGCACGGCGACTTCGCGCGTGGTGCCGTCGGCGTTCACGATGACGTTGCGGGCGCGGGACACCAGCGGGGTGAGCTCGTCGCGGGAGGCGGAGCGGTCGGCGGCCAGCGTGACCGTCGTACCCAGGGGCGCGGCGTCCGCGAGGATGCTGTCGGCAGAGGCGGCCGTGGTCCACAGGGTGCGGGGCTCACCGTCCACGGTCACCGTGTAGGCCTTAGAGGTGCGCACGACGATCGTGTCACCCTCGCGCACGGTCTCCGCCACGCCGGGCTGGACCAGGTCGCCGCTGCCGACGCTCACGTTGGCAACCTTGAGCGCGTCGGCGACGGTGTTGCCCCATGCGGTGACGGGACGGGACACGCCGTTGACTTCAAGCATGACGGTGGTATGTGAGGATGCCACGCCCACGCCGGCGATTCCCAGGACGCCGACGGAGGCCAGGGCCGCGACGCCCAGAACGACGCGCGGCGAGGGGGCAAAAGCACGCACGTGTCCGCCGAGGACATGCAGGGCACTGGCAGCGGAGGCGCTCAGCGAGTTGCTCAGGTGGTGGCTCACGATACTCCCGGTTACTCGATATTGGTTCTACTGGTCAGCTTAGCGTGAGAGCCCCGGGAAACGCTAGAACAGTAGCGTTACCGGGGCTAACGTCACGTTAGACAAGGCCGAGCTTGTAGGCGCAGCCCCACTGGCCCCAGCCCGCGCGCTGCTGGAGCATACGCGCGCGCATGGTCTGCTCCTCAGCCGAGGCGTCGGAGGGCAGGCCGGTGCCGCCCACGGACTGCCAGGTCGGCAGGGAGAACTGGTACATGCCGTAGTAGCCGTTGCCCGTGTTGGTCGTCGGGTTGCCACCGGACTCGCACTGGGCGATAGCCGCCCAGATCGAGGCGTCGTCGCCGGAAACGGCAGCCGAGCCGCCGGAGGAGGACGAGCCGCCCGAGGATGAGGAGGAGCCCGAGGACGAGGAGGAGCCGGAGGACGACGAGGAGGAATCGGTGTTTTGCTGAGTCTCTTCGGCCTTCTTCTTTTCCTTGGTGCCCTTGGAGACGATGCGGGTCGTGGGCTCGGTGCGGGTCGTGGCCAGGACCGCGGAGACGGTCACGTTGCCGTCAATGGTCTCCTGGTAGGCCTCGGTGACCTCGGAGCCGGCGACGCCTTCCTGCACGACGGTCTCGGTGCCTTCCTCGGCCTCGGGGTCTTCACGCTCTTCGGTCTCGAAGGGGATCTCGGTCGTCGTGGACTCGGAGCCGCGCACGACGCGCGAGACGCGCAGGGTGGCCTCGCCGCCGCTGTTCTCCAGGATCACGCGGTCGATCGGACCGGCGGAGACGCCAGCCTTGTCCAGGATCGCGGTGGTGCCCTCGTCGGCGGAGGCAACGACGTCGGTAGTCGTGCCGTCGGCGACGACGTGGATGGTCTGGCCTGCTTCACCCAGGGGCATTTCGGCGCGCGTGTAGGAGCGGTCGGCCGCCATCGACGAGGCCTGGGCGGGCAGTGCGTTCAGGACGCCGCTGACGGTCGAGGCCGTGGACCACGCGGTGGTCGCGGCGCCGTCGACGGTCACGGTGTATTCGGTTGCGGTGCGCACGACGACCGTGTCGCCGTTCGAGACGGACTGGTCGGAGGCGGGGGCGACGAGGTCGTGGGCGCCCACGCTCACGCCCGCGGTGTTCAGGGCGTCGCCCGCTGTGGTGAAGAATCCGGACACGTCGCGGCTCACGCCGTCCACCTCGACGGTGACGTGGCGGTACGAGGTACCGATGGCTGCGGCACCAGCGCCGGCCACGAGGAGGGCCGTCGCAGTGGCGACGGAGATGACGGTTGTGCGGGAGGGCTTAACGCTCACGGGGCTCCAGACTTCGTAGTTTCCGGCTCCGTTACCTCTGCGGTGTCCTTCACCACTCGGGGCGTCGGATTATCTCGCGTGGGTGCCCGGAACCGGACTGACACCCCAACCGTAACCAATTTGTTACCGTTTCGCGAGTACTTTTGATGCACCTCACGCGTGCGTGCGCGCATCCCGCTGCCCGGCCACGGCCTCGTCAACGAGCGCCATTCCGGGCCTGCGCAGAACCGGCGCGACTCACCACCAGGACCCGTACACGGCCTCGGTGTTCGCACGCAGCTGATCACAGGCGGTTTCCTCCGTGACGTCCCACAGCTGCGCGATGAAGCGCACAGTGTGGGCCATGACATAGGAGGCGTTGGGGCAGCCGCGCCACGGGATGGGTGTCAAGTAGGGGGCGTCGGTTTCCACCAGCACGAGCTCGCGAGGCAGCGCGGCCAGGGCGTCGCGCAGGTCGGAGTTCGCCGGGTAGGTGATGGGTCCCGCGAAGGACGCGTACCAGCCGCGCTCGGCGAGGCGCTGGGCCATCGCCGCGTCCCCCGAGTAGCAGTGGAAGACGATGGCCTGATCTGGCGTCGCGCAATCGTCGAGGATCGCCAGGGTGTCCTCGTGCGCCTCGCGGTCGTGGATCTGCAGCGGCAAGCCAGCGCGCGCAGCCATCTCGATGTGCGCGCGGAAAGACTCCTTCTGCGCCTGACGTCCCGGGTCCGCGGTGCGGAAATAGTCCAGGCCGCTCTCCCCCACCGCGACGACCATCGGGTCGCCCAGGCGCGCCTCGACGGCGGCCAGCGCCTCGTCGAGGGGCACGTGATGCTCGCGCACCTTCGGGGTCAGGCCGTCGGGCGAAGGGTCGGCGCAGCCCGCGTGCAGCGCCGCCTCGTTCGGGTGGATCGCCAGGGCGACGCGCACCCCCTCGTGGATGTGAGCCAGCTCGATCATCGGGTCGAAGTCGGGCAGCTCGCAGGCGCTCGAAATGAACGCGGTCACTCCGACCTGGCGGGCCCGATCCAGCTGGTCCTCGAGGCTGAGCGCCACGCCCTCGCGCCGGGGGATCTCGCCGACGTGGGTGGGCAGGTGCGTGTGGTTGTCCACCACGGGCGCCGCCAGGGGCGCAGGCGCGTCGGGCCAGGGACGAGGCTTACGCGGGCTCATGCGGGAGTCGTGACCTTTCGGGAGGGATGAGGAACGAGGCGTGTGTGCGTCAGCGGGCGAGCACGACGCCGCGGGCAACCTCGTCGACGGCCTCGTCGCCGAGGAGGTAGCGCACGATCTCGAGGCCGAGCTCCAGGGTGGTGCCAGCGCCGCGGCTGGTGATGATGAACTCGTCGACGACGACCGGATTCTCGTGGACGATCGCGCCGCCGGCGGCGATGGCCTTGACGAAGGCGGGGTTGGCGGTGGCGTGGCGGCCCTCGAGGACGCCGAGCTCGGCCAGGATTGAGGGGGCGGCGCAGATCGCGGCGACGGGCTGGCCCGCATCGGCTCGGCGCAGCACCTCGGCCTGGATCGCTGGCGTGGCCTTCAGGCCCAGGGTGCCCGGCATGCCACCGGGCAGGAAGAGAAGGGTGTAGGCGGACAGGTCCACATCCTCGAGCATGAGGTCGGCGACGACGCGGATGCCGTGCGAGCTGGTCACGTGACGCGCGTCGGTGACGGAGATCAGGTCAGCGCGCACTCCCGCGCGGTACAGGACGTCGGCGACGGCCAGGGCCTCGACTTCTTCGAAGCCGTCAGCCAGCATGATGGCGACGGTGGCGTCGGTGGCAAGATTCTCGGGAGTGGGCATGATTCCTCTTTTCTCATCGATCGCGGCGGGCGTTACCCCCAGGTTAGCGCAGCCGCGCCCACCCCGTGAGCGCACCACGGCCTCGTCCGCGGGGGCCGAGGCCGTGGTTCTTACTCGGATCGCAGCGCCTCGACGGGGTCCTGACGCGAGGCGCGCGCGGCCGGGATGATGCCGGCGACGACGGTCAGACCGACGGACACGGCCACCAGCACCAGAGCGGTGACCGGCGAGAGCTGCGCGATGTTCTCCACGTTAAAGGAGGAGTAGGCGATCGAGTTGGCGATGGCGCACAGCCCGTAGGTCACGCCCACGCCGATCGCGCCGGCGAGGAAGCCCTCGATGACGGTTTCCGCGTTGAACACTCGGGACACGTCGCCCTTGGAGGCGCCGATCGAGCGAAGGATGCCGATCTCCTTGCGGCGCTCAAGCACCGAAATGTAGGTGATGATCGAGATCATGATCGAGGAGACCACGAGCGAGATGGACACGAAGGCGATGAGCAGCCACGAGATGATGTCGACGATCTTGGTCACAGAGCTCATGAGGGTGCCCATGACGTCGGAGTAGGTGATGACCTTGTCGGAGGCGCCGGCCGCCTCGTTGTCCTTGTTGTAGGTGTCCAGCGCCGTCTTGACTTTGTCCTTGTCCGCGAAGGACTTGGGGTAGATCGAGATGTTGGAGGGCGAGGCGATGTCCGCCCAGCCGAGGTTACGCAGGTTCGCCTCCAGGCTCGGCACGTTCGTGGAGAACATGGTCGCCATGAGCGCCGCGAGGGATTTCTCGTCCACGTTGGACTTGAAGGCCTCGGCAAAGGCGTTCGGGTCCATCGAGAAAGCGCTGGACATGTTGGCCGCGAACTGGTCCATGACCGTGCCGATCTGCGTGCTGATCGCGCCGGAGAGCTGCGTCATCATCTGGGTCATCGCGGTCGTCATCGCCTCTTGCATGACCGCCCCGATGGCTGCGCCCACGCCCTGCGTGAGGGTCGCGCCCAGCTGCGTCGCGATCTGCGTGGAGATGGCGTTCATGACCTGGGTGGAGATGTCGGTGCCGATCTTTGCCAGGGCCGGGTCGTCCCCGATGGCCTTGATCAGGTTGGCGCTGAGCTTGTCGGCGTCCACGACCTGGTCGGAGGTCACCGCCGTGCGGATCTTCTCGAGGACCTCGGGTTGGGTGAAGTAGTTCGAGGCCAGGGTCGCGAAGTCGGTCGTGCCGCCTTCTTCGATCTGCTTCTGAGCGTACTCCTGGAAGCCCTGCGCGATCTCGCTGGCCTGGGTGGCCAGGTAGTCGCCGGCCCCGTCCTTCACGGCGCCATCCGCGAGCGCGGAGGTGATGATCGCGCTGAAGTCGACGTCGGCGAGCTGTGGCAGGTCTTTGGTGAGGTCACCCAGGTTGAGGGAGGACAGGTCGAAGGCCGGGCCGGACTGGGCGCCCGACTGCGGGGCGACGGCGGACAGGTCGATGTTGGACAGGTCGAGGCTGGATAGGTCCATGCCCGACATGTCGAGGGTGGAGAAGTCGATGCTGGACAGGTCCATGCCGGAAAAGTCCATGGCCGACAGGTCCATCTGCATCTTGTCGGGGTCGATCTGGAAGGCGGCCGACAGCTTGGTTTCGTCGACCGTGAACAGGGAGGACATGTCGAAGCCGCCGGACTGACTCTTCTGGTTGTCCGCCAGTTCCTTGAAGGTCTTGCCGGTGAAGACGTCGACGTCGGGTTTGGCGCGCTGGGCCTTGACGATGGGGCTGGCCGAGGCCTCCTCGATCATCTGGTAGGTCAGCGCGGGGGTGTAGGCGATGCCCTGGCGCAGGGAGCCGCCCTTGTCGGAGTTGGGCTTGACGATGCCCGAGATGGTCAGTTCCTGGCCGCCGTCCACGAGCTTCTTCATGTAGTCAGCATCGTTGGAGCGGTCGGTCCACACCTTGTAGGTCTCGTCCCACGTGTACTTGTCGAAGGCGTTGATGCGTCGGAAGGTGGTCCCCAGGATCGTCGTGTAGTCGTAGGTGGCGTCACTGGCTCCGGATTGGAGACCCGACTGCGCACTGGACTGGGCGTTGCCGCCGAGCGTCCCCTGGTAGTACTTGCGCATCAGGTCGTCGAATTCCTTATGGTCTTTCAGGCCCAGCGTGTACTCGAAGATGTTGGGCATGTTGCCGTCCTCGTCCAGGACCAGGACGACCTCGTTGGCGCCTTTCGGCCAGGCGCCTGCGACCACGTTGTAGGAGGAGGTGTACAGAGTGGACGTGGCGGGCATCTGGTAGAAGGCGTTCGTAACCATCATCGAGGAGAAGGCCCCCGACCCAAAGCCCGCCTCCATCTGCTTCATGGACTGGTCGGGGCTGACCTGGACGGTCGCCTTGGAGGTGTCGGACTGGTAGATCTGGGGGACAACGTCGTAGTCGTATTCGATGGCGTTGGTCATCGTCTCGATGCCGCCGCCGTTGTTGTCCAGGAAGACCTTGAGGGAGGCCAGGTCGTTGGTCTTCGCGTCGCGGATGGTGTCCGCGAAGGTGCGCATGTCGGACACGCCCACCTTCCCGTCGGGCGCGGTTTTCGCCTTTGCGGAGTCCGAGGCCGACACGGAGAGCGCGGCGGTCATGTCGACGCCGCTCTTTTGGATCGTCAGCGGGTAGGACCCAAGGGTTTCCTCTTCCGTCTTTTGGATGTAGGCATTCGTCCCGCTGGCCAGGGCCAGGATGGCGGCGATGCCGATGATGCCGATGGACCCCGCGAAGGAGGTCATGAGGGTGCGGCCCTTCTTGGTCATCAGGTTGTTGGCGGACAGGGACAGGGCGGTCAGGAAGCCCATAGAGGTGCGCCGTGCGGGCTTGGCGGTGCGCTGATCCTCGACGGTGGGTACGAAAGGATCGGAGTCGGCGACGATGCTTCCGTCGGCCAGCTCGACGATGCGGGTGGCGTACTGGTGGGCCAGCTCGGGGTTGTGCGTGACCATGATGACGAGGCGGTCGCGGGCGACGTCGCGCAGCAGATCCATGACCTGAACGCTGGTCTTGGAGTCGAGGGCGCCGGTGGGTTCGTCCGCGAGGAGGATCTCGGGGTCATTGATGAGGGCTCGCGCAATGGCGACGCGCTGCATCTGGCCACCCGACATCTGCGAGGGCTTCTTGTGGACGTGGTCGGCTAGGCCGACGCGAGTCAGGGCATCGAGGGCGCGCTTACGTCGTTCGGAGCGGGAGACGCCCGACAGGGTCAGGGCCAGCTCGACATTGGACAGGACGCTTTGGTGCGGGATCAGGTTGTAGGCCTGGAAGACGAAGCCGATGCGGTTGTTTCGGTACGCGTCCCAGTCGCGCGCCTTGTAATTCTTCGTGGAGATGCCGTCGATCACGAGGTCGCCGCTTTGGAAGCGGTCCAGGCCTCCGATGACGTTGAGCATCGTCGTCTTGCCGGAGCCCGACTGGCCCAGCACGGCGACGAATTCGTTGTCGCGGAAGGCCACGGAGACCTTGTTGAGTGCTACCTGCACGAGGTTGGCGGTCTGATAAGCCTTGACGATTTCCTTCAGCTCAAGCATGCGTCGTCCCTACGATTCGTCACTGTGTCTGCCTACAAGCGTAGCCGAGCGGTCCTTCGCGCAGATGATCTTTTGTCACGAGCGAACCCTGATTGTTCCCCTAGTAATCCCTGACCAGGGGGTGCGGGGCACCCCTGGGAGACGCGCAAAAACCGGCCCCGGCCTCGTTCATCGGGACGCCCGGGGAGCCTCGCATGACCCCTGGGTATCATGAGGGCATGACAGACCTCACCCGAATCCCCGTGCCCAACGAGGGGCCAATCACTGACAAAGTCAAGGAAATCTACGAGCGCTCCTTCCCTCCCGAGGAGCAGATCCCCCTTCCCGAACTGCTGCGCTCAGCCGAGGCACCCGAGGTGTCCTTCGTCGCCTGGGCCGACCCTGCCCTGCCCACGGACGAGGCCGGGGCAACCCACGTGGTCGCCCTGACGTACTCGTTCGCGTTCCATGACCTCTTCTACCTGGGCTTTCTCGCCGTTGATGGGCGCACGCGCAGCACGGGCTACGGCTCGCGCATCCTGACCTACTTTGCCGAGCGCTACGGGGATGTGCCGCAGCTGCTCGAAATCGAGCCGGTCGTGCGCGAGGCCGCAAACTACCAGCAGCGCGTACGACGCCTGGCGTTCTACGAACGCAACGGTTTCACGGTGACGAACATGATCACCCACGAGGCCGACCAGACCTACCGGGTCCTGACTCGTAACGGGATCGTCACCCCGCAGCGGCTGGAGGAGGCCCTCAATTCGGTGACCGAGGATCCCGCCTACGCCTCGCGTGTGACGACCGACTGACGCCGCTTTCGGGGAGCGCTGCTCCCGCCGGGCCGCCCCTGTGCCGGGCGCGGCCCGCTTTCGCGCGCGGCCTGGACGCCTCTCAGTGCTCCGAGCCTCGGCTGGAGACCAGGAGGATTTCCTCGTTGTCGAGCCTGGCGAGCGCACCTTCGAGGGCGGCCGAGGAGAAGACTCCCTCGTCGCGGGCTTGCAGGAGGGCGTCGCGCTGGGCGTGGATGGCCTCGAGGGCGAGTTCGCGGATCTGCTCGCGGGTAAAGGAGCGCTCGACCTCCTCTTCGCTCATGTCGACCGTGTCGCGCTCCTCGTCGCCCACCCCATCGACGGTGTTCTCGCGGGCGACCGGTTCGTCACTCTCGTGCGGGGCTGCGAGGCGCTCGTCGTCACCGTACTCGGGGCATAGCCCGATGCGAGTGGCGCCAGCCTGGGCACCTGCATTGTGCAGGATGTCGGTGAGCACGCGGTCGGCCGTGCGCGCGATGTACTCGCCATCGTCGGGGTTGTTCGCGGCGACGACGTGCCCCATGCGGGACAGCGTGCGCGAAACGCCCGCGGAGAGCAGCGTCTTGCCGTCGAGCTCGTGGATCGCCTGAGCGAGGGCCGTGTCCACCAGCGCGGAGCCCATGACCTTCAGGAGCTTGGCGCGCTCCTCCTCGGAGATGTCGCCCGTGGCCATCTTGGGCTTGACGATGCGGATGAGGCCGGGCAGGGTCAGTCCCTGGATGACGAGGGCACCCGCCGCGATGAACAGGGCAATCGTGAGCAGCAGCGCGCGCATCGGCGCATGCGTCGAGATGGTTTGCGCGGCCGCCAGGGTGATCGCTCCGCGCATGCCCGCCCAGACAATAACGCTGCCCTCGCGCGGGCCCAGCGGTTCATTCTCGAAGTAGTCCAGATCGGAACCGCGCATGGCGTTGCGGCGCGCGCGCCGCTTGAGGCGGCGGCGATAGAGGTTGAGCGCCTCTTCCCAGCGTTCGGGGCTCAGGTCGCGGGCCTCAAGCATGTCGGCGTCGACCTCGCTCGCCTTGTGCATGCGCTTCTCGAAACGCTCGATGCGCGCGGCCTCGGCCTCGTAGCGCCGCTGTCGGCGCTTATGCCGGTGGTCCAGCCAGGCGAGCATGATGGCGATGAAGATGGCTCGCATCACCATGATGAGCGCGCCGAGGATGACGGCGAGGAACGCGGCGAAGGCCAAGCCGCCGGAGAACGCGGCGGTCTCCTCGACGATGCCGAAGGCCTGCAGGCCCATCGTCAGGAAGATCCCGCTCTCCAAGACGAGCGTCATGGTCTGCCAGTTCTGCTGGGAAAAACGCCTGTTCGCCGCGGAGATCGTGGCGGCTCGGCGGCGAGAGACGACCAGGCCGGCGACGACGGCCGCAACGAGGCCGGAGCCTCCCAGGTGCTCGGCGGGGATCGATGCGATGAAGGGCATCGCGAAGGAGAAAACCGTGTCGGCCGAGGGCTCCTTGATGAGGGCACGCAGACGCACGCCGATCTCGCCGACGACCCAGCCAATACCCGCAGCGATGCCGAGGGCGATGGCGACCTTGCCGATGAGCGGGCCCGGGTGGAGGGCGTGTTCGTCGGCGGCCAGGCCGGCGCTCATCGCTGCGGAGAGCATGACCAGCGAGGTCGCGTCGTTAAAGAGCCCCTCGCCTTCGAGGACCGTGATGATGCGGTGGGAGACACCCGAGCGTTTCGCGATCGAGATGGCGACCGCGTCCGTCGGCGACAGGACCGCGCCCAGCGCGACACCCCAGGGCAGGGAGATCGCGGGGACCAGCCAGTTGATGACGAAGCCGACCGCGAAGGCGGAGAGGAACACGAGGGGAATCGCGAGCATCGCGACGGCCTGCATCTCGCGCCGGAAGTCCATGGTCGGCATACGCACGGCCGCCGAGAACAGCAGGGGCGGCAGCACCATCTCGAGGACAATGTGCGGTTCGATCTCGATGGCCTCCACCTGCGGAAGGAAGCCGATCGCCAGGCCAACCACGAGGAGGATCAGGGGGGCCGCCACGCGCACCTTGGGCGCGATGAATTGGCATGCCACGATGATGAGCATTCCGGCCAGGGCGATAAGAAGGGGATCCACAGGTTAATTGTATTGTGCGCAACCCCTCCAGCGCCGTTGCCACCTCACCACAGCGGCTACGCGCGCCGCGAACTCGCACGAACCACGCCCACCCAACTGCGCTCCATACCAGTCCCAGATGTCAAACAGACCCATACGAGCAGAGCACGTGCTATCCTTAACGCATAGGATAGAGGGGGTTCTCATGACCGCTTACGACCACTCGTCGGGGTACACCTACGGTACCGATGCCGTCCCCACATCCCCGCTCACACTCGAGGACCTACGACAGATTGAGGCCGCCGCACACGTCCAGCCCGGTGACGCAGAGCTGCTCTCACGAGCAGAACCCATCCTGGCGCCACACGCTATGGAAATGGTCGACACGTGGCGCGGAATTCTGGCTCAAAAGACGTATCTGGCAGCACATTCCGCGCACCCGGACGGGCAGCCAAACCCCGAGTACGCGCAGGCGTCAAAGCCGCGCTTCGCCCAGTGGATCATCGACATGTGCACGCGCGAGCGTGACCAGGCGTGGTTGGACTACCAGTACCTGATCGGCGCACGGCACATGTCCGCAGCGAAGAACGCGGCGGATGGGGCGGACTCGACACCATTCGTGCCCCTGCGCTACGTGCTCGCCTTCATCGCGCCCACTGTGGAGGTCGGTCACCGTCTCCTCGCGGAGGGCTTCGAGGGTGACGAACTGAGCGCCGTCCGTGATGCCTGGACTCGCGCTGTGACTGTCGCCGTGACAGTGTGGGCGTATGCCTACCGAGATCACCCCGAGCAGTTCTGATCCGACGCTCGCCACCTACAACTCCCCCATCGGTAGCCTCACGCTGGCCGCGCGGGGCGGTGCACTCGTCGGTTTGTGGGTGGCCGGGCAGCGCTTCTTCGGGCATCCCTTCGTCGTCGACGAG
>ERZ1674208.145-NODE-146-length-12431-cov-6.992809_pt1 | contig 12431 bp, 12 predicted proteins | sample MGYA00581113_ERZ1674208 | MGnify/ENA primary metagenome ERZ1674208 (study PRJEB41354, sample SAMEA4873350) | human saliva metagenome | biome: human-associated habitat [ENVO:00009003]; feature: mouth environment [ENVO:08000002]; material: saliva material...
CTACACGTACTGACACACTCTTTCCCTACACGACGCTCTTCCGATCTGGATACAGAGCGCATAATCGGCTTTTTTACCGTTTAGCAAGGCCAGTTTTTGCTGAATGTCGTCGAGGTGGCGGCTGTATTTGAGGTATTTTTTATAGTTGCCGTCTTTGGTGATGTGTTTGTGATAGAGGTTTTTGAGTCTGCTGCCTAAGTTCGGGTAATAGGAATCCCGGTCGTCATAGCACAGGTTGATGACCTCAAAGCCAAGAAAACGCAGATTTTTTTCGATACATTGATCCAGTCCGTACATGTAGGGAACGGCAAGAATAATGGTTTTTTTCATAATGTATTCGGATTGAAGTGGGCTGATTTTTCAGACGGCCTTGTCTGACAGGATAAGGCCGTCTGAAAATGTTTTAATGGGCTTCAATAAATGCGGCCACTTGATCGGCATTGGTCAATGCGCTGCATACGGCTTCTTTGTTGATGCGTTTGGCGAGGCCTGTGAGGACTTTGCCGGGGCCGCATTCGGCGGATTCGGTGATGCCTTCGGAAACAAGCGCGTTGACGGTTTCTGTCCAGCGCACCGGTCTGTACAGTTGACGTACCAAGGCATCTTTGATTTTGTCGGCATCATCGTAAGAGGCAACATCGGCATTATGGATGACGCGGATTTGCGGTTGTTTGATGGTGATGTCTTTCAATGCTTCGGCAAGTTTTTCCGCTGCGGGCTTCATGAGGCTGCAATGTGAGGGAACGGAAACGGGCAGCGGCAGGGCGCGTTTGGCTCCGGCTTCTTTGGCAGCGGCCATGGCGCGTTCGACTGCGGCGGTATTGCCGGCAATCACGACTTGGCCCGGGGAGTTGAAGTTGACGGCTTCAACGACTTCGCCTTGTGCGGCTTCGGCACAAATGGCTTTGACTTGTTCGTCTTCCAAACCCAAAATAGCGGCCATTGCACCTACGCCTTGCGGTACGGCAGATTGCATGAGTTCGGCGCGCAGGCGGACCAGTTTAACCGCGTCTGTAAAATCCAATGCGCCGGCAGCGACGAGGGCGGTGTATTCGCCGAGGCTGTGGCCTGCAACGACTGAAGGGATTTTACCACCGGCTTCCAAGTAGGCGCGGTAGGTGGCAATGCCGGCAGCTAGCATGATGGGCTGGGTGTTGACGGTTTGTCCGATTAATTCGGCATCTTCGCCGTTAATCATTGCCCACAAGTCTTGACCCAATACGGCGGAAGCTTCGTCAAATGTGGCTTTAACGATGGCTTGCTCGGCAAAGCCGTTCATCATGCCTAGGCTTTGTGAGCCTTGTCCGGGGAAGAAGAATGCGAAAGACATGGTAATTCCTTATTGGTTTGAATGTTTGAGGGTATCTGCTAGCAGAAGGAGGGTGGCGACAGTATTGGTTGCGGCGGTCAGTTGGAAGGTGCGGACAAATCCGGGTTTGCTGGTTTTGTGCCTGAATGCGAGGCTGCCGCAATAACCGCCCGACCAGCCGCCAAGCAGATTGAGCAGGTGCAATTTTGCTTCGGGTATGCGTCTGCCGTGGTTGCGTGCGCGCTGTTTGTCTTGGTAGTAAAGCAGGAAAACGTATGCACTCAGTGCGAGATAGGCGATTGCCAGTTTGGGCAATATTACAGCCGTTATGCTTAAAAACAGGCTGCTGATGCAGAATGCAAACGTTAGGGATTTCATGGGTTTGAGCAGAATAGGCCGTCTGAAAGGGATATTCAGACGGCCCAACCGTTAGTATTTCACCAAAACCGCACCCCAGGCAAAACCGCCGCCGATGCCTTCGAGCAAGAGATTTTGTCCGCGTTTGATTTGGCCGTTTTTAATACCGACATCCAGTGCCAACGGAATGGAGGCTGCGGAAGTGTTGCCGTGGTCTTGGACAGTCAAGATCACTTTGTCCATGCTCAAGCCCAAGTGTTTGGCGGTAGAGTCGATAATGCGCTTATTGGCTTGGTGCGGCACAAGCCAATCGATTTGATCGGTGGTGTAACCGGCTTCTTCGATAACGTCATCGGCGATTTTGGACAGCATTTTGACGGCAAATTTGAATACGCCGGGGCCGTCCATGCTGATGTAGGGTGAGCCGCAAACTTGGCCGTTAGCGATTTGCCCGGGGACGTTCAAAAGGTTGAGGTAGTTGCCGTCGGCTTTGAGTTTGCCGTGGATGATGCCCGGTTCGTCAGATGCGCTTAAGACAACCGCACCTGCGCCATCACCAAAGAGGACGCAGGTGGTACGGTCGTTCCAATCGACGATGCGGCTGAAGGTTTCAGCGCCGATAACCAAAGCGTTTTTTGCCATGCCGCTTTTGATGTAGGCATTGGCAGTGGTCAGGGCGTACATAAAACCGGCGCACACAGCTTGTACGTCAAAGGCGGGGCAGCCGTTGGCAATGCCTAATTTTTGCTGCACGATGGTCGCAGTGGAGGGGAACTGCATATCGGGAGTGGCTGTGGCGACGATAATCAGGTCGATGTCGTCAGCCTGTAAATGGGCATCTGCCAAGGCGCGGCGCGCTGATTCGGCGGCCAAGTCGCTGGTTTTTTCGCCCTCGTCTGCAATATGGCGGAATTTGATGCCTGTACGCGTGGTAATCCATTCGTCGGAAGTGTCCACTTTTTTGGCAAGGTCGTCATTGCTGACGCGGTTGGCAGGAAGATAGCTGCCTGTGCCGGAAATTTTGGCATATTGCATGAGAACGGCCTTTTTAGAGAGTTAATTCAGATAGTCGGATATTGTAAGCGAAAATGGGGAAATTCCCAATATTAAGCATGAAGTTGGTGTTTCAAAGATAAAAACAGGCCGTCTGAACATTTTGAAGTTTCAGACGGCCTGTGTATATCAGCCTTAAGCTTCCGTGGACGGAGCGGCGGTTTCTTCCTGCTCTGCTTCTGCTTTGGCGGCTTCCAAAGCGGCCAACTGGGTGGCTACGCCTTGTTCGATTTGGGCGAGGCCGGCGGATTTGGCTTCGTGGTAGGCTTCTTCCAAAGCATAACGAAAGCCGACTTCGTCGGTTCCGCCGTGGCTCTTAATCACGATACCGCGTAAACCAAGCAGGATGGCGCCGTTAAATTTGCGCGGATCAAGTTTGCCTTTCAAGCCTTTGAGTGCGGGCAGGGCGGCAATGGCGGCAAGTTTGTTGAACAGGGTGCTTTGGAATTCGCGGCGGATGGCACCGCTCATGAATTTAACCGCGCCTTCGATGGTTTTGAGCATAACGTTGCCGACAAACCCATCCGCAACAACGACATCGGCTTCGCCATACAAAACGCTGTTGCTTTCAATATTGCCGATGAAGTTGAGTTTGCTGCTGCTCAACAGTTTAAAGGTTTGTTTGACGGCATCCGTACCCTTGATATCTTCTGTACCGACGTTCAAGAGGGCGACACGCGGGCTGCCTTTTTCTGGGTGTAGCGCGTGTACCAGCTCGCTGCCGATGATGGCAAATTGAACCAGTTGTTCGGGCGTGCAATCGACATTTGCACCCAAATCCAAAGCCAAAGTAACGTGTTCGCTGTCGGAAGGCAGGAATTTGGCGATGGCGGGGCGCTCAATGCCGGGAATGGTTTTGAGGACGAATCGGGCGGTCGCCATCAATGCGCCGGTATTGCCTGCTGATACGGCGGCTTGCGCGTTGCCTTCTTTAACTTGGTTGATGGCGATGCGCATGGATGATTCTTTTTTGTTTTTCAGCGCGGATTGCGGCGCTTCATCCATTTCAACAACTTGTGCTGCATGGCAGACGGTAATGCGGTCCATGGGCGCACCTGCCGAGCTTAATGCTTGGCGGACTGCTGCTTCATCGCCGACCATAATCAGGTGTACGTCGGATTGTTGTTTTAGGAAATCCACTGCACCGGGGACGGTAATCGCAAGGCCTGCATCTCCGCCCATGGCATCTACGGCCAGTGTAATCATGTTGTTCTCCGGTTTGTGTGTTTCAGACGGTCTCAGACCATCGGACAAGCACACTCATCTGATTTTCAGAGATAGATTGAAAATCAGATGGAAAGGCTTGTTGCGACGGTCATGCCGGATTTATCGGTTTTGCGCGGCCAATTTATTGTGTTCGTCGATGTCCAGCGCGTCCCAAGGATAGTTGATCCACCAGTCTTCCACGGTAATGCCGCTGAAATAAGGGATGCCTTCGGGAATCTTGCCGACTTTGGCTTTGATTTTTTCATGCAATACTGCCACGCCGATGGTGCCGAAATCTTCTTTCAACAATTCGTTCAGGCAGAATTCCATGGTAACGCGGCTGTCGTCCACTTCGTCAACAACCAGTACGTTTTTGCCTTTCAGTACATCGGGAACGGGATCGAGCCATTGGACTTTTTTCACTTCCTCGGTCACTTGACCTTCGTGATCGTTGTCGTAGTAGGCTGTGGTCACGGCGTAAATCGGGATTTCCAAGAAGCAGCGCAACATGCGGGCAGGGATAAAGCCGCCGCCGCCAATGGCAATCATGGCATCGTATTTGGTGCCGGAGTTTTGGATTTTTTCCGCCAATCCTTTGATTACGCGGTGGATGTCGTCGTAGGTGTACCAGATTTTACGTTTCATGGTGTGCTTCCGAAGAGGAAAATACAGGGTGCAATGCAAAAAAGCCAGTCATTGCATGGCAATATTCTGGCTTTTTCAGTCAGACGAACGGATTATTCGCCTTTAGCTTTTACCACTTTACGGCCACGGTACATACCGTTTGGAGAAATGTGGTGTGGACGATGCACTTCGCCGGTTGCGCTGTCGACAGACAGAGAAGGCGCAGTCAGAGCGTCGTGTGAACGGTGCATACCGCGTTTAGAAGGGGATTTTTTGTTTTGTTGAACGGCCATTTCAAGCTCCTAAATAAATAAACTGTGTCCTAATTAACTGCTTTTCAAACCTGCTAAAACAGCGAAGGGGTTTGGTTTGTCCCGATTGACTTCTTCCAGTGTCCCATTGTTGCCGCAGTCTTCGTGTCGAGGGGAGAAAGGGAGCGACATCAGGATTTGGTCTTCAACCAGAGTCCGCACGTCAAGCTCTTTTTCGAGCAACATGCCTTCCAATTCTTCATCGGCAAGCATGGCTTCGTCCAAACTCTCTTCATCGGCAAACAGGACGATACGGCTGGTTTCATCGAGCAGAAACGGCATGGGCGTAATGCAACGCTGGCAAATCAGGGGCATGTCGGCTTTGACGTTTAAATCGAGAAACAGACGTTGAAGCCGGTCGCGACCGCCTTGCAGCGTAAACGACACGCGTGTCTGTTTGTCGGCCGGATAATCGTGCGAACTGACTCGTTCATCCAATTCTTCGAGCAGGAAGCTGCCTTGCAGATTCTGCCCTTCGGCGGCGAAAACTTCTGGGTCAATCAAATTAGGGTATGACATAAACGGAGTATGATATAATTTCGGCGGTCTAACGTCAATGTTTTTAAGTAAAAATATGGAAGTAAAACTGCCTTTGGTTTTAGGATCGACTTCGGTTTTCCGCTGCGGACAGCTTCGCCGTTTGGGTGTCGATTTTCAGACGGCATCGCCTGATTTTGACGAAACGCCTATTGCGGGCGAGCATGCGGGCGAAACGGCGCTGCGTTTGGCGGAAGGCAAAGCCCGTTCATTGGCGGCAACTTTCCCTGCCGCACTGATTATCGGCGCAGACCAAGTCGCATGGTGCGAAGGACGTCAATTGGGTAAGCCGATGAACGTCGCAAATGCACAACAGATGCTGGAAAACTTAAGCGGAAAACGGATTGAATTTTACAGTGCAATCGTGCTTTTGAATACTGCTACGGGTAAGGTTCAGCATCATGTCGATCATACGGTGGTTACCATGCGCCAGTTGTCGCAGGAACAAATCAGCCGATATTTGGAACGCGAGCCGGATGCGGTTTATTGTGCCGGTGCGGCGAAGAGCGAGGGTTTGGGCGCTGCTTTGTTGGAGCGTATTGAAAGTACGGACCCAAATGCTTTGATTGGCCTTCCGATTTTCCGTCTGATTGATTTTTTGAAAAACGAAGGTGTGGAAGTTTTATAGTTTGAGGCCGTCTGAATGCGTTCAGACGGCCTGAGATTTTTTGGAGCTGCAAGAATGAAACCGATTTTGTATTTGATTCCTACCCCTTTGGGTGCGCCTGATACGCCATGCCTGTTGCCGCATGAGCAACAGGCGATTGTCGGGCTGACGGATTTTGTCGTGGAAGCGGAAAAAACAGCGCGCGCGCATTTGAAACACTTGGGTGTGACTACGCCTATCCGCGAGCTGAATCTGCAAACGCTGAATGAACACACGGATTTGAAGACTTTGCCGGAATTGCTGAAACCTTTGCGAGAAGGGCGCAGTATGGGTATTGTCAGCGAGGCGGGTTGCCCGGCTGTTGCCGATCCGGGCGCGAATTTGGTGGCGTTGGCGCATAAACACGGTTTTGAAGTACGGCCTTTGGTCGGGCCGTCCAGTTTGCTGCTGGCGCTGATGGCTTCGGGTGCGAATGGTCAGAACTTTGCATTTAAGGGTTATCTGCCGTCTGAAAAAAATGAGCGCATTCAGCGGTTGAAGGCTTTGGAGCAACGTTCGCGCCAGCAGAATGAAACGCAGCTGTTTATCGAAACGCCGTATCGCAACGATGCGTTGTTGGCTGATGCGGTGGAAAACCTGCATCCTGAAACGCGATTATGCGTGGCCACGGACTTAACCTTGCCGACACAGGAAATCATCAGCCAGACGATTGCGCAGTGGCGGAAAAGAAAAGAAATGCCGAATTTGAAAAAACGCCCGACGATTTTTGTGCTTCATGCTGCTTAAAACTGGATTGGGTTCAATCTCAAACTGTATTTGTTTGGGGAAATAAAAAAAGGCCGTCTGAACAACAGACGGCCTTTGTGTTGCCTAAGCTTTTATCAAGAAACGACTTCGCCTTGGGCGCGTTGTTTTTCGATGCTGCGGTTGATGTGCCATTGTTGGGCGATGGTCAAGAGGTTGTTGACTACCCAGTACAGAACCAAACCGGCAGGGAAGAAGAAGAACATGATGGAGAAAATCAAAGGCATGACTTTCATCATTTTCGCCTGCATAGGGTCGGTTGACGGCGGATTCAGATAAGTTTGTGCAAACATGGTCGCCGCCATAATCAAAGGCAGGATGTAGAAAGGATCCGGACGGCTCAAGTCGGTAATCCAACCCAACCAAGGCGCTTGGCGCAATTCTACGGAGGCGAACAATGCCCAGTACAGGCCGATGAAGACGGGGATTTGCAACAGCATAGGCAGACAGCCGCCCAGCGGATTGATTTTCTCGTCTTTGTAAAGCTGCATCATGGCTTGTTGTTGCGCCATGCGGTCATCGCCGTATTTCTCTTTGATGGCTTGCAATTTAGGCGCGGCGGCACGCATTTTTGCCATAGAGCGGTAAGAGGCGTTGGTCAACGGGTACAGCACGGCTTTGACGATGATGGTCAAAACGATGATTGCCCAGCCCCAGTTGCCGATGATGTTGTGCAGTTGGTTCAAGAGCCAGAAGAGCGGGGAAGCGAACCAGTGTACTTTACCGTAGTCTTTGGCCAGTTGCAGTTTGTCGGCAATGTTGGCGATAACGGAAGTGGTTTGCGGACCGGCATACAGAGTGATGGCGGTTTCGGCTTTCGCGCCGGCTTGAATGGCGGCTAAAGGCACGCTGACGCTTGCGCTGTACAGGTTGTCGTTGCGACGTTTGATGTCGATACGGCAGTCGCCTGCGGTGCATACGCTTTGGCCGTCTTTAGGCTGCAAAATCCAAGTGGACATGAAATGGTGTTCAATCATGCCGAGCCAGCCGGTCGGCGTTTTGCGGATGTATTCGGCTTCGGATTTGCCGGATTTGGCATCGTCGTCCAAATCAGAGAAGCTGACTTTTTGGAAGCCGCCTTCAGGGGAGTAAACCACCGGGCCGACGTAAGAGCGGGTAAAGTAGCCTTGGCCTTCGGGTTCGCTGTGGTCGCGGACGATGCGGTAGTCTGCGCTCAGGTTGATGGGTTGGCCTTTGCTGTTGGTAATGTCGAAACGGACGTTAACCAAGTAGCTGCCTTTGGTGAAAGTATAAACTTTGTCGATTTTCAGGCCGTTGGTTTCAGGCGCGCTCAGGCGGACTTCGACTTTGTCACCTTCCAAGCTGTATTGTTTTTGCGGAGCGCTAAAGCTGATGCCTTTCAGAACGTTGTTGCCTTGTGTGTCCAAAAGCTCGGATTGGGCAACGTAGGTGTATTCTTTGCCGTCGTTAAACAGGACGAAAGGTTTGTGTTCGTCGCCGGTTGCTTTGTATTGCAAGAGGGTCAGCTGACGCAGGTCGCCGCTTTTCTCATCGATGACGGCTTTAACCGTGTCTGTGGTAACGGTAATAGGGGAGGCAGGAGCAAGCGCGGCTTCGGCAGCGGCTTTTGCCGGAGCGGCGGCCGTTTGCTGTTGCGCGGCTTGTTGCGCCGGATTAGGTTTGGGGCTGGGGAAGAAATGTTCCCAGCCGGCAAAGATTGCCAGCGAGATGGCAAAAAATGCCACAAGTCTTTTAAAATCCATAAGAGATTCCTGGAATTGACGGATAGGTAATCGAGATGAAAACTGCTTCAGACGGCATTATATAGAAACCGACGGGAAATTAAAGGAAATCGTGTTCTTTAAATGGTTGACAGCAGCATTATGGAACAGGGTCATGTCCGTGTCCGCCGAAAGGATGGCATCGTGCGATGCGTTTGATTGCCAGCCATCCGCCTTTGAGTGCGCCATATTTTTTGACGGCTTCGACTGCGTATTGTGAACAGGTCGGGGTGTATCGGCAGCGCGGCGGAATGAGGGGGCTGATGCAGTATTGGTAAAAGCGGATGAGTGCAAGGAGGAGCTTGGAAAGCAGGGTGTTCATCGGCGTTTTTTCATCAGCTGGGCCAGTTGGTTGCGGGCTTCCGGGGCGGTTTCCCGATTAAACGCCTGACGCACGCGCACAACAAAATCATGCGGCGGCAGCTGGTGTTGATTCAGCCTGAACCAGTCGCGGATGACGCGCTTCATATAGTTGCGGTCATGGGCACGTTTGGCGGTCTTTTTGCTGACGACCAAACCAAGGCGCGGATGGCCGAGCGCGTTGTCTGCGGACTGGGAGACTTGCAGCAAATCGCGGCTGCGTCGGTTTTTCAACGCAAAAACGGATGAAAAATCATCCGTTTTTAATAAGCGATACTGCTTCGAGAAGCCGTAATTCAAAATTATACAGCCAGGCGTTTGCGGCCTTTGGCGCGACGAGCAGCCAATACTGCGCGACCACCGCGGGTTTTGGAGCGAACCAAGAAGCCGTGGGTGCGTTTGCGTTTGGTAACGGAAGGTTGATAAGTGCGTTTCATGATGTTTCCTAAAAATTGGTAGATAATTAAACCGTGAATTACACTCCAATTTGTTGCTTTTGTCAATCAATATAAAAACTTTTCGTTAGCTAAAGTGTGACAACGGGTTTGATGCATTGATCGAATTTGTGGATAAAATTTTGCGGCGGTTGTGGATAAAAAAGAGCGGAATGGGTATAATCGCCCAACCTTGCTTTTCTCTGTGCGTAAGGCCGTCTGAAAGCAGCGGGAGTATCGTAAAAATTTGATTTTTATCGGATTGCCTGTCTGCTCTGCCTTCTTGTATTTCCCAAATCTTCCATTTTCCGAGCTTAATCTCATGACGTTAGCTGAATTTTGGCCGCTGTGCCTTTGCCGCCTTCACGAAATGTTGCCTGCCGGGCAGTTTGCGCAATGGATTGCGCCTTTGACCGTGGGCGAGGAAAACGGCGTATGGGTGGTGTATGGTAAAAACCAATTTGCCTGCAATATGCTCAAAAGCCAGTTTGCCGCCAAAATTGACGCCGTGCGTGCCGAATTGGTGCCTCAGCAGGCTGCTTTCGCGTTTAAGCCGGGCGTAGGTACGCATTATGAAATGGCGGCTCAGGCTGTTGCGCCGGTGCAAGTGCAAGAAGTTGTTGAAGTTGAAGAATTTGTAGAGCCTGTTCAAATGCCTTTGCAAACTGCTGCGGCAGTGGAAGAAGAGAGGCCGGCAGTGGAAGAAGAGAGGCCGTCTGAAACGGTGTCCAAGCCTGCCGCTGCCAAGACGGCTGCCGAGATTTTGGCGCAACGCATAAAAAACCTGCCGCATGAGCCTCAAGTGCAAACTGCCGCTCCGGCTGAGTCTAAAGCGGTTGCCAAAGCCAAAACCGACGCGCAACACGATGCGGAAGAGGCGCGCTACGAGCAAACCAATTTGTCGCGCGACTATACATTTGAAACTTTGGTGGAAGGTAAGGGCAACCGCCTTGCCGCCGCAGCCGCCCAAGCGATTGCTGAAAATCCGGGGCAGGGCTACAACCCGTTTTTCTTATACGGCAGCACCGGTTTGGGTAAAACCCACTTGGTGCAGGCTATCGGCAACGAATTGCTGAAAAACCGCCCCGATGCCAAAGTGCGTTATATGCACTCGGACGACTATATCCGCAGCTTTATGAAGGCGGTGCGCAACAACACTTACGATGTGTTCAAGCAACAATACAAACAATACGATCTGCTGATTATCGACGATATCCAGTTCATCAAAGGCAAAGACCGTACGATGGAAGAATTCTTCTATCTATACAACCATTTCCACAACGAGAAAAAACAGCTTATCCTCACTTGCGACGTATTGCCTGCCAAAATCGAAGGCATGGACGACCGTCTCAAGTCCCGTTTCTCATGGGGTTTGACTTTGGAACTCGAGCCGCCCGAATTGGAAATGCGCGTGGCAATTTTGCAGAAAAAGGCAGAAGCCGCCGGTATCAGCATCGAAGACGAAGCCGCTTTGTTTATTGCCAATCTGATCCGTTCCAATGTGCGCGAGCTGGAAGGCGCGTTCAACCGAGTCAGCGCCAGCAGCCGTTTTATGAACCGTCCTGTCATCGACATGGATTTGGCGCGCACGGCTTTGCAGGATATTATTGCCGAGAAACACAAAGTCATTACCGCCGACACCATTATCGATGCGACGGCCAAATATTATCGGATTAAAATCAGCGATATATTGGGCAAAAAACGTACGCGCAACATCGCCCGACCGCGCCAAGTCGCCATGAGCCTGACCAAAGAGCTGACCACACTCAGCCTGCCTTCTATCGGCGATGCTTTTGGTGGACGCGACCACACGACTGTGATGCACGGTGTCAAAGCGGTGGCAAAACTGCGTGAAGAAGATCCCGAATTGGCGCAAGACTACGAAAAACTGCTGATTTTGATTCAGAACTGACCCAATGCAATTTCAGACGGCCTGATATCAATATGAGGCCGTCTGAATACAAAAAATATTTTAAAATACCCAAATCAACCGATTTCAAATTCAAAGGAATGGAACATGCTGATTTTACAAGCCGACCGCGACAGTTTGCTCAAGCCGTTGCAAGCCGTTACCGGTATCGTTGAGCGTCGCCATACTCTGCCGATTCTGTCCAATGTGTTGCTGGAAAGCAAAGACGGACAAACCAAACTTTTGGCAACCGACTTGGAAATCCAAATCAATACCGCCGGCCCTGAAAGTCAGGCAGGCGATTTCCGCATTACGACCAATGCTAAAAAATTCCAAGACATCCTGCGCGCCCTGCCTGACAGTGCGCTGGTGTCCTTAGATTGGGCGGACAACCGTTTGACTCTGCGTGCGGGCAAATCCCGTTTTGCCTTGCAAACCCTGCCGGCAGAAGACTTTCCTTTGATGAGTGTCGGCAACGATGTCAGCGCGACTTTCTCGCTGACTCAAGAAACCTTCAAAACCATGCTTTCGCAAGTGCAATACAGCATGGCGGTTCAAGACATCCGCTATTACCTCAACGGCTTACTGATGCAGGTTGAAGGCAACCAACTGCGCCTTGTGGCAACCGACGGCCACCGCCTTGCTTATGCGGCCAGCCAAATTGAAGCGGAACTGCCGAAAACAGAAGTCATCCTGCCGCGTAAAACGGTATTGGAACTCTTCAAGCTGCTGAACAATCCGTCCGAGTCCATCACCGTTGAGCTTTTGGATAATCAAGTACGCTTCCAATGCAACGGCACGACCATTGTCAGCAAAGTCATCGACGGCAAGTTCCCTGACTTTAACCGCGTGATTCCTTTGGATAACGACAAGATTTTCCTCGTATCCCGTACCCAGCTTTTGGGTGCGCTCGAACGTGCCGCCATTCTTGCCAATGAAAAATTCCGCGGTGCGCGACTGTTCTTACAGCCAGGTTTGCTGAGTGTCGTATGTAGCAACAACGAGCAGGAAGAAGCACGCGAAGAGTTGGAAATCGCTTATCAAGGCGGAGAACTCGAAGTCGGTTTCAACATCGGCTACCTGATGGATGTGTTGCGTAATATCCACTCCGACGATATGCAGCTTGCCTTCGGCGATGCCAACCGCTCAACGCTGTTTACTATGCCGAACAATCCGAA
>ERZ1674208.156-NODE-157-length-11904-cov-7.190143_pt1 | contig 11904 bp, 9 predicted proteins | sample MGYA00581113_ERZ1674208 | MGnify/ENA primary metagenome ERZ1674208 (study PRJEB41354, sample SAMEA4873350) | human saliva metagenome | biome: human-associated habitat [ENVO:00009003]; feature: mouth environment [ENVO:08000002]; material: saliva material...
GAGCGTGAGCATTCTATCGCCGGTGGTGGCATCCCACACACGCACGGTGTGGTTGCGCGATCCCGTGAGGATATACTGCCCGTCGGATGACCAGGCAACGGTCGTCACCCATCCGCTGTAGGTGAGCGAACGGGTATGCCACCCGGTTGCGCCATCCCAGATGTCGACGATGCCATTGCGAGAGGCCGTCAGGATGTGTTTGCCGTCGGGTGACCAGGCCATAGCGGCGATTGATCGCGTATGGTTGTCTGTACCGACGTTGTCACCGGTTTCGGCATTCCAGAGGCGAATTGTTCCGTCAGCCGATCCCGTTCGGATCGTGCGGCCTTTGTCCAGCCAGGACACGGAGAGAATCCGTTCGCCGTGGTTAAGCGTGTGCAGGTGGCCTCCGCTCTCCGCGTCCCAGACGGTTGCCTTGGAGTCCTCCGAACTCGTCAGGATGTACTCGCAGTCGGGTGACCAGGCCACCGCGTTGACGGCCTTATCGTGGTGGAGTGCAAGGATGTTTTCGCCCGTTGTAGCATCCCAGACGCGCGCGTTTCCATCGTCGGAGCCTGTCAGGATGTACTCGCCGTCGGGTGACCAGACCACCGCGTTGACCGCTTTCGTATGGGTAAGAACCCGAATTTTCTCGCCCGAGGTCGCGTCCCAGACATACGCCGTGGAATCGTTCGAACCCGTCAGAATACGCCTGCCGTCGGGTGACCAGGCCAGCGCGTTGACGGCCTTATCATGGTGGAGTGCGAGGATGTTTTCGCCCGTTGTAGCATCCCAGATGCACGCGTTTCCATCGTCGGAACCCGTCAGGATAAAGTCGGCCTCTGGAGCCCATTCCATCGCGGTGATGGTGTCGGAGTGCCCTCCGAAAACGTGTATCTCGGAGTGTTCATCGGACAGTCCGTGTTGTGGCGCAGGTGCCGTGAGAACGTCGGTGAGCCGAAGGTCTGCGGGGAATGTGTGCAGCAGTTGAGTGCGGTGCCGACATGCGTCCGCCAGGTTTGCTTCCTCCAAGTCGCAGTGGCGAAAGACGGTCCCGGAGAGGTCAGCGTCGGTGAAGTTGGTGTGTGTCAGCGTGCAGTGCTCATAGAGCGTACGCCGCATCGAAGCACCGCTGACATCGGCACGGTCCAGCCGGACGTGGTCGATACGCGCGTCATCGAGCCTGGCACCTCGCAACGGTACTCCGCTGAGGTCCAGATGGAAGCGTTTCGATCCGATAGTCCACCCGCGCAGGTCTGTATCCGACAGGTCTAGTGTGCTCGGGAGCGGGTGTGGTACGGCTTGCTCCATCGCTTGCAGGATGTAAGAAAAGACGTTCCTGCGAGCGTTTGTATTCCCATAACGTCCAACCCGTTCGAGCCGAGTGATCGCCTGGCTGCGTGTGGTGTCGTCGAATCTGGCCACGAGTCCCGTGAAGAATCCGAAGGATTCGCTGGAAGGTCGGGTGATGTCCCATGCTGCCAACGCGTCTTCCGGCGAGTCCGCGAGGAGGGAATCGGAGAGCCGAACGGCCAAGAAGTACTCCAACAGGGAGGAATGGGCGAATGAGAAGGTGTTGTTGCGGAGCGTGAGGAAGGTGGCTGTACGCAGATCCTGTTTCCATAGATCGGGTTCCCAGGCGGTGTAGTGCCTCTTCATTTTCTCGTGGGAGTCAATGAACTCCAGCATCCACTCCTCCATCCAGGACGCGGACCACGTCCTCGATCCTAAACGCCAGACCTCCCACGCTAAGTGGGTCATGAGCAGGAGCTTGTGGTCGGCGATGATGTTGTGCTTCCCGTCATCTCTTCTTAGCCACTGACTGACGAAACTTTCGTAGAGGTCGACTGAACGGACAGTCCTGCCCTCCGTCAACGCTTTGTTGGTGGTTGGGAGAGTCTCTCGGATCATGTCCAGGAGGACCGGTTGGGAAGCTAATTCGCGCAGATTGTGAACCGAGCGGATCGTTAGCAGCAGCTGGTCGGTGTTCTCGTCCTTCAGGTTGGCGTGGAGGTAATCACGGATCTGCTTTTCGTCGAAGGGCAGGAGGGTGAAGACCGTGTAGGCGCTTCCGCGCACGCGGTGGCGTCGCTGAGTGTCAAAGAATGAGAACTTTTCTTCCACAGATCGGAAGTATTGTGTCCTGCATGCCAGGAGGAGGCGTGTGCGCGGATTCCCACGATCGTCACCGTGTGCTGTGAGGGTGAGGATGTCCAGGAGCGAGCGAATGAGGCGGTGCCCATCTCCCGGTTCGAGGTGGACGAGAACCTCGTCGAGGGAATCGATGATAATCAGGGTTCGTTCGGTGCGGACGGCGTCCTTAAATTGCTCGACTGAGATAGCAGACTCGGTGGACGATGCGAGGAGACGAGCGAGAATTGTCTGCAGGCTGACGTCTATCCCATCACTGAGCGCATTGCTCATGGAGAGATTACGAAGGTCGAAGAAGATGGGCAGTGGCACGTCCTCACCAGCGTGGCGCAGCTCCAATAGCTTTCGGGTAAGCAGGATGGATGTGGTCGTCTTCCCTGCTCCGACATCTCCCAGCAGCGCACACAGCTGAGATGCGCCTGTGGTTTCTCCGCGAGCCCATGCGACGAGGCGCTCGACGACGTTCGCCGTATCGGGAACAGCTGTTGAAGCGCTTGCTCGTGGGCGTGCGTCCTTCGCGACGGGCGCTCCCTCGTCGGCGTGTAGCGCGATGGGGATGGTTCCTTCGAGTGTGAGTTCGGCCTTTCTGAATAAGGCGTGGGCCATCGTGTCTGATGTTGCTGAGTGCTGCGGGACAAGAGCACACAACGTCTCGAGCGGACACTTGTCATCCGCTTCGTCGCTCGTATGCCCGCAGCAATACTCATGAACGTGTGTGTTTATGGTTGTGGGGGGAGAAGGATAACGGTCGGTTTGGCGCTCTGAGAACTCAGCAATTTCCTCCATTTGAGGTGCGATGCCCGTGAAGTAGACATCGGGTCCCCTCCTGCCATCGAATACAACCGTGAGTACGCCGTCCGCGTCCTGATTGAAGCGGGTTTTAAACTTGCGCATGTAGTCGCGTGGATCTTTGGCGGGGATGATCGCTTCAACCTGCCCGATGGTTGTTTTACCATCTTCTCCGAGGAGAGCACAGATTCTGCGTGCAGTCCTCGCATTGCCTTGCGTTAGGTCGTCGAGGCTCTCGAGGATCCTGCGGACGACGTCGGCTGGGAGTGGGCGCCCCGTGGCGTTTGATGAGGGTTGTGTCATTGTTCTTCCTCCCGCTGCGTGATGGTGCGTTTGAATCGATCGATAAAGCCGTTGATGAAATGAATACGTTGACGTGTGGTCGTTTGATCCGCATAGGAGCTTGGATTTGAAAGATTTCCGCAGTACATCACCGATAAGTCGGCTTTCAGGTGTTCAGCAAGCTCGTCGAGGGGGGTGTCCTCCAACAGGATGGGTAGCGTCTCGATCAGAGGTTCGCCGTGGAAGGACGCGATGTCGTGGATTCTGCGCAACGGGGAACTCAGGTAATTGGGTGTGATGAGTTCCATGATGTAGTCTGCAGCTGCGTGCTTATCGACTACTTGCGCGTCGAGTGCGAAGGCTGTGACGATGTCTGACAGGCGGCGCCACTGGATGTCGTAGTCCTTGAAGATGGCAAGGTTAACAGTCAGTCTGGTCATGAAGTCGTCAACGAGTTCCAGGTCCTCGTCGGCGTAGGCGACGAGGATCGTAGTGGACGTGTTTTCCGCGTGTGGCAGAGAGTTGGTGCGAGGGTGCGTTCGCATCGCAGTGAAGAAACGGTCGGCGTGAGTGTTGTCACTGTTGACGTCCTCGGCGGCTGTGAGAGGTTGCTCGCGTCCTTGAGAGGGGCAGGTGAAGTAGATGGGTTTCTCTTTCTTGCCGTAGTCGAAATTGAGTCGGAGGTGCTTATGGAGTCGGAGTTCGTCGTACAAGCGCAACAAATCATTGTGATCAGGTTTGTAGGCCTTGCCTTCGGAGACCTTGTCAGGGAGTGCGTTGATGGCTCGTGATTGAGGGCACGTGCCATTCCGACCTAGTGCGTCTACGACGTGCTGGAGGTCTTTGTGCATCGCCGGATTTTTGAGCGGGTACTTCTCGACGAGTTCGCGCACCTGCTCTTTGGACAACTGACCCTTGTATTGGATGTCGCACATGTGCCTGTCCCTTCAATGCTGTACGTGAAACGGCTGACGGGGCCGTCATGAATTTGATGGTGTCGGCACGCGGCCTTTTGATTGGACGACGTATCTCTCGACAGTGTCGGCGGAGTGTGGTGGTTCTTGACACCTGGTCGATCGTGGGTGCTTCATACCTCCCTTGGTAGAACATCTAAGCCAATAATGGCATGATGCTGTCCTGATTGCAAATCGCATGGCTTGATTGGTTGTTTAAAAGTTAATTAGTGACATCGCTATCGAAATCGTAGGAAACTGCATGTTGCTCGTTGGGGTCGAGTTTTCGCCTTGCTGGTGCGGGAAAATCGTTGATCGAGGAGTTCTGGCGCCCAAATCGCAGACCACCTCGACAAAAAGTGCCACAAACGGGCTGTTTAGGCGAAGTGGTCTGCACTTTGGGCAAAATAGCGTCTGCAGCGTCTGCAGCGTCTGCTGGCGGCGTGCTCGGCGCATCCGAATCGGCTATTAGACACGTAACCCCTTGATGCGCATGGGAACCCCTTAATGTGCGCGTGGGCGGCCATGCCCACGCGCGACCGACCGGATCAACGTGCGAGTGGGCGGCCCCACGAGCATACGCGGGGGATTTGCGTGCCGTTTGCTCAGCATGTCGAGCCCTAGACGGCGGCTTCTTCACTGAGGAAACGGCAAAGGCATCTGGAACTAACCCAGCAACACGTGCAGTCCCGCAACGCACAACCACGGGTTTCACCGTCTATGCTCGCGCGCAATGCAAAAAGGTGGCTCCCGCTCATGCGAGCGGGGGCCACCCCTTCAGTCATTCAACCGATGAGTGAAGCCTTCACTTCGTGGCGATCACGCGGACGCGCAGGTTCGCGGACACCTCGGGGTGCAGGCCGACGGTCACCGTGTAGTCGCCAGCAGCCTTGATGGGCGAAGCGATGATGACGCGACGACGATCGATGGTCTGACCCAGCTGCTCCTTGACCGCGTCAGCGATCGCGGCAGCGGAAATAGCGCCGAAGAGACGACCGGATGTGCCCACCTTGCCGAAGATCTCGACAACGCCGCCCTGCAGCGTGTCACGCACGACGCGGGCATCGTCGATTGTTGCGATCTCGTGACGACGGCGAGCAGCGGCGATCTGGTCGATCTGCTTCTGGGCGCCAGCGGTCCACTTGGCGGCGTAGCCGCGGGGGACCAGGTAATTGCGGGCATAGCCAGCCTTGACCTCGACGACGTCGCCGGCCTGGCCGAGCTTCGGAACGTCGTGGGTGAGGATCAGTTTCGTGGTAGCCATATCAGCTGTGTCCTTCCCTTATCAGCGGCCGGTCGTGGAGTAGGGCAGCAGAGCCATCTCACGCGCGTTCTTCACGGCGCGAGCGATCTTGCGCTGCTCCTGCGTGGAGACACCGGTCACGCGGCGAGCGCGGATCTTGCCGCGGTCCGAGATGAACTTGCGCAGCAGAGCGGTGTCCTTGTAGTCGATCTTCTCGATCTTGGCCGACTTCAGCGGGTTGGCCTTCTTCTTGATGGGCTTGTTGCGAAGTTGAGGCTTCGCCATGATGGTCTCCTAGTAAATCCGGGCGGGCACTCCCGCCCCAAGCGTGGTGTCTTCGACGTGGCGCAATCCGGCGCGGGAGCCGGGGCGCGCGACTTTAGAACGGGGGCTCATCACCGAAGGACGTGGAGCCGCCGGAAGGGGCGGAGCGCCACGGATCCTCCGCAGAGCCGCCGGTCGGTGCGCCGTAGTTGGCGCCACCCTGGCCATATCCACCCTGCTGGCCGCCGCCGTAACCACCGCCCTGGGGGGCTGCCTGCTGGTAGCCGCCCTGCTGCTGGCCGCGGTTGTCGGACTGGTAGCCGCCGCCACCGGAGGGGGCGGTGCGGGTGACCTGCGCGCGTGCGCGACGCAGGGAGGGGCCGATTTCGTCGACCTGCAGCTCAACGACCGTGCGACGTTCACCCTGCTGGGTGTCGTACGAGCGCTGGGTGAGGCGACCCTGAACGATGACGCGCATACCCTTGCGCAGCGACTCGGCGACGTTCTCAGCGGTGTCGCGCCACACGGAGCAGCGCATGAAGAGAGTGTCGCCGTCGCGCCACTCGCCGGCGTTACGGTCGTAGGTTCGGGGGGTGGAGGCCACCGTGAAATCGGCGACCGCGGCACCGGACTGCGTCCAACGCAGTTCAGGGTCAGCGGTCAGGTTACCGATGATTGTGATGACGGTATCTCCGGCCATGTCGGCTCCTCGGGCTTAGGGGTGGTGTCGGCTCAGTGAGCGTCGGGGCGCAGGAGCTTCGTACGGAGAATGGTCTCGTCGATGCCCATGCGGCGGTTGATCTCGAGAGCGACCTCGGGGGTCGTGGTCATGTCGATGACGACGTAGATGCCCTCAGAACGCTTGAGGATGTCGTAGGCAAGGCGACGCTTGCCCCAGATGTCAACGTTCTCGACGGAGCCGCCATTGGCAGCCACGGGTGCCAGGTACTTCTCCATCGTGGGGGCGACGGTGCGCTCGTCGATCGAAGGATCGAGGATCACCATCAGTTCGTAGTTACGCACGTTGGTTCCCACCTCCTATGGTCTTTGCGGTCACGGACGGTCCGTGACAGGAGGGCGTTGCGTAAGGCCTTGGGGGCCTGCTGGACCGCCCACGGGTGCGGACAATCCAGCTGCCCAGTTTACACGGGTGGGGGCGTGTCCGCCAGGGAATTTCCGGTCACGATGGGGTACGCGGGGACGAGGCCGGGGCCGGTAACGCGGCAACTCTGACTCTGGTGCAGCGTCGTTTGGGGACGAGGCCTGGGCTGGCCACGCGCACGCGGGCAGGTAACGCGGCAACTGGCGTGGGGGCGAGGACTTTCCCTCGGCCTCGTGAATGGCGTTAGAGTGAGCGAGCCCCGTACCCGTTTGTGAGTGCCCGCATACCCGTGTAGACGGCCGAGTAGGCGAGCCACACGAGGGCCAGGGCCAGGGATGGGGTGGACGCGAGCGTGGCGGAGTGGGCGATCAGCCACAGGAGGGGCGCGTAGACGACAAGGTTGAGGACGGACACGCCAGCGAGGTAACGTCCGCGGCCGGCCCCGATGAGGATCCCGTCCAGGAGAAAGACGTAGCCGGCGACGGGCTGGAAAACAGCGCTGACAATGATGGCGACGGTCGCATAGTCAATGACGGTTTGGTCGGTCGTAAAGATGAGCGTGATCCACGGTGCGGCAAAGGCCAGGACGACGCCGACGGCGACGCCGAAGCTCACGCCCCACCGCGACAGGGTGCGTAGGAGGGGCTGGATCGCGCCGCGCTGGCCGGTGCCCGACGCGAACCCGGCGAGGGCTTGAGCGGCGATCGCGAGGGCGTCGAGGACGTAGGCGGCGAAGCTCCACAGGGTCCACACGATCTGGTGGGCGGCGAGGGCCTGGGTGGAGATCGCGGTGACGGCGCTCAGGGTTGCGAGGAGTGCGACGCGCAGGGCGAGGGTACGCACGAGGAGGGGAGTGCCTTCGACTGCAGCGCCAACGAGACCGGAGGTGGAGGGACGCAGGCTCACCCCCTGGCGTCGGGCGGCGCGCACGATGATCCACGCGAGGAAGACAGCCATCAGCGTCTGCGTGATAGCGGTGCCTAAGCCAGAGCCGGCGACCCCGAGTCCGAGCGGATACATGAGCGTCCAGTTGGCTACTGCGTTGAAGGCGGCGCCCGCGGACGCGGCGACCAGCGGGGTGCGCGTGTCTTGGAGTCCGCGCAGCGTGCCGGTGGCTGCCAGGACCACGAACATGCCGACCAGGCCGGGCGCGGAGGCGCGCAGGTATGCCAGGGCGTGTGGCAAGGTGGTGGCGTCGGCCCCCAGCCAGGAGAGCAGGGGAGAAGCGAAGAGGGCCAGGAGGACCGCGGCGACGACGCCGAACCCGCCAGCGAGCCACATGGCCTCGACCCCGGAACGCAGCGCGAGGTCGCGTCGGCCTGCCCCGAGGTGGCGTCCCGCCAGCGAGGTCGTCGAGTAGGCCAGGAAGATGAACAAACCAACCGCCGTGTTTAGGACGGTCGCGGCGACACCCAGGCCCGCCAGCTGCGGGGTGCCCAGGTGTCCGACCATCGTGGAGTCGATGACGGTGAACAGCGGTTCAGCGATGAGCGCACCCAAGGACGGTAGGGCCAGGGAGAGGATTTTCTTCGTCGTGATCGTCGGCATTGACGAGGCCTTGGTTCCCTCATCGGAGGATGGCGAGGTCTGCTCCGCCCACTCGCGATTGCTGCTCATAACACGCTCCTCTGTTTGTCCACAACATGTGCACAGGCCTGTGGAAAGCGGTGCACACGGAAATTGTAGGTGGCTCAATGAATGACAATGATGTGACTGTGATGAGCATATCTGCCCTGACAGGGCGGTCATTTCGCCCTGTACACAGGCGGATTCGGCGTTGTGCACAGGTTATCCACAATATGTGCACATGTTCGTGCACAGTGGCGGTCGCGCGAACTCATGCAACGCGTTAGTCTTCGCCTGACGGCTCCCTATCCACAAAGTCCGCATGCTGCGCGGACCCGCGTGAGGGACCCCAGCCTCGGCCCCACCCGCCCGCAAACCCGAAAGGATCACGATGCCCGACGATCAGTTCGACCGCGTCCCCCCGCAGGACATTGACGCGGAAATGAGCGTCCTCGGCTCGATGATGCTGACAAGTGAAGCCGCCAACGCAGTGTCAGAAATGCTGCGCGGAGAGGACTTTTACCAGCCCAGGCACGAAACCATCTTCGACACGATCATTGAACTCAACGGTCGCGCTGAACCCGCCGACGCCATCACCGTCGCCGGCGAACTCAAGCGCGCGGGCGCCCTGTCCAAAGTGGGTGGCGCCGCCTACCTGCACAGCCTCATCGCCTCCGTGCCCACCGCCGCCAACGCCACCTACTATGCGCGCATCGTGCGCGAGCGCGCCATCATGCGTCGTCTCGTCGCCGCGGGCACACGCGTCGTTCAGCTCGGCTACGCGGACGCCGGCGGCGACGTCGACGAGATCGTCGACCAGGCCCAAGCCGAGGTCTACGCCGTCTCCGACGGGCGCGAAACCAGCGACTACGTGTCCATGGACAAGATGAGCACGGATATTCTCATCGCCCTCGAAGACATTGAAAAGAACCAGGGCAAACTCAACGGCGTCCCTACCGGCTTCACCGACCTGGATGAGCTGACCCAGGGCCTACACGGCGGCCAGATGATCATCGTCGCCGCGCGTCCCGCCATGGGCAAATCTACTCTCGCCCTGGACTTTTGCCGCTCAGCGTCCATGAGACACGGCGTCACCTCCCTCATTTTTTCGCTGGAAATGAGCACACAGGAAATCGCGATGCGCCTGCTGTCCGCCGAGTCCGGGGTGCGTCTGTCCAAGATGCAGGCCGGCAAAATGAACAGCAACGAATGGCAAAAGGTCGCCGAAACCTCCTCGCGCATGAGCGCTGCGCCCCTGTACGTCGACGACTCCGCGAACATCACCATCTCCGAGATCCGCTCCAAGTGCCGCCGCCTGAAACAGCAGGAAAACCTGGGCCTGGTCGTCATCGACTACCTCCAGCTCATGACGAGTGGCCGCCAGGTCGAATCCCGTCAGCAGGAAGTCTCCGCGATGTCGCGAAACTTGAAGCTCCTGGCTAAAGACCTCGACATCCCCGTCATCGCCGTCGCGCAGCTGAACCGTAACTCCGAGGGCCGCACCGACCGCAAGCCCATGATGAGCGACCTGCGCGAGTCCGGCTCGCTCGAACAGGACGCGGACATCATCATTCTGCTGCACCGCCCCGACTACTACGACAAGGAAGATCGCCCCGGCGAGGCCGACATCATCGTCGCCAAGCACCGCGCGGGCGCGACCGCGACCGTCACCGCTCTCTTCCAAGGCGACATGGCGCGCTTCGTCAACTACACGGGACGCCCCGAGCCCGGCGGCGGCGAATAAGGGCGGTTCGCCGGGTTGCCTTGCGCGCCCGCAGCCGGACCCTCCGGCGCCCTCTACACCAGTGGGGCCAGGCCCTGCGGCTGCTTCCGGTCGGGCGGAGCTTGGCGCGGCCGGGTCGTCTACTCAGGCCATGCGTCAGCCTCGGTGCCAGGCGCGCGCCAGGCGCTTGGTGCGCACGGAGGAGACTAACCAGTTTGCGCTCAGACACGCCAGCGCCACCCACACGACGCCCATCGCAACCCAGCGGATCGTCGGCACGCTCTCGTGAAAAATGAACACGGCGACCAGGAGCTGCAGGGTAGGACCCAGATACTGCAGGAACCCCATCGTTCCCAAAGTCAATCCTCGCGCCGCCGAAGCGAACATGATGAGCGGGACCATCGTCAGCGCACCAGCGCCCACCAGGAGCGCCAGGTGAAGGCCCCAGGACACCCCGGCCTCGTCAGTTGAAGCGGCGATCACGTGGAACGACGTGGAGGACGTGGCCGCCAGGAACGCGTAATAGCCGATCAGGAAAGGAGAGACGGCAGCTGTCTCAATCACCATGCCGGCGAGCGGATCGACCCTCGTAGCCACGTCCTTTTTGACGAGGGAATACAAACCGAACGTCAGGGCGAGCGTGAGGGAGATGATAGGGACCGCGCGCTGCCCGACGATGAGAATGACGACGGCAACGATGCCCAAAGCCAGGGCAACTTTCTGGATGGGGCTGACCCGCTCGCGCAGCACGACGAGGCCCAACGCAACCGTCACGAGAGGGTTAATGAAATAGCCGACCGCCGCGTCCGTCGTGTGGCCGCTCATGACCGCGTACACGTACACCGACCAGTTGACGACGATGAGCGCGCCCGCGACGGCCAGACGCCACAGCGCCCCCCGATCCGCGATAAGCGCGCGAACCTTGCCGAGCGAACCCGTCAGCGTCAGCGCAAGCAAGCAGAAAAACAGGCCCCACACCGCCCGGTGGACGATCACCTCGACGGCGCCAGCGGGGGACAACAACGAGAAGTACAGGGGGAAAAACCCCCAGATCAGGTAGACGATAACGCCGAGGGCGAGGGCGCGTGGGTCGTTCTTCTGGGTGCTCACTCCCCTAGTGTACGGAGCGCCGCGCGCCCTGGCCGAGACGCTCATTGCTGCCCGTCCGTGTCGCAGACGTCGTGCTCCGCGAGGTAGTGTCCGATCACGTCGTCGGGTAGTTACGTTTCCGTCCACCAGGCGTGGAGAATCCCGCCGCCCAGGAGAAGGCATCCAATCGCTACGATGTACGGCTTCACGATCAGTCTCAGAATGAGGCAGTTTGTTCATTCCGACGTTAACCCAGTCAGCAACCGACGATCCGAATCAACTGTCGGCCATGCCGTCGATTATTCCTGCGATGATGTCGTCACCTGCGGGATGGGGTGGCAGACGCCGACTGGCACATGACCGCTGTTCTTGGCGTTCATGTCGTCGTTGAACTGTTCGGCGAGCTGGACGTTAACAGCGTTTTGGTCGTCGGCGTTGGCGAAAGAATTGTCTGCGTTTGTCAGAGCGTACGAGATCTTGGACATGATCGTCGATGCCTTACCAAGCGCCATGGTCATGGAGGTGACCTTGGATACCAGCTTGTCCTGGTGGCGAGAACCCGAGTCGGGTGCCCACACTCCCGCAGAGTAAAGGGTCTCCGACGCGGAGGCCGCCTTGTCGATGGCGCGCTTGACTTCTTCACGGTTCCACGAGACGCTCATTGCTCTCCGTTCGTGTCGCAGACGTCGTGCTCGGCGAGGTAGCGTTCGATCACGTCGTCGGGTAGTGGTGTGCCGTTCTTATCCAGCAGGTTGTGGCGCTT
>ERZ1674208.160-NODE-161-length-11722-cov-6.577441_pt1 | contig 11722 bp, 4 predicted proteins | sample MGYA00581113_ERZ1674208 | MGnify/ENA primary metagenome ERZ1674208 (study PRJEB41354, sample SAMEA4873350) | human saliva metagenome | biome: human-associated habitat [ENVO:00009003]; feature: mouth environment [ENVO:08000002]; material: saliva material...
CTACACGTACTGACACACTCTTTCCCTACACGACGCTCTTCCGATCTCTATCCTCGAGGCCACACCAAAGTCTGCGAGAACAGGCTTGCCGTAAGCGTCCAGCATGATGTTCGACGGCTTGATATCGCGATGCACGTAGCCCTGGCGATGGAACATCTCCACGACGCCACAGACCTTGATCATCGTCTCCAGCGCCGTCTCCAGGGACATCGGCCGGGCGCGCACCTGCGTGAGCAGATCCGCGACCGGACAGTACTCCATGACCAGGTAGGCGCGCCCATCCGCGGTGGTGCCCACACCGTGCAGCTCGACGACCGAGGGGTGCCCGGCCAGCAGCGTCATCGCGTCGGCCTCGCGGTGCAGCTCGAGGGTGCCACGCTCGTCGCCCTGCGCGCGCACGACCTTGATCGCCACGTCACGGCTGGGCAGCTCCTGTCGGTACAGGAATACGTCGGCGAAACCGCCCTGCCCCAGAGGGCGGACCCATCGGAAACCTGGGATCTGGGGGCCACGCATGCCCGCGACCGCTGGACTCACTTCTCGCCGCCCTCCTGCATCGTGCGCGCAACCGCTGCGCTCAGACGCAGTTTACGGCGCATACGCAGCGAGCGCAGGGACAACGCGTGGCGAATACGCGGGAAGAAACCGGCGTTCTTGCCCACCTGGGAGCGCAGGTCGTTCACCTGCATCCACGCGTCGCGGGCGCGGTCGCGCGAGGCGCCGTGATAGGCGAAATCCGCGACGTCCGCGTAGCGGGCGATGACGACCGGGGTCGGCACGTCGTCTCCGAAACGGCTCCACCCATCGATCACGTAACGGCCCTTGGTGGCCGAGGCCTCGTCGAACTCAACCGAGTCGATCGACCCGTCGTCGCCGTGGCGCACTTCGCCCGTCACCAGGGTGAAGGGGTCGCCCGGGTGTTCGCCGAGGTTCCACTGCGAGGCCAGCGACCAGGCGGTCTCCTGGCGCGTGCGTCCAACCTCGATGGACAGGCCGGAGTCGGCGGCCAGGTCCACGACCTCATCCCACGAGCCGATCAGCGCGTTGGCGGCGGCGGAGCGGCGGCGGTGGCGCCGGCGCGCGGCCTTGTAGGCCAGGATCGCCAGCGGGGGCACGAGCAACAGCAGCAACCCGCCCGCGACGCCTGCGACGACACCCCAGGGGAAGCCATCGGTGGGCGGCTTGACGGGGTCGGCGTTCTGGTCCCGTGTCGTCGGCGGCAGCTCGGCCGGAGCTTCCGGGGGCTCCGGCGGCTGGAGGACCTGCGGGCGCGGCACGCTGCGAGGCTCGGGGACCTGCGTCTGGGGCGTGTGGTCGCGCGGGGGCGTGGGATCAAAAACGGCCCACACGCCGCCCTCGAACTCGACCTCGACCCACGCGCGGATGTCGGAGCCACGCAGGGAGGCGGCGCCCCCCTGGGAGCCGCCCTCGGGGTAGGCGCCCATGACGACGCGCGCGTTGATGCCCAGCTGGTGGAGCATCAGCGCCATGAGGGCCGTGTATTGCTGGTCGTCGCCGATCAGGTTCTCATCGCCGGAGAGCATGCGCTCGAGTCGGTCGGCGCGCACGCCGGGACGCGAGAACTGCGTGTTCTCGTTGAGGTAGTAGCCGTGGGTCGACAGGTGGTGCTCGATCGCGCGGGCCGCGCCCAGGGAGGTCGAGGCGTTCTGCGTCAGGTCCGAGGCCATGGTGACGACGCCGTCGGGCACGTGCGTGTCCTTCGACGTGTTGGGCATGACGGCCAGCGCGGACAGGTCCTCGTCGCGCACGGCGGGCGCGAACGTGGTCCGCACGTCGTAGGACATCGTCGCGGTGGGCCCGGTCGTCAGCGCGGCGTTGGCCCATGTGTCGACGAAGAGGCCGTCCTTCTGCGCGCCCGCGGTCGCGCCGCTGAAGGTGAGCTGCGAGGGGGTTCCCAGGACGGGCACCCACGGGCCGGACATGCCGGTCGTCGACACGGTCACAACCGCGTCGCCGGCCGCGCGGCCGGGGATGGTCGTCTCGACGGGGATGTAGCCGGAGTGGCCGTCGCCTCGGGTATCGGACATGCCGAAGGTTGTGCCGTCGTAGACGTCCATCGCGGCGATGCGCACGCGCTGGCCCTCGGGCAGGTCGGAGACGGTGATGAGCGTCTCGTCCTTCAGGTCCGTCGTGTAGTGGCGGAACGAGGCCATGGGCGAGGGGTAGGCCTGAATGTCCAGGGGCGGCTCGACCAGGTCGCGGCCGACGACGCGCGTGCTCGAGCGACCCAGGAAGGAGGCGGCGGGCAGGGCGATGCCCACGGAGATCGCGAGCATGAGGAGAGCGCCGACGACGCGCGTGCCCACGTAGACGGTGGAGCGGGAGCTGCGCCCGAGTGTGTTCTCGGTGCCGCGCGTCCCGGAACGGCCCACGAGCACGTCCTGACCCAGCGTGATGCGCTGATACTGGGCGGCCACGGCCCACCAGGCAGCCAGAACGCCCCACCAGATCAGGATCGACCACACGGGCAGCGGCTGGCCGGACAGGCCAAAGAACAGGGCGATCGCGCCCATCACGATGACCGGAACGGAGCCCAGGAGGGCGCGACCGGCGCGGGCCGTGATCAATCCGGCCGCCGACGCGAACAGGAGGCCGCACATCCACGGCACGAGGGCCGGGCCCGAGTATGCGGACACGGGCGCGGTCAGCGTCAGCAGGTCCTTCCACGCGCGGAAGGAGCCCAGGACCATGACCTGGAGGGTCTTGCCGGTGGGCAGAACGCCAAAGAGGGCTTCGGAGCGCAGGGCGGCGGCGCTGCCCAGCAGGAAGTATGTGGCCAGGACGGCCAGGGCCGTCGTGATCGCATCCCAGCGCCACTTGGTCGACGCGAAAGCGATCGCGAGGCCGCACGCGACGCCAGCGCCGGCGGCGATAGCGCCCACTCCCCCGCCGAAGACGGGCTCAAAGGCGGCGACCGGTCCGACGAAGAGGACCGCGAGGACCGCCAGCGACCACATCGGCATGCGCGTGCGGAAGGACGCGAAGCGCTGCGTGATCGTCAGCAGGCGGTTGCGCGTCGTCTTGAGCCTGGGCGTGTACGTGTCAGCTCGCGGCCCGGTGTCCCTGTGCGTGCCCGGCTGCGTGGGTTCCTGCACCGAGTGGCGGTCAGTCTTGACGGGCGGGCCGGAGGTGGCCTCGTCCTGAGAGTCGATGCGCTGAGCGCGGGGCTTGGTGTTCGTATTGCTGCTCATGCCAGACCCCCGGCGACGATAATGCGCGGCAGGTCATCCAGGGTTGCACAGTCGAGGAGGACTCCTCGGCCGAGGTCTCGGCGGGCGCGCACATTGTCCGCGCCGATACGGATGATGGACACGGGCACGTCGATGGGCGCCAGGCGAGCCAGGTGGGCGGCGTCCGCGTCGCTCGTCTGCGGACCGACGATCAGCGTCAGGGCAGAGACACCGGGGCGCTGAGCCACGGCCTCGCGCACGCGAAGGGCCAGGTCGCCGAAGGACGAGAAGGAGACCTCGGAGAGGGAATCCAGCAGACGCATGGCGACCGAGGAGGGCAGCCACGACTCGGTCGTCGTCACGGACACCGGGCGCGACTCGCGCAGGTTCGCCAGTCCGAGCGAGCCCGCAACCGACACGGCGGTCTCAAAAGAGTCGTGATCCCAGGCGTCGCGGGAGGTGTCCAGGACGATGACGTGGTGGGAACGGTGGGTCTCCTCGTACTGGCGCACGATGAGCTTGCCGAGGCGGGCGGTGGACTGCCAGTGAACGGTGCGGCGGTCGTCGCCTGGCTCATAGTCGCGCAGCGCGTGGAAGGACACGTCCGAGCTGGACAGCTTGCCGGTGGAGACGCCCTCGACATCCAGCTGGAAGCCGGTCGCGTCGAAGGGGACGCGCACGGTGCGAGGGTGGACGTGCAGGATGACGGGCTCGTCCCAGGCACGCACGCGGCGCAAAAGGCCCAGGGCATCGGAGCGCACGGCGCGCGCTGGGCCGATGCTGATGAGGCCGCGGTGACGCGAGGAGATGAGGAACATTTCCTCCCACTTCTCGTGGGCGCCCAGCGGGGGCACGACGAACTCGCCCGTGCCCGTGCCGATCGGCAGCTCGATGATGCCCGCACGCACGGAGCGGGCGCGCTCGTTACGCACCGAGATCTCGCCGACTGCCGTCTGGCCTGCGACGATGCGCTCGTTGGGCACGCGGATCGAGACGACGTGCGGGGACTTCCAGGCGACGCGCGTGGCGGCCAGCACCAGAGCAACGGAGCCGGCGAGCGCGCACGCCAAGGCCTCGACCCACCCCATGGTGGCCGCCACGATCAGGGACACCGTGATGAGGAGGATCAGCGCCCACCCCGTGGGCGTGACCAGTCCAACAAAAGACTTCAGTGGGTGCGGCCGGGAGGCCTGCGCCTTGCGCGGCGAGACCAACGTTGTTGCCTGTGAACGCTTCCCTTCCATCACGTCGTCCGGTCGGCGCGTTACGCGCCCACCGCCGGGGCGGGCACCGACGTCAGGGCACGCTGAATGACGCCCTCGGCGGTCGCGCCGGAGAACGCAGCATCGGGGTCGACGATCACGCGGTGTGCCCACACGGGCACCGCCAGGGCCTTGATGTCGTCGGGCAGGACGAAGTTACGGCCCTGCGCGGCCGCCCACACGCGGGCGCAGCGCACCATGCCGATCGCGCCACGGGTGGACACGCCCAGCAGCGAGGACTCGTCGTCGCGGGTGGCCTCGGCCAGCGCGGCCACATAGTCCAGGACCGCGCGGTCCGTGTGGTTCGCCGAGGCCAGGGCCGACCAGGCGACGATGTCCTGGCCGGACACGAGGGGACGCAGGTTCTTGGAGCGGTCGGGCGCGGCCGAGCCGTCCAGCACGTCGATCATGGCGGCGCGCGAGGGGTAGCCGATCGAGGTCTTCATGAGGAAGCGGTCCAGCTGAGCTTCGGGCAGCGGGTAGGTGCCCGCCTGCTCGACGGGGTTCTGTGTCGCGATCACCATGAAGGGCTGGGGCGCCGGGCGGCGCACGCCGTCGACCGTCACCTGGGCCTCTTCCATGACCTCCAGGAGGGCGGACTGCGTCTTGGGCGACGCACGGTTGATTTCGTCGGCCAGGACGATCTCCGCGAAGACCGGGCCAGCGTGGAAGACCCACTCGCCCGTCTTCTGGTTGAACATGTTGACGCCCGTGATATCCGAAGGCAGCAGGTCCGGGGTGAACTGGATACGCGAGTGCGTGCCGTCAATGGTCGCGCTGATCGCGCGCGCCAGCGCCGTCTTTCCGGTACCGGGAGCGTCTTCGAGCAGGAGGTGGCCGCCGGCGAACATCGTGGTCAGGGCCAGGCGCACCGCCTGGCGCTTGTCGAGCACCGCCACGGACACGCCGTCGACGAGGCCCTTGAAGACCTGGGCAAACCTGGTTGCGTCTTCGATGGAAAGGGTCATGAGTGTTCCTACGTCTCTCTCGTTGCTCTTAGTGGATGAAAGTCTTGTCTTTTATTCGCCTCGGCAGCTCTTCACGACCTGCCGCGCATTCAGCCGCGCATTGAGCTCTAGGGTGGTGATCGCCTCCGTCAGGATACCCGGTATACTCGGCGTGCCCTGCGAGAAGCGGAACTCCGTGTCCTGGGCAGGTCGTCCGGTCGACACCGTGCAGACGAGGGTGGCCCCCGGTCCGAACTCGGAGGCTCGTTTGGCTGTCAGCGTCATCGAGCCACATTCCTGCCCGTTCGGGCACGTGGTCTTCCCAGTGAAGACAGCATTGATATTCTCCACCGCCTCGCCTGTCGTGAACGTTTCTTTGACGGTCCGGTGCGCGCCGGCGGTATTTTCCATATCCACGACAACCGTGTACTTGTGCACGGGCTTCAGGGAGGACATGGTGACCTGCGTCATCGGTCCCGTGAACCTCTGCCTCGTCGAGTCCTCCAGGCCCTCGATCCACACGCTGGTCTCCTTGAGAGAGACGCCTGCAGGAGGGGTCCACGAGATGGTCGCACTGTTGATGTGCGGGTCGGCAACAACCTTGAAGAACGGGATCTGATCCCCGGCGTCACCGCCGCCGTCGCGCTGGCCGTTGCCGACGACACCCGTCACCGGCACAGTGCCACTCCATGCGTACGAGCCGTCGTCCTTCTTGCCGCGCTGGCAGAAGTAGTAGGTCACAGTGGCGCCCGGGGTGAGCGGGCCGATGTTGAAGTCGGCGCGGTCTCCGTTATTGAACCTCACGGGATTCCCGGGGGCTGTACATCCAGCGGCGCTATCTGCATAGAAGAGCTCCAGGTCGGCGGCCTTGTAGCCGTTTCCTTCACGCAGTCGAGCATTCGATACGGTGACGTTTCCCAAGGAGTTATCCGAGGGGGTGTGCAGACCGGGTGCGTCGGGGGTCGGCACATCCCCCTTGGGCTCGCGCACGGGCGTCAACGCAGGAATGGTGACTGTACGCGTGTTGGATGTCGCGCTCTCGCCCTGCAGATTAGTGACCGTCACGCTCACATTCACGGTAGTGTCCGGCGTCACGGAAACCTGGTGATACGTCGAGCCACCCGCGGCGGTCGCGGTCTGATCGCCCACGCGAATGGTGGTCGTCCCCCAGCCGCTGGAGCCGGAACTGCCCAGCGTCCACGACACATCGAGCAGCATGGAGTCACCGCTCTGCTTGGGAACGGCACCGGTGATAACCGGCTGATCGGGTCCGCGGCGCTCGGCCTTCGGCGTTTCCGACACGGGGGTCGAGGGATCCGACTCACCCCTGGCGTTCACAGCCGTGACCGTGATCGTGTACCTCTTGCCATTCGTCAGGCCCGTGAGCGTACACGTGGTGTCACCATTCGTCGAACACGTCACATCCGATCCGCCGGCGACAGAAGCAGTCGCCGTGTAGCCGGTGACCGGGGAGCCGTTGTCCTTGGCCCGAGTCCACGATACCGTGATCTTTCCGTCTCCGGGGCTGGTGGTGACGCCGCTGGGAGCATCGGGCCTGCCGGACAGCGAGATGGGCTTGGAGGCCGCCGACTTCCCAGATTCGCCCTCGGCATTGACCGCGCTGACCGTGAAGGAGTACGACTCGCCGGTGGTCAGGCCGGTCACCTCGCACACGGTGGTCGCACACGTGGCGACCAGGCGTCCATTCTGGTCGTAGACGCGGTATCCCGTGATGGGCGAGCCGTTCGCTGTGGGCGCGTTGAAGTACACGCGAGCGCCCGTCAGGCCCACGGCCTCGGCCGTGACGCCCGTCGGAACGGCCGGCTTATCCGTGACCGTGACCGTGATCGTGCTCTGGACGGCGCGCGAGGGATCAGCCATCTTGTCGTTGACCTTGAAGCCGACCGTGATCGTCCCGGTTGCGGTGGGCGTGATGGACACGGTCGTACCCGACGAGGTGACGGTCGCCTCGCCCGACGACAGGGTCGCGCCCTCAAGGGTGAGCGGCGCCTCCGGGAAGGGGTTGGTCGCAGCGGAGGCCACGTCGATGCTCACCGTGTCGCCCACCTTGCCGTTGAGCGTGTAGGCGGGAACCTGGATGGGAGGCTTGACCGACGCGACGACCTCGACGGGGATCTGCGCGCTGACGGTGTTGCCCTCCTCGTCGGTGACGCTCACGGCGATTGAACCGGCCGGGCCCTGCGCGGTGCCCTCGGCGGCCGACACCGACAGCGATGCGCCGGACAGGGACGCCGAGATACCGCTCGGCGCGGAGTCCATCGAGTAAGTGAAGGTGGAGGCGTCCACGCCCTCGGGATCGCGCACGGCGAGCGCAAGGTTCTGCACCACGGCCTCGGCCCCGGCCTCGACGCGGATGGGCGTCGGGGTGAAGGTCGGCGGCTGGTTCACCGTGGGCTTGATGCGCACGGGCAGCGACAGGGAGGCGGACAGGGCGCCCGAGTCGGAAGAATCGCCATCCGCGACCTGGATGAGGAACGCGGAGTTTCCGCCGAACGCGGCGTTCGCGGTCAGGGTCAGCTGCGTGTCGGAGTCGGCGACGACCGAGTCGAGGCCATCCTGACCAACCGGGGTCGAGCCCTCCACGAGGCGCGGGGTGCGCCCGGCGCGCGTGATGACGTAATCCGACAGGTTGATCGTGCGCGAGGTACCCGCGTCCATCTCGATCGGCAGGTTCGCCGAGCTCAGGAAGGGCGCGGTCGAATCACGACCGGGCACGCGCACGACAGCCGAGTTCGTCAGGTCGTCGCGATCCTTGATCGTGTAGACGACCAGGCGCGTCGCGTCGCTGACGGGGATGAGCAGGGTGGAACCGCTGACGGTCACGCCAGCATCGGAGGTGCTGACGGTCAGCTCGTCGACGCTACCGTCGGGGTCCTCGTCGTTATCCAAGACGTTGACGACCACGGCGGAACCGTCGGACGGCAACTCGTCGTAGCCCACGAAATCATCGCGGGCGATGGGGGCCTTGAGGGGCGCGTCATCCTGGACGTAGACCGTCAGGGTGCCGCGCGCGACCCCGCCGCGCCCGTCGCTCACCGTGTAGGACACGAGGTAGGTACCGGCCTGCGCGGGCGTGTGCACCTGGACGGTCGTGCCCGAACGCACCTGGGGATCCAGCGCGGGCGTGGCCGTCTCCAGGCTGTCCTTCTCAAGGGTCAGCGAATCACCGTCCGGGTCAAGGTCATTCGACAGGACGTTGACGGTCACCATGCGGTCGGGGCGCGTCAGGACCGTGTCGGGCACGGCCACCGGATTCTGGTTGAGCGAAGGAGCCGCGGTCACGGCCACTCGGATGTGGCCCGAGGCACGGGCGCCCTGGCGGTCCTCGACCGTGTAGGTGAAGGTATCGGTCCCGGACGCAGCAGCGTTAGGCGTGTACTCGATCCACGTGGCATGCGCGGTCGCGCTGCCCTTCTGCGGCGAGGTTTCGAGGCTGCGCAGGACCACCGAATCGCCGTCCGGGTCGATGCCGTCGAGCGGGACGGGGATGCGCACGCTCTGGCCGGCCGTGGCCCAGGCGGTGATGTCGCGCGGGCGCGGCGCCTGGTTGGAGTCCGAGGCAGCCAGGATCTCGAAGGTGACCGTGCTCGAGGCCCGGTTGCCGGCCGAATCGATGACCGAGTAGGTGACCTCCATCATGCCGGGAGTGTTTCCGGCCTCGAGACGGACCTGGTTACCCGTCACGAAAGGCGTGCCCAGCGCGTTGGTTCGGTCGTATTCGAGGGTCGACTCCACCTGAAGGTTCAGGCCAGCCGGGGAACGGTCGTTCGCCAGGACGGAGACCGTGCCCACGTCGCCCACGCGGACCTTCGCGCGGTCCGGCTTGAGGATCGGCGGCAGGTCGGTGCGATCCGAAGCGCCGGGAATAACGGTCACCTCGGCGCTCGCGCTGCCCTGACCGTTGGAGATCGTGTAGCTGAAGGAGACGGTCTTGTCCAGGCCGGAGGGCGCGGTCACGCGCAGGAGGTGGCGGTCGATAAGCGCAACCTCGAGGCCGGGGACGGCCGTGGAGTCAATCGACGTGATCGCCAGGACGCCACCCATCGGGTCGAAGTCGTTGGTCAGCGGCGCGACCAGCACGGACCCTCCCTGCGGCAGGACGGCCGTGTCGTTCTCGGCGACGGGAGGCGCGGCGTTCGGCTCGATGACCTCGACGCGCACGATGCCCAGCGTCGTCGCGGTGCCATCGGACACCGTGTAGGCAAAGGAGTACGAACCCGGCGACGAGGCCATGAAATCGATGGTCCCGCGCTCCAGATCCGGCGTGATCGAGGCGCCCGAGGGCGCGCCGGACACCGCGGCCAGCGTCAGCGGGTCGCCGTTGGGGTCCGTGTCGTTCTTGAGCGGGTCAAGCGTGACGTTTTGGCCCGGGTGAGCCTGGAACAGGTCGCCGTTCGCCGTGGGCGGCAGGTTGCCCGCCTCCTGGACGTTGACGATGAGCTCGCCGCGCGTCTCGCCGCCCTGATCGTCAGCGACGGTCAGAACGACGGTCTTCGGGCCGGCCGCGCCGCCCTCCTCGTTAATCGTCAGCGAACCATCCTCCATGAAGGACACGCTCAGGCCCTCGGGGGCCTCCGCGTTCTTCAAGTAGATCGGGTCACCGTCGGGGTCGCGCCAGTCGGATAGCGCCTGGTACTGAATCTGCGCGCCGGCGCCGATCTTGACCGAGGACGCGCGCAGCTGCGCGGGGGCCTCGTTCTGCCCGTAGGGATGGATCGTCACCTGCACCCGGGCGGAGGCGGTCGCACTCCCGTCCGAGGCATCGTAGGAGAAGGACGTCGAACCCGTTTGATCCGCGCTCACATCCGAAATCTGTAGGGCGCGGCCCGAACGCGCGACGGACACGACCCCCCACCCGGGCTGGGTCGTCGGCTTCGCCGTCAGCACGTCGCCGTCAATGTCGGAGTCGTTGTCTAGGACGGGCAGGATCGTCGAGCGTCCCGGGCGGATACCGAATTCGTCATCCACGGCCTCGGGCGGCGTGTTCTCCTCGCGCTGCTCGGGGTCGGCGATTTCGTTGGTGAGCTCGGGGTTGTCCTTCTCATCCTCGGACTGCTCGAGCTGGTTCTCGACCTCTTCCCAGTTGTCCATGAGGACCATGTTCGCGTCGGGCAGCCACACGCTGCCCTGGGCGACGTCGTTGAGGACGATGGCCTTGCGGTTCGTGCGGAAGACGACCTCGCGGGCGCTCGTCAGCGTGTCAACGACCATTTGCTTGTTGTTGGCGGGGTCGTCGCACGAGCGCACGTACGCGCCCGAGCCCATCCACGCACCGTAGGAGCAGCCCTCGTGACGCACGGGCTGGGCGGGCGTGCCGCTGGGGGCGCCCTCGGCCGCGGGGGTGATCGTGGGGGCGGAGCCCTTCAGGGGAACCCTCACGAGGGACGAGGCCGTGGCCAGGAGCACAGAATCGGCCTTGGGACCGGCCTGCTGGAGGACGCCGCCCTCCTCCACGCCTGCCGCGCTGAGGTTGAGCGTCCTGCCGCCGGGCAGGAAGAGGGTGTTGGAGGAGGAGTCGAGGGCGACGACCTGGTCGCCGACAACCGTCAAGGACAGCTGGGCACCCTCGGGGATGCCGTCGATCCGTGAGGTCTTCGCTTGATCGACGGCACCCTGTCGCTTAACAGTCGTTAGGGAACCGGATCCGGACAGCGCGTAGACCGTCCCGTCCATGCCGGTGACAAACGCGCTCGCGCCCATGTTCGAGGCCACGGCGGCATTGTCAGATAGGTTCGTCGGGCTCGGGCTAAGCGCGGAGGTGGTCCACAGTGTGCCATCCGCCGCATTCAGGACACCGAGGACGTCTCCGCCCTGCATCGCAACCGAGCCACTGGGCAGCGCCGTGGGGGATCCCAGAGCGACCTGAGTAACATTGACCGGGGCAACAGTAAGTGAGGTTAGATCGGACACAGTGACAGTTTCGGCGGCCTGCCCGACGTCGAAGTTGGTAGCCTCGGTGCGCAGCGCGCCGTCAAGGATGCGCGCCTCGTAGTCCAGGTGCCCAACGAGCTGTTTGGACTTATTTGTCACCCAAATTCCGCCATCGTTGACGTTCACTTGCGTGACTTCGGCACCCTTATAGATGACACCCGCGACACAGAGCGCAACGACGACAAGCACGAGGACGAGCGCCGGCAGGCGTCGTCTCGCGCTGGTCAGCTTTCGGCGCGCACGAGTGTTCATAGACCCTCTCTCGATCAATCGACAATGCCTCGCAAATAGTGTGACACGACTTCGCAAGGCGCCCATAGTTAATGAAAATCTATCAGAGTGAGCGTTACTTGACAACTAGAGAGCGGCC
>ERZ1674208.168-NODE-169-length-11578-cov-9.994533_pt1 | contig 11578 bp, 7 predicted proteins | sample MGYA00581113_ERZ1674208 | MGnify/ENA primary metagenome ERZ1674208 (study PRJEB41354, sample SAMEA4873350) | human saliva metagenome | biome: human-associated habitat [ENVO:00009003]; feature: mouth environment [ENVO:08000002]; material: saliva material...
TATTCCACTACAAGGGAATATCGCGAAGAGGGCAATCACCCCTATATTGCAAAAAAAAGTAGTATAAACTAAAGAACGCAGAGATAGACCATTCCGTCTTTCCCTGCGTTTTCTTTATGACTAACTTGTAAGAAAAGATAGCTTGTATTCCTCACATAGAAGGCCTGTCAACCCTCTTGACTTAGCAAGTCTACCGTCACCAGCTTATCCTCCCTTCCCTCCTTTGGATAAATAGGGGGGTAGGTCTTTACATATCCTCTTGGAACAATGGATCCTCAGGCACAACCATGATAGGCTTCTGCTGGGCAACTTTCAAAATATTCTCTGGCACATACTTATTGTCAACAACCAGACGGAAGGTGTATTCATTGAACCAAGGATTACTCATTATCAAGTAACCATTCTGACCATAAGAGGCACTCCAAGAGTTCTCCACCTTCCATTTCTTTGGCTGACCGTTCTCATCTAAGTCTACTGCTGTAAGTGTCATCGCATGCGTAGAACCACTGTCAAAGGTTGCTATACGCTCTGCCTTATTCATTGGGAAAGTTGTTCCGAAAAGTGTTCCATAGTCATAGTTATCCAAGTCAAGATAACCACGCTTGCGGTCGAGCTGCTTACCAACATCATAACTGGTGTACATCTTTGTTGAGTCTTTCAGTGAAGCAATAGCCATCTTCGCAATATCTTCCATTGGAAGGTTCACATACTTCCAGTTATGACCATCGTAGGTATGACGGTCATACTCAATTTCGTAGGTCTTATAGTAAGGACGACGAGGGTCGTTCATTGCCATAATGAAGGTTCCATTGAGTGGACCTCCCACTGTCTCCTTATAGAATTCCTGTGGTGTATAGGTCTTAGCCTTACCAATCTGCTTACCGTTCTTATCCTTGAAAGCAAAGGTAAACGTCTTCACTGGCTCACCCAAAGAAAGTGAAAGTATATGATAGATATTACCCAACATCTCTGTCTTACGTGCCTTGATAGCTGCTTTTGACTTCTTGTCAGCTACCATCTTACGCAGTTCCAGACCATACTCACGTAGTTTTGATGACACAATCCTTGCCATACGAGAGGTATTTTCAGCTGAATAGGTTTCTTGCATGGCTTCCATTGGTACTACTCCATACTTCTCAACCAAGTCAGATACACCGCAAAACGTACCACCATCACTGATAGGATTCTTAAAGAAGAACTGTACACGTGGGTCGTCTAATGACTTACCAGCATTGTCTATCACACCCTGCAACATCAAGTTTGCCTTCTCTAACTGGTCATAGAAAGAGAGGTAAACATGAGAATACTCTACTCTCAATGTATCCTTATGGCGACGAGCAAAGTTAGCACGCAACACATTCAGTCCAGTAAAGAGCCAACAACGACCAGAACTTTTCTGATCTTGAATATTCTGTTTCGGAGTTTCCACGCTGAAGTAGGTATCTACAGGTCCTGAATTACGGAAGTTACGAGCAAGGTCATCAATAGAATTTGTAGCGATTGCATTCGATAAAGCACGGTCAGACTTAGTCAATCCAGACTTCTGAATTTGCTGCAACATCTGTGCATCAATACCACCATCTTTCGTCTGTGCCTGAAGTGTAAGCACACAACTTAGCAAGCCACAGGCTATAAACATTTTCTTTCTCATTGTTTTCTTAATAATATTAAGGTAAAGGGTTATTAAAAACTTATTTTCTACAAAGATACTATTTATTTCCCATTGTTGTTGTAATAATGTGTGAAAATCATCATTGATATTGATAAATTCTACCTAAAAGGGAAAGGATATTAATTTCTTTTCATGAAGAAAAAGAATTATCTTCATGTACAAAAACATTTTTCGTCATGAACAAAAAGAATTCTTTTCATGGAAAGAATTCGAGAATAAGGGTAAATTGTGAGATCGAAAAGGGTTAAATAGTAGAATATAACCCTACTTTACCTCCTTCATTCGGCATTCTTTTGTCCGTAACTTTTCCTTGAATAAAAGGCAGTACATGAAAAGAAGGCATCCTATCCTATCACTTTGACCATGCTTTCAGGCATTTTCTATGTAAAACATTTGCGTATATTGTTTTTTTTTACGAATATTGCATACGCAAATTAGCGGCTGATGAAAGTCGCATTAACTAAAAACATATCTATGAAGAAAATCTTATTGAGTCTGTTTCTTGCTGCTGTCAGCCTTTCAAGTTATGCACAGCACTTTATTACAGACCCTAATTTCAGACAGAAAGTAGAAAACGCATTCCAAGCCAAGATGAAGGTTATTGGCAAGAAGTTCTATAACACAAAGGGACTTCGGGTATCTCCTGAAGAGGAGGAAGCTTTACGTTTCTTGTACGCTTATATGCCTATTGCTGATGCAACAGACTATCCAACAGCCTATCATCTTAAGAACATACGTACCGCTTTGCAAACAAGAAAGTCGATGGCATGGGGAAAGGATGTCCCTGAACTGCTTTTCAGACATTTCGTTCTGCCAATGCGTGTGAACAACGAGCCACTTGATAGTTCACGTGCTATCTTCTATCGTGAACTGAGTGAGCGTGTAAAAGGACTCCCTATGAAGGATGCTATCCTTGAAGTGAACCACTGGTGTCATGAACGAGTTACCTATGAACCTTCTGATGCCCGTACTTCTTCACCACTACAGTCTATCCGTACAGGTCGCGGACGTTGTGGAGAGGAGAGTACTTTTACGGTAGCTGCCCTTCGTTCTATCGGTATTCCAGCTCGTCAGGTATATACTCCTCGCTGGGCACATACAGACGACAACCATGCTTGGGTAGAAGCTTGGGCGGATGGTAAATGGTATTTCTTAGGTGCTTGTGAACCAGAACCAGTACTCAACCTTGCTTGGTTTAACGAGCCAGCATCACGTGCTATGCTCATGCACACACGTGCTTTCGGTGATTATGAGGGTCCAGAGGAGGTGATGCTACGTACCAATAACTTCACCGAGATTAATCTCATCGACAACTATGGCAGTACATCAAAGATTGATTTTAAGATTGTCGACAAGGATGGTAAGCCTGTTGACAACGCAAAGGTAGACTTCAAGATTTATAATTATGCCGAGTTCTATACAGCTGTGTCTAAGTACACTGGTACTGATGGAACGACCTTCCTCTCTGCTGGTAAGGGTGATATGATTGTCTGGGCATCAAAGGATGGACAGTTTGGCTTTGCTAAAGCTACCTTTGGAAAGGATAAGTCAATCACCATCAAACTGGATTATAACGAGCAAAATATGCCTAAGGAGGCTGATCTCGACATCGTTCCACCTGCATCTAATACTACATTACCTGCCGTTACCAAGGCACAGCGGGATGAGAACACACGTCGTTTGACCTATGAGGATTCTATCCGTCATGCTTACATTGCCACCTTCCCTACTGCAGAATCAATGAAGGATTATCACTATCCAGCAGCCACACCTTATATTATAAAGGCACGTGGAAATTGGAAGACTATTCAGGCATTTGTTGAGAAGTATGCTAATCAGCAGGAACGTGCACTAAAGTTGCTCAGTACTTTGAGCGACAAGGACCTTCGTGACATGCCAATGTATATCTTAGAGGATAACATGAAGGCAAAGAGTAATCAGCTCTCCCCACGTGTTGAGAGTGAAATGATTCTCACACCGTTCAAGCAATTCTTTGAGAAAGCCTTTGCAAAGGAGGCAGCAAGTTTCCGTAAGAATCCTGCTTTGTTGGTTGAATGGATTAGAAAGAATATCCGTATGAACCCTGATAGTCGTGCGATGAGAATCCCACAGACACCAAGAAGCGTATGGGAGAGCCGTATTACCGATAGTCGCAGCCGTGATATCTTCTTCGTGGACGTAGCTCGCAGTCTTGGTATTGAGGCTCGAATGGACCCTGTGGCATGGAAGATTCAGTATAAACAAGATGGCAAATGGGTGGATGTTGACTTTGATGCAGCAGCTCAGCAGACTGCTAAGACTGGTAAATTAGTACTGACTTTCACTCCTGACGGCTTCCTCGATGATCCTAAGTATTATAGCCATTTCAGCATCAGTAAGATTGTTTACGGACAGACATGGCTGATGAACTTTGACGAAGGACAGGTTGACATGGGTGGCGGTGCTACATGGTCGAACACCTTTAAGAATGGGGCTACACTCGATGAGGGTACCTACATCCTCGTGACTGGTCAGCGTATGGCAGATGGTAGTGTACTTGCACACAGCCGTTTCTTCCAGATTAAACCAGGCGAAACGACCACTCTCCCACTCAATGTGCGTCAGGAAAGCGAAGGTGTAAAGGTGATTGGTAGCTTCAATAGCGAAGACTTGTTTGACAAAGACGGTCAGAACGTTTCTATCCTAAGTCAGACTGGACGTGGATATTACGTTCTCGGCGTATTGGGTATTGGTCAGGAACCAACCAACCATGCTTTACATGATATTGAGAAGATGAAGGATAAACTCGATAAATGGGGTCGTCCATTCGTCTTACTCTTCAAGAACGAGGCGGAAGCAAAGAAGTTCCAGGCACAGAAGGGTGAGTTCCCTAACCTCCCTGCAAAGACTATCTTCGGTATAGACAAGGATGGAACCATCCAGCAAGAGATAGTGAAAGAGATGAAACTACGCAATACTGAACAGCTGCCAATATTCATCATCGCTGATACCTTCAACCGTATTGTCTTCCTTTCTCAAGGATATACAATCGGATTAGGTGAACAACTCGTGAAGACAAGTAGTAAACTTTAAATAAGGAGGGAGAGGAGTTAAGGAGTGAAAGGGAGTTAAGACAATACTTTTATAGCTGTAATATATCAGACAATAAACGGTCATATATCACACTAACAGATAGTGTTGTCTTAACTCCCTTTCACTCCTTAACTCCTTTAACTCCTCAAATAATCCAACATGAACCGAACTGATTTTGAGATAGAGATATGTGCTAATAGCGTTGAAAGCTGCGTAGAAGCACAGAAAGGTGGAGCTAATCGTGTAGAACTCTGTATGGGTATTCCCGAAGGTGGCACAACACCTTCCTATGGTGAAATAAAGATGGCGAGAGAAGTGTTGACTGATACTCGCCTACATGTTATCATCCGCAACCGTGGAGGCGACTTCCTTTATACAGAACAAGAACTTCAGCGCATGGCTATGGATATTGATCTTTGTCGTGAGTTAGGTGTAGATGGTGTTGTCTTTGGTTGCCTGACGGCTGAAGGAGATATCGATTTGGCTGCTAATGAATATCTGATGTCTCACGCAAAAGGGATGAGTGTCACCTTCCATCGTGCCTTTGACCGCTGCCGCGAACCAGAGAAAGCCTTGGAACAGCTCATTGCACTCGGCTTTGAGAGAGTACTTACATCGGGACAGCAACCCACTGCCGAGGAGGGTATTCCCCTACTCCAGCGATTAAACCAGTTGGCAAATGGTCGTATAAAAATCATGGCGGGTTGTGGTGTGAACGAAAAGAACATTGCTCGCATACGCCAAGAAACAGCCGTACCTGCCTTCCACTTCTCTGCCCGTGAGCCACAAGCAAGCCGCATGACCTACTCTAATCCATCCGTTTATATGGGTGCTGAGGGTGCCGATGAAGACACTATCATGTTAACAACAGAGTGCAGAGTAAGAAATACGATTGACGCTTTGTTGGGAAAGATGGCGTAAAAGCAATACTCATATACCAGAATTAAGTTTGAAAACAGTTGCTGTCATTTTTAACACTTCTTACAATGACTTGAATTGAAGTATGTTATAACGTAAAAGAGAGTGATGGCAATGACAGCAAAATTGAAATAAAATCCGGAAACATATTCCTTTTCAGTAGGTTTTAACATATGTTTGCTGGTATTGTATAAGAATATGCAGTAAAGCATATGTTATACAAAATATTTCAGTGATTTTATTCGCGTACATTATGAAAACTTTTACTGGTAAAGATTTGCGTGCTAGAACTTTAATTATATAATAAAATTCGTTAAACTTACAATAAATAAATATGGGACACAAATCAGAACAACAAATTAAAAAAGCCAAAGAAGATGCTCAGGAATTGCTTAATGCAGCATATAAGCAGATTGATAATACAACAGAAGGAATTGTTCCTCTGTATGATACTATAGAGAATTATTTTTTTCAGGATTTAAATTACCAAAAGTTAAAGTCTATTATTCCTTTGTGGATGATTGATGCAGGAAAATCTCCTGAATCTAGTCTTGATAAAATACGTTATGAACAACTTCGTTCGATATATAAAGATTCTGTATCAAATAGAGTTATTCATTGGGCTGATATACAGGGATTATTAGCTGCTTTCCAAGATCGTATTGTAGCTGTTAAGAACTATTTGAAAGTAATATACGAACACTTACCGGCTTTTTGTCTATATGAAGACAGCGAGTACGAAGGTAGAGATAGAATGCTCAACGATACTTCTGATATGGTGCATACAGCTATTAATAATGTGTTTGTATCGCTATGCTCATCATTTGACCTTTTTTCCAAAGTGGTATATGAATGTTCAATATATGATATCAATTCTTTTTCAGAATATAAGAGGCTGAAATGTAGGAAAAATAACATACTATATAATAAAAAAAACTACGGCTTTAATGAATTGAAAGCAGAGGGACTGTTATATAGTGAACCTACATGTGTTAGAACAGCTTGTAGTTTTCGCGACGAGTTTATTCATAATGGTACATGGGATTATCGCTGTGCTATCTATTATCCTTATATAAAGGGAGATGTGCCTGTGGAACCTTTTGTGGTGATGCCAGATGTAGATGCTACTGGTAATCTAATTAAATCGGGTTCAAGGAATAAGTTCTACGCTAATAGTGAAAAAATAAATATATTTCTTCCTAAGTTTGTGAAGGATGTAATGGAACTGTTGAATAAGACCGTTAAGGTCCTTATTGATTTGTTAGAGAAGAAAACGACCACAAATAACAAGAAGAATGCTACTGATGCGGCTCTTTTGATTATGCTACAAAATCAACTTATTAGTAAAAAGGAAATGATTATGGGAAACAAGTATACAGATATTGACTTGTTGAAGGACATAGACCTTTTGATGCCATGCTTCCCTAAAACGTGTCAGATTATTGCTGAATTATGCAAAGGTATAACTCTTACAGAAAGTGTTGGAATTTCACTATTATATAGTGGGTTTGATAAGAGCAGGCCTTATAAGATGCTAATGTTTGTACTATTACTTAATAAAACAGCCAATTTAAGGAATGATGCCAAATTAGGATACCGTTTACTGAAGGAAGCTTATCTGATGACTGATAACATCTATGGACAATTGAAACACACAAAGTACTCTTTTGTGTTGGCTGATTATCTTATGGATTTGGAAATAGCATTACCAAATAGAAATCTAACTGAATTTCACAAAGAAGAAAAAAACATATATGATTCTTTACCTCAAAAGATAAAAGTATATAGAGGTATGTGTGATGATGAAAAACAGTCTGGACATTTAGGTATTAGTTGGACGCTGGATAAGGACGATGCTTTGAAATATATTTTCTATTGCAAGAACAATGTTCAGGGAGATTATGGATGGTTAGCAGAGATGGAGATAGATAAAAATGAAATTTTTGCAGTATGGGGTGCAGTTAGTGAAAGTAAAGAGATTGTGATTAATCCCAAGAAATGTAAAGATGTAAGATTTATTAAGAAAGAAAAAGATAAAAACTAATTAGATGAAGTTTTATTATTTTAGACTGGTGTATTTAATTGATAATACGATATGCTTTTGACATGATAAACTGTAAGCAAAAAGAGAGATATTTCTAGAAGAAATAGAAACCTAACGGAGTAAAACTTATTATGGCAAGAGTTTGTCAAGAGTGTTCCGTACTTTGGTGTTTATGGTTAGCACGCCTTGTGCTCAGTGTTAGCACGAGGCGTGCTAACCGTAAACACGAAGTGTGACGACAGTTGCAAGTCACATAAAAAGGGACTTGTAAAAGCAAGATAATAGGTAGAAAACGGATACTATTCAGCCTTGATGTGAAAGACAGAGTGTGAAGTAGTATAACTACAATCTGAAACTTGCTGTCACTCCTATCATAACAAACCACACTGTAAGTAGCTTATTATAAGCTCTTTATCACAAATGTTAAATATGACAGCAACTAAAAACAAAAATAAAATAGGGGGAATAAGAATACAAAAGTCCTCTTTATGACTGCTAATTGGTGTGACATATCTCCGAAGGCATCTCCCCTTGATATGCCGTCTATACTAAACCGTCTAACTGCTTCTTAAGTTCTTTCAGCTGGTCGCGTACAGAGAAGAGGGTTTCCATAACCTTTTGACTCTTGTCGGCACCACTTCTGTTCTCCTGCAACATCTTGCGAGCTGCAGCAATCTTAAAGCCACGCACCTTGACAAGGTTGTAAATAACCTTTATCTGTTCAATGTCCTTCTCCGTATATTGGCGTACACGATTACCCGTCGTCTTAGGACGAAGGTGTGGAAACTCAGTTTCCCAGTATCGCAACAGACTCTCCGTAACGTTAATCTGCTGTGCCACTTCCTTGATAGAATAATACAGTTTGCGCGGATTCTCTGCCATGTCTTAGTAACTTTTATATCAATTATTTACACAATCTTAGGTCTGAATAGGAATACTATGTCCACCTCTAAAAGAAGTTTTTACGTATTCAGCAGCCTAATTGTTTGCAAAAATACTCAAAAGTCAGTATCTTTGCAACACTTTTAGGTAGAAAAATTGAATTAAAAATAAAATAAAGATGATGACAGCAAACGAAATCCGCGACTCTTACTTGAAATTCTTTGAGTCGAAGGGACACGTTATCGTACCGTCTGCCCCTATGGTTATTAAGGACGACCCTACGCTGATGTTCACTAATGCTGGTATGAACCAGTGGAAAGATATTATCCTCGGAACAAAGGATCCAGAGCCTCGCCGCCGCACTGACTCACAGAAATGTCTGCGTGTTAGTGGTAAGCACAATGACTTGGAAGAGGTTGGTCGTGATGCAGCTCTCAGCCACCACACGATGTTTGAGATGTTAGGTAACTGGAGTTTCGGTGACTATTTTAAAGAAGGAGCAATTGATTATGCCTACGAATACCTTGTAGACGTACTCCACCTTGATCCAAAAGACCTCTACGTAACTGTCTTTGAGGGTGATAAGGCAGAGGGAATATCACGTGATGATGAGGCAGCAAGCTACTGGGAGAAGCATTTCCCAAAGAATCATATCGTCAACGGAAACAAGCACGACAACTTCTGGGAGATGGGTGACACAGGTCCTTGTGGTCCGTGTTCAGAGATTCATATTGACTTCCGTTCAGAGGAAGAGAAGGCAAAGGTGCCTGGTGAGGAACTTGTAAACAAGGATCATCCACAGGTTATTGAGATTTGGAACATCGTGTTCATGCAGTTTAATCGTAAGGCTGACGGCAGTCTTGACCCATTGAAGATGCATGTTATCGATACTGGTATGGGCTTTGAACGTCTCGTTCGTCTCATGCAAGGCAAGAACTCTAACTACGATACAGATATCTTTGCACCAGTTATTGCAGAGATTGAGAAGATTTCAGGCAAGAAGTATAACCACACCTTCCCTGAGGGTGATAATGGTGAAGGCATCAATGAAGAGCAGAAGGTAGACATCGCTATGCGCGTTGTAGCCGACCACCTTCGTGCTGTTGCCTTCTCTATTGCTGATGGTCAGTTACCAAGCAATGCTAAAGCAGGTTACGTTATTCGTCGAATCCTTCGCCGTGCCGTTCGTTACGCTTATACTTTCCTTGGGCAGAAGGAAGCTTTCATGTATAAGTTGCTCAACGTGTTGGTACGTGAGATGGGTACTGCATACCCAGAACTCACTGCACAGCGTGAGCTGATTGGTCGCGTGATGAAGGAAGAGGAAGACTCGTTCCTTCGCACATTGGAAAAGGGTATCATGCTCCTTAACGGTGCAATGGACGAGCTGAAGGCACATGGTCAGACCCAACTCGATGGTAAGGAGGCTTTCCGCCTCTTCGATACCTACGGTTTCCCACTTGACCTCACCGAACTTATCTGCGCAGAGAACGGATATACCGTTGACGAGAAGCAGTTCAACGAGGAGATGGAACAGCAGAAAGCACGTGCGCGCAATGCTGCCGCTGTAGAGAATGGTGACTGGGAAGTACTGCGTGAAGGCGAACAGGAGTTTGTTGGTTACGACTACACAGAATATGAGTGTCACATCCTCCGTTACCGCAAGGTGACTCAGAAGAAGAACAGTTTCTATGAACTTGTACTCGACTATACTCCTTTCTATGGTGAGATGGGTGGTCAGGTAGGTGACCAAGGTGTACTTGTTAGCGAGGACGAAACTATTAATGTCATCGATACCAAGCGTGAGAACAATCAGAGCGTACACATCGTTAAGGAATTACCAAAGAACCTTGAGGCTGATTTCATGGCTTGTGTAGACACTGAAAAGCGTGATGCTTCAGCTGCCAACCACACCGCAACCCACCTTCTCGACTATGCTTTGAAGCAGGTTCTCGGTGAGCATGCTGAGCAGAAGGGTTCATACGTAAGTCCTGACACCCTCCGTTTTGACGTTTCTCACTTCCAGAAGATTACTGATGAAGAACTTCGTCAGGTAGAGAAGCTTGTCAATGAGATGATTCGTAAGGATTATCCAATGGACGAGCATCGTGATACGCCAATGGAGGAAGCTAAGAAGATGGGTGCCGTAGCCCTCTTCGGTGAGAAGTATGGCGACAAGGTTCGTGTTGTTCGCTTCGGTCCAAGCTGTGAGTTCTGTGGTGGTATTCATGCCACATCAACAGGTCGTATCGGCTTCTTTAAGATTGTCGGTGAGAGTAGTGTAGCAGCTGGTGTACGTCGTATTGAGGCTATGACAGGTGAAACTTGTGAGAACGCCATCTACGCTCTTGAAGATACTTTGCGTGATTTGAGATCAATGTTCAACAATGCTAAGGACCTCAAAGCAGTTCTTACAAAGTTTGTTGAAGAGAACGACAGTATTAAGAAGGAGCTTGAGAGTTTCCGTGCCCAAGCTGTTAGCCGTGCTGCAAAGAACATGGTTGAGCATGCTGAGACCGTGAATGGCGTACATGTCGTAAAAACTGTGCTGCCAATTGACCCAGCTTCTGCCAAGGACATCGTCTTCAAGGTACGTGAAGCATTGCCAGAGAAGCTTGTTTGCGTACTCGGCTCTGTATACGAGAATCGTCCTCTCTTATCAATCATGCTTAGTGATGACATGGTGAAAGATTATGATCTGAACGCTGGTAAGATTATTCGCGAGGCTGCTAAACTCATCCAGGGTGACGGTGGTGGTCAGCCACACTACGCTCAGGCTGGTGGTAAGAATGCAGATGGCATCAGATCAGCTGTGGATAAAGTGATTGAATTAATTAGCTTATAAGGCTATAAAATACAAGAAATAAGGAGAGCTTTCGGCTCTCCTTATTTTTTTATTTACCTATTTCTCTCAAATTATTTACATGAAAAGAAATATTGCTGTCCGGTAAACCTTTTCCACATATAAAAGTTAAGGGCTAAAATCCGTA
>ERZ1674208.171-NODE-172-length-11425-cov-6.328144_pt1 | contig 11425 bp, 10 predicted proteins | sample MGYA00581113_ERZ1674208 | MGnify/ENA primary metagenome ERZ1674208 (study PRJEB41354, sample SAMEA4873350) | human saliva metagenome | biome: human-associated habitat [ENVO:00009003]; feature: mouth environment [ENVO:08000002]; material: saliva material...
TCGCCCATCACCTCCAGGAGGAGGTATCCCGGGCCGGCGGCATCGCGATGATCCGCTCGCAGACACCCGGAGCAACCTCGGAGTACGATCACTTGTCCTCGCTTATCGAGCATCGCGCGAATGGCCTGATCTTCGTCTCGGGCAGGCACGCTGATCTGCTCGCCGACCTCGACCCCTACCACGATGCCGTGCAGCGCTCGATTCCCCTGGTCACGATTAACGGCGCCCGCCCAGAGATTCTCGCCCCCGATTTTTCGACGGGCGACGCGCTGGGCATCCGCGCGGCCGTAACGCACCTGCACGAGCTGGGCCACACGCGCATCGCCCTGCTGACGGGGCGCACGCACGTCGTCCCCGCGCTGCGCAAGGCCGAGGCCTTCACCCAGATCATGGGCGAGCTGGTCGGCGACCACGCACCCATCATTGAGGAGACCTTCTATACGTACGAGGCCGCGGCGGCGCATACGAGCGGCCTGATCGAGCGCGGGGTCACCGCGATCATCACCGGCTCAGACCTGCAGGCTCTCGGCGCGATCCACACGATTACGTCGATGGGGCTCTCCGTTCCCGCGGACGTCTCGGTCATCGGTTTCGACGATTCCTTCCTCATATCACACCTCAGCCCAGGGCTGACGACGGTCCACCAGCCGGTGCCCGCGATCGTGACGGCTGCCGTGCGCAACCTGTTCGAGGCCTTGGCCACACCCGACTACACTCCTGAGCACGCGGATTACGTCTTTTCGCCTGATCTGGTCGTGCGTGGAACCACGGCGCACGCGCGCTAAACGCCCTGATCACAAGGGTCCATGACCCGAGATTGACTTGACAATCGTTCTCACCAGCCTAGAGAATGATTCTCATGTCGAAAAGAATCCTTGCTGCCGCATGCGCGGCCGCCACAGCGCTCGCTCTGTCCGCTTGCTCCACCACGGCCTCGTCAGGAGGCGGCGCCTCCAAGGACGGCACCCTGACCGTCATGGCTTCCTTCTACCCGCTGCAGTACCTGGCCGAAAAGGTCGGCGGCGAGCACGTCACCGTGACCTCGCTGACGCCTGCGGGCGCCGAGCCCCACGACCTTGAACTCTCCCCCAAGATGGTCGACTCGCTGTCCAACGCGGACGCAGTTGTCTACCTGGCCGGCTTCCAGGGCGCGGTCGACGAGGCCGTCGAGCAGCACGCCCCCAAGACCGTCATCGACGTCTCCCCCGCCGCCGAGCTGGTTGAGGTCGACTCCAGCGCCAACCACCCGGCCGAGGAAGAGGGCCACGACCACGAGGCCCAGTCCGGTGAGACCGAGGCCCACGATCACGACCACGAAGGCCACGACCACGAAGGCCACGACCACGATCACGAAGGCCACGACCACGAGGGCCACGACCACGACATGAGCGCCGACCCCCACTTCTGGCTCGACCCGGTTCGCATGGCATCCGCCGCGACCCTGGTGGGCGAGAAGCTGGCCGAGGCTGACCCGGCCAACGCCGAGACCTACAAGGCCAACGCCAAGGCCCTCAACGAGGAGCTCACCGCCCTGGGCGACGACCTCGTCATGAAGACCTCCAACTGCCAGGTCACAACCTTCGTGACCGCCCACACCGCCTTCGGCTACCTCGCGGACCGCACCGGCCTGACCCAGGTGGGCATCTCCGGCCTCGACCCGGAGTCCTCCCCCTCGCCGGCGCGCCTGGCTGAAATCGGCCAGATCGCCAAGGACCAGGGCGTGACGACCATCTTCACCGAGGCCCTCATTGACCCCAAGGTCGCCCAGACCCTGGCTGACGACCTCGGCCTGTCCACGGCCGTCCTAGATCCCATCGAGTCCCAGACCGATGCATCCAAGGACTACGCCGCGGTCATGAACGACAACATCGCTGCTCTGACGAAAGCAAACAACTGCCAGTGAGCACAACTGACTCCCACGCGACGGCGGGAGCCTCCCACGCGGAGGCGACCGCCGTCGTGCGTCTCGATAATCTTCACGTCGCCTGGGACACGGACCTGATTCTGCACGGCATCTCCCTGACGATCCCCGCCGGTCAGACCGTGGCGATCACAGGCTCGAACGGCTCGGGCAAGTCCACGACCATCAAGGCGCTTCTGGGCACCGCCCCCATCACGGGCGGCGACGCCCAGCTCTTCGGGCGCTCGATCACCGCGCGTCGCCGCGTGCCGTGGAACAGGGTCGGCTACGTTCCTCAGCGAATTTCCTCGGGCGGCGCGATTAGCGCCAGCGCGATCGAGGTCGTGCGCTCCGGCTTGCTCGGCCCTCGCCGCCTATGGGCGATGCCCGGGGACACCTCCCGCGCGATGGGGGCACTGGAGCGCGTCGGCATGGCCCACCGCGCCCACTCCCCCATGAACATCCTGTCGGGCGGCCAGGCCCAGCGCGTCCTCATTGCGCGTGCCCTCGTACGCCGCCCCGAGCTGCTCATCATGGACGAGCCCATGGCCGGGATCGACGCCGCCTCGCGCGCGCGGCTGGCCGACATCGTCGCCGACGCGAAGGAACAGGGCACGACGATCCTCATCGTGCTGCATGAGCTCGGCGAGCTCGGCCCGCTCCTGGACCGCGAGCTGCACATCAGCGCCGGGCACGTCTCCTATGACGGCCCGCCGCACATCGACGACGACCACGAACAGCACCACGGCGGCGAACACTGCCACCCCACGAAGGCCAGCTCCCCCACCGCGGGCGGCGACGGCCTCGTCAGTGGAATCTGGACGGGAGAGACCAATGATTGATGCCGTGACCACCCTCCTGTCCTCACCCATGATGCAGCGCTCGCTGCTGGCGGCCCTCATCGTGGGCCTGACCGCACCGATCATCGGGACGTACCTGGTCCACCGCAGGCTCGCGATGCTTGGCGACGGCATCGGGCACATCTCGCTGACCGGTGTCGCACTGGGCTGGCTGGTTGGTACCTTCGCGAACGTGAGCCCAGCCGACTCGTGGGCGATCCCCGGCGCCGTCATCATCTCTCTGCTGGGTGCGCTCACGATCGAGCTAGTCCGTCAAAGCGGGCGCACATCGGGTGACACCGCCCTGGCCATGCTCTTCTACGGTGGCATCGCCGGCGGCGTTTTGCTGATTGGCCTGGCCGGCGGCACCTCCGCCCAGCTCAATTCCTACCTCTTCGGCTCCATCTCGACCGTGCGCTGGAGCGACATCACGCTCATCACGATCCTGGGCATCGGGATCGTCGTACTCGGCGTCGGCCTGGCCCCCGCGCTTTTCTCGGTCACGAACGACGAGGACTTCGCGCGCTCGACGGGGCTGCCCGTGCGCGCGCTCTCCCTCCTCATCGCCATCCTGTCCGCCCTGACGGTCGCCGTCGCCATGCGCGTCGTCGGCTCGCTGCTGGTGAGCGCGCTCATGGTTATCCCCGTCGCAATCGCACAGCTGTCTGCCCGCTCGTTCCGCTCGACGATGGGTATCGCTGTGGTGCTCGGCGTCCTCATCTGCACGTGCGGGCTGTCCCTGACCTACTTCATTGACCTGTCGCCGGGCGCGACCATCGTCGTGGGAGCCATCGGACTCTACGCGATCGGGTTTATGATCAGGGCGATCATCGACCGCATTCGCCGGGTGCGTAGGCTTCGCGTGGCCCGCACCCACAACCAGCACCCGGAGCAAGCAGCGGCCAGCTGAGCGGCCCACACGTTAGGAACACACATGCAGCGCATGACCAAGCAGCGCCAGGCTGTCCTCGACGAACTGACGCGGGTGAACGACTTTCGCAGCGCCCAGCAGATCTTTGAGGATCTGCGCACCAACGGCCAGCACGTGGGCCTGGCAACCGTCTACCGGTCCCTGCAGGGCCTGGCGGAGGACGGCCGCATCGATGCACTGCGTTCGTCCGAGGGTGAGTCCCTGTACCGCATCTGCACGAGCAACAGCCACCACCACCATCTGGTGTGCCGCGAGTGCGGCCATGCTGAGGAGATCGAGCAGTCGCAGATCGAGGCGTGGGTAACGTCTGTCGCCCAGGGGCATGGCTTCGCGAACGTCGAACATTCTCTTGAGCTGTTTGGAACGTGCGTCTCCTGTCAGGAGAAGAACAGGACGGCCTGAACGTGAGCGTGTTGTCTCGGTGGGAACTACCGGGTTAAGCAGCCACTGAGTTAGGATAGGCTACGTTTCATTTAGTATCCGATGGAGGGCACGTGCACACCGCAGGAATCGACAACATGGTCCCGGCCTTCGCCCGCGAAGGCATCTTCCTCTTCGTATTCCTGTTCGGGGTCGCATTCTTCCGCGCCCAGTCCACCTACTGGCTCGCACGCGGCGTTGCTTCCGGCGCGATGCGCGCCTCGGGGCGTACAGGATTCCTGGGGGCCGTTGCCCGTTGGTTCGATGGACCGGTCCCCCGCAAGGGCGCTGCGATGCTCGACAAGTGGGGCATCATCGCGATCCCCTTGTGCTTCCTGACGGTGGGCATCCAGACTGCGATCAACGCTGGCGCGGGCCTGGTGCGCATGCGCTGGAGCACCTACACGATCGCGATGATTCCCGGCTGTGTGCTGTGGTCTCTGCTCTACGGCTTGGGTATGCTCGCCGTGTTCGCCGCGGCTGTGCGCGCCGTCGCCGGTTCCCCATGGGGGTGGGCGGGTTTGGCCCTCATCGTCGCCCTGATCGCCCTGAAGGTGGTGTGGGGCCGCCGCAAGCGCGCGGCCGTCGACCTCGCGTTGAGCGAGGAACGCGCCTAAGAGTGCGCGACGCGGTCGACAGCCCCACCGAAGCGCCGGTCGCGCCCAGCGAACTCCTCCAGGCACCCCCACAGTTCCTCGCGGTCGAACGCGGGCCAGGGGGTGTCGACGAACATCATTTCGGCGTAGGCCATCTGCCAGAGCAGGTAGTTGGACAGGCGCTGCTCCCCCGATGTGCGGATCATCAGGTCGACGTCGGGCACGTCGGGCAGGTACAGGTGGCGCGCGAACGTCTTTTCGTTGACCCCGCGCGGGCTCAGGCGCCCGGCGGCCACGCCCTCGGCGATGGAGCGCGCGGCGTCGGCCAGTTCGGCCCGTCCCCCGTAGTTGACGCACATGATCAGGTCGAGCGTCTTGCAGTGCTCGGTCGCACGGTCGGCTTTTTCCAGGGCCTTGATGACGCTGGTCCACAGGCGGGGGCGCCGCCCGCTCCAGCGCACGTGCACGCCCCACTGGGCGAGCTGGTCGGTGCGCCTGGCAAGTACGTCGGAGGCGTAGTTCATGATGAAGGAGACCTCGGCGGGCGAGCGTTTCCAGTTTTCGGTGGAGAAGGTGTAGACGCTCAGGTAGCGTACGCCCGCGTCGATGGCGCCCGCGATGGTGTCCATGAGGGCGTACTCCCCTGCCCGGTGTCCCTCGGTGCGTGTCAGGCCGCGAGAGTTGGCCCAGCGCCCGTTTCCGTCCATGATGAGGGCGACGTGTGCGGGGACCTCGCCGCGCTTGAAGGTGGGCGCGGGCACGTGCCACTGGCCGGGTCCGAGCAAGGGCGCGGCGGGGTCGGCGGGTGCGCGATCCATGGGGGTCGGACGATGGGTGGTCATGGGTGGCTCCTATCGATAACGGTGAGCGAGCGCAGGCGCCTTTCGAGATGCCATTGAGTATAGGAGGAGATAAGGCCCGAGGCCTCGGTTCGCGCGTAGGCCTCGCATCGGTCGGCGTGCGCCCAGTCTCCGCTGAGGAGCTGGCCGAGGAGGGCAACGCTGTCGGGCGCGGGCGAGGAGGCGCCGGGCGGGCGGCAGGTGTCGCATACGGTGCCCCCGTCGGGGATGGAGAAGGAGGAGTGGGGTCCTTGTGCTCCGCACACGGCGCAGTCGAAGCAGGAGGGGGCCCAGCCGGCCAGCGCGAGGGCGCGCAGGGTGTAGGAGGAACGGATGAGCGTAGGGTCGTGGCGGCGGCGCGCGAGGGCGTTGAGGGCTCCCAAGAGCAGCAGGTACTGGGAGTGGCTGCCGTCGTGCGCGTCGGCGGTCAGGCGCTCGGCGGTTTCGACGACGACGGTTGCCGCGAGGTAGAGGTCGTAGTCGGCGGCGATCGACTCGCCGTATTGGGCGATGGAGGCGACCTGGGAGAGGGTGTCGAGGCTGCGCCCGCGGCGCAGCTGTGCGTCGATGACGGAGAAGGGTTCGACGCGGGCGCCGAACTTGGAGGTCGTCTTGCGCACGCCCTTGGCCACGGCCCTGACCTGGCCGTGTTCGGCGGTGAGCAGCGTGATGATGCGATCGGCTTCGCCCAGCTTGTGGGTGCGCAGGACGATCGCCTCGTCTCGGTAAGACTTCATCACGGTGTCATTGTGTCACGGGGGGACGAGGCCGTGGTGGCGTTGGGCGCGAGGCGTCGCGCTGGGCGAAATTCGTTGTGAAGTGTGGTGTCACGGTCACCGACAAGTCCCCCTGTGGGCGTTGTCAGCAAAGTGTGAGAAACTGACAGCGTGGTCGGTCTAACACCTTGCACACAGTTTTCGAGTAGATAGTTTTCTCGCAAGTGGTATGGTTTACTCGTAACCGTCGAAGGAAGGAAAGATATGGCTCCCCCGATTGATGCCCGCGAAAAGCTTGGCACTGCACTGCGCCAGGCCCTCACGCAGACGCCTCTGTCAAAGATCTCTGTCAGCGCACTGACACGCGCAGCCGGGGTCACCCGTCAAGCGTTCTACTACCACTTCAACTCACTCAGCGACCTCAACGCCTGGGTTTTCCGCGAGGAGATCACAGCGCGCCTGACCACCAGTTCGGGAGAATGGCTCGACGCGATCGAAGCGACGATGATGTGGATGCACGAGCACCGCGATGAGACCGCTTCCGCCATGAAGACCATCGAGGCCAACGACCTGTGGGCATTCCTCGCCTCGCACATCCAGGAACTCATCGAGTCCCGCCTGGACGGATCGGCCACCGCCACCGCACGCGACGTCGTCGCCCAGCACTTCGCCCTGGCCTCCACCGCCCACATGGCTCAGTGGATGCTCTCGGGCCTGGAGGTCAACCCCTCGGTCGCGATCGCCCGCATGCGGGTCCTCATGACCGACCAGACCACCTCGGCTCTGGCACGCCTGGCACAGTAACGCGGTCCCCCACCAACCGCGCTAGGGTGCACAGCTTCCCCCGGCCTCGTCCACACCGACGAGGCCGGGTTTTTCCATCCCACAGACCAGCCCAACACGCCCCTGTGACGACGAACCATAAGTTACAACCTGACCACGGGAGTAAACACGGGTCGACAATCTCGCCTCATCAGCAACTTTCAACACACCCCAACTCCCGCATAACCACAGACTTTGTAACTTCTTGGTTACGGTCAGTTCAGGGTGTCAAGTCGCAATTTGTGCGGAGTATCCACGTGTGAGGGACGCCGCGCTGTACAAATGGCCAGCGGTGTCTAGGCGCAGGATTTAGCGGTTCCGCATTCTGACATGTATAGTTCGCACGTAACCTCTCTCTTACCGTTGACGAGGACTTCCGATGCCCCACCCCGATGCGAAAACGGCGCTCGCGCTTGCACTGCGCGACGCACTCTCGACCACACCCCTGTCTAAGGTGACGGTCTCCGGTCTCACGCGCACCGCCGGCGTGACCCGTCAGGCGTTTTATTATCATTTTTCCGACATTCGTGACCTGACCGTGTGGGTCTTCAAACGCGAGGTCGGCAACCAGGTTGGCACCCACTCCAGCTACGACGAATGGTCGGACGGCCTGCTGGCCATGCTCGTATGGATGCAGTCCCACCCCGAGGAAACGCGCTCCGTCATCTCCTCGCTTGGCATGGAGGAGCTCCAGCTCTTCTTGCACAAGCAGCTGCGCTCCGTCATGGAACCCATCGTCGACGAGCTCGGAGCAAACCTGACCGTCACCGAGGGTGACCGCATGTTCGTCGCCGACCACTTCACGCTGTGCGTGCTCGGACACGTCTCCCAGTGGCTTGCCAACGGCATGAGCGCCGACCCCTACATCCTCACCGAGCGTATCGCTCGCGTCCTGGATGGCCAGATCCTGCGCTCGCTGACGATGTTCGCCAACAAGCCCACCAGGACCTCGGGCCGCGGCTGATACGACGAAGGACCCCGACCTCGTTCACTGACGAGGCCGGGGTCCGTTGTGCGCATGTGCGCACTTAGCGCAAGGCGCGGTTGACCGCCGAAATGACGGCCTTGTACGAGGCGCGCGTGATCGAGGAGTCGATGCCGACGCCCCACACGATCTGGCCGTCGACCGCAGCCTCAACGTAGGCGGCGGCGCGCGCGTCGCGGCCCTGGCTCATCGCGTGCTCGGAGTAGTCCAGGATGCGCACGTCAAGATCGAACTCGTGCAGCGCCGAGACGAAGGCGTCGATCGGGCCTGTACCCGAAGCCTGCACCTTAACGATCTCGCCGTTATCCGTGAGCGTCGCCTTGAGCTCGACGCTCTCATCGTCCATGGACGACACCTGCGAGGAACGCATCTCGAAGCGGCCCCACGGCTCCAGGCCGGGAGCGGCGCTCGTAGGCAGGTACTCGTCCGCGAAGATCTGCCACAGCGTAGCCGCGTTGATCTCGCCGCCGTAGGTATCCGTGTGGCGCTGGACGATACGGGAGAACTCCACCTGGAGGCGGCGCGGCAGCTCCAGGGCGTGCGCGGTCGACATGAGGTAGGCGACGCCGCCCTTGCCGGACTGCGAGTTCACACGCACCACGGCCTCGTACGAGCGGCCCACGTCGTGCGGGTCGATCGGCAGGTAGGGCAGCTCCCACACGACGGCGTTCTCGTCGCCGCCAGCGGCGTCCACCTTGGCCTTGCGGGCCGCGAAACCCTTCTTGATGGCGTCCTGATGCGAGCCCGAGAAGCTCGTGTACACGAGGTCACCGACGTAGGGGGCGCGCGGGGAGGTCTCCATCTGCGTGCAGTACTCGACCGTGCGACGGATCGCATCCACATCCGAGAAGTCAATGCCCGGGTCGATGCCCTGGCTGAACAGGTTCAGACCCAGGGTCACCAGGTCCACGTTGCCGGTGCGCTCGCCCTGACCCAGCAGGCAGCCCTCAACGCGGTCCGCGCCAGCCAGGAGGGCCAGCTCGGCCGTGGCCACACCGGTGCCACGATCATTGTGGGGGTGGACGGACAGAGCGATGAACTCGCGGCGGCTAAGGTTGCGGCTCATCCACTCGATCTGGTCGGCGAACACGTTCGGGGTCGAACGCTCGACGGTCGAGGGCAGGTTGAGGACGATCTCGCGCCCCTCGCCCGGCTCCCACACGTCCATGACGGACTCACACACCTCGAGGGCGAAGTCCAGCTCCGTATCCACGAAAATCTCCGGGGAGTACTCGAAGCCGAAAATCGTCTCGTCGCCCAGGCGCTTCTCCGCCTGCGCGATGACCTCGCGCACACCGAACTGGGCCAACTCGATCGTCTGCGCCTTGTCCGCGTGGAACACAACCTCCCGGAACACGGGCGCCGTCGCGTTGTAGAGGTGCACGGTGGCGCGCGGGAAGCCCACCATGGCCTCGACCGTGCGTTCGATCAGCTCGGGGCGCGACTGGGTGAGCACCGAGATCGTCACGTCCTCGGGCACCGCATCATCCTCGATCAGCGAGCGCACGAAGTCAAAGTCGGTCTGAGAGGCCGAGGGGAAACCGATCTCGATCTCCTTGTAGCCCAGCTTGATAAGCAGGTCGAACATGCGACGCTTGCGGGCCGGGTCCATCGGCTCGATGAGGGCCTGGTTGCCGTCACGCAGGTCGGTAGACATCCAGCGCGGAGCCTTCGTGATCCGCTTGGAGGGCCACTGACGATCCGGCAGGTCGACGGGGTTCGTGTCCAGGAACGCGCGGTACTTGCCAATCGGCATGGGCGAACCGGAGGGGACTGGGACGGTCGATGTAGTCTTCACAACTCGTAGTCTATCGACGCACCTGCAGCTTTGAGCAAAGGCTGCGCATACTGGACGTGAGATGCGGCGCGGCCGCCTCCGCGGGCCTTCGCCGCGCGGCAAGGGGGATGAACGTCTTTTCTCCGCGCAAAGTTCCTCGCTCACGCCGTTCATATGTCATGATAATTGGGTCCAATGTCCCACACAACGACGCGCGGAGCAGTCATGACCCCCCTGTTGTTAGCCCAATCTTTTACCCCGTCGACGACGTCCGTCGCGGGCAACGTTTTCCTGACGGCCATCGTTGGCCTCCTCCCCCTCATCCTCTTCTTCGTCCTCATGGGCGTCTTCAAGGTCGCCACCCACTGGTGCGCGATCATCTCGCTCGTCACCTCGCTCGTCATCGCGGTCCTTGCCTTCAAGATGCCCGTCGGCATGGCGCTCCTGGCCGGCACGCAGGGCGCGGCGATGGGCTTCATGCCGATCATCTACATCATCATCGCGGCCGTGTGGCTCTACAACCTCACCGAAAAGTCGGGGCGCAGCGCGGACCTCAAGGCCGTGTTTAATACGATCGGCCGCGGCGACCAGCGCGCCCAGGCCCTCCTCGTCGCCTGGTGTTTCTGTGGCCTGCTCGAGGGCCTGGCCGGCTTCGGCGCTCCCGTGGCCATCACCTGTGCGATGCTCGTGACCCTCGGCGTGCCCAAGATCAAGGCCGCCGTCGTCACCGTCGTCGGCAACGCCATCAACGTTGGCTTCGGCGCCATGGCCATCCCCACCACGACCGCCGGTAAGCTCGGTGGCGCAGACCCGGTTGTCGTCGCCGGCGACATGGGCCACCTGACGTGGATCTTCTGTCTGTTCATCCCGGTGCTGATGCTCTTCATCCTCGACGGCTCCCGCGGCGTGCGACAGCTCTGGCCCCTCGCCCTCGTCGCCGGCCTTGCTGCCGGTGCGGGCCATTTCTTCACCCCCTCGGTTTCCTACGAGCTGACCGCCGTCGTCGCCTCCCTGCTCGGCTTCGCCGCCTGCTACGTCTTCCTTCTCTTCTGGGGTCCGACCACCCCCGCGGAGTGCGCAACCGAGGCCGACGAGGCCGACAAGCCCACCGGCTCGCGAATCGGCCTGGCCCTGCTGCCCTACGTCCTCGTCGTCATCATCATCGCGATCACGAAGCTGGCCAAGCCCGTCGCAGCTTTCTTCTCGTCCACGGACGTGAAGATCCCGTGGCCCGGCATCTACGGCAACCTGCTGACCGGCGACGGATCGCCCTCGACCGCTGCGATCTACTCGCTGCAGATCCTGTCCAACCCCGGCACCTGGATCTTTGTCACCGGCATCATCGTCGCCATCGTGTACGGCACGAACTCCTCGAACGGTCGCTTCCAGACCTCCGTGGGTGAGATGTTCACGGTCCTGCCGCGCACCATCTACTCGCTGCGCATGGCGATCCTGACGATTGCCTCCGTGATGGCTCTTGCCTTCGTCATGAACTTCTCCGGGCAGACCACCTCGATCGGCGCCGCCCTGGCCACCACGGGCGCGGCCTTCGCGTTCCTCTCCCCCATCCTGGGCTGGATCGGAACGGCCGTCGCCGGCT
>ERZ1674208.172-NODE-173-length-11315-cov-7.507638_pt1 | contig 11315 bp, 8 predicted proteins | sample MGYA00581113_ERZ1674208 | MGnify/ENA primary metagenome ERZ1674208 (study PRJEB41354, sample SAMEA4873350) | human saliva metagenome | biome: human-associated habitat [ENVO:00009003]; feature: mouth environment [ENVO:08000002]; material: saliva material...
ATCCGACAGGATCTTGCGGGCGCGCACGACCAGGTCGGAGACCTCATCCTCGGCCAGTGCCGGGTCGTCGGCGTCAACCTCGGGGATGTTGCGCACCGACGCGTCCGAGCGGTCCTCGTCCGAGGCCTCGTCCGCGCCGATCGGCGCCATGAGCGCCGTCTCGTCCGCCGGGGCGTCCCCGGAGGAAAGCGCCTGTCCACCTGCGGCGACGCCGATCGAGCGGCGGGCTGGGGCCGAGGAGGAAGCAGACGCGGAGGAGCCGGCCACGGCCTCGTCGAAGGGGGAAGGACCGATAGCGAGGAGAGCGCTGGTGTCCTCGGGGTTGGCCTCCAGGGCGGTCGCGATGATCGCGGGCGTCGGGGCAGGGGCGTCGAGGGAGACTCGGCCGTTCGTGAGCAGAATCGCACGGTCCGTGGACGCGGCAAGCTCCGGGGACGGCGTCGACACGACGACCGCGCAACCCGCGTTCGTCAGCGCCCGCAGGAGGGGCCCCAGCTCGGCACGCGCATCGGCGGGCAGGGAAACCGGATCCTCGATGAGGAAGACCTCGGCGCCGGACACGATCGCGCGGGCAATGAGCGCCTTGAAACGCTCCCATTCCGTCAGCTCAGAGGGGCGCAGGTCCACGCGCTGCGCCAGACCCGTCACCTGGAGGGAACCCACCAGGTTGTCCCAGTCCGCGATCGAACCCGTCGCCGACAGGGGAGCGAGGATGTTCTGGCGGATTGTCAGGGTCTCATCCAGCGGGGAATCCGTGCGGATCAGCGCCACCGAGCCGATGCGGCCCGCCAGACGCGCGGCCCACGACCGCGACGGCGCCGCGACAATGCGGCCGGCCTGCGGCTCCTCGAGACCCGCCAGGATCAGGAACAGGGCGCGAGCTCGGCGGCCCGTCGGGTCCAGGATGGCGCTCAGCGTGTGCGCGCGGAAGCCCATATCCACGTTCGCCAGCAGGACCGCACCCGTCGCGTGGTCCGTGTAGGTCAGGCCCAAGCCTGCGACCAGGACCTTGCCGCCGCCACCCTTCGCGGCGAAAGAACGGCGCGAACGATACCAGGGGCGCGGCTCGCTCATAGGCATCTGGGCGGAAGGCGGCGCGATCACGACCTCGCCCTGCGTGTGGCGAGGCGTCGGCCGCTGGTTCTGACTGTTCGATCCCTGCTGGTCGCGGATCGGTGAGGCAACCAGGACAGCACCGTCCTGCGCACCACCCATCGCCGAGGCCGAGGCCCCCTGGGCGGACGCGTCAACCGCCGCAGCGGCGGTCGGCTCCGGGACAGCCTGCCCAGCGGCGGCCGTCTCCGGGACAGCCTGCCCAGCGGCAGTCGTCAGGTCGGCCGCATCCCGGCCATCCGTACCCTGCAGGTTTTCACGCGAGTCGTTCGACATGCCCCTATTGTTTCAGGATCGTGTCGATTGTGCCGTAATGGCGCGCGGGAGTGGGACGGGTGATACGTTTGTGACGTCCTGCGAGTGCGTGTGGCGGCTGTGGCTGCCGTGTTCCCTGGGTGGGGATGATCCTATGCAGTGCATCAGGTGGCGCATGGCGAGGGCGTTTTCCCCGCGAAAGCGGGGATTTTTCTGTGTGTCGCGCCCGGTCTCGTTGAGTTGTGCAAAAAAATCGGAATATGCATTGTATAAGAGTCTCTGCGGTGTTATAGTTACCCCATCAGCTCCGTTGGGGGCGAGGCGATCTCCATAAGATCGTCGGGCTCAACAATTTCAGAGTAACCAGTCTCACTTATGTTAGCGCGTTTGGTTGCTTGGAACACGTATTTGCTCGAGGTAGAGAAGATGGCCCGCAAGAAGACACGTGCTAGTGCGCCCGTCGTGCAGGAAGCACGGCGCGCGCCCGATTTTCCCCCTGCGCTGACCGACCTTGATGCATCGGGATTGTCTGCTCGTGCTCGGTGTTTCTGGGCAAAGACTGGAGACGGTGCGCGTGCGTGGCTTTCTGTCGTCCAACACTTGATGGATGCCGCAGACGTCGCGGGATATTTGTTCGACGAGTACCTGAGCGAGCATCATCGTCGTCTCATGGCTTCCGTGTGGGACGGGGACCAAGCGAAGGCGCGGGCCGCCTTCGTCTTCCTTGCAGGGGGTCATGACGTGGGAAAAATCAGTCCTCAATTTGCTTGTCAGTCTGTCGAACTCGCGGAAGTTATTCGAGATCAGGGACTCGCCGTCATGCGCAAAACGGACTACCCGGAGCGAGCGTTTCTCCCTCACGGCCTCGTCAGTCAGTTTACGCTACAGGATGCGGTAGCTGCTGGGGGAGGGGATGCCAGGCGTGCCCACCAGTGGGCAATCCTTGTTGGTATCCACCACGGACGTTATCCGGACTCGGAAGCTGTGCGGGTCGCGCATCTGCAGTACAAGTATCAAGAAGGGTCGGTGGCCGACGACCCTCGATGGGGACAGGCGCGCTCGGAGATTCTTGAGTGGATGGCGCGACGTAGCGGCTTCCCCCTCATCGCCCCTGGGACGGCGTTGCCGGAATTACCCATCGCGGTTGCCTCTGCCTACGCCTCGGCGCTCGTCATCGCGGACTGGCTTGCCTCGAACGAGGACTACTTCCCGTTGCGTCCGCGTCCCGACAAAGCAGATGGAAAACGTACGATTTGCGGTTATCCAGAGCTGAGCGCCGACCAGCAGCGCGAGCGTGCCGAGCGCGGCTGGAAGCGAGCGGCTTTCCCGTCGCCCCTGCGCCCACCCTCCTCGCTCGCCGACGCGACCACTGACTTGTACCGGCGCCGCTTCGGGTGGCCGGCCTCGTACCAGCCGACCTGCGCCCAGCGCGAGGCTGTGGACATCGCCTCCACGGAGGACCCGGACCTTATGATCGTCGAGGCCCCGCCCGGCTCTGGGAAGACCGAGCTGGCCTTCGCAGTCACCGAGGTGCTCATGCGCGCTCGGGTGCTGCAGGGCGTGTTCGTCGCGTTGCCCACGCAGGCCACGACGAACGCAATGTTCGAGCGCGTGACGAGCTGGCTCACCAGCATCCTGGGGGACGAGCCTCAAAAGCTGGGCATCCAGCTCGCACACGGGAAGAACAACCTCAACGAGTCGTTCGTGAAGCTCCTCGACAGGGGCAAGAGTCCCCTCGAGGTGCACGACGACGAGGAGGACATGGGCCTGCATGCCAGCCGGTGGATGGGGCAGAGGTGGCGCTCGACACTGTCTCCCGTCGTGGTCGGCACGATCGACCAGGTGCTGCTCGCAGCCCTGAAATCCCGACACGTTCTGGTGCGCCACCTTGGGCTCATGGGCAAGGTGGTCATCATTGACGAGGTTCACGCCGCCGACGAGTACATGGAGACCTACCTGGAGGCCGCGCTCACGTGGCTGGGGATGTACGGGATTCCCGTCGTCCTGCTGTCCGCGACGCTGCCGCCCGCACGTCGCCGCGCGCTCCTGGACGTCTATCGACGAGGCCGTGGATCGTCAGGCGAAGACGCTGACTCGGTCGAGGGCGTGATCGGGTATCCGGTCATATCGACGGTGTCGTCTGCGGGTGTGCGCGTCCACGAGATTGCTGGCGAGGCTGAGGTGGCCAAGCGGATTATTCCGACATTGGCGTCCGCTCCTCAGCAGATTGCGGATCTACTGGAACGTGAGCTTGTCGATGGCGGCTGCGCCGTCGTCATCCGCAATACCGTTCGTGAGGCGCAGGAGACCTACGAGGCGGTGAAGGCAACTTTTGGGAGTGAACAGACGACCCTTCTGCACTCGCGCTTCTTGGCTGCCGAGCGCGCCTCACGTGATCGGCTGATGCTCGAACTCTTCGGGAAGGGCTCCACGCGGCGTCCCCAACGCCACGTCGTTGTCGCCACGCAGGTCATTGAGCAGAGTCTCGATGTCGATTTTGACCTCATGCTCACCGACCCCGCTCCCATGGACCTGATCCTGCAACGCATCGGGCGACTGCACCGCCACGACCGGGCGGACCGCCCCACCGGACTGCGTGAGGCCCGGTGCATGGTCTTGCTCGAGGATTTCGCCGATGTGCCGTGGGCCTATTCCACCGGGACTGACTATGTCTACCCGCGTCACGCTGTCCTGCGCACCCTCGGAATCCTCTCGGATCGCGGGGAGATAAGGGTGTGCGAACCTATCGACTACGCGCAGCTCACCGCGCTGGCGTACTCCGACGCGGAAGCCGTTGGATCCGCTCAATGGGCCGATGCTTTCGACACCGCGCTCGACGAACGAGAACGCAACACCGCGCAATCGCGGATGAGGGCAAGCACATGGTGCCTCGACGGCGCGAACATGCACCGGTGGAAAGCCCTCAAGTTGGAAGAGAAGTTCCAAGGAAACGCAGCCACAGGGGAGGACACCAAGGGGCCGGGAATAGCCGCAGCTCGCGCCGCGGTGCGAGACGGCGAAGACCAAATCCCCGTCCTCGTCGTCGCCATCGACCCCGAGCTGGGCAACGCACCTGTCCCTCCGCCCCTCAGCGGGACAACTCCAGACGACGAACAACTACAGGTGAGCGAATACAACGCACGAGGGCGCATTGCACAGATGTGCTCATGGAGCATTTCCCTGCCTCCGTGGGCCTTCCGCGCTCGCGGGCAGAGCGTCGATCAGGCGGTGGACGCAGTTGCAGGTGCTATCTGGGATGATCCCATCACACAGGACTGGGCGTGTCGCGAGCACCCGCTCCTGGCCGGAGAACTGATCCTCGCGATGTACAAAACCCCCGACGGGAAGCGCCTGACGCGCGACCTGTGCGGATTCACACTTACCTACTCTGAAGAAAAGGGAATGGAGGTGCAGGGTCGATGAAGAACCCTGAGTACAACCTGCTTGACGAGCCGTGGATACCTGTACGACTCCTTGATGGGACCATCACCGAAGTCGGGCTGCTGGAACTGCTCCGGCGTACGACCGATATCGCCGACCTGGCGTGTGAGCTGCCTACGCAGGACATGGCGATTCAACGGTTGCTCCTTGCTGTCGCTTATCGTGTTGCTGCCCCGCGCGATGCGCATGACTGGGCCAGACAGTGGGACGAGGGGGCTCCAACGGAGCACATGATTGAGTACCTCGAACGGTGGAGAGAACGCTTCTACCTGTTCGGGGGCCGGTTCCCCTTCATGCAGGTCGCGGATCTACGTACTGCGAAGGACGCAGTATCCGGACTTGAAAAACTAATCGCGGATGTTCCCAACGGCGAGCAGTTTTTCACCACTCGGCACGGGAACGCTTTGGCGTGTATTCCGGCCTCGGAGGCGGCGCGCTGGCTGGTTCACGCACAGGCGTACGATCCGTCTGGTATCCGGTCTGGTGCAGTTGGCGATCCCGAGGTTAAGGGTGGAAAGGGCTATCCGATTGGTCCCTCGTGGTGCGGTCACCTGGGCCTCGTGTGGCTCAAGGGACAGGACCTGGACGAGACCATGGTCTTGAACCTGATCCCTGCCGATACGGGCGAGCTTCGGGGCGTCGTCGGTTCCTCAGACTGGGATACGTGCAGCTGGGAGGATCCCGATCCGGAGAGCGCGGTGCGGGGAGACTTCTCGCTCCTCGATTCGTCGGGTACCCCGCGAGAGCTCAGCATCCCGCGCCTGCTGACATGGCACTCTCGTCGTGTCAGGCTGGTCGGGGGCCGTGACGGGGTCACGGGAGTCGTTCTGGCTCAGGGGGACAAGCTCGCTCCCCAGGAGATGCGTCAGTATGAACCGCACAGCCTGTGGCGTTACTCAACACCGCAGTCTAAGAAGTTCAAGCGTGATGTTTACATGCCTCGTAAGTTCGAGGCGGGGCGTGCGCTGTGGCGAAACCTTCCCGGCACACTGCCGACACCCACGATGGTGCAGGGGGTGGACAAGCGGCCTAAGCGTGAGTTCATGCCATCCGCGACCTTGAGCTTTCACTATCAGCTCGAGAGCTCGATGATCACGACCGAGTATCCGCGGGTCATGAGGATTCAGGCCGTCGGCGTCACGTATGGGCCTCAGGAGGCGACTTTTGAGGATATTTACTCCGATGAGCTAACGCTCTCTGTCGCTGTCTTGCGGGCTGAACGTGAGGACTTGGCAGCTGAAATTGATCGACAGGTTCGCCTCACAGAGGACGTGTCGAGAGCTGTCGGCACACTTGCCGCGAACCTCGCTCGCGCGGCGGGCGAGAGCGGAGAGGGTGCCGGTGACGGGGCCCGAGACCGCGCCAAGGAACTCTTCTTCAGTGCAGTCGACACCGATTTCAGGACGTGGCTGACCCAGGTTGATGGCCGCGAAGGTGCGCGGGACGCTGGACGTCGGTGGGAATGTTCCCTGCGTCAGCACGCCGTTGGCATCCAGGGGGCGCTTGTGAGGGGCGCGTCGTCGTCGGCAATCATCGGCCGGGATACCGGCAGGGGGTACATGAACGTCGGTATCGCTGAAAACTACTTTCGGGCGGCGCTCAACAAGCATCTCCCGTTACAGAAAACCAATCAGGAAGGAACGAAATGACCAGCAATGATGCTGCTCCGGAGACTCCTCCGGATAGCGGTGCAACAGGGTTGTCGACGCGCGGCGCGGTGTATGGCCGTGTCGGTGGGGTGATCGTGAATCGACTCTGGAAGGAGACTCCGTCGGCACGCGCTCTTCGCGCGCAGCTGAGGGGAGCACTTTCACGAGAAGCCGGAACGGTGCCCGAGCTGTGGGACCTCACGCTCGATGGCCGCCCCGGCTATCTGGGCGATGAGCCGACCAGAGGCGAGAAGGCTGTCCATGGTGCTCTTACTCTCTGGGCGCTTCACCAGGGATCGAATACGAGGCCGATGCACGACACGTCGGATCGTCCGCGCAGCTTCGCTTCCGCGATCCGAGTCGTAGCCGAGGGACAAAGCGGCGACAAGCGGGCCGAGGAGACCCCAATCTATCGGCGTTTTTCCGCGGCTGTTCAGGCCCCTACCTTCGAGGGGCTTCTCGTGCATCTGCGTTCGCTCGTCTCTCAGCTCGAGGCTGCCGAGATCCCCTGTGATTACGCGCAGCTGGCAGCCGACCTTTACACGTGGCAGGACCCGCGTCATCGCACGTCTGTCATGCGCAACTGGGGGCGTCAGTTTGCTCGTCCCGCTGAGACTATCCACGCCGACTCTGCCTCTGACGAGTGACGTCGAGGCGCCGCAATCAAACAAGCTTCATTTGTGAAAGGAAAGACAATGTCCGTCTTCGTTGATATCCACGTTCTGCAGACCCTCCCTCCCTCGAACCCGAACCGTGATGATACGGGTGCTCCGAAGACCGCCACCTTCGGCGGAGTCCAGCGTATGCGCATGTCGTCGCAGGCCATCAAGCGTGCGACGCGTGAGGACTTCGAGGGAAAGATCGCCGATGGAAATTACGGTGTGCGCACGAAGAAGATTGTCGAGCTAGTTGCGCGTTCAATCGTCGATAAGCGTCCGGACCTCGACTCGCAGTCTGTCGACCTCGCCGAGATGGGGCTGAAGGCCATCGGTTTCAAGCTTGCTAAGCCGAACAAGAATAAGAGCGACAAAGAGCTGGAGGAAGCCGGATTCCTCGTGTTCCTGTCGGCCAAGCAGATCGAGCACGTCGCAGATGCGTTGATTTCGGTTGCTCACGAGGATGATCCTGCGGCAGCGTTCAAGGAGCTGAAGCCGCGTAGCCTCGTGAATACGGATCACTCTATCGATATTGCTCTGTTCGGCCGTATGGTCGCCGAACCGAATGCTCTGAACGTGGATGCTGCCTGCCAGGTTTCCCACGCGATCGGTGTCGGAGCGGTTGAGCGCGAGTACGACTACTACACGGCCGTTGATGACGAGAAGAAGCGCAACGACGAGGCCGACGAGGGTGCGGGCATGATCGGTACCATCGAGTTCGCATCCGCGACGGTGTACCGCTATGCGACGATCAACGTTGGTATGCTTCGCGAAAACCTGGGAGACGATGCGGTTGTGGATCGTGCCATTGAGCTCTTCGTGGATAGCTTTGTTCGGTCGATGCCGACCGGTAAGATCACGACGTTCGCGAACCGTACTCTGCCCGACGCTGTCCTGGTTCAGGTGCGCAACGATCAGCCGGTCAACATGGCGGGCGCCTTCGAAGACCCGATCGTCGCGGGGCAGCGCGGTTTCGCCGAGCCTGCCGTCAAGCGTTTCGTCGAGTTCGAGTCCAAGCTGCGCGACCTCACCGGTCTTGAGCCCGTCGCCTCTCTCGCCACGTGGACCACGCCTCGGGGCGAGGGTTTCTCCGCACTGGGTGCCCAGGTTCGCCTGGTCGATCTGGGCAGCGCGACGGTGGACGCTGTGCGAGGCGAGCGATGAGTTCGGTACTCGTCTTGCGACTGGCTGGCCCCATGCAGTCGTGGGGCTCATCCAGTCGATTCACGCGCAGGTCGACGGAGGCTTTTCCCACGAAAAGCGCGCTGGTCGGTCTGCTCGCGGCGGCGCAGGGACGCAGGCGCAGCGATCCGATCGAGGACCTGGCCGAGCTTCGTTTCGCCGTGCGGGTCGACCAGCCGGGGCAGTTGCTCCGCGACTTTCATACGGCGCATCGGGGAGATACATCGATGCCTCTTTCCGACCGCTTCTATTGGGCGGATGCGACGTTCGGCGCCTTCGTTGAGGGACCGGATGACGTGATCGAGGGGTTGTCGCAGGCGATCCTCCGACCGGTGTTCCCTCTGTACCTCGGTCGTCGCTCGTGTCCGCCAACCATGCCCTTGCGCCTCGCCGTGCGTCGAGGGGAGGCATGGGAGGCCGTGCGGGAAACACCGTGGATGGCCTCGGCGTACTACCAAAAGAAGCAGCGCTACGAGCAGTACGTGTCCGTCCGCGTCGTTGCCGATCAGGGGATTATCCCTTCCGACGTGGGTGTCTCGTTCGAGCACACCATCCAGGACGTGCCGATCAGCTTTGACTCCGAACGCCGTACCTACACTCTGCGAACTGTCGAGGAGGCGCGCGTCGATCTGGAGAATCCGCAGTATGTGGAGGCGCGGCCGAACGCCGGCCCGGGCCTCGTCCATGACCCAATGGAGGTGCTCTGATGTTTCTGACACGCATCTACCTCAACCCCCATCGCCGGGGAGCGAGGCAACTCATGCGCAGTCGGCAGGTCCTCCATGCCGCCGTGATGAACTGTTTCCCTCCGGGTGCTCTCGATGGGATTGGAACGCCGCGGGTGCTCTGGCGTCTGGATCGTCCCCCGTCCCCTCGTAGCGGGACAACGAGACGGGGTAGTCCCTCGTGCACGCTTTTCATCTCGAGTCCGGTTCCGCCTGACCCTTCTCACATCGTTGAGGAGGCCGGTTATGCGACTGATGGGGGAGTGGTGATCCGTGAGACGGATGCTTTCCTCGAGCAGCTCGAGGCTGGCCAGAGGTGGGGTTTCCGCCTGTGCGTAAACCCCACATTCCGGGATTCTCGCCAGGTCAATGGTCGTGGTCAGGCGAAGGTCTTGGCCCACGTCACCCAGGACCAGCAGACGCAGTGGGTTCTCGACCGTGCTGCGAGGCTCGGATTCAAGGTGGTGACGTCCGCCGAGTATGGTGGCGACCTGCCTGTCCTGGAGGACCGAGGAGGCCATCGCGTCGACGGGGCTAACCTGCTGATCAACGGGGTCGAGCGCGGCATCGTCGAGTTCAAGCGCGCAGGCTCTCGCGTGACACTCGCGGTGGCTACCTTCGAGGGCGTGCTCGAGGTGACGGACCCGGAGTTACTGCGCCACGGCCTCGTCCATGGGATAGGACGAGGGAAAGCATACGGCTGCGGTCTGATGACCCTGGCTCGGCCATGAGACCAATTCCGGGGGCCAGGCCACCGGAGCCGAGGGACCTAGTGCGCGTCCGGGATCGCCTGACGTTCCTATACGTCGAGCGGTGCACGATTAATCGCGACTCGAACGCGATCACCGTGGCCGATGGGCACGGAATCGCCCACGTCCCAGCGGCAGCGCTGTCGGTGCTGCTGCTGGGACCCGGGGTTCGGATCACGCACTCGGCGGTGTCTGTCCTGTCCGAGAGTGGCTCGACCATCGTGTGGGTGGGCGAGAACGGGGTGCGGTACTACGCGCACGGCACCCCGCCCTCGCGCTCCTCGAGGCTGCTCGAGGCGCAGGCTCGCGCGGTGAGTGACCCATCGATGCGGCTAACCGTCGCTCGCAACATGTATTTGATGCGTTTTGCGGGCGAGGACGTGTCGAAGCTGAGCCTTCAGCAGTTGCGCGGACGCGAGGGAGCTCGCGTGCGCCGCCTGTACCGTGAGCACTCCCAGCGCACGGGTGTGCCCTGGGATAGGCGCGAGTATGACCCGGACAATTTTGAGGACGGTTCGGTCGTTAATCAGGCGTTGTCGGCGGCAAACTCTGCGATATATGGGGTCGTTCACGCTGTGATTGTCGCGCTTGGCTGTAGCCCGGGGTTGGGCTTCGTTCACAACGGAACCTACCGTTCGTTCGTGTATGACATTGCTGACCTGTACAAGGCCGGCCTCACTATCCCCATCGCCTTCGATGTGGCAGCATCGCCCACAGACGATGCTGTGGGTAGTGCCGCGCGCAAGGCTGTCCGTGATGCAGTTCGGGAGTTTCGGCTTCTCGAGAGGTGCGTCGCGGACATCAAGCAGCTGCTCTCCGTGTCTGGTGCCTTGTCTGTCGATGACGACGAGGACCTGATTGTGGACGACCTGCGCCTGTGGGACGACCGTGAGGGCACAGTTGCCGCGGGTGTGTCCTACGAAGAGGGCGATTCCTGGTGATCGTCTTGGTCCTGTCCGCGGTACCCGAAGGTCTGCGGGGTCACGTGACGCGGTGGCTCATGGAGATTTCTCCCGGGGTGTTCGTTGGGACTCTCAGTGCCCGTGTGCGCGAGCGCCTGTGGGAGATCGTCACGGAGAACATGAAGACAGGGCGGGCGGTCCTGGTCTATCGGGCGCGCAACGAGCAGGGGCTTACCTTTTTGACCTGGGGCGATCCATGGAAGCCCGTCGACTTTGACGGACTGACCCTCATGATGCGGCCCTACTACTCGGAAGGGCGAGGCCAGTATTCCGAGCCTGATCCTGCGGCGCGTCAGTTGCGTAAACGTCGCACAATGAGTAACTTCCAGAGGAGACGGCAAGCTCAAGGGTTTCCAAGATCTGACCGATCCGCTCGATAAAAGCGCAGGTCAGAAAGTGTTTTCCCCGCCCGCGCGGGGATGAGCCCCTGCGATTTACCAAGAATATACTCGGATTGAAGTTTTCCCCGCCCGCGCGGGGATGAGCCTGACGACGCCGTGCGTGCGCAATGCATTGGCGTGTTTTCCCCGCCCGCGCGGAGATCGGAAGAGCACACGTCTGAACTCCAGTCACTCCGCGAAAT
>ERZ1674208.191-NODE-192-length-10823-cov-8.406761_pt1 | contig 10823 bp, 5 predicted proteins | sample MGYA00581113_ERZ1674208 | MGnify/ENA primary metagenome ERZ1674208 (study PRJEB41354, sample SAMEA4873350) | human saliva metagenome | biome: human-associated habitat [ENVO:00009003]; feature: mouth environment [ENVO:08000002]; material: saliva material...
CCCTTTATTTTTTCACCTTTAGTCAATGAAATTATTTCTTTAATCTTTGTGCGTGAAACTGCTACATAAGTAAAACGATCTTTCACATCAATCTTTCCAATCTCAGAAGACTTTAATCCACCTTTCTTACAAAGAAAGCCTACAATATCTATTTTTGAGATTTTATCTTTCTTTCCTTTACCTATATATATTGTTGCCATACGAGGCTGAGCTGGTTTTGGTAAAGTCTCTGGTATCTTATATTCTTCATGCTCATTGGTAACATACTCTGGCAAATGTTCTTCTGGACCAAGAATGAAGAAGGTTCTTCCTTCCTTGTCCCAACGTGCTGTACGCCCTACTCTATGCACATAGCTATCTTCAGTTTCAGGGAAATGATAATGAATAATATTGTCAACATCTGGTATATCCAACCCACGTGAAGCTAAGTCGGTACTAACAAGTATTGGTGCAGAGCCATTAGAGAAACGATAAAGGGCAGCTTCACGTTCACGCTGGTCTAAGCCACCATGGAACCAACTGATTGTAAAACCATTCTCTTTTAAGAATAAGGCTGTACGTTCAACAGAGTCACGATAATTCAAGAATACAATACTACTTTTGTCACCTAAAGAAAGGAGAAGTTTCTTCAATACCTCAAGTTTATCCTTTTCGGGACTTGTAACTGTGTAGAGACGAATACGATCAGGAATATTCTCATCTTCTGTACGATAATCCAAATGAACGGTCCTACCCATTGATACAAAGTTAGGAATTGTTTCAGACTCTGTTGCTGAAAGTAGGATTCGTCTTTCTATATTTGGTAACTTACAGAGAATACTCATCATTTCGTCTTGAAAACCAAATTCAAGACACTTGTCAAACTCATCAATGACAAGCCACTTTATCGTTTCTGCATTAATATTAGCCTTATCAAGATGATCGTTTAAACGTCCTGGAGTTGCAAAGACTATCTGAGGATTTACATCTCTCAATACACGATGCTCTTCCATTGTTGGACGTCCACCATATAAAGGCATAGAGCGTAAGCCACTACCCATATCCTTAAGAACATTAGCTGACTGCAATGCCAATTCACGTCCAGGTACCAACACTACAGCCTGCAGTGCATCTGACGAAGCATCTAAGCGCTGAATTAATGGTAGGAGGTAAGCATAAGTCTTACCTGAACCTGTCGGTGACATCACTACAACATCTTTACCCGTATGCAATACTGCATCAGCCGTAGCCTCTTGCATAGCATTGAGTGTGATACCAAGCTTATTAAGAATATTATTGTTCATCTTTATCTTTCCTTTCTCAACTTATCAATTTCATCGAATTCCTTACCCATATTCAAATTAAGGTAAATTGTATACAAAGGAGCTAACCATTTACTCTTAGCGGTAGGAGCAAGTTCTCTGTATTTCTCCATATAGGGCTTAGAACGTTGATATAATGTTATGATCTTTTCCTTGTTAGCACGATACTTCTGCCTATCTTTATTTAATTCTATCGCTTGATTAAAATAGGCAAGACCTATATTGTAATAGGCATCAGCATAAGTGTCTTTATCTTTTATCAACTGCTTACAAATCTCAATACATTCATTGTATCTACCAAGGTTCAGCAATGCTGTACTTTTAGCAAAACGAAACAAAAGACTTGTGGAATCAGCTTTCAAAGCACGCTCCGTGATTTCTAATGCTTTTTGATGTTCTCCAATCTTAGCATAATATTCAACTAATCGTGGGAAGAAGAAGGCAAAATTAGGATATTGTTCGAAACCTGCTTGTAAAGACTTTACATACATGGCCGTGTCCTTCTTTAGTAAATATGCTTCAGCCTCATACTGCCTTACAAAGTTTAGCATAGAAGTATCACGCTCTGCCTGCTCTTTAAACTGCATAATCTTGTCAGCATCACTAAGCTTATAACCACAGAACATAGCCCAATAAGCAGCATGCGGAATAAGAGCATCTTTCTGCATATAGTCATAACCTTCAAACAGAGGATAATTTGCTGACAGCAAGTAATCGCTATAATAATCAAAGGCCGTCTTATAATCTTTCTTATGGATAAAATATGAACCTCCATTGAATAGATTAGGACGAATAGAGTTTAGGAAGTCTGCATGCTTAGCTCTATATTTAGCACGTACCCTTCCTTTAGCATCTGGTTGAGCATCAAGAGAATCAAAGCGTGACATCACATCATACAACTTCCTTGTTACAGTAAAAAGGGCTGCCGTGTCATACTTTTGTTTCAAATATAATTTTTCATTTCCCTGCTCATATTGTTTTGTTAATGCATCACAGAGAAGGAGCCATATTTTATTATTCTTCTTAGAAGCCGAATCAACCAATAATCCACGAAGGGTGTTTTCTGCTTTTGTGAGTTCTTTTCCCGACTTTATTTGGTCACGTACTGCCTGTAATTGTTTCTTCTGTGCCATACCTGTAAGGGAAAAGAGCAAGCAGATATATATCAAAAATAACTTTATAAATTTCACTTTTTAAAATTTGTTACAAGAGGTTCAAGTTCTTCAGCCTTTATTTTATCATTCAAGATAGTATAATCCAAATAGAGAGGACCTACCCAATCTACTCTATTCCTACGAGGGTCTTTTGCTCTCACACGTTCAAGATAAGTACGTGCTTCTGCAAAATATTTCATATACTCATTATCTGATACGTCTTCCTTTTTCTTTCTTCGTTCAGTAACAGCCTCACGTGCAGCCAATCCAACAGTATTCAGACATACACCAATATTATAGGCAACAGGAATACTGCTTGGATCTATTTCATCCGCTTGTTTGTAAGCATCTATTGCTTCTTCCCAACGTTCAGCATGCATGGCAATTTCACCTTTAAGAATCCATGGCACTGCTGAATTTGTATTCTCTTCAAGAATTCTATCAATAAAGTCTTCAATATTGAACTTACGTGTAGGATTCTGATAGAATTTCATAATCCATGAGAAATAAGTTTCATTAGTAGGGTCAGTACGATAAAGTCGTTGTATTACAGAAAGATAACGTAAAGAGTCTTCCTCTGTCACCATCTTACTGTGCATACACTGAGCTTTAATTTCTGCTGCTGCTTGTGCCGTTTCATCGTATTGCATAGCAATATCAGCATATTCATCAGCTTTCTCTAAGTTGTGAGCTTTTAAATAATAATAAGCAATGTAATAAGCAGCAACACCTGACTCATCGATATTATCCTTTACCAATGGAGATTTACGAGCTTTTAGATATAATTGTAAGGCATCAAGTCCTTCATTTCTCGTATAACTTCCTTTGGTAAAATACTTACCAGCATCTATCAACATTGGATGCAGAACTGCAAGACGATTCTTGTTCTCCTCCTCAAATCTTGGGTTAACTTTCCCCTTTCGATTAGGCATTCTGTCAAATTCATCACTTTTCAATGAATATTCCACACCATCAACAACAGCATTGAAAATGGCTACAGAATCCCTATTCGAAAGTTTCTCTACACGGGTGAAAGCTTCTTTTGCGAGTCGGTTAAAAGACTCAGCCTGCTGATATGCTTCTTGTGCCTCTGCGATATTCCAACTTGTAAAAATAGAAATAATCAGTATTAGTACTCTTTTCATCGGCTATATTTTAGTAACACAAAATCCCCTCTTATATGATTTAACCTAATAATTCATATAAGAGGGGAATATTAAAAACTATTTACTGCTGAACACCAGCAATAGCTGCAGCTTCCAATGTCTCAGGAGCTTGTGCACCCTTTACGAAATAGTAGCAACCGTAAAGTGGGTAAGCCCATGAGCTCTTATGCTCTTTCATAACATCGAGATTCTTAGCTGTCTCGAGGTATGAAATTGCCTTATTGTAAACATCATTGAACTGAGCACGTGCAGCTGGTGACAATACACCCTTCACAGCTGCTACACGGTCCTGTGCCTTATAGAACCAGCACTGACCAATAGATGCATTAATAGCAATCTTTGCATTATCATCCTTTGCCAATGCCAATGCCTTAGAAAGGTAATCAGCAGCCTTCTCGTATTCCTTCTTCTGGCTTGCGAACTGACCAAGCATTACCAACGCACCGTAGCTGTTAGGGTTCTTTGCAAGGGCAGCGTTTACGATTTCCTCTGCCTTGTTCTGCATACCAAGTGAGCTATAGATAGATGTCAAAGTTGTCAATACGGCATCATTATCAGGATCTTGAGCATAGATACCTGCGAGCTTATCTGCATAAGCTACAGAGTCTTGGCGATTATTGAGCTGTGCACCCATAATAGCCAACTGCAACTGCTTAGCATCCTTACCACGGTCCTTGCTCTTTACAGCGTATTCAGCATACTTCTCAGCCTTCTTATAGTCCTTATTTTGATAAGCATAATAAGTTGCGAAGTAAGCAATCTCATTCAAGTTTTCATCCTTAGACTTATCAAACTTTGAGAACATTGGCTCATCAGCAGAGTCTACGTAACGAGCAAGATACTTATAAGCATTTGCATCATCCTTAGCACCCTGATAGAAGATACCACCGTTAATAAGCTGACCACGGAGTGGATAGAGCTCATCAGCAATACCTGTATACTTAGGCTTAACCTTACCCTTTGCGTTAGGCATATTATCATACTTAACAATCTCCTCAGCGGCATCGAAAGCCTGACCTACAGCCTCATAGAGACCTTTCTCATCAACAGCTTTGTTACCTTCCTTACCCATTTGCTGGTTAGTCTGGTTCTCAAGCTGAACACCCTGCTCTGCACTTACCTTCTTCATAGCAAGTTGATAGAGCTTGTCATAAGCTTTTGCCTTCTCAGCATTGTCTGTAAGCTGTCCGAGGTTAGCCTTAATGAGTTCAGCAGCCTCTGCGTAGCTTTGTGCCTTAAGGATTGCCTTCAGTGGCTCGCTGTCGCCAGCGAATGCAGCAGATGTACTGAGTAACATCAATGCTGCGAACATTAACTTCTTCATATTAGTGATCTTTATTAAAAGGTTTATAATCCTATGTTAATTCTTAATTCAGAATTCAAAATTCATAATTATGATTACCGTTGCTTTCTAAGAGCTTTTGAACAAGCAACTCGGTTAATTCATAATTCATAATTCATAATTCATAATTATGATTACCATTGTTTCTATGAGCTTTGAAACAAGCAACTCGTCAACTTGTCAACTCGTTTACTTATCATCAAGCAATTTGTCAACTTGTCAACTCGTTTACTTATCATCAAGCAATTTGTCAACTTGTCAACTCGTTTACTCGTCAACTCGTTTACTCGAAATCAACAGGTGTCACCTCTGTATTATCTACTGATGATGCCTCTCCCTTGATATCCTCATCAGTGTTTGGGAGGTCTTCACGACTATCATCCTCAACCTGTGATTCCATCTCAGAGCTCATCACCTTACATACAGATGCGATAACATCATTCTTTTTAGCGAGGTTTATTAGGCGCACACCTTGTGTTGCTCGACCCATTACACGGCATTCGGCAACTGACATACGAATAACAATACCGCTCTTGTTGATAATCATCAAGTCGTTATCATCAGTAACGTTCTTGATAGCAACAAGCTTACCAGTCTTATCCGTGATATTCAGCGTCTTAACACCCTTACCGCCACGATTAGTTAATCGGTAGTCTTCAACTTGTGAGCGCTTTCCGTAACCCTCCTCAGATACTACCATAACCGTCTCGTTAACAGGGTCATTAACAACAATCATGCCAACAACTTCGTCCTGACCATCTTCGTCCAAACGCATACCACGTACACCTGTAGACACACGGCCCATTGTACGAATATTTGACTCGTCGAAGCGGCAAGCACGACCATTGCGGTCAGCAATGATAAGTTCGTTATGACCATTTGTCAGACGAACGTCTACAACCTCATCTCCCTCATTGATATTAATAGCAATCACACCATTGGTACGAGGACGTGAGTAAGCACGGAGAGAAGTCTTCTTAACGATACCCTGCTTTGTAGCAAATACTACATAGTGAGAATCGAGGAAGTCATCATCATCCAAGCCCTGAATACGCAAGAATGCATTAACAGAGTCGCCCGGCTCAAGTGAAAGCATATTCTGAATAGCACGGCCCTTTGAGTTCTTATCGCCCTCTGGGATGTCATAACACTTCATCCAGTAGCAGCGTCCCTTACGCGTAAAGAACAGCATTGTCTGGTGCATTGTTGCTGGATAGATATATTCGGTGAAATCTTTCTCACGTGTGCGGGCACCCTTAGAACCTACTCCACCACGAGCCTGCTCCTTAAAGTCTGCAAGCGGAGTGCGCTTAATATAACCAAGGTGACTAATAGTAATAACTACAGGGTCATTAGGATAGAAGTCCTCAGCATTAAATTCATGCTCATCAGGGATAATCTCTGTACGACGAACATCGCCATACTTCTCCTTAACCTCCTGCAACTCTTCCTTCATCACTTCCTTACAACGCTCAGGGTTATTAAGAATCTCCTGCAAGTCCTTGATGGTTTGCATCAATTCCTCAAACTCTTGATGCAACTGGTCAAGACGTAAACCTGTAAGCTGTGACAAACGCATATCAACGATAGCTCTTGATTGAAGCTCATCGAATTCAAAACGCTTCTCGAGGTTTCTTTGGGCATCTGAAGGTGTCTTGCTGGCACGAATAATACGCACAACCTCATCAATATTATCACAAGCCTTAATCAGTGCTTCTAAGATATGTGCACGCTCTTGTGCCTTCTTAAGGTCAAACTGAGCACGACGGATGGTTACATCATGACGATGCTCTACGAAGTACTTAATACACTCACGAAGGCTCAACAGACGTGGACGACCCGCTACCAATGCGATACAGTTTACAGAGAAAGAACTCTGCAATGCTGTCATCTTGAAAAGCTTATTCAGAATGACGTTTGCATTGGCATCACGCTTCACATCAACAACGATACGCATACCTTGACGGCCCGTTTCGTCATTAACGTTAGAGATACCCTCCAACTTTCCTTCCTTCACAAGGTCAGCAATATATTCAATAAGTTGCTGCTTATTAACTCCGTAAGGAATCTCTGTCACAACAATCTTATCGTGGTTCTCATCGCTCTCAATCTCAGCCTTAGCACGCATTACGACACGGCCACGACCAGTCTCATAGGCATCCTTAACACCTTGAAGACCATAAATATATGCACCTGTTGGGAAGTCTGGAGCTGGGATAAAATCCATTAATCCATCAGTAGAAATCTCTGGATTGTCAATATAAGCACAACATCCATCAATAACTTCGCCAAGATTATGCGTAGGGATATTCGTTGCCATACCCACAGCGATACCATTACCACCATTTACAAGTAGGTTAGGAATCTTTGTAGGCATCACGGCAGGTTCGCGCAGTGTATCGTCGAAGTTGTTGACCATGTCAACCGTATCCTTCTCGATATCGTCCATAACGTGCTCACCCATCTTTGAGAGGCGGCACTCAGTATAACGCATCGCAGCAGCAGAGTCACCATCGACAGAACCAAAGTTACCCTGTCCATCAACCAACTTGTAGCGCATATTCCAGTCCTGTCCCATACGCACAAGCGCACCGTAAACAGAAGAGTCACCATGTGGGTGATACTTACCAAGTACCTCACCGACAACGCGGGCACACTTCTTGTAAGGCTGGTTGCTAAAGTTACCGATACCACGCATACCAAAGAGGATACGGCGGTGAACAGGCTTAAAACCGTCACGAACATCAGGGAGGGCACGTGCCACAATCACCGACATTGAGTAGTCGATGTAGGAGCTTTTCATCTCCTCCTCGATGTTGATCTTCATAATTCTGTCCTGATCAATTGTCTGATTTTCGTCCATTATATATTTTTTCTGTTATAAATTTCTATCACTTTAACGAGCTCATCCCCATAAGGCTAAAATTGCCCACAATAGCCTTTATTTCCTTTCTGAGCCGTTTTCGTACTTTTTCAAGGTGTAAAGATACGAATATTTTTTGATACCACAAAGGGCTTATAACGAAAAAATGTTATCAAGACCTATTATTTTGAAGCGTTTATTTCTTTTTAGGATTTACGTTAAATCTCCATGACAAGGACAACATTACATATCGGGGAATACTATTATTCCATGTTTCCGTCCTGCCCTGTGCGTTCATTATGTATTGAGTATTAGAGAGCTGACGGAGTATGTCAAAGCCTTGCAACTTAACTAAAAGTTTCTTATTAATGAAACTGCGACTAAGTTGTACATTCCATATCCAGTCAGTAGTATTCATCTCTGAAAGCTGATAACCACGGCGAGCAAACATTGTTAGGTCAGTTGTTAATTGTAGTTTCCAAGGCAAAGCTACCTGCACATTCACACCTATATTATAATCTCCTGCATGAATATTATTAAATCCCTCACGCTGGCTCTTGATAAGATAATATGTACCTCCGCCATGAAGTGTGAACTCATAGTTATCATCGAGACGATAATTTAGTTTCAAGACGTTACTTATCTTCCAGTTATTTACAATACTTCGTTGACTTTGTGTAGCCCCTTGTACCATTGCCATGTCAACGTTATGATTATAGTTAAAAGATGCTTGATTATCAATACTTAATTTCTCTTTTTTATCCAGCGGACGGGTATATCCTATCCCTAAATCAATGCGATAATTACCATTTACGCTAATGGGCTGAACGGTTGAAACACCTGTTTGTTTATCAAATACAAGACTATAAGCCACAGCATTATCCGTCTGATGATAACCCGTATTAATGTTAAGGCGACTATGTTTCTTTCCCTCAAATATCTTACCACCTTCTATGTCATAATAATGAATATTACGAAGCTGCGTATTGCCTAATATGATATTCATAGGGTTGCTGTCATCACGATAATTAACCATTGTTGTGAGGTCAGGGAATTCAGAATTCATCTTAGCTTTTATCTCCCATGCGTTACCCTTTAACCATATATTAGGTTCAAAGAATATGCTCTGTCGAGACACATCGTGTCGTCCCATGCGTTGATAATAAAGGTTGGCATGAGCTATACGAACAGGCAGATTGACACTTAGCTCACACTTCAAGAGTTTACTATGCAAGTCTCTATAGCAGAAGTTAAATTGATGACTATTTTGATACTCAGTAAAGTGATAAGTATTCCCATTATCAAGGACTGTAGCCAAGATGCTTGTGGCAGAGGGCAATCTATCGAACAAACTACTATCACGTCCAGAAATCTTATCAAGACGATAGAGTGGATTATCCGTTTTTATATAAGAATATGCGTAATTATACTCAGGTCGTAAGCTGATATTTCTAAAAGTCCAATTATAACTGATACCAGCTGACAACTTAAGGTTTTGATTAAGGCGGTTTATATATTGATTACGATAATCGCGGGGAAGACTATGCTGTAGATAGGTCAAATCCTGTAGGGAAAATGTCTTTTGCGTGTTACGGTTATAATTGATTCCAAAGTTCCACCTAATCATATCAGCAATAATGCTGATACCATTTCTATTTTGAAGATTAAAATCAACATTCCTCGATTCAAGGCTATTTGCCGACAACATACGGTTAAGCAACGATTGATTGTCAGACGTTTCGATATTGCTGTTGTTCAGGCCATGGCTATGGGCATAGGAAAAGGAAAGATTATTAATCGTATAATATTCGTCTTTTTGGATGCATAAATTGCTACCCGCAGACCAATTATCAGAACTTCCTAACGACTTATACCTGCTATGCTGATATGAATCTCCACCATACAAGAATGTTTGTTTAGACGAGTGAGACTCGTTGTCAGTATTTGTATGATTCCAAAGGCTACTAATATCGAACCAAGAAAAATCATTTCCTAAAAAGCGCATATATTGAGCACCAACCGTTTTAGTCGTCTGCAATCCACTCCCTACATCTTGTGGGCTCCACTCACCATTAAGTGCTGCTCGCTGATTGTCGTTAAGGTTGTTGCTATTGGCAAATATTCCGATACGTTCTTTGTCAGAGAACTTTATGGCTAAGCCACGTAGCTTATATCTGTTGTTCGAACCAGCACCAGCTTCAACGTTACCCATATAGCCTATGGCATACTCCTTCTTCAGCTTCACATCCATCACATAGTTCTTGTCGCCCATATCACGTCCTGCCAACTTTGAAGCTGCTCCCGACTTGTTAAAAACTTTGATTTTATTAACCGTATAGGCAGGTAGATTCTCCAATGCCAACATTGGGTTTCCACTGAAAAACTCTCGTCCGTTGACTAAAAGACTCTGAATATACTTGCCATTGACGAATATTTGCCCATCTTTGGTCAGTCGTGCGCCTGGCAACTTGCTAATTAGCGCATCGAGCATGCTCCCCTCTGCAAGGTTGAAAGCATCAGCATTATAAACAATCGTATCGCCCGCAACAACCATCTTAACCTTTGTAGCCTTTACGGTCACTTCAGCCAATTCGTGCGCCTTTGCCAATCGTATAGGCTTTACAAATACAGAAAACTCTCGCTTACTCCTCAACACAAAGTGCATATAGCCGTCCTCATACCCCTCAGCACTTGCCCGCACGATGTAATTCCCGACTTTTGTCAAGTTTTCAAAGCGGTAGAATCCCACATATTCTTCAGCCTCTGCAGGATAGGTAATCGTACTATCAATGACCACACTGTCTGATGTCATCAGGTAAACCTTGGCACTTGGTACTCCAGCTCCCGTCATGTTATCAAGTACTCGCCCTTGTACAGGAATGGTGTCGTTCTTTGCTTGCCCACTATTACAGCAGAAAAATAACATCAATAACAAGATTAGTCCGTTTCTCATAAGATGCTTTTTAGAAATAGATTTATTTTTGATAAAGATTGTCC
>ERZ1674208.198-NODE-199-length-10583-cov-9.690824_pt1 | contig 10583 bp, 7 predicted proteins | sample MGYA00581113_ERZ1674208 | MGnify/ENA primary metagenome ERZ1674208 (study PRJEB41354, sample SAMEA4873350) | human saliva metagenome | biome: human-associated habitat [ENVO:00009003]; feature: mouth environment [ENVO:08000002]; material: saliva material...
TGGGTCTTTTCTAAGCATAAAATCCCCCACCCAAACCAATGGGGAAGTATGAAAACCACAAAAAATACATCCATAACAGAATGCTTTGCCGCTACTTCCACGTTTACCCAATACAGATTCGGTAAGTTTTTCAAAGCCCAACTTTGAGAAAACGTCCATAATATGATAAATTCCACCGAAAGAAGTGATATTCTCGTTTTTAATTGCTACCTTTGTCATGTCAGATTTTTGCTTACTTGTTATGTTTGCAGCACCAAGATAGGTGAAATTTCTGACATATCCAAGTGTTTTGAGAACTTTGTTTCTCAGGCACTTGGAGTTCTCACAAGAGTTTATGCTGCGGAATTAAGGTAAGGTAAACCATATATGAACCATCATTTTATCAACTCTATACTTCAATGGCTGCTCATTGCTATTGTCTTGACAGCAATCGGAGCATTGGTCTTAGGGGTCGTTGCCGATGGCGGTAAGGGGCCGACAGTGATAGGTCTGCTCATCGGCGGGGCGCTCATCTGGGCAGAGCATTACACCAAGAAACGGGCCGAGAAGCGTGACGTGCTGGAGATGGAGACGTCGGCAGATAAGGCGGAGGACGGCACGGATGCATTGCCAGCGAGCGAGGAAGCACCGACCGAGAGCTATCGCATCGAACGAGAAGACAATTTTTCCACAGCCATAGAGGCACTGACGCATCAGGAGATTGCCGCAGGGCAGAATAGAGTGCTTGCTTTTGAAGACTCGATGGTGTACGCCTATGAGCTGACGGAGGTAGGATTGCTCACGGGAAGCGGAGAGCAGATGCGCTTCTCGGTGGTGATTCCGCTGCGTCGCAGCAACTGGCAGACGGAGCAGGAAGAGATAGAGAGAAGGCTCGCAGAGGTATGGAGGTGTCTGTGGCAAGACTATGGTTTTGAGACGGCGCATGCGTTGTCAGAGAGCAGTCTGATGCTCAAGATAGAGGCTTGCGGGCCGGTAGCCCACGCCGTGAAAGCGTTGAAGCCCACGCAAGATATACTTCACGAGATTATCATACGTCGGGATCTGCATCTGTTAGACTCGTATTTGCTCATTCACGGCTATGATTGGCCAGAATATGCCTATCTTAGAGGTGGACAGGTGGTGCACGATTTCAGAGAAGAAGAGGGTGTGGCAAGAAGTGTGTACCATGAAGATGAGGCGATGGCTGTGGCACGACTGTACGACTTCCAAGACTGCCAACGCATCAGCGAGGCGGAGTATTTAGAGGCACTTTCCTCTTACGCCCACCTGCCTTTTGCGTATCATGGTTCTTACATGGCTTATAAAAACAATAAGTTCAAAGGCGTAGTCTTCACCCTGATTGCGGGCAAATTCCACTTGTTTTGCGGTATTGACGAGGCCTACTTTACGACGGATCTGAGCATGTTTGACCTTTGGGAGGAGGCACGTCAGTATAACTGTCGAGTGATGGAGGTACGCTTCAGATACGACCATCTGCCCATGATGCGCCTGCTGACAGGAGAGATATTATATATCGATGTGGTGCCGGACAAGTGTGGAGAGCTCTATTATCTTGTTCCAAGCTCGTATGGCGGCAGAGATTATGCTCGCATCAAGGCCGATTATGATGCCGCGAAGGTGGCAGAGATAGGGGTGAAGATGAAACTTTAATATAGTATAGCCTCAAATCCGCAACTAAGTCTTTCAACATCCTTATTGCATTTACACATCCTCTCATTACTGAATTTGCAGATAATTTGAATTTGAAACACCCACTTTTGCCTACAATATCCCCTTACCCCACAATGTGACTTGAGGCAATACGCAATATCATTCCCATAAGTTGGGCTCTTCAGCAATAGGGAGTGATAATCTGAATCTATTACACAATAAGCCAGACTGAGTTACAAAAGAACTATTTCCTCTTTACTTTCTTCAACACTATTCTCAGCGAATCAGTGAGCACTCTTTTCTCATTACACATAAGAAAATCTGATGGTAGAATAGACAAGGCTAATGAATCTTCAACCCTTTTGTCTTGGCGTTCATAACCTAATTTGACTGAGATGATTCTATTCTTTACGCGCGTATTATTGGCTTTATATGTATCGGTTTCAGAGAACGGAAAAGATTTCCATACCGTTATATTCTTATCATAAAAGTGCAACCGTAAAGAGTCAGGATTCATTACATATTCTCCCTTTAAATCAAAGAGAAGGTAATACCAACCATGAAAGTACATACTGCTGACCTTAACCATACGATTCTCTGATAAATAAATATCGTGGCTAAACTTGTTGTTATCTAACGGAAGAATAAATCCAATATCACAAGATTGAAGAGATAACAAGAAGAAAATACAAAGCCCAAGCCATTTGATGCGCCGGCAGCTAACGATCATTTTCGATAAAATCTTCATAATACAACTTGAATAAACCATTACAGGTCAAAGTGATAAACTATAAAATCTTATTCTCAAAACAATTCCTTATTTTGTACATGCCGATGTCATACTTATATCTGCCAAAAAGTATTTGTGGATTTACACCATACTTTTCAGCTTCAGCCTTTATATAAGGAGCAATCTTATAAGGTACGACGTCGCGAGTTCTTGCTAAAAATTTCTTCCAATCAGAGGCTGGGATAACTGCATTCAAAGCAAATTCATCAGCCTCCGTTTCCTCCGAAGTTTTCTTATCATTAGGGATATTTATCATTGTCTGTCAATCCTTTTCAAGATGATTGTAAACATGACCAACCTCATGTAAAATTGTAAAAGCAAAATTATCAATAGAAGGTATGCGTTCAGTAACAACGATGGTAGGGTTATCGCCCGACCAAAACGACATACCATCCACTGGGACCTGACCAATTTTCGCGACATGTAAGAAGCGAATACCAAACTGATTCAGAAGTCTTGCTGTCTTGTTGATAGTATCCTTGTTCTCTTTAAACACTGCATTCAGCCCTTTTGTTAATTCAGCTGCAGCATTCTTGTCGAAATCGCCCAAAGAAGACTTATCATGTTGTGAAAGATAACGACAGTAGTATTTCCATGAAAAAATATCTATCGGATTTGTTGTCACTTTTTCTGACTTACGATAATAGTAAGACAATTCTACTTCCTTCGCTTTAAGTTCCAAGAAACAATCTAAATTGTCGACAGAAAACACATCGAAAATCCTTTTGACATCTTCGATGACATTACCATTGATGATACCAACTTTCTTAAAAAATAGTGTGTTTATTTGTTCTTTGAGAACATTCCATACTTCCAACATTTTTGTCTGCAACACAACTCTTTCGCTCAGTTTTGCACTGTCTAATTCGTATTGTGTCTGAATCTGCATGAGAAATGCCGCAGAAATATTGAGCGCTTTTTCCAATAATAATGCCATTTCAGGTGTTAGAGAACGCTTGCCTTTTATGACATCATTCAGAATTGGTCTCTGTATGCCAGTGAGTCCAGACAATTCACTCTGCTTCATGTTGCGAGCAGAGAGCTCGTCCTTAATCACTTCTCCCACATGAGTTGCCTCAAAGGGAACAGCCTGATTAAAGCTAAACTTAGTCATAATGATGTGAAATTTCTAATAGTTCAATGTTTGTAATAATGATACTCCCATCAATAGGAGAACTTCGGAATATCAACCGCCAAGCACCATTGCAACGTACTGATTCTTGTCCTTTTCTGTCACCTTTCAGCGCTTCGTAGTTAAGTCCTTTCATAGGGAAGAGGTCTTCTATTCGCCGAGCAGCTATCATGTAGTCTACGGCTTTCTTAAACCCCTTTATCACTTGGGGCGGCAAACTCCTATATCTTTTATCTGATGTCTTGCCATTTGTATATAATTCGAGGAGAGCTTCGTCTTCTGAGGTTATAATCATAATCTTCAGGTATATGTAGATGATGCAAAGATAAGAACTTTGTTTTAATTATCAAAATAGATAATTAATTATCTTCATTAAAATAACTATTTTTATATAATTAAACTGTTTTATAGACAATATATCCACACTTCATTACGTAAAAGTTACTTTATTTGATACTCGAGTATATAAATATAAGCATAGAAAAACAACATCTTTTTGAGGGTCATAGATTCTGTCCACTTCTATTCAACAGGAAATCAAAAATATTCAGAATGAGTATTCCATCATCATTGCAGAAAGTGGGCTACATACCTCCTACAATGACAACTTTCAAAAAACGGTCTTTAATCTGTTTGAGTTATCGTAGTTATTTATGCGTAAAGACGCAATCTTTGCCCGCAAAAGATTCAAGAATATTGTATCTCTCAGATAATCAACAAAATAAAAATGGATAAAGAGTAAATGGGGTACAAAATGGAAACGAGCAAGTTTCTTTCCCGTTCTTTATTCTGCATTGTCTCAAAGAACACATAATCTTATAATTCAAAGACTATCATTTTCCGATGAAATACAATTCTAAAACAAGAATTTTATACGGAAAAAACAATTACTTTTAAATATGTTTGGAGAAACAACCTTAAGAGTGTATCTTTGTACTTACGCATTCTGCAATATACAATGATAAATCAACAGAAAAAGGCGATATATAGGATTAAAGCTGTTTTGGCAGAAAAACAATTGTCTGGCAAATGGCTGGCGAATGAAATAGGTCGTACAGAGAATACCGTTTCACGGTGGTGTTCCAATAAAGTGCAGCCGTTCCTTGAGAACCTTCTTGAAATCGCCAAGGCGCTAAAGGTTGATGTGAGAGATTTACTTAGGTCAACCGAAGAATAACCTTATATGCTAAACAAATAATAACTAAAGAATAATAAATATGCCAGTACAAAGTGAAGCGGCCCTTGAGAACGGACTTATTGCTACTCTTCAGCAAATGAACTATGAATATGTACAGATTGAAGAAGAGAAAAATCTACGGACAAATTTCAAAAGTCAACTTGAGAAACATAACAGGAAGAGACTGGAAGAGATTGGGCGTACGGAGTTTACTGAAGCCGAATTTGAGAAAATCTTGATTTATCTTGAGGGTGGCACACGTTTTGAAAAGGCAAAGAAACTCCGTGACCTCTTTCCACTTGAACTGGATAATGGAGAACGCCTGTGGGTGGAATTCCTGAACCGCACCCACTGGTGTCAGAACGAGTTTCAGGTTTCCCATCAGATTACTGCTGAAGGAAGAAAGAAGTGTCGTTATGACGTGACGATACTAATAAATGGTTTACCTTTGGTTCAGATAGAGCTAAAGCGCAGAGGGGTAGAGCTGAAACAGGCTTACAACCAGATACAACGTTATCATAAAACTTCCTTCCACGGACTGTTCGACTATATTCAATTGTTTGTGATTTCCAACGGAGTGAACACGCGTTATTTTGCCAACAATCCGAATAGTGGCTACAAATTCACGTTTAATTGGACAGACGCTGCTAATGTACCTTTCAATGAATTGGAAAAGTTCGCCACCAGCTTCTTTGATAAATGCACGTTAGGCAAGATAATAGGCAAGTATATCGTACTGCACGAAGGAGATAAATGCCTAATGGTGTTGCGTCCTTACCAGTTCTATGCCGTCGAGAAGATACTTGACCGTGTAAAAAATTCCAATAACAATGGCTATATATGGCATACAACTGGTGCGGGAAAAACGCTGACTTCATTTAAGGCTGCCCAGCTTGTAGCCGAATTAGACGATGTGGACAAGGTTATGTTTGTTGTTGACAGGCACGACCTTGACACACAGACGCAGTCCGAATATGAGGCATTTGAGCCAGGTGCTGTTGACAGTACCGATAACACAGATGAACTTGTGAAGCGCCTTCATGGTAATTCCAAAATTATCATCACCACCATCCAGAAGCTCAATGCTGCTGTAAGTAAGCAGTGGTATAGCAGGCGGATTGAAGAAATCCGTCATGCTCGTATCGTGATGATTTTTGATGAGTGTCATCGCAGTCATTTCGGAGATTGCCATAAGAATATCGTCAGGTTTTTCGACAATACACAGATATTCGGATTTACAGGTACACCTATCTTCGTTGAGAATGCTGTGGATGGTCATACAACAAAGGAAATCTTCGGTAATTGCCTCCACAAGTATCTGATAAAGGATGCCATTGCTGATGAAAATGTACTTGGTTTCCTCGTAGAATATTATCATGGCAATGCCGATGTAGATAATGCTAACCAAAACCGTATGACGGAAATTGCCAAATTTATCCTTAATAATTTCAATAAATCAACATTTGATGGCGAGTTTGATGCTTTGTTTGCCGTGCAGTCTGTGTCAACGCTTATTCGATATTATAAAATATTCAAGAGTCTTAATCCCAAAATAAGAATAGGAGCCGTGTTTACATACGCATCTAACAGCAGTCAGGACGATGCCCTTACAGGTATGAATACTGGTAGCTATGTGAGTGAAAGTACGGGCGAAGCAGATGAGTTACAGGCTATTATGGATGATTATAATGATATGTTCGGTACAAGTTTCACTACAGAAAACTTCCGTGCATATTATGACGACGTCAATCTTCGTATGAAGAAAAAGAAAACAGACATGAAGTCGCTTGACCTCTGTCTGGTAGTCGGCATGTTCCTAACGGGCTTTGACAGCAAGAAACTCAATACACTCTATGTGGATAAGAATATGGACTATCATGGATTATTACAAGCATTCAGTCGTACAAACCGTGTTTTGAATGAAAAGAAACGTTTTGGCAAGATTGTTTGCTTCCGTGATTTGAAAAGCAATGTGGATGCTTCTATCAAGCTTTTCAGTAACAGCAATAATCTTGAAGATATTGTCCGTCCGCCTTTTAATGAAATCAAGAAGAATTATCAGGAACTTACGACAAACTTCTTAGAACAATACTCAACTCCCAGCAGCATAGATTTGTTGCAGAGTGAGAAAGATAAAAAGCAGTTTATCCTCGCATTCCGTGATGTCATTAAGAAACATGCAGAGATTCAGGTTTACGATGAATTTGAAGAAGATGCTGCAGATCTTGGTATGACAGAGCAGCAATTTATGGACTTCCGAAGCAAATACCTTGATATTTACGATACATTTGCCGGTGGCTGTAAGCCTTCAGAAGAAAATCAAACGCCTGACGAAGATACAGAGTCCACGGAAACCTCAACAGAGTCAGGTATTGATGATATTGATTTCTGTTTAGAATTGTTGCATAGTGATATTATCAATGTAACTTACATACTTGAACTGATCGCTGATCTTAATCCTTACAGTGCAGATTATAAGGAAAAACGTACGTATATTATTGATACGATGATTAAAGATGCTGAGTTACGTAACAAGGCAAAACTGATTGATGGCTTTATACAGCAGAACGTCGATAATGACCGAGATAACTTTATGGCACGCAAACAGAAGTTTGACGGTACGAGCGACCTTGAAGAACGATTGAACAATTACATCACGACTGAGCGGAACAACGCAGTAGATAAACTTGCAAAAGAAGAGGGTTTGGATGTATCTGTTCTCAATCATTACTTGTCTGAATATGACTACTTGCAAAAGGAACAACCAGAAATTATACAAGAGGCGTTGAAAGAAAAGCATTTAGGATTAATAAAAAAACGCAAAACATTGACAAGGATTCTCGACCGCTTGAAGTCTATCATACGAACATTCAGTTGGGAATAATATATTCAACAATGATAAAGATAATAAGAGGTTTAGATATAACAGCTTTGGGAGTCTGTGTGTATAACCGTAAGTGGCAATCTGTCCATCTACAACAAGGAGATATGGATGGAGCTTGCGCCGTTTATTCAATGATGATGAATCTTATAGTACTAAAGGTCTTCACTCGTAATCAAGTTACAAACTTAAATACATCGTTTAAAGGCAACACTGCCAAGGGAAGGCTTTTCAAGGAGTTTTTTGTAAAGGAAGGGTTGTGTCGTGATGGCTTCTATTTCTCAGAAATCAAAGAAAAGTTGTCTCATTCTTTTGCAAAAGAGGTTATGTCGTCAGCTCGGCAATATATGATTTCTCAATCAGCCCAAGCTTCGTATGTAGAGGAACTTAAAAAAGGAATAGACGACAACTTACCTTTGGTTACTGCAATTACATTTAAAGGTGGTGCTCATGCAATACTTGCCATTGGTTATGAAGAGGAAGAAGGTGTTATTAGGAAAATATTTTGTTTAGACCCTGGGCATGCAATAAGTCAAACCGCCTTATGGAATAGCGTTATAATTCTAAATGAGGGGAAAGGTATGTATTGCCATCAGTATATAACAGATAAAGACGATGAAAACGTCTTTGTTAGTGAAACGTTGAAAATAGAAAGGAAAAAATAATATGAGCGAAGAATTACAACAGAAACTCCGTGACCAGCTTTGGGAAGTCGCAAACAAGTTGCGTGGCAATATGTCGGCAAGTGACTTCATGTATTTCACCCTTGGCTTTATCTTCTACAAGTATTTGTCGGAGAAGATAGAGAAACATGCCAATGACGCATTGGTGGATGATGAGGTCACGTTCAAGGAATTATGGGCAATGGAAAAAGATACCGATATAGAAGAGCTACAAGAGAGCGTAAAGACCGAATGTATCGAAAACATTGGCTATTTCATAGAACCTAACTTCTTGTTCTCATCCGTTATTGAGAGTATTAAAAAGAAAGAAAATATCCTGCCGATACTTGAGCGTTCTTTGAAGCGTATTGAAGATAGTACTCTGGGGCAAGACAGTGAAGAGGACTTTGGCGGTTTGTTCTCAGACATAGACCTCGCCTCGCCTAAATTGGGAAAGACAGCCGATGATAAAAATACATTGGTCAGTAATGTACTTCTTGCCCTCGATGACATAGATTTTGGCGTAGAGGCTTCACAAGAGATTGATATTCTTGGCGATGCTTATGAGTATATGATTAGCCAATTTGCCGCCGGTGCAGGAAAGAAAGCCGGTGAGTTTTACACTCCACAGGAAGTTAGCCGTATCTTGGCTGAAATTGTAACCCTCGGCCATGCACGCCTTCGCAATGTTTATGATCCAACCTGCGGTAGCGGCTCTTTGCTGCTCCGTGCAGCAAGTATAGGACATGCTAATGAGATATTCGGACAGGAGAAGAATCCCACGACATACAATCTTGCCCGCATGAATATGCTCCTTCATGGCATCAAATTCAGCAACTTTCGTATAGAGAATGGCGACACACTCGAAGCCGATGCCTTTGGTGACACTCAGTTTGATGCAGTTGTTGCCAACCCTCCGTTCTCTGCTGAGTGGAGTGCTGCTGATAAGTTCAACAATGATGACCGTTTCAGCAAGGCAGGACGGCTTGCTCCACGCAAGACAGCTGATTATGCGTTCATCCTCCACATGCTTTATCACTTAAACGAGGGTGGAACTATGGCTTGCGTTGCTCCTCATGGTGTTCTCTTCCGTGGAAATGCTGAGGGGGTAATCCGCCGCTTCCTCATTGAGAAGAAAAACTATGTGGATGCTATCATCGGTCTACCTGCCAACATCTTCTATGGTACAAGCATCCCTACCTGTATTCTGGTGTTTAAGAAATGCCGTAAGGAAGACGACAGTATTCTCTTCATTGATGCCAGCAAGGATTTTGAGAAGATAAAGACACAGAACAAGCTCCGCCCACAGCATATACAGAAGATTGTTGACACCTACCGTGATCGCAAGGAGATTGAGAAATACAGCCACCTTGCCACCTTGGAGGAGATAGCCGAAAACGATTACAACCTCAACATTCCTCGTTATGTTGATACTTTCGAGGAGGAAGAACCTATTGACATCCATGCCGTAATGAAGGAAATCAAGGATCTGGAAGCCAAGCGTGCCGACCTTGATAAAGAAATTGAAGGTTATTTGAAAGAATTGGGGATAATGTAAAATATTGGGTCTCAAGTTATAATGTCAAAATAGGAAGTTATGGCGAAAGATAAGGAAAATACAAAACGACAATCAACTGAACTGGTCGCAAATTGCGACCTCATATTGGAGCTTCTATCAAGGACTTGGGGTAAAAAGTGGTTCGGCTTTACTCTCATGCACGACATTGCAGCAACTGAACTCATCAAGAAAATTAAAGAATAATGACTATGGCAGAAAATAAAGAAAAAAAAGTCCTCAATGTCCCAAATCTGAGATTCCCTGAGTTTGAGGGGGAGTGGCAGGAAAATTATGTCAATGAAATTTGTAACGAATTTAAAAGTGGAAAAGCAATAAAAGCAGATTTAATATTAGATGTAGGGACATATCCAGTATTTGGAGGAAATGGACTTAGAGGATATACATCCACTTATAATCATGATGGACTCTTTGTTCTTATTGGTAGGCAAGGGGCTTTATGTGGAAATGTACGCTCTGTCATAGGTAAAACTTATATAACAGAACATGCAATCGCAGTTAACGGAAATAATAAGAGCGATACAAACTTTTTACATTATCTATTTCTACAAATGGATTTGGGTAGATTTTCTGATCAATCTGCTCAACCTGGATTGGCAGTTAATAAACTATTAAAGTTAAAAGTAATTACTCCAAGAATAGACGAACAAAGAAAAATCGCAAATTTGTTACGTCTTCTTGACGAGCGTATCGCTACCCAAAACAAAATCATTGA
>ERZ1674208.201-NODE-202-length-10574-cov-4.580283_pt1 | contig 10574 bp, 8 predicted proteins | sample MGYA00581113_ERZ1674208 | MGnify/ENA primary metagenome ERZ1674208 (study PRJEB41354, sample SAMEA4873350) | human saliva metagenome | biome: human-associated habitat [ENVO:00009003]; feature: mouth environment [ENVO:08000002]; material: saliva material...
CATAACCAGCTGCCAGGAGCCACCAATGGAGCTGTAGACCTTGTCGTCCATGGCGTAGCGCCAGGCAGTAACGCGGCCGGTTACGTGAGTCAGGTGCGAGGACAAAACGGGCTCAAACAACAGCCACAGTAGCGCCAAACCCACAATGGCTAGGGTGGCGCCAATAATCAGCCAGGAAGGACGGTTGGTGGCCACATACAGCACCACCACGAACATCCCGAAGATCATTACTGATGTGCCCAGGTCCTTCTGCATCACCAGCACCCCAATACTGGCTGCCCACACCACCATCATCGGCATCAGGTGACGCCAACGTGGGAAGTGCACACCCAGGATGCGCCGACCAGACAGCGCTAGGTTGTCGCGGTTAGCCACCAGGTAGGAGGCGAAGAAAATCGACAGCAGCACCTTGGTTAGCTCTGCCGGCTGGAAGCTCATGCCTAGGCCGGGAACCACAATCCAAATCTGGGAACCGTTGATTTCACGCCCCAAGCCGGGGATGAAAGGCAAAACTAGGCAGACAATACCCAGCCACATGCACCAGGTGTCCCAACGGCGCAGCTGGCGGTAGTCGCGGATAAAGAACAGCGCCGCGCAGCACAAAATCACGCCAATGGAAGTCCAAGCCACCTGCTTGAAACCCACAATGTATTCAGTCTGCTCAAGCTTGCGGTAGGCAATGTCTAGGCGGCTGATCATGGCCAGACCCAGGCCGTTTAGCGCCACCGCAGTGGGCAGTAGCACCGGGTCGGCGTAGGGAGCACGCCACCGCACCCACAGGTGCACGGCAATGGAAATACCCAGCAGCGAGCCGGCTAACTGCCAGATCGAGGTGGGGGCTGAGCCGGTGCGGTTGAGGATGGTCAGCAAGAAGCCGCCCAGGCCAATGACCAGGGCGATTACAAGCAGCAGAACCTCAGACCAGCGTCCAGAACTAGGTTTAATTAAATTCACCGTTTTGACCCCGCTGTAGGCGTTGTGTCCGATCTGGTGCCGGGTTTAGGGGGGGCCGGGGAGGAGGCCGAACCTGCAGGCGGAAGGGTGGACGACGACGTCGGCGTGGGGTCGTTCAGGTGGGAAGTGACTGTCTTAGAGACATAGTTGCGCGCTGAACTTAGGGATGGCAGCAGCACATTTTCGCTCAGGCGGGCCCGCATCTGCTGGTCCAACTGGCTGGGTTTGGGAGAGGCAACCTTTTCTACGGGTTTGGAAAGCTTAACTGGGCCCAGGGTTTGCGGAATGCCCTGGTAAATGACGATGGAATCGCCACTGATAGTCACGTAGTACTGGTTTTGGGTCCAGCGCCAGGCGATTGCGCCCAAGCCACCTAGCAGGGCTAGTGTCAGCAGCACGGTCAGGATGCGACGCGGCCAACTCCAGCGTTTGGTTACATGCGGGGTGGTGTCAACGAGTTCTTCGTCTTCTTCTTCCTCAGCGGGGAAGTTAGGCAGCAAAGCAGCGGCCTTAGCGGCCGGAGAGTCCGGTTCAGGGGCCGGCGGGGAGGCGACAGTGCGCGGCTGCACCACAGTTTCGGAGGCGGCAGAGCCCACTACCTGCGGTTCAGTTTGCACACTGGTGGAGTCAACGATGTCAAAGATGACGGCGGTGATGTTGTCAGGGCCGCCAGCCTTGCGAGCCAGGGCGATCAGCTCTTCAGCAGCCTCACCCGGGTCTTCCACCTTGTTCAAGATGGATTCAATAGTTTCCTTGCTGACCAGCCCGGATAGACCATCTGAACACAGCAGCCAGCGGTCTCCCACCTTGGCTTCACGGATGGATTCATCCAGCATGACGTCGCCTTGGGCGTCGCCAAGCACACGCAGCAGCACTGAGCGCTGGGGGTGGTGTGAGGCTTCCTCGCGGGTTAGCCGGCCGGTTTCAACCAGGTACTCCACGAAAGTGTGGTCGCGGGTGACTTGCTCCAGGTTGCCGTCGCGTAGCTGGTAGGCACGTGAGTCACCCACGTGCACCATGGCCAGCTTGTTGCCGCTACGCATAACGGCAATACAGGTGGTGCCCAGGCCCGATAGGGCCGGGTCGGCAGCAGACAGGGCAGCCAGCTCAGCGTGAGTGTCTGCCACGGCCCCACGTAGTAGGGCTAGCAGGTCTTCAGCGCCGTGCGTGTCATTGTCTAGGGGCGCCAGGTGGCTGACGGCAACTGCAGAGGCGATGTCGCCACCAGCAGGGCCACCCATGCCGTCACATAGGACGCATAGGTGCGGGCCGGCATAGCCGGAGTCTTGGTTGGAAGAGCGCACTAAGCCGACATCAGAGCGCGCTGCGTAGTGTAGAGAGATCACGGCCTCAGCTCCAGGGTGGTCTGGCCGATACGTACCGGGGTGTTCATGGGAAGTTGGACGGTGCCGGTGACGGGATTACCCCCTAGCAAAGTGCCGTTGGTGGATCCTAGATCCTCCAACCACCAAATACCGTCCTGCGGGAAAATACGGGCGTGACGGCCCGAAGCATAGTCGTCGTCAAGCACTAAGGTGGCCGCAGGGGAGCGGCCAATAATGATTGAACTGGGGGTTAGCGGCACAGTTGAGCCTGCTAGCGGCCCTTCTGTGATGACTAGCCGGGTGGCTCCGCGTTGGCGGCCCTCCACCATGCCGTCTGTCTGGAGGTTACGGGCCATGCGGCGGCGTCGGTCAGTGGTTGACGACGACGCAGCGGTCACCAAGACGTCACGGCGCAAAATGCGCAGCGAAGCCCAGATAAAGACCCACAGTAAGACCAGGTAGGAAAGCCGTAGGAGAGTGAATGCTAATTCGTTCACCCGGAAACCTCGTCACTACCGTCCCAGAACATAATGGTGGTGTGACCAATGGTGATGGTGTTGCCGTTGACGAGGGTGGCCGCATCCATACGCACACCCTCAACGAAGGTGCCGTTGGTGGAGCCTAGGTCAGTGGCGACCGTATGTCCTGCGGTTAGGCGAATTTCCAGGTGACGACGGGAAACCCCGGAATCGTCAACGATAATGTCTGACTCACTGCCACGACCAATGATGGTAACGGGGCCGGTGAGCATATAGCGCTGGCCGTTAATGTCCAGGATAGGAGAGGTAATAGTTGGGCGAGTCACGGGTGCCGAAGCGTCCTTACGTGTAAAAGCGTTTACGTGGATAGCGTGCGGATTAAGGGAGGGTTCCGCAGCAAAGCTGATGGCGATTTGGCCAATGAAGGAATAGCCCTGGGTGTGGGCGTGGCGGATGAGCTCCTGGCTCATCTCGGAAGCCAGCACGCTTGAGCCCCAAGCGTTTATCTGGTCAAAGTTGATCGGCGCTAAAGAAACCTGGAACACGTTGGGGGCAACAGTGCGGTCACGTGAGAAGGCCGTGGCCTTCTTATCCATGGTTTCAATTAGCTTGGAGGTGATCTCGATCGTGTCTAAAGGCTGGGCATCTTTGTGAACTAGACGGTTAGCAACAGCTTCCCCGCTTCTTTCGATACGGTCGAACAGCCCCATTTGCCACACCTCCTACAGTATTCAGGCCGGGCTGGCCTATTAAACTTAACGCACTCTCAACTATCCAGGTTAAACCGGTAGCTCATAAGTCTAGCTACTGGCGTGGCCTTTGTGGACTGTGAGAGCAGTGGTACGTCCAATACAAGGGTCATGATACCGGTTAATGCTGTGATGCATCTGGAAGGACATATCCCCATGTGGCAGAGATCATACTCTAATTTGCTGCTTTCGATTGGATTTTTAGGGGTGGGTTCGTGCTAATCTTTCAGAGCGTCGCGCGGGTGGCGGAATTGGTAGACGCGCACGGTTCAGGTCCGTGTGATCTAACGATCATGGGGGTTCGAGTCCCCCCTCGCGCACCGGTAAGACCGGGTCAGGAAACTGTCCCGGTTTTTTATTGCCTCGCCAAGGTTTTTGTTGCCTTGCCCGGGCTGCTTGGACTGGTTTTGCCTGTGTTTGCTTTGTTTTCGACGACGCCGCACCCCACTTGGGAGGTAAGAAAAGCAGGGTGCGTGGGCGACGTCGTCGTTGAAATTAGCGGGATTTACGCTGCAATGCCCACATAATTACCAGCGCTAAACCCACTCCCAGGCAGGCCCCAATGCCGTTTTGAAAGACATTGTCTATCAGTGCACGCCGGTGCAGGGCAGGGAAAAGCCACTGGATGGTTTCGGCTAAGGCGCCGAGGGTGAAACCGCCTAAACACCACTTCCAGGGGCTGACTTTGGGCCAGCCGCCCATCACCAGGCAGCCCAGGGGTAGCAGCATAACCAGGTTCAAAACCACGTCTTTGCCGATCGCGTTTAGGAACCAGGGGCCCACATTTTCCTTTAATTCGGCCACTTGTGCACCGCTGGGCCAGGTCACGGCCACAATCACCGCCAGCAGCATGGGTGGGGTTAAAAATCGGGCCAGGCGCGACATGGCGCCCTGGTCATCCCAAGTTAGGCGGCTGGGTAGGGTGGTTTTTACCCGAGTGGAAGCAGATTTTTTGTTATCAATTTGCAATGCTTGCGCGGCGTTTTGCGCGCTCGCAGAGGTGTCTTGAGCGCTCATAGAGGGGTTTGGGGAGGTGCCGGGGGAGGCTTCTGGGGCGCCCGGGGAGGCAAATTTAGAGGACGAGAGGGGAGATTGGGACATATAGGCAGTCTAGAGGTTGAGTATTAATACTCACGGGTAGTGGGCGCGTGATTTGTAATTTCACGCTGTCCGGGCCGCGCGGCGGTGGTGGTCCCTGCCCCTGATTCTCCCCAGCCCGGGCGCGGTCTGCCCCGGCCCGTGGGGCTGCCGGGCTTGGCATTGGCTGGTCTGCGCGCCGGTGGCGGCCCTGTGGCCGGCCTGCTCTGCCGCGTAGCCGCGCCCGCGCCCCGGCCCGTGCGGCAGTGGCACCCGTATACGCCGGTGGCGGCACCAGAGCCCCGGCCCGGCGCCTTAGCACTAGGGGCGGCGTCGGTTAGCCTGTAAGGGTGATGCACGCGATCTCGCAGATTCTTAGCCAGGCCCCGATTTTGACGGTATTCCTGGTAATCGGTTTGGGAACGGCGGTTGGGCAAATTCCCTTCGGACCCATCCGCTTTGGGGCAGCTGGCGCCCTATTTGCGGGCCTGGCACTATCGGCAATATTTCCCGGTCTGGGCCATGACCTGACCTTGCTGCGTGCCCTGGGCTTAGGGTTGTTTTGCTACACAGTTGGTATTGCCGCCGGTAACACCTTTTTCAGGGACCTGCGCCGCCAACTGCCACTGATGGTGCTGTGCGTAGTGGGCTTGGTTTTGGCTGGGTTTGCGGGGGCCGGCTACTGCCATCTGGTGGGGGTTTCGAGTGCCTACGACGCCGGTGCTTTCGCTGGTGCATTAACCTCACCGGTGCTGGACTCGGCAATTGAGGCGGCAGGAAACCAAGACCCGGCGGTGGGTTATGCGTTGAGCTATCCGGTGGGTGTGGCCGTAGCGATCATCATGGTGGCCCTGGTGGTGCGCCGTAACTGGCCCTCCAACAAAGACCCCCGCCCAGCCAGCGCGGATGGGATTGTGGCCACCAGTGTGGAGGTTAAACAGCGCATTGATTTAGCTACCCTGCCGGAGTTCCAAAGTGCCCAGTTCCGCTTGTCCTATTTAGAACGCAAAGGCCAAACCCGCGTAATTAACCCAACTGAAGAGCTACTGCCCGGTGACCGCGTGGTGGTAGTGGGTACGCCGTCGTCGTTAAGTGCCGCAGTTTAGATGCTGGGAATCAGCCTGGACTACTGCCTGGCCCATGACCGTTCCCGCGTGGATTACCGGCGCCTGACAGTGTCTTCTACCGCCGTGGCCGGGCGCACCATCGGAGAGCTGGACTTTCCTGGGCGTTTTAACGGGGTGATCACCCGGGTGCGGCGCGGCGACCTGGACCTGCTGGCCAACCCCGAAATGGTGCTGGAACTAGGTGACCGAGTGCTGGCGGTGGTGCCCAGCGAGAAACTGGAGGAGGCCGCCAACTGGTTTGGTGACTCTGAGCGGCGCGTAGCCCAAATCGACGCCTTCACCGTGGGGTTAGGTATGGCCCTAGGCGTGCTGGTGGGGCTGATCGAGGTGCCACTGCCGGGCGGAATCACCCTGAAGCTGGGTGTGGCCGCAGGTCCACTGGTGGTGGGCATGGTGTTGGGCTGGGTGGGGCGCACCGGCCCTTTCATTTGGGGGCTGCCGCACGCCGCCAACTCAACTATTCGTCAGTTGGGTTTGCTGCTGTTCTTGGCGGCAATTGGGCTGGATTCAGGCCAGGCATTTGCGGCCGCAGCTTTCTCAGCCACCGGCGTGAAGGTGGGGGTACTGGCGGCCTTGATTGTGGCTATCAGTGGTGGCGTGGTGTTGGCTGGTGGGCGAGTGTTTGGCTATAGCGCCCAGCGCAGCGCCGGCGGTTTGGCTGGTTTGGTGGGGCAGCCGGCTATTTTGGCTTTCGCCCTGTCTAAGGCCGACGACGAACGCATCGAAGCTGGTTACGCCACCTTGTTCGCTTTGGCCATTATCGTCAAAATCGTGATGGTGCAGGTGCTGGTAGCGCTCTAGGCGCCCAAGCGGGCCGCGCACAGCGCCGGGGCGAGGCCATGTGCCGCATCCGCGCAAGCGCGTGCGCGCGGCGTAAGGCTGGGCGCACGGCGAGGGGCTGCGCGCAGCGCCGCGCCAGGCTGGGCGGGAGTTTTACTTGGTGGCCGACAATAGATCTTGCTCTACCCGGTCGGGCACGCTAAAGGGCTCATCGCCTGCCGTCAAAAACACGCTTAGCCAGCGTGAACGCGGGTCAGAGTCAATCAGGACGCACTTGGCAAACAGGGTTAGCGGCACTGCCAGGATCGAGCCTAGGCCACCAATAACCATGGTCCAAAAAGCCAGTGACAAGAACGAAGTGGTGGTGTTCAGCCCCACCGCGTCGCCGGTGAACTTAGGCTGCACCAGGGACTGAATTACAAAATTCAGCAGCGAGTAAGCCACAACCACCCACAATGCGGTCCACGGCCCATCAGCCACCAACGCCAACAGGGCCGGGGGGATAACCCCCAAAACAAAACCAATGTTGGGCACATAGTTAGTGATAAAAGACAGCACACCCCAGGTGATAGCCAGGGGCACACCCAAAATCCACAGCGCAATCACGTCAAAGACGGCCACGATCAAACCGAAAATAGTCGAAACCATCCAGTAAGAGCGCACGGCCCCGCAAAAGTGAGCGACGGCGTCGTAAATGCCCGGCTTAAGCACCCGCAAAGAGCGCGCCCGCACCGCCACCGAGGAGGTGTCGAAAGCCAAGAAAAACACGGTCAGCAGCATCAGCAGCATCAGTGAACCGGTGGAAGTCACCGAATCAACCACTGACTGGGCCAGGTTAAGCAGCTTAGAAGTGTCAAAAGCACGCGCCTGCTGTAGCAGCCATTCCTCATCCACCCCGAAACGTTTCACGCTGCGCATCACCTGATCAAAAAGCCCCGTGAATCTAGAGGCGTAATCAGGCAAAATCATGGCGAACTGGCTGATGGCCACCACCATAGCCACCACCATGGCGGCAATAAACGCATAAATCACCAAAATGCCGGTGGTGGCCGCAAGCCAACGCGGCAGGCCCTTTTTAACCAGCCACTGCACGCCCGGGCGCACCGTGATCACCAGGGTTAACGCCAAAAACACCGGGCCCACAATTGAGCGAATAAAGTACAGTCCCAAGGTTGCCGCAGTGGCCATGGTCAACACAGTTAAAACCACTTCACCCTGCGTACGCGTGTCACCGGTGCGGGTCACTTTCGGGCGTAGTTTCGCTATTACAGCCTGCGAGCGGTTAGCGGCAGTTAGTTGCGATTTGCGGGTTTGCATTGCTAATGATCGCTTAGACATGTGTTTATCCAATCATGGCTAAGCCCGCACACGCATTATCACGTTGCGCGTGTGGACACTTGCATTGCGCTCGCGGGTACTACGATGTTGCCTGTGCTGGCACTATGACGTTGCGCTCGCGGGTACTTGCGTCTGCAAAAAAGCGTCGACGACGTCGTAGTAAGCCTGCGGGTTAGCGCGCCTAACCTGGTGGCCAGCCCCAGGCATAACCTGGCCGCAAATATGGGGGTTTTGCTCCATAAGCTGCGCCAATAGCTGCGCCCCCACCCGCGCCTCGCCGCGTCGATCGCCGGTAAGCAGCAAGGTGGGCAGGCTAATGGACTCCATGAGCTGGGTAAATTCAACCTCGGGCGCCACCACGCCAGTGCCTAGCAGGGACTGATCCAGCTGCTGCGAGGCCCACAGGGATGGCAAAGCCTCCTGGGCGCTGGGCTGACCGGGCGTGCCCGCGTTTTCCAGCAAGGCCACCAGTGAGGCGGGCAGATCCGCCAGGGTGCGATTGACATGGTTAGCCCGGGCCTGGCCTCGTCGCAGCAGCTCAGAGTGGCTGCGGGTGCCGTAGCGGGCCGGGTCCTCAAGTACCAGAGCGCTAACCAGGTCTGGGCGCTGGGCGGCCACCACGGCGGCTGTGGCCGCGCCCATCGAGTGCCCAATCAGAATCGGTTTAAAACCCGCTGCGGGGGTGGGCTCGCTGACAGCGCCTAGGCCGCTCTGGTCGTTAGGGGCGCTGGGCCTAGCGGCGGGCGCGGCATTTTGGGGCGGGGCGGGGGTGGCCTGTAGGTACTCAAGTACCTCGACGACGTCGTCAACCAACTGCTGCCCAGCACGTAACAGCTGCTGGGGCTGCCACCTGGGGGAGAGACCGTGACCGCGCGCGTCCAGGGCAATAACTCGCCAGCCGCGCTGCGACCAGTGCGCGATAGACGGCCAGTTAGCCGCCGCCGAGGAAGTAATTCCGTGCAGTAAAACCAGTTGTGGGGCGCCCACAGGCCCAGCTTGGATAGAGGTAAGCACCCACTAATTATTTCTGAAATAGACTTAAGACATGAGTGAATTGGAACCCGGCGTCGCTAAACCGCGCATGAACGTGGAGTCATTTAACCTCGACCACCGCCTAGTCAGCGCCCCCTACGTGCGCGTAGCTGACCGCAAACGCCTGCCCGGCGGCGATGAGCTAGTCAAATACGATGTTCGCTTTACCCAGCCCAACCAGGCACACCTAGAAATGCCGGCTGTGCACTCAATTGAGCACCTCACCGCCGAGCTGATGCGTAACCACACCAACAAACTGATCGACTTCTCACCCATGGGCTGCCAAACCGGCTTCTATGCACTCACCCTAGGTCTAGAGCCGCCACAGTTCATGCAGATCCTGGAGGCCACCTTCCGTGACATCCTGACTGCTGAGCAGGTGCCGGCAGCTAATGAAGTGCAGTGCGGTTGGGGCGCCAACCACTCGCTAGAAGCCGCCCAACAGGCGGTAAGTCAATTCTTGGCGCAGCGCGCAGTGTGGGGGCAGGTCATGGCCCAGGCTGCGGGTGAACCTGAGGCGCTGGCAGCTGAAGCTCAGGCGCCGGCAGTCGAAGCCCAAGCTGCGGCAACTGAGCCCGCCAACTGAAACCAGGAAAGGTCAGAGCCGTGAAAACTTGTAATTTCAACACTGCGCCGATCATTCAGGTGGCCATGGACGAGGAACTGGCCCCCTTCCTGGCGGCAACCGAGCCCGCCAAAATCGACCAGGTGGGCATGGAACAGCTACAGCTAGGCCATGCGGCAGTCTACGCGCGCGTGCTAAGCCCGGCAGCCAGCGCTGCTGAAAGCTCTGCTGAAGGCTCTGCTGAGGCGGCAGGCGCTGAAAGCGCGCCAAGCCAGACCCCGGACGCTGAAGGCTACCCGGTGCTGCTGGTGCGCTCCAAGATCGGTGGCACTAACGCCACAGCCGCCCTCACCAGCGTAATCAGCCTGGTTTCCAAGCAGCCCCGGCTAGTTGTCAGCGCCGGCACCGCAGGCGGTCTCAAATCCGGCATCGCCGTGGGTGACGTCTGCGTCTCCACCACCCTGGCCTACACCGACGCCGACGCCACCGCTTTTGGTTACGTACGCGGCCAGCTGCCGGGTATGCCCGCCACTTACTCCAGCGACGACGTCGCCCGCGACATGGCCCTAGCAGCCAGCCCGGCCCTCAACGCGGCCACCCCCACCAGTGCGAACGCCAAAATCTACAGCGGCCAAATGCTGGCCGGCAACAGTTTTGTCACCGCCGCGAATGTAGGCGACACCCGCACAGCCTTCCCTGAGGCCATCAGCACCGACATGGAATCCACCCCGCTAGCGCAGGTGTGTGAAGCCTACTCGCTACCATTCATTTCCGTGCGAGGCGTCTCTGACCTGTGTGGACCCGAGGCTGGTGAAGACTTCCACATTGGGGTTGACGAAGCCGCCGCGCGTAGCGCCGCAGTAGTAACCCAGCTGGTGCGTAGCTACCTAAAGTAGAGGCCACATCCCAGTAAAGCTTTAATGCTTGATTAAACAAGTCAAAAGCTTCATCAAAATCGCCTTGTTTGCGGGCCTGTTCGCCTTGGCGTACTAGCTGTGGGGCGAGTCGAAAAGACTCGCCCCACACCCGCAGAATTAGGCGGTTTTACACCAGTTTTGGCTCCTGGCGAATTGCCTAAAGGTTTAGGTATTAACGGCTCTTCATAATTGAGGGTGTAGTTGGGGTCTGAATCCTCCTGTTTCGAGGAG
>ERZ1674208.204-NODE-205-length-10482-cov-3.989163_pt1 | contig 10482 bp, 9 predicted proteins | sample MGYA00581113_ERZ1674208 | MGnify/ENA primary metagenome ERZ1674208 (study PRJEB41354, sample SAMEA4873350) | human saliva metagenome | biome: human-associated habitat [ENVO:00009003]; feature: mouth environment [ENVO:08000002]; material: saliva material...
GCTACCAGCACGATGGAGGCGCCCACGAAGGCCACGGCCACCGACGCGCACAGTGGAGGTGGGCAGACGCCTACCAAACACTTCAATGTCGCTGTCGCCGCGCGCTTCGGCCACGATCGCCAGCACTAGCACAGCCAGGGTGGTGACTTTAATGCCGCCAGCGGTGGAGGCTGAGCCACCCCCAATAAACATTAGGATGTCTTGCAGCAACCAGGTAGTTTCGCGCATCAGCGAGGTGGGAATGGTGGCTAGGCCGCTAGAGCGGGCGTTTACGGAGTTGACGATGGCGGAAAGAACCTTGCCGCTGGTGTCTAGCTGGCCGTAGGTGAAGGGGTTGGTCCACTCAAAAGCGGTGATAGAGATGGCGCTAATTACCGAAATAATTACGTAGGTGGAAATGGTCATTTTAGAGTGCAAAGACAGCTTGCGCGGCATACGCCAGTTACGATGCACATCCAAAATCACTGGGAAACCAATGGCCCCCACAAAAGTACCTACGGCGATAGGTAAACACATCCACCAGTCGCTAGCGTGGGGTGCTAGGCCATCGGGCATAATCACGAAGCCCGCATTATTGAAGATGGATAAGGCCATGAAGAAGGCATACCAAGCGCTTTTAAGCAGCGGGTAGCCTAGCGTTAAAAAGCGCGGGAACAGCACTAGAGCTAGGGTGGCCTCAACCGCCAGGGAGGCGATAATTACTGCGCGCAGCAGCGAGCCGACGTCGCCCAAACGGGACTGGTGCTCATCGGCGGTAAGCATTCGCTGGAACAGGCCCACGTGGCGCGAAACTGCCAGGGACAGCAGTGAGGCGATAGTCATAACTCCCAAACCGCCCACGGCGGTGGCCAAAATAATGCAGGCCTGGCCGAAAGTAGACCAGTAGGTGGCGGTGTCCACAGTGGTTAGGCCGGTTACACAAACTGCGCTGGTGGCAGTGAATAGTGCGTCAACGAAGGGGGCGCGCTCGCCGCTGGCGGTGGCAATAGGCAGCTCAAGTAGGCCTGTGATAATGACGATAATTGCGGCGAATAGGCACGTGGCTAGGCGGGCGCTGGAGTGACGTCCAACTCGCTCCAGCCAGGTACGTATATCGGTAAACGCCCGCACAGCACGCGAAAACAAAAGGTCACCTTACGTTTTGCAGGGAGCATGGGGGCTAGCAGCAGGGCGCTTGGTAGTTTGCCAGGTCTGCCGGTAGGTACCCACACGTATCTTTCTTTACTTACCTTAGCCCAGTTGGCATCTGGGTAGTTGGCCCTAATTTATGCGGAGGTTTCCAATTTGGCTGATAGGCGCCGTCACTGTAGTTAAAACGAGATTCAAAACGGCTGTATTTGCCAGCTTAAACCGGTATAGTTACATCGATCCCGCCAATGCGGGCCCAACCCAAGGACAGGAATCAGCGCGATGGCACAGCCTCAGACTCCCGCCTTCATGACTGTGGCGGAAGTAGCCTCCATGATGCGGGTGTCCAAGATGACCGTGTATCGCCTGGTGCACTCGGGTGAGCTCCCCGCAATGCGTGTGGGACGTTCTTACCGGGTGCCCGTGGCGGCTGTCCAGGAGTTCATGGCCAGTGGCTTAGGTGATTGGAGCCACGGCGACGCGGCTGCATTTGGCTCCTGAGACGCGTTAAACTCATTTGGTCACGTATGTGGCCGGTGTGCCCGGCCGCAACCGATCATGGTGCCGTTGGGCACGCTTAGCAAGACTGTGAGGTTCTCATATGGGATCTGTTATTAAGAAGCGCCGTAAGCGCATGTCCAAGAAGAAGCACCGCAAGCTGCTTCGTAAGACTCGCCACCAGCGTCGTAACAAGAAGTGACGCCTGGCGCGTGAGCGCTTGGATGGCTGCTATCCCTAGGGTGGCAGCCATTTCGTTTATCTAAGTGTGATAACTACCTTCGCGCTAAGATTTACTTTATTATTGAACTACTTTGTTTTGCTGGCTGCTTGGGCCGCACAATCTAGTAAGAAATGAGAGCTTTAAACATGGCCTCCAGCTGCGGCACTGGTGCAATTTCGGGTGCAATGGGTATGGGCGACGACGTCGTCGCTTCCGCTAGCTCTAGTGTTGCAGGCGGCTGTGGGCAGGGAGCTGCACCTAAAACGACCGCTGCGGGCGCCGTCGTCGGCTGTGGACAAGAAGCCACCAAGGTAGTAAGCGAGCCAGCTAGCGGTTGTGGGCAAGAAGCCGCCAAAGCCGCAAACGAGCCAGCTAGCGGCTGTGGGCAAGAAGCTAGCGATGCCAGCAGCTGCGGGCAGGGCGGCAGGCAACTACTAACTGAGTCGCAAATGCGGGCCTGGAGAGCCTTTTTAGGGGCCAGCACACTGGTGTCGGCGCGCCTAAACCACGAGCTAGACGAGGCCGCCGCCATCTCCATGTATGAGTATGAGATCCTGGTACGCCTATTTGAAAGCGAAGCCGGGCGCGTACGCATGAGCCAACTGGCTGACCAAGTCTCCTACTCGCGCTCACGCCTAACCCACACGGTAGGGCGGCTAGAACGTGCCGGCTACGTATTGCGCTCCTCATGCCCCAATGACCGACGCGGCGTCTACGCCCACCTAACCAAGGCTGGCTACGAGTTTTTGGCTCAAACTGCGCCTATCCACCTCGACGGGGTGCGTCGCCACCTAATCGACCGTTTCACCCCCAGTGAGCTGGCCACACTAACTGAGCTGCTGGAAAAGATCACTACCGACGCAGACTCAACACGCTAAAACGTGCTGAGGCTCTGACCCTGGCATAGAATTGCCGCTATGGTGCGCACAACAATTCACGTCATGCGTCATGGCGAGGTAGATAACCCCCAGGGCATCCTTTATGGGCGCATGCCCGGCTACCACCTAACCCCTCGCGGCCATGCCATGGCCCAGATGGTGGCAGATTACCTAGTGGAAACCGGCAAAGACATCACCGTGGTAACCACTTCACCCCTAGAGCGGGCCGTGGAATCAGGAGCCCCCACCGCCGCCGCTTTTGGCATTAACGCCGGCACTGACGCGCGCCTACTTGAGGCCGAAAACCACTTTGAGGGCGTTGCCGTAAACCGTAACCGTTGGGTGCTAGCCCACCCTGAACACTGGGCTTACTACATCAACCCGCTACGCCCCTCCTGGGGTGAGCCCTACACCCAGCTGGTGGCGCGTATGAGCGCCGCCGTGCGTAGCGCCCTGGTGCAGGCGCGCGGCCATGAGGCCCTACTGGTTTCACACCAGTTACCGATCTGGTCGCTGAGCCTGTACCTGCATGGGCGCCCCCTGGCCCACGATCCGCGCCGGCGCCAATGCTCTTTAGCGTCCCTGACCTCTTTAACTTTTGAAGACAACACCCTGGTGGGCTTGGCCTACACTGAGCCGGCTAATGCGCTGCTGCGTGAAGCTGAGGATATGGTGCCTGGCAGCGGCGTGGCCGGGCTGAAAATTGGCGACGGCGAGGGGCGTGCGTGAGCCAATCGGCGCCGCATCCGCAGCCGCAAGATCAGGGGGCTACGACGCCGTCGCAGCCAGCTGGGGCGAGCGAGCCCAGTGGCTCAGCCGCGCACGGTGACTCAACCGAGCCCAGACACGGCGCAGTGGCTTCCGGCGAGTTAGTGCCAGCTGCTAGCCGCACCCTGCAACCGCGCCCCCAACCCCAACGTCCCTGGACCGGCCAAGACTATGTTTGGTGGAATACCGCGCAGGTGCTCACCGCTGTGCGGGCAGGTTTTAAACCCAACCCGGTCTCTCCAGTAGTTGACCCGATTCGCCCCACTCACAGCGGCGAAGTGATTCTGGGTTCTTGCGACGGGGAAATCCTGGCTTTTAAACGCGGTGACAACAGTAACTATCAGCCTATGCGCGGCTTCTTTTTAGCTGGCGGGGCTGCCGGGTTGGCGCTGATGGCGGCCTTCTTTGGGGGACAGGCGGTAGTTAATTCTCGCCGCAAACGCCGCGCCGAGCGTGACGCGGTTGAAAAATGGCGCCACCTGGCCAATGCCCGCCTGAGCGTATCCACCCACGGCATCTACCTGGGCACGCCTGACGGCGTGATGTTCATTGGTTACCAGCAGATCCGCGAGTGCCAGGTAACTGGTGTGGGTGAAGTGATGCTGGCGGCCACCAATGAGCAGGGTAACGTGCGTTTGAAGGTGCGTGGGCAGTGGGCTGAGCTAGTTATGGTTATTTGGGCGGCTTTGTTTTTGCCTGAGCATCCCCAGTTGGTGGGCCGTAGCTGGCTGCCGGGGGATTGGTTGCTGCATGCGCGTGCCTATAACCGTGAGGTGGACACCAGTAACTGGCCCTAGTTTCAGTAATTGGCCTTAGTTTTCGGGGTGCTCGTCTTCTTTTTCGCGGCTGCTTGGGGCGGCGCTGCCAGATTTGGCGCTGGGCTGCACAGAGTCTCCAGATTTCGGGTTGCTGCCTTGGGCGGCGCTGCCGGGCTCCTTGGGCTTGCTGTCCTGGGTACCGCTAGTGGGCTCTGCGGGGTTCTTAGCGGATTGGCCAGCCTGTTCGTGGCCTGCCTGGTTGGGGCTGGCCTGGGGGCGCTGGGAGCGGTTTTGCTGGAGCTGTTCGCGTTGGCGACGGCGCTTTTCGGCTTGCACCTGCTCATCTAATTTACGCAGGAACTCAGGGTCGTCGTCGGGAGCTGCCGGGGCGGAAGCGTGGTGCGACAGATGCAGATCTACGCCTTTTTCCGCAGACCAAAGCCCGCCATTGAGCTGCCCGCCGCGTTTCTCAGCGGCGCTTACCCGGGAGGTAATGATCCAGGCCAGGGGGCCAAGCATGATGGTGGAGAACATTAAAATCAGCGTAATCCACAGGTGTTTAGGCATACGCGCAGGCATGTCCTCCTCGGGTGTGCGTACGCAGTCAATGAGGGCATACAGCGCCAAGGCGATCACGAATACCATTAGGAAAAGCCGCATAAGTGCAGCTTAACCATATTTTTGTGACTTGGTAGTCATACCATTGAAAGCGTGAGCCTTTTTCGCATCCAGCGCACCCAGAGTGCAGCGCAAATTGAAGAGTTCGCCCAGCTGTTAGCTAGGCGCATGTCTGCGGACGCTTCCGACGTCGTCGGCCGGGGCGGACATTTACGTAAGCCGCAAACCTCTGCTCCAGGGCTGGTCAGCCGCAGTAGTTTGAGGTCCGCCGATGTGGCCCACGCCCAGGCCCGTTCGCTGGCGAAACAGTATTTGCGCCCTAGCCGCGAAATTATTGTGCCTATCGCACCCCATGAGGACACGCGGGAGGTGGCCGCGAATTTGGCGCGGCGGATCCCGGCCCGAGCTAGTGGCCGCAGTGTGGGGGTGGATATGGTGCTGCGTACGTCTGGCTCAACTACCGGCACTGGCAAGCTGGTGGGGGTGTCGATGGATGCGCTGGTAGCGTCGGCACGGGCCACCCATAAACGCCTGGGTGGGCCGGGAATTTGGGTGCTGGCTTTGCCCGCCTATCATGCCGCTGGGGTGCAGGTTTTGGTGCGGGCGGCGGTGGCCGGCACGCACGTGTTTAACGCCTATAAGGAGGGTGGTTTTGACCCCCAGCATTTGGCGCAGGTTATCGACGCCGCCTGCGTAGCTGCTGCTGATTGCGACGCCGGTTCTTCCTTTGACGACGACGCCGTTAGTTCCTGCGCTGGTGGCGTTGGCGGGGAGGCTGAGGGGGCGCTCGCTGCTGACGACTCCGGCAGGGCTTGCCCGGTGTATACCTCGCTGGTGCCCACGCAGTTGCGCCGGGCTTTGGATGATGAGCAGCTGCGCGGCGCCTTGGCGCGGCTAGATGCGGTGCTAATTGGGGGAGCGGCAGCTGATGCACAGCTGTTGGAACAGGCTAAAGCTGCCGGGATTAGGGTGGTTACCACCTATGGCATGAGCGAAACTTGTGGCGGGTGTGTCTATGACGGCCAGCCACTGCCTGGGGTGAGTATGGATGTAGATCAGGCCACCGGGGCAATTTGGTTGTCTGGGCCGATGCTGGCCACCGGCTACCTGGGTGATGAGGAGCGAACTAGGCGCTGCTTTGTTAGCCGCCCCCAGGCCGGGGTGGGGGCAAGCGGCGTAGGTGGAACTGCGAGCGCGGCCGAAAGCACTGAGGCTGGTGCGACCAGGCCGGGCGCTGAGACCGGGCCGGGTACCGGCTCTGATGCGGGCGCCGGTGAGCCGGCCAGGCGCTGGTTTATTACCTCTGATCGTGGCCATATTGTAGATGGGCGTCTACAGGTGCTTGGGCGTCTAGATGACGTCATTATTAGCGGCGGCATTAAGGTGGAGCCTGGCCCGATTGAGGCATTACTGGCCTTAAACCCGCTGGTGAGTGAATGCGCGGTGGTGGGTTTACCCGATTTGCAGTGGGGGCAGGTGGTTACCGCAGTGGTGGTGCCCGCTTCAATGCCGGGCCTGGGCCGGGTAGATGAAGGTGCTATTTTGGCCCAAATTCGTGTCTATCTGGAACAAAAGCTTAGTGGCGCCCAATGCCCTAAGCAGGTGCTGCTAGCTGATGCGCTGCCCTATAAGGGCATCGGTAAAGTTGACCGGCGCGCCCTAGACCAAAGCTTGGCGCGTGCATAACTAGCTAGAAGCATAACTAACCTGAAATAAACAGCTTGGGGGGTGGAACACTGTTCCACCCCCAAGCCTTGGTTTAGCTAGTTGTCTTCAGCCCCTGGGGGCTCGCCTGCCATTTAGGGCAGCGAGTCGGGCTGCCAGTGCTGAGCCTAGCGGCGTCAGTTGTTCAGCTCGCGTTCGGCGCGCACCTGGCGGGTAGCGGCCACCAGGTTTTCCAGTGAAGCCTTGGTTTCGGCGTAGCCACGAGTCTTTAGACCACAGTCGGGGTTAACCCACAGGCGAGAAACCGGTACGGCGTCGGCAGCTAGGCCGATCAGCTGCGCCAACTCTTCCTCGCCGGGCACGCGCGGGGCGTGAATGTCCCACACACCAGGGCCAATGCCGTGGTCGAAACCAGCCTCAGCCAGCTCGGGGACAACCTCCATCTTGGAGCGGGCCGCCTCAATGGAGGTTACATCCGCATCCAGGCCCTTGATAGCGTCAATGATCTGGCCAAACTCGGAGTAGCACAGGTGCGTGTGAATCTGGGTGTCTGGGCGCACGCAGGAGGTGGCCAGGCGGAAGGAACCCACCGACCAGTCCAGGTAGTCGGCGTGGCGCTCAGCGTCCAGGGGCAGCAGCTCACGCAGAGCCGGCTCATCCACCTGGATGGCGGCAATGCCGGCAGCTTCCAGGTCGCTAACCTCGTCGCGCAGCGCCAAACCAATCTGGTCAGCAATTTCGCCCAGAGGCAGGTCATTACGCGGGAAAGACCAGGCAATGATGGTCACTGGGCCGGTGAGCATACCCTTAACCGGCTTGTCGGTTAGCGACTGGGCGTAGCTGGTCCAGCCCACAGTCATGGCGGCCGGACGCGACACGTCACCCCACAGGATCGAGGGGCGGGTGCAACGCGAACCATAGGACTGCACCCAGCCGTTGCGGGTGGCGGCAAAACCATCAAGCAGCTCAGCGAAGTACTGCACCATGTCGTTACGCTCAGCCTCACCGTGCACCAGCACATCTAGGCCCAGCTCTTCCTGCAGCTTGATTACCGCAGCGATTTCTTCACGCATACGCTCCTGGTAGTCGGCGTCAGAAAGCTCGCCGCGTGCGTTGGCGGCGCGAGCCTTACGAATCTCAGTGGTCTGCGGGAAAGAACCAATAGTGGTGGTGGGCAGCGGAGGCAGGTGCAGGCGCTGGGCTTGGGCAGCTTCACGCTCCAGGTAGGGCTCACGGGCGCGGTCGGCGTCGGTCAGGGCGGCGGTACGGCTGCGGACCTCGGGGCGTACCACGCCAGGGGCAGCAGCGCGCTGCTCTAGGACGCGGGTCGCCTCGGCTACCTCACCGTCGATGGCCTCCCAACCCTCATCTAGGCCGCGAGCCAGAGTAACTACTTCCTGCACCTTCTGGTCGGCGAAAGCCAACCAGGCGTGTAGGTTTTCGTTCAGTGTTGGGTCATCCCAGGTTTCCAGGGCAGTGTCGTGAGGCACGTGCTGGAGCGAGTTGGAGGTAGCCACAGTCACCTTGGCGGCGCCCAGGGCTTGGGCGGCGGTTAGGGTCTGGCGTAGAGCAGCCAGGTCGGCGCGCCAAATGTAGCGGCCGTCCACAGCCCCAACCACCAGGGTCACCCCAGACAGGTCGGCGTCCTTAGGTAGGCTGCCGCGCAGGGTGTCAACGTGGATAGCTTCCACCCCGGTCTTAGCTAGGGCGCCTACAGCCTGGGAGGCGTCCCCATAGGGGGTGGTCACCAGGATCTGGGGGCGGTTAGTGGCTTTAGCTAGACGCTCATACACACCCACAGCCAGTTTGGCCAGCTCAGCGCGGGGGTGCGAGAGGTTGTCGGAGGTTAGGGCCGGCTCGTCCAGCTGCACCCAGGGGGCGCCAGCCTCGTGCAGGGAGGCCAGGGCCTGCTCGTAAGCGGCCACAGCCTCATCAAGGCGGCTTAGCGGGTCAAAGTCGGGGGTGGCCGGGTCAGCCTTAGCTAGTGCCAGGTAGGTCAGCGGGCCCACCAGCACCGGGCGGGTCACGTAGCCCCACTGACGGGCCTGCACGAACTTACGGGTGACGGCGTCGTCGGCAAAACGCAGCGGAGTGTCAGGGCCGATCTCGGGGACCAAGTAGTGGTAGTTAGTGTCAAACCACTTAGTCATCTCCTCGGGGCCCACCTTTTCATCCCCACGGGCCAGGGCGAAGTAGAGGTCTAGACCCTCACGGCCGGCAAAACGCGGGGGGATAGCACCCAGTAAAACGGTGGCGTCTAGCACCTGGTCGTAAAAAGAAGGTGCGTCAGCCAGGGAGGCGTCAGAGGCGCCCAAACCCAGTTCAACTAGGCGCGCCAGGTTCTCCTGACGTAGCTTGCTGGCGGCTTCAAGCAGCTCAGTCTCGCTGCTGCGCCCGGCCCAGTAGGCCTCCAGGGCGCGCTTTAGCTGACGCTGACGGCCAATGCGCGGATAGGCCAAAATGGTGGCGGTGGGGAACTGCGTAGTTGCAGCAGACATGGGTGTTCTCCTTGATTTTCTTGGATTAGCGCGCACGAAAGTAGACGCACGCTAGTGGGTAGCTAATGGTTGATGGTTACGGATTGACGACGACGGCGCTGGTTTAGCGCGCAAGTAGCGGGGAGTGGTGCGCACTAGGCTCCACACCCATTAGAGACAAAATGTCTAGTACCGGCTTGGCCTTGTTGAAGGTGTATAGGTGCACGCCGGGGGCGCCCGCATCCAAAACCGAGTGGATCAGTTTGGAGCCAAAAGCCGCGCCGAAAGCGTCACGTTGTTCTTGGTGCTGGTAGCCGGCCAAAGTGGATAGCAGCTGTTCGGGCACCTCAATGCCGGTTAGGTCTTGGACGCGGCGCAGCCGCGCCGGGTCGGTGGCTGGCAGGATACCGGGAACAATCGGGATGTGTACGCCGGCACGGCGGGCGCGTTCCACGAAGGAGGCGTACACCTCTGCATTCCAAAACAGCTGGGTGATGGCGAAAGAAGCGCCGGCTGCCTGCTTAACTAGCAGCCGCTCCACCTCCTGGGCGGGGGTGGTGCCAGCCGCCGGGTTGCCAGCCGGGAAGGCGGCCACCGCAATGGTTAGGGGCTTAAAAGCTGAGCGCAGCGCCTCACCGGGGTGGGCGTCGCAGCGGCGCTGTTCAACCGTGCGGATCAGGTGGATTAGCTCAGTGGCACTGGCGACGCCGTCAGGGCCGGGCTCCCAACTGGTTTCGCCTGCTGGGGGGTCACCACGCAGAGCCAGGAAGGTACGCACCCCAGAGTCCAGGTAGTCATAAACCGTGGAAACCACTTCAGCGGTGGAGTTACCCACGCAGGTCAGGTGGGCGATGGGCTGGATGGGGGTGTCTGCCACCAGGCGGTGCACGGTGGCGCGGGCGTTTGAGCGGTCCTTGCCACCAGCCCCGTAGGTGACAGACATGAAGTCGGGGCGCACTTGCAGCAGCTGATCCACTGTCTGCCAGAAGGGGGCCTCCAGAGAGGGTTTGCGCGGAGGCATAACCTCAAAGGAGAGCAAGGTGGGCTCATGGTCGTGGGTACAGGGGCAGGCGTAAATGTCGTTAGAGAAAGGCACTATAGAAACTTTCGTGTTTGTGACCGTGCCTTCGCATAAGTGCATTGCGCTGGTTGCGGCGCCTGGTAGCTGCACTCAGGTAGCTACAGATATACCTGTAGTTATGGTGAGACTAATGAATATGGTTTAGTGCGAAGGAATGGTCAGTGAATGGCGGACAACAGCGTCAGCTACACATTCGAGCACGAATCGATCCACATACGCACATGCGCTGGGGGAATTCGAATTTGGTCCAAACACTCATAGTGGTTTGATGCTAACACATCTGAGCGGCTGTGCAATCACCAGTTTGTCTGGTGGACAAAATTGAGACTGCGCTGAGGGGCGTGTTGAGGGATGTAGCGAAGGTGGCGCTGAAGGTTGTGAAGGGCAC
>ERZ1674208.208-NODE-209-length-10354-cov-9.846393_pt1 | contig 10354 bp, 8 predicted proteins | sample MGYA00581113_ERZ1674208 | MGnify/ENA primary metagenome ERZ1674208 (study PRJEB41354, sample SAMEA4873350) | human saliva metagenome | biome: human-associated habitat [ENVO:00009003]; feature: mouth environment [ENVO:08000002]; material: saliva material...
GAAAAATAAAAAATAACACATAACAAGCAGCCCCTCCCCCTTGCCCCTCCCCCAAGGGGAGGGGAGTAGAATGCGCGATATCCCTATGAGGTTTGATATAAAATAAAATTTGTAAACATAAAATAACGATATGTCAAACAAAGTCACTATATTTGTAGTTCGGCACTTTAAAACAAACTTTCCTGTCACTGCTGTCATCGGTTGTGGGTGTTTAACTTGTTGATTTACAATGAACTCTACGCAAATGTTAAAATGACAGCAAATGAAAATAAAAGTAAGTTGTGAGGATATTAATAGGGCATTATAACTGAAGACTTCTAAGTTTATGACTGTAAAGACATTATATAAGACGATAAATACAAACGGAGAATATAGCTGTGGTGATATAGACGTCACCACGGAGGAATGGCTTGATTTATTAAATGATGAGAAGTCAAAACCATATCATGAGGCTTTGCTGTGTTTCCTACGTCAAAAAGAACATAAGGCAACTTGTGTAAAGGTTTCTCAAGTATATGGGAAGCCTGCCCAGTATTATAACAGTAAGGTGTATAACTTCTCTAAGTGGGTACAAAAACGCTTGAATAGATTTAGCGTAAAAGACGCAGACGATAAAGATACTTACTGGTGCATTACGATGCAAAAAGGTTGGGACACAAAGCAAGGGTTCCAATGGCAGCTGCGTGATGAGCTTGTAGAAGCCCTTAGAATCTATTTGATGAAAACGCTTATAGATATCCTTAGCAAGGGAAAACCTTTTAAAGGTTATTATGAAGAATATAAGTGGGACTTACTTGATAGGTCAGAAGGGAAAGATGTGCTTGCTGTCTTTGATGGTCTTAGAGGAGAGAATGTTATAGATAATCCTCGCACTGATTCTGTTATTAAGTATTTGGTTGAGAATGAAGCCGACAAGACAAGAGTTTGCTGTCAACATCTGATTGACGAGTCTGTTCCATTAAACGAACGATTAGCAGCTTTTAAGTCAGAGATAAAGGCTTTGTGTCCAAGTAAATGGAAGAATACTGCAAATGATGAGCGTACAGCTTCAGCCTTGCTTACCTGTGTTTATCCAGAGACTTATACCTTCTATAAGGATGAAATCTATCAGAATATTTGTGACTACTTCGGTTATACTTCTCGAAAGGCAGGAAAGAAATATGAGCACTTTATGGAACTTGTCAATGGTTTTGTAAAGAGTTATGGAGAGGAAATACAGCAGATAATGCTGAATGAAATCAAAGGATTTAAGAATAAACCGCTCAACCTTGCGGTGCAGACTTTATTCTGGTGTATGAAAGATTACATGAAAGAGGAATTGAAAAATAAGATGACTACAGATACAAATAATAGTTCAAAAGGGGTATGGTATGATGATGTTGTCCGTACATGGGAGCGACGTAAGAATGTAGTATTATATGGTGCGCCGGGTACTGGTAAGACTTATGACGTACCAGAGCTTGCTGTTCGTCTTTGTGATCCATCGTTTATGGCTGCAGAACCGAGTAGGGAGGAGATAGTAAGCAGATATAATCAGCTTAAAACGGAAAAGCGTATTGCCTTTACTACCTTCCATCAGTCCTTAGACTATGAGGATTGGATTGAGGGATTGCGCCCTGTTGTCAACGAGAATAGTCAAGTAACCTACGAGATTGAAAGCGGAATCTTCAAGAAGTTGTGTGAAGAGGCAGAACGCCCAGTAGTTAAGGACAAGCAGGTGGGTATCTCTGATAATGCCGTTGTCTGGAAGGTTTCACTTGCAGGAACGGGAGATAATGATGTTCGTCGTGAGTGTATGGAGAATAGCCATATCCGTATCGGTTGGGATGGCTATGGTCCAGTTATCTCAGATGAGACCGATTGGAGTGTTTATAATGGTGAAGGCAAGCAGATATTAGATGCTTACATCAATAAGATGAAGATAGGCGATATCGTTATGTCGTGTTATTCAAGTCAGACGATTGATGCCATTGGAGTCGTTGTTGGTGATTATGAGTTTGAGGATAAGTTCCCTAACTATAAGCGTGTTAGACGTGTTAACTGGCTTGTAAAGAACATCAATGAGAATATTGTAGAGATGAATGATGGTAAGACTATGACCTTAGGAACGGTCTATCGTTTGAATTCTATCACGCTTGACAATGTAAAATCAATTCTTGAGAAGTACAATACTTCTTCTAAGATGGAGGAGAACGACAAAGCCTATGTGATGGTTATTGATGAGTTGAACCGTGGAAATGTGTCGAAGGTGTTTGGCGAGCTGATAACACTGCTCGAAGCAGACAAGCGTAAGGGACGTATTAATGCTGAGAGTGTGGTGCTGCCTTACTCTAAGAAAGCTTTTCATATTCCAAACAATGTCTATCTGATTGCAACCATGAATACTGCCGACCGCTCTTTGGGTTCGCTTGATTATGCTATCAGACGACGTTTTGCTTTCATAGCAGAGAAACCATTTGGCTTAGATGTAGAAGGATTCATTGAGGAACTGTTTGAGAAGGTTAGTAGTCTGTTTGTTAAGAACTTTGATGAGTATAAAGAGAGTGGTTGGGACCAAACAATGAAACTCGAACCAGCAGATACCTTGTCTGAAGAATATAAGCCAGAAGATGTTTGGATTGGTCATAGCTACTTCCTGATGCAGGATGAGGAAGGGAATGATAATACAACCGATCGTCTTCTATATGAGATTATTCCGCTTTTAGAAGAGTATGTTCGTGATGGTGTGCTGACAGCAGAGGCACAAGATGTTATCGACGAACTCTATAAGCAAGCAACCGAGTAATGAGAGTAGTGCAACTTCAAGAACAGTTGTTGGAGAATACTTATCTCCAGCAATCTGAGTGTGAAGCTATCATCCCTTATATGGATGATGGCTCAGAAGTTGTGCGTGGGGTTAAAAGAGGGCGTGAGGAGAAGGAACTCTGCCTTAAGCTATCTCGTAAAGCGGATAGCATCTGTGCCACTGGCTCTTATTTCGTTGGGGTAGACTGGATTAAGGAAGAGGAGTTAGCAGTACAAGTCAGTCCTAAGATGAATGACGGTTTTGAGATAGACTATGTTCGTATGTTAAACGAGGCATTGGCAGAACCCGATAACATGGAGCACCTGAAAGACTTACTCACCATTCGTTTTGATAAACCTTCTATCTGTATCAGTCAGCAGCAAGACTTGTTGAGTATCTTTTTGATTACAGAGTATTTGAATATTCTTCAGCGTATCGTAAGAAAGGGGTTGAAGAAGAGTTACTATAGGGTTGAAGAAAACCTAAACAATAAGGTTAAAGGACATATCCTTGTCAGTAGAACGATTCAACGAAACCTTGCGAAGGGGCGTATTACAGACAATGTCTGCCGTTACCAGGTGTATGACATTGACTCACCAGAGAACAGAATACTAAAGAAGGCACTTGCTTTTTGTAAGAAGCAGTTGGAGGTTTATAAGCATGCACTTGGCACAAAGGCTTTGGAAAAGAAGATAAGATATGTGCAGCCTTCTTTCGAGCGGGTGGGTGATGAGATAAGTGTTAAGGCAATGAAGACGTTTAAGGGGAATCCTGTTTTCAAAGAATACTTCACGGCTGTTGAGTATGCACAACTGCTGCTAAGGCGTTTCAGTTATGACATTACCCTTGTTGGTAAAAGCCAGATAGTCACGCCTCCCTTCTGGATTGATATGAGTAAGCTCTTTGAGTTATATGTCTTTGGTAAGCTTAAGAAGATATTTACAGGGAAAAGAGAGATTCAATATCATGTGAAAGCTCATTATCAAGAACTTGACTATCTCCTGAAACCGACAGAGTGGACTGAACCCTACGTTATTGATGCGAAATATAAACCACGTTATAAGCAGGGGGGTGGTATAACTATGGACGATGCAAGGGAGGTGAGTGGTTATGCCCGACTAAGCAAAGTCTATAAAAAGTTAGGCTTGAATGAAGAGACAGCACTGCCTATAAAGTGCCTCATCATCTATCCCGACCAAGATCAAGAAGAACGATTTACCTTTACAAGAACGGAAGAACCAGCATTTGAAAAGGTTTCTAATTATGTACGTTTCTACAAATTAGGAATCAGGTTACCTGTTATTTCTGTGTGAATCATTATTAACTTAATCGTATTTTCCTTTTATTTTCGTCCCTTTTTTAGGTCTTTATTGTTTTATAATGTTATTTCTTACTTTATATTTTTCTGTAAAGTAGTGCTTTTCTATTGTCTTTTTATTGGTTATTATATGTCTGATAATAAGGTGATTATGATTTATTTTGAGGTTTAGGAGGTTATTGAAAGACTTATATTGATTTATATTATAGCCGTAGGAAGTTTGTATTCGCTTTTAGTTTCGCTTTTTCTTCGTAATATTGTAGTTGAAAAGGAAAGATAAGAAACCTAAATCTTTGTTGATAAGAAAAAGGGCTTCGAGTTGTATTACGAAATAAATCTGATTTTAATAACCTTTTAATATATAAGTTTATGGGATTAAAAACATTTACAAAATCTATTTTATGTTGCGCTTTATTCGTTGTTGGCGCATTGTCTGCAAAAGCTGCTGACCGCTTAGTAATCGTCGGTGATGCTACATGGGGTGGTTGGAATCTTGGTCAATCTACCGTTATGCAGAAGTCTGATGAGAACGCTGATGTCTTCAAGGCAACCGTTCATTTGGATGCAAACAAGGAGTTTAAGTTCTTGACGGAGCTTGGTTGGGGTAACTTGGAGTATCGTGCTGGTGCAAGTTCTGTTACCTTACAGTCGGGTGTTGAGGCTCCATTGGTGAGCAGCGAAGATGAGCCTACCGATGGTAAGTTCTTTGTTTCTGAGTCTGCCAACTATGATATCGTTTGTAACTTGGCTACGAAAAAAGTGGTTGTTACTAAGGCTGCTTATCAGACAACAGATTTGAAGCACACTGCTTTGTGGATGATTGGTAGTGCTACAAAGGGCGGTTGGAGTATCGGTGAAGGTACGATTATGAAGGCAGATGCAACTAATCCTGCTAAGTTCTCAGCACGTACAGAGTTGAAGGCTGGTGAGTTGAAGTTCGGAACAAATGTCTATGCTGGCTTCGATCAGATGTTCTATCTGCGTGATTTGTCAGACGAGGGTAAGATTGTCTTTGGTGGTGATGATAATAAGTGGAACTTCACAGAGGAGGCTACATACGACGTTACCGTTGATGTTGCAGCGATGACAGTGTCATTTACTAAGGTTGATCCAACAGCGATTAGCACTGTAGAGACAGCAAACAATGCACCTGCAGTTTACTACACATTGAGCGGTGTGAAGGTTGAGAAGCCTGTTGCTGGTGTTTATGTAAAGCGTCAGGGTGGTAAGTCTGTGAAGGTTGTAGTGAAATAAAACCTTGTTTCTTACCATAAGTTGGATGAGAAAATAGGTTCTTCCGTTAAATCCAAATCGGTCATTAGAGGCTAAACATATTGTGATCTAATGACCGATTTGAACTTAATGTATGCGCTTTTCGTATTGTTTTAACAGAAGAACTGAAGTTACTCATTAAACAAAAACATAGTTAAGACAGTTAACTATTTGTCTTATTATCATCCTCTAACATTGAAAAACACTTCGAAAATCTGCAGAAAATGGTTTGAAAAACTATTACAAAATCCCAAATAAGACATCTGTAAATAGCAGTAAAAACACATACAAAAAGCAGATTTGTAACCAACAGCAAATCAATAAGTTATAAAGTAGTAAAGTAAACGATGCTTAATTGCATTCCAAAAGGGCGTTAGTTAGCGTTCAAAAGGGCATCTTTTGCAAGTCAATTAGGCGTCTTTAAGAAGGCAAAAGAGCATGTATTGTGTTTGAACGGTATGAAAATAGCTTACAAAAGTCAATTGTATGGGAATCTAAATATAGCCATATCGACATCTCCCTACGGAGATGAAGATACGGCATTTTGATTTGTAGAAAAGGTTTGTTATATTTTATGCGTACGGTAAATTAAGTAATCACCGTCCGCTTGGATTGTAAATTCATTCGATAAGGCTTCGTTCAGTGTTCCCTGCCATAGCTCGCTGAATGGATAGATATCCCATTTCAGTCCGTTACTACTCAGCTCCTTGCAGGTAGCGTTGAAGATACTGACTTGCTGTCCGGGGAATGATTCAAAGTGCATTGTACCCGATGCTGCCACAAAATATCCATAGTCGGTTACCATCACTGGGTCGATAGCCAACTGGCGATAGTAATAGAGCATGAGGGAGATATTGCCTAAGGTATGATCCTCACGCTTGCCAGTTGCTCCGAGGTAGCAGAATCGAGGACGAGTATGGGTAGATGCATCCATCTTCAGATGTGAACGAGCAAAGAGGGTAGCCTTGGTGAGGTCGTTAAACTCCTGCTCCGAAATCGGATGATAGATATGTGCATAGCGTTGTTTCAACTCTTCAGAGAGCGAGTCACCATCACCCACCACTGCTGTTGGCTCTATTTCATATTCCAATAAATCCTCCAAAGCACCGTCACAAACTATCAGATTCTCTGCAGTGCGTAGGATGTGAAGGGGTAGGACGTGGGTTGGAAAGTCGCCAGCAGCAAGGATGACGGCAGAGAAGCCTCCCCCGAAGACCTCCCCTAACCCCTCCAAAGGAGGGGAAAGCCTAACGGAGTGTTCGTTGGGAATGTGTTGGTGTCCGTCATTATTATTCTCTTTATTATTGATAATCATTTGCTTTGCAGTTCTATTTTATTCTTTCTCTCTTTCGAGATACTTTGTATTCGTTTTATTTATTGCAATAATCTATTTTGTTCTTTCTCTCTTTCGAGATACTTTATATGGTATTATTCCTTTCGATAACTTCTCCTTCAGCCTATGAATATATTTTGGAGAACTCTAAAGGAACCTTTCTTCCGTTAGGCATCCCCCTCCTTTGGAGGGGTTAGGGGAGGTCCTTCCTCCACTTAAAGTACCCTGCCACAGCTATAACGGCATAGAAGGCATAGAGTCCTGCGGTGAAAGGAATCTCTTTATATACATAAAGTCCTGCTAATTCGATGTCGACAACAATCCATATCCACCACTGTTCGATGTATTTCTTTGCTAACGCCCACAGTCCGATGAAGCTGAGTGCATTACCGAAGCTATCTAATACCGGTACGGTAGAGTTCGTGAACTTGATGAGGAGGATATAGAGTGCAGCCCAGAGAAGGAGGAAGACAAGCAGTGAGGGGAGTATCAACCGTCGAGGATAGCGTGTGATAGGAATCTCCTCCGCCCCTTTCTTCCTTCCGAACTTCCAATACAAGAAGCCATAGATAGCTGCTAAGGTATAGTATATCTGCATTCCAAAGTCCGCATACAGTCCTGCCTCGTAATAGACAAACATATAGATGACAGGCATAATAATACCCGTCAACCAAAGCCATATACTCGCTTTGTATTCTTGATAGATGTAAATTAGGCCGACGATGCAGCCCAGCATGTCTAATGTCATGATAACAACAGCCTCACCCCCAGCCCCTCTCCGAATGGAGAGGGGAGTAGATAGCGAGTTTCCCCTACTTGTTGATTATATTTTATTTGTATTTTTGTTGCATATAAGTTTTGCAAACATCACATTCTCCCCCTTCTCTCCGAATGGAGAGGGGAGTAGATAGCGAGTTTCCCCTATTTATTGATGCTATACTTTATGAAGTATTTCATTCACTTTATTTGTTCTATTGTCTCATATAAGTTTTGCAAACATCACATTCTCCCGCTCTTCGATTGACGAGGAGTAGTAGTTAGCGAGTTCCCCTACGTATTGATTATATTTCATTCATTTTATTTGTTCAATTGTCGCATATAAGTTTTAGCAAATATCACATTTCACTCCCCTCTCCAATAGGAGAGGGGCTGGGGGTGAGGCTAAAACTTCACCGCAACACTTCCCATCACATTAAACCCTGCCATTGGGATAAAACCAATCTGCGTATAACGGTTCTCATTAGGATGACCGTCGTGGTCGAGGATGGAACTATATACCCATCCACTGGCTGCATAATGGCGATTGAAGATATTGTTGAGGTTCACACCGAAGACAGCTTCCTTCAAACCTGCACTGTGCTTGGTAGGACGAAGGGTATAGCTGAGGTTGACATTCGTCTGTGAATAGCATGGCAACGAACGTGTCATGTTCTCGGTATTGTCGAGATACTGACGACTGACGAAGTTTGTATGCCATACTGCCTCAAAGCCTTTATAATGGAGATTGAGCATACCATTGAGTATGGCTGATGGTGAGAATGCCAAAGTAGAGTGGTTGTAATGAATCTTACGGAACGAAGACTCCCAATCTACACTTGCCATCTCGTCAAAGTCCTTGATGATATTACGACTCAAAGCAGCGTTACCCTCAACGGTCAACCATGACAGTGGGCTCCATCCTGCCTCCAATTCAGCACCCATACGATAGCTGTCCTTGATGTTTGTGGTCAGATTCGCACCGATATCACTCTGCGCACCAGTCTGTACAAACTGGTTGTTATAGTTCATATAATAGAGGTTCACCCCTGCTCTCCAGTTGCGACCATTGTATTGATAGCCCATTTCGATATCCATCATACGCTCTGGTGATGGTGCAGGATAACTACCGTTATTGGTGAAGTTATTACGTTCTGGCTCACGACTGGCATGCGCAATAGATGCATAAGCCTTGTGACCACCACGATAATAGCTGATACCTGCTTTCGGATTGACGAAGTCATAACGCTCGTTGATGTCTAAGAGCTGGTTCTGATAGCCACTTCCGACCTTATAGAAACGGTCGTTCTGACCATCGGTCATATACTCCACATGACGGATCTGCAGGTCCATAAACACGTTCCAATAGTCTGCAAAGTTGTATTTTGCCTTGAAGAATCCGCTGTAATCATACTTATGTGCCTTAGAATCATAATACTTATAATCATTGCCACCAGAACGATACTTCGCATCTGCCTCTTCATTCTTTATATAAGTAAGGTAGCCAAAGTGACTGCCACGGAATTGCTGCAGGTTCAGTCCACCCGTTACGTCCCAGTTCTCGTCCTTGTAATTGCTGGTGTAAACAATTCCGTAGGTGTGCTGTGACAAACCTTTTAGGCGTACGAAGTCAGACTTCTTGATAAACTTTCCATTGCTATCGGTGAATGCCAAACCGAACTTCGCAAACTTTGTGTTATGCTTAAATTCGCTGTAATAGCCGTAACCGTAGGTGTAATGCAGGGTTACGTTATGACTCCAATGATTGGAAGGGTGGAAAGCAAATGATAAGAGGTTATGATTCTGATAGAAATTATCTGTCGTCTTGTTCCAGAATGAGCCGTCACGCATTGTGTAACGTACTGTCTCGTAGTTGCCATTCCCATCCTTTACGAAGGCTCCGTTAGCATCGGTCTGCAGGTATTCATAGAGTTGGTTGAACTTACCTAACCCCCTATCGTACATATCTTTATAGGTCATGATACCTGTCTTCGCACCGTATGTACCATCCATCAAACTCAAGTCATTACTACCCGTAACGACACCGTTCCATGCTTGTCCAGTCTTCTCGAAGTTGCCGATGTTCTTATAGCTGATGCGGAAGTTATCGCCCAACCATGTTAGTCCACCATAGTAAGAACCTGAACGTCCACTCGTTCCGTTGACATATCCGTCTGTTGCGGTCTCGTGATAGGCTCCATCGAAGATAAGATGATTGAAGAGCAGACCTGTAGAAAACTTCACACCAGCGTTATACGTATTGTATGAACCGTATGAACCACTCACCTCCACGCTTGGTTGTCGGCTTGGAGCGCTCGTTGCCAATGACACCGAACCACCGAAAGCACCGTCGCCATTGGTTGAAGTACCGATACCACGCTGTATCTGTACACTATTCATCAGCGATGCGTAAGAGTTCATGTTTGCCCAAAAGACCGTCTGGTCCTCAGGCGAATTGAGTGCAACACCGTCTAAGGTGATGTTGATTCTACTGCCCGCAGCACCACGGATGCGCATTGCTGCCGTACCCGTTCCGAGTCCGTTCTCGCCCCAAGCTAATACGCCCGGTGTCTGTGAGAGGAGGAAAGGCAGTTCACGTCCACTCTTTGAAAACGCCTCAAGTTCCGTTTTTTTGATATTAGAAACAGCGTATGGTGCACTCTTTGGCGCACGTACACCTGCCACAACGACCTCATCAAGATGCTGTTGTCTCAGTGTGTCCGTCACTGTTTGTGCCTTAATGGCTGCCACGCACGTCAGTGCAGCAGTAAATAGGATAATTCTTTTCATATCCCAGGTTGATGATTTAAGAAAAAAGTATAAAGGGGGAATCTTCCTACGACGGCATTATCCGTATCAGGTCAATGGGTATAATCTCAGCAAGCCCAAA
>ERZ1674208.209-NODE-210-length-10296-cov-5.388732_pt1 | contig 10296 bp, 7 predicted proteins | sample MGYA00581113_ERZ1674208 | MGnify/ENA primary metagenome ERZ1674208 (study PRJEB41354, sample SAMEA4873350) | human saliva metagenome | biome: human-associated habitat [ENVO:00009003]; feature: mouth environment [ENVO:08000002]; material: saliva material...
AAAACATTCAGACATCAAAGGCCGTCTGAAAAATTTAATTTATTCTGTGATTAATGTTATGTGTATTTATCGCTTCAACCATCTAAAGCATCTTCATCCAAGGATTTCAGCCACTTCAGCTTTTCGCCAATTTTGATTTCCAATCCGCGAGGGACGGGTTGATAGAAGTCGGGTTCGTCCAAGCCATCGGGCATATAGCTTTCGCCGGCGGCGTAGGCATTAGGTTCGTCATGAGCATAGCGGTATTCGCGTCCGTAGCCCAATTCTTTCATCAACTTGGTCGGCGCATTGCGCAGATGGACAGGCACTTCGTTGCTGGCATTTTCTTTGACGAAACGGCGCATTTGGTTGTATGCCTTATAGCCTGCATTGGATTTGGCGGCTGCGGCGAGATACAACACGGCTTGCGCCAGTGCGAGTTCCCCTTCCGGCGAGCCTAAGCGCTCATAAGTCGCGGCGGCATCATTGGCAATCGTTAAGGCACGCGGGTCGGCCAAGCCGATGTCTTCCCATGCCATGCGGACAATGCGGCGGGCGAGATAGCGCGGGTCGGTGCCACCGTCGAGCATACGGCAGAACCAATACAATGCCGCATTGGGATGCGAACCGCGCACGGATTTGTGCAGGGCGGAGATTTGGTTGTAGAAACTCTCGCCACCTTTGTCGAAACGGCGGATTTGCGCGCCCAAGCTGTCGGCGAGAAATTCGGCGGTTAAGTTTTTCAGACGACGCGTGTCGGCGGCGCGTAAAAGTTGTTCCAACAGATTCAACAATCTGCGCGCATCGCCGTCGGCGGTATTGATGAGCAGCTCCTGCGCATCGGCTTCAATCGTGAAATCTCGGTATTCGGGCAAAGCCAACACTTTGGCAATCAGCTTTTTGAGGTCGTCTGAAGACAAGGATTGCAAGACATAAACCTGCGCCCTGCTGAGCAATGCCGGATTGACTTCAAATGACGGGTTTTCCGTGGTTGCGCCGATAAAGGTTAATAATCCGCTTTCGACATAAGGCAAAAATGCGTCCTGTTGCGCTTTGTTGAAGCGGTGTACCTCGTCAACAAACAAAATCGTTGCTCGCCCTTGTTGCAGGGCAATTTCAGCCTTTTCAATAGCCTCACGTATGTCTTTCACACCTGAAAATACGGCGGAAACAGGCAGAAACTGCGCATTGAAACTCTGCGCCAAAATTCGTGCCAGCGTGGTTTTGCCTACGCCCGGCGGCCCCCACAGCAACATAGAATGCGGCTTTCCGCCTTCCACCGCCACGCGCAAAGGTTTACCCTCGCCGATCAAGTGTTGCTGCCCGATGACATCATCTAAAGAATGCGGGCGCAGGCGTTCGGCTAAAGGGGCTTCGGGTTGGCGTGCAAAAAGGTCGGACATAGCGGCTTTCGTGCTGATTGATTGAAAAGAAAACTCGCTAGCATTATACGGTAGTTTCGCAAACACACATATCGGGCCGCATTACGGTATAATACATGCTATTTTGAGAATTCTTCGGACGTTTCAGACGGCCTTGTTTACAGGAAACATCATGACTTCAAAAGCTCTTTTGGCAGCTGTTACATCAGCTTTCTTATTGGGTGCATGCGCTACCGGCGGTGACTCTTTCGGCGGTTTGGGCAGCGGTACGGGTATCGGCAGCAGCGTAGTGAAAATAGCGGTAGACAGCCAATGCCGTACCGAATTAAACAAACGTAACGAATGGCGCGTCATTGCTTTGGCCATGAGCGCGGAAAAACAAGCCGAATGGGAAAATAAAATCTGCGGCTGCGCCAGCGAAGAAGCGCCAAACCAATTGACTGCAACCGAAATGATGCAGGTATTGAGTCCGGCAACCCGCGAGCAGGCCATTGCTTCCGTTACTGCAAAAACGGTTACCGCCTGCTTCAAACGACTCTACAAATAATCGTTCAGACGGCCTTTTTTCACATCAAGGCCGTCTGAATTCGTTTTGACTTTCTATTTGAATTTTAAATACATAGAGAAGAAACCATGAAATACATCAGCACCCGCGGTGCGACCGCACGCAAGCAATTTAGCGAAGTTTTATTGATGGGTTTGGCTCCTGACGGCGGTTTGATGCTGCCTGAGCAATACCCTCAAATCGACCGTGCTACTTTAGACCAATGGCGCACACTCAGCTATCCTGAGCTGGCGTTTGAAGTCATGAGTCTGTTTGCCACCGACATCCCTGCTGATGATTTACGCGACATCATCAACCGCACCTACACCGAAGAAGTATTCGGTACCAAAGCCATCACGCCGGTGCGCACACTTTCAGACGGCATCAAAATTCAAGCCCTGTCCAACGGCCCGACATTGGCATTCAAAGACATGGCCATGCAATTCTTGGGCAATGCGTTTGAATATGTATTGAATAAAGAAGGCAAAGAACTCAATATCTTGGGTGCCACCAGCGGCGATACCGGCTCTGCCGCCGAATACGCCCTGCGCGGTAAAAAAGGCGTCAACGTCTTTATGCTGTCTCCGGAAGGCAAAATGAGCGCATTCCAACGCGCGCAAATGTTCAGCCTGCAAGATGCCAACATCCACAACATCGCCGTTGAAGGCATGTTTGACGACTGTCAAGACATCGTCAAAGCCGTACAAAACGATGCCGAATTCAAAGCCAAATACCATATCGGCACAGTCAACTCCATCAACTGGGGCCGTATCGTCGCCCAAGTCGTGTACTACTTTGCCGGTTATTTCAACGCCACTTCGAGCAATGACGAAAAAGTCAGCTTCTGCGTACCAAGCGGCAATTTCGGCAATGTCTGCGCCGGCCATATCGCCCGTCAAATGGGCCTGCCCATCCACCGCTTGATTGTCGCCACCAACGAAAACGACGTATTGGACGAATTTTTCAAAACCGGCGCATACCGTCCGCGCAACAGCGAACACACCCACGTTACTTCCAGCCCGTCTATGGACATTTCCAAAGCCTCCAACTTCGAGCGTTTTGTGTTTGACCTGATGGACCGCGATGCGGACGAAATCCAAACCTTATGGGCGGAAGTAGCCTCCAGCAAAGGCTTCAATTTGGAATTTGCCTTAAACAAAGTACATCAACAATATGGCTTTGTTTCCGGCAAATCGACCCATGCCAACCGCCTTGCCACCATCAAACAGGTTTACGAGCAAGATCATGAATTGATTGATCCGCATACAGCCGATGGCGTCAAAGTTGCCCGTGAAGTCCGCGAAGCCGGCGAAACCATCGTCTGCCTCGAAACCGCACTGGCCGCCAAATTTGAAGCCACCATCCATGAAGCGGTCGGCGAAGTTTCCATCCCCCGCCCTGCCGCATTGGAAGGCTTGGAAAATCTGCCACAACGGGTCCGTGTTGTCCCTAATAATGCGACGGCAGTGAAAGACATCATTAAGGAAGCTCTGGCTTAACCGGCCGTCCTTGACGACTGATGAGGCCGTCTGAAACTTTTTCAGACGGCCGCAACCGATATTTGAGAAGTGGGCAACATTATTGTAAAACCCACCAAACCACAGTCGTTCCCAATATAAAATCAAGGCGTTAAAACAATACCGACTCCTTTTGACTTTCAATTGCAAACATTGTAATGACAGATATTTTCGTTTAGAATTGCATGTTTGCTCTAAATTTGGATTGATATGCAGACAACACAAGCCACATCCAACTGGGAGCTGTACAAGCGCTTGCTTGGATATTTGAAAAGCTATTGGAAGATGTTTATCGTCTCCGTAGTGGCCATGCTGATTGTCGCCGGTACGATGCCGGCTTTCGGTTACTTGCTCAAACCTTTGATCAATGAAGGTTTTGTCGATAAAAACATGAAAAGCATGTCATGGTTGCCGCTGGCAATTGTGGCGCTGTTTTTCGTTCGCGGCCTGTTTAACTTCATCAACGAATATTGCACGACGTATCTGTCCAGCCACTTGGTGCAGCGCTTGCGCGGTGAAATGTTCAACAAAATGATGCACCTGCCGACTTCGTATTTCAGCAGCAATACCGGCGGCCGTTTGATGTCTCGTATCTTGAACGACGTCAATCAAATTACCGATGCAGGGTTTAACGTCATTACCGTGATTGCCAAAGACGGCGTGAGCGTAGTCGGCCTGTTGGGCTTGCTGACTTATCTGAACTGGCGTTTGACCCTGATTACTTTTATCATCTTGCCGGTTGTTGCTGTATGTATCCAAACAGTCAGCAAACGCCTGCGCAAACTGTCTGCCAACAACCAAATTTATCTTGGCCAGCTGATGCAGGTCTTGGGCGAAAGCATTAATGGCGAACGCGTTGTAAAAATCTACGGCGGCCAAGATTATGAAAACCGCCGCTTCGACCGCATTGCCAATGATGTTCGCCGCAACCTGCTCAAACAGGTTTCCGCCAGCTCTGCCGGTACCGGTATTACGCAATTGATGGCTTCGGTTGCTCTGGCTGCGATTATTTATGCAGCCGCCCGCCAAGCAGGGCTTTCCGGCTTTAGTGCAGGCGATTTTATGTCGTTTTTGTCCAGCATGATCATGATGTTTGACCCCATCAAACGCATGACCGGCGTGATGCAATCCCTGCAGCGCGGTTTGGCGGCGGCTGAAAGCGTCTTCACCTTTTTGGACCAGCCCGAAGAAAGCAACGAAGGCAAACAAACCCTCAGCCCAAACCCTGGCGATATCGAATTTTGCGATGTTGTACACCGTTATCCCGAAGCCGAACGCAACAGCTTAAACCACATCAACCTGCTTGTCCCACAAGGCAAAGTGACTGCATTAGTCGGCGCATCAGGTTGCGGCAAAACCACCTTGGCCAATATGTTGCCACGCTTCCTTAATCCCAATGAAGGCGAAGTTTTGATCGGCGGCATCAACATCAATGAATATACGCTCGAAAGCTTGCGCAGCCGCATGGCATTCGTCAGCCAAAACGTTGTCCTGTTTAATGGTACGATTGCTGAAAACATTGCCTATGCACAAGTTGATAAATTTAGCGAAGAAGAAATTATTAATGCCGCAAAAGCAGCCAATGCCTGGGAATTTATCCAAAAAATTCCGCAATGCCTGCACACTGAAGTCGGCGAAAACGGTTTAAAACTGTCCGGCGGCCAACGTCAACGCCTCGCCATTGCGCGTGCGCTTTTGAAAAACGCGCCGATTTTAATTTTGGACGAAGCCACCAGTGCATTGGATAATGAATCTGAACGTTTGGTGCAAACCGCATTGGAAAACCTGATGCAAAACCGTACCACTTTGGTGATTGCCCACCGACTTTCTACCATCGAAAAAGCCGACAACATCGTTGTCATGCATGAAGGCAATGTCGTCGAACAAGGTACACACCAAGAATTAATCAGCGCAGGCGGACGCTATGCCGACCTGCACAGCCTCAGCGAAAAATCAGCCGTACCGGCTAGCAAGTAACTGAAGCCGTATTCCACTCTTTTTATTAACCTCGGCCGCCCCGACTTATCCTATTCAGACGGCCCTATCCGACAGGAAATATCAATGGCAGCATTCAATACCCAGAAAGTCTTGTCCGTACATCACTGGACCGACGCTTACTTCACTTTCACCTGCACCCGTGACGAATCTTTGCGCTTTGAAAACGGCCAATTCGTCATGGTTGGCCTGATGGTAGACGGCAAACCGCTGATGCGCGCATACAGCGTGGCTTCTGCCAACTGGGAAGAGCATCTGGAATTTTTCAGCATTAAAGTACAAGACGGCCCATTGACTAGCCGCCTACAACACCTTAAAGTCGGCGACGATGTCCTCATCAGTAAAAAACCGACCGGTACACTGGTTGCCGGCGACCTGAATCCGGGCAAACACCTCTACCTCTTGAGCACCGGTACCGGCATCGCCCCTTTCTTGAGCATTACCAAAGACCCTGAAATTTACGAGCAATTTGAAAAAATCATCTTGGTTCACGGCGTACGCTACAAAAAAGACTTGGCATACTACGACCGCTTCACCAAAGAATTGCCCGAACACGAATACCTGGGCGATTTGGTTAAAGAAAAACTGATTTACTACCCGATTGTTTCACGCGAAGACTATGTACACCACGGCCGTCTGACCGATTTAATGCGCAGCGGCAAACTCTTCGAAGACATCGGCCTGCCCAAAATCAATCCGCAAGACGACCGCGCCATGTTGTGCGGCAGCCCTGCCATGTTGAAAGACACCTGCAATGTCTTGGACGAATTCGGCCTGACCGTTTCTCCGAAAACCGGTGTCCGCGGCGACTACCTGATTGAGCGCGCATTCGTCGATCAATAACGTATCCCCGGCAACAGGCCGTCTGAAACCCTTCTTTCAGACGGCCTAAAACCTTAATCATTTATCCCACATTATGCCTACTCTACTCATTATCCGTCCGTCCAACCGTCCGCAACAAGATATCCAAACCTGCCATGCAGCCGGTTGGCAGGCTCAAGTATTGAGTCCGATTGAAATAGAGGCAGACCGTTCGGCACTAAACAAACTTCCCGAACAATTCAAGCAAGCCGATGTCGTGTTTTGGGTCAGCCCGACCGCTATTGAAACCGCAGCGCCGCACCTGAACTTTTCAGACGGCCCCAAAGCACACATTACCGTCGGCCAAACCAGCCAACATACTTTGGCACAATTCTCCCCCTATCCCGTATTCTCTCCCGAAGACGGCAACGACAGCGAAGCCGTCTTGAGAATGCCTATTTGGAAAAACCTGCCATCCAACGCCCGAGTTTTAATCATTCGAGGCCATGGCGGCCGCGATTATTTGGCAGACAAACTAAGCGCACTGGGTTTTCAAATCGACTTTGCCGAAATCTATTTCAGACGGCCCAACGCCATCGATTGGCAGCACTTTAAAACCAAAGACATCGCCGCTGCCTACGTTACATCCGGCGAACTTGCACGCGAATTTTTCCATCAGATTCCGCCGCAATTTTCCCGATTCTTCGAATCCTTGCTATACTTTACCCATCATCCGCGCATTGCCGATGCACTTCGCATCGTCGGCGCCAAACATGTAGAAACCGTCACTTCTTTATCCGCTGCACTTTCATCCATGCCACAAAGGAGTCAAGCAGTGAGCCAAGTCGAAGACAATAAAGATACCCGACAAGTTGCCAATACGGCAGCTTCGGCACCTGAACGTTCTGAAAACACCAGGCCGTCTGAACCAATCAAACCTACCCAACCTCAGCGAGTGGAGGCGAGCATGCCCGAGTCCAACAATCTCCCACAAAACAACGCCCCTGTTATCATCAAACAATCCGGTGGCAAAGCCTTGGCCGCAGGTGCAACCGTCTTGGCACTGCTTGGCTTGGGTGCGAGCGGATTCCTGTTTGTACAGGGTCAAAATGTTTTAAAAAACCAAGAGCTCGAATTCAATCAAAAAATCAACAAAGCTGCATTGGGCGAATCTGAAAACGCCAGCCTTTTAAAAGACAACCTCAACCGCCAAACCGCTATTCAGGCCGAGTTAGACCGCTTGAACAACGGTCAAAAAAACAATAGCGATCAAATTCTGCAAACGCAAAAAGCTTATCAAGAGCTGCTCAAAGGCCGTGTCAACTGGCTGGTTGACGAAGCCGAATCCATGTTGAACACGGCTTCGCAACAATTGATGCTGTCAGGCAACCTCCAAGGCGCAGTCAGCGTATTGGAACACATCGACAGCCGCCTGAGCCGTTTTGACCAGCCCGAGCTTATCCCCGTCAAACAAGCCATCAGCAATGATTTGGCCGCGCTGAAAAACCGCCCTTATGTCGATATTTCCGCTACCGCCCTGCGTATCGACCGTTTGGAAACCGCCATTTCCGGCCTGCCTTTGGTCTTGGACGGCGTATTGAAACCGGGTGCCGCGCCTGTCGAAGCCACTAATTCAGGAACTTGGTGGGAAAACACATGGGAAAAATCCATCAATGCCCTCAAAGGCTTGGTTGAAGTCCGTCATCTGGACAGCAACGACGCCATGTTGATTTCGCCCGAACAAACCTACTTCATCCGTGAAAACCTGCGCCTGCGCCTTTTGGATGCGCGTATTGCCCTGTTGCAACACAACGGCGAAGTGTATCAAAGCGATTTGAACAACGTTGAAGCAAGCGTGAAACAATACTTCGACAGCAAATCCCCTGCTACCCAGTCATGGCTGAAAGAGTTGGCCGAACTCAAAGCCCTTGATGTCCGCATGATTTCAGACGACAGCCTGAAAGCCAGCTTGAGCGCCGTTCGTGCTTATCAAGAAGGTTCGCGTACACAAATGACGACCGAAGAGGCTGCCCAAACCCAAGCTGCCGAGAAAACCGCTTCCGCTCCGGCTGCAACTACCGAGCAAGCCACAACTGCCGCACCTGCTGCCGCTTCTGCCCCTCAATCTCTGGAAGCACCTGCATTGCCGTCTGAAAACAAAAAAGAACCGGCTGCCGAAGCTGCCAAACCACAAAACCAAACCAAGCCTGCTGCCAAAATTAAAGGAGAGCAAGCATGAAAACCGTCGTTTGGATTGTCATTCTGTTTGCTGCCGCCGTCGGTTTAGCGTTGGCTTCCGGCATTTATACCGGCAACGTATATGTCGTGGTTGAGCAAACCATGCTGCGTATCAATCTGCATGCCTTTGTTTTAGGCCTGCTGTTGAGCGTATTCGTCTTGTATTTCCTGATAAAATTCGTGTTCGGCCTCTTGAACATTCCGGCGCGTATGCAACGCTTCGGCATTGCCCGCAAAGGCCGTCAGGCTTCCGCCTCTTTGAACAGCGCAGGTCTGGCATATTTTGAAGGCCGCTTTGAAAAAGCCGAACAAGAAGCCGCCAAAGTCTTGCAAAACAAAGAAGCAGGTGACAACCGCACCCTGGCTTTGATGTTGGGCGCGCACGCGGCCGACCAAATGGAAAACTTTGAATTGCGCGACCGCTATCTGCACGAAATCGAACAGCTGCCACAAAAACAACAGCTTTCCCGTCATCTTTTGCTGGCCGAATCTGCACTGAGCCGTCGCGATTATCCGACTGCCGCACAAAACCTTGAAGCAGCAGCAAAAATCAATAGCAACTTGAGCCGCCTGGTCCGCCTGCAATTGCGTTATGCCTTTGATCACGGTGATGCTTCAGATGTCTTGGCAAAAGCGGAAAAACTGGTCAAAGCCGGCGCCATCAATGATTACGAAGCCGAACAGTATCAAAATTGGGCATATCGCCGCCTCTTAAGCGAAGCAACCGATGCAGGCAGCCTGAAAGCTTGTTTGAAACAGATTCCCGAAAACGTGAAATCTGGCGAATTGTGTGTCGCGATTGCCGAAAAATACGAGCGTTTGGGTTTGTATGCCGATGCAGTCAAATGGGTAAAAACCCATTATCCGCAAAACCGCCAGCCCGAGCTTTTGGAAGCATTTGTCGAATCCGTGCGTTTCCTAAGCGAGCGCGACCAGCAAAAAGCCATCGATTTGGCAGATTCTTGGTTGCAGGAACAACCGGACAATGCGCTACTGTTGATGTATCTTGGCCAACTGGCTTACGGCCGCAAACTTTGGGGCAAAGCCCAAGGCTACCTTGAAGCCAGCATCGCCCTGCAACCCAGCGTATCCGCACATTTAGTCCTAGCGCGCGTGTTTGATGAAACCGATCAGCCGCAAAAAGCGCAAGAACAACGCAATCTGGTTTTGGAAAGCGTGGCCGAAGAAGAACATCCTGCAGCCCTTCCTCAACCAAATTGATGTGCCGGCTTCGCATTAACAACTCATGAAATCTTTCATACCAGCTTCTATTTAATTATTTCAGACGGCCTGAATAAACAACTAAGGCCGTCTAAACTTTGTTCCAACACACCAAATCAGAAAGCCTATTTATCATGACTGCTCTGAAAAACGATACTTTCCTCCGCGCCCTGCTCAAACAGCCTGTCGAATACACGCCCATCTGGATGATGCGCCAAGCCGGACGCTATCTGCCTGAATACAAAGCCACGCGCGCACGCGCAGGCAGCTTTCTCGATTTGTGCAAAAACACCGAGCTGGCGACAGAAGTTACCATCCAGCCTTTAGACCGCTTCGATCTGGACGCGGCAATTCTGTTTTCCGACATTCTGACCATACCCGACGCCATGGGTTTGGGTCTGTATTTTGCCGAAGGCGAAGGCCCAAAATTTGAACGCGCTTTACAACATGAAGCGGATATCGCCAAACTGCAAGTTCCCGATATGGAAAAATTGCAATACGTCTTTGACGCGGTAACTTCCATCCGTAAAGCACTGGACGGCCGCGTTCCACTCATCGGCTTCTCCGGCAGCCCGTTCACACTCGCCTGCTACATGGTCGAAGGCGGCAGCAGCAAAGA
>ERZ1674208.213-NODE-214-length-10153-cov-6.867895_pt1 | contig 10153 bp, 7 predicted proteins | sample MGYA00581113_ERZ1674208 | MGnify/ENA primary metagenome ERZ1674208 (study PRJEB41354, sample SAMEA4873350) | human saliva metagenome | biome: human-associated habitat [ENVO:00009003]; feature: mouth environment [ENVO:08000002]; material: saliva material...
TAAGGAGAACGAGGCCCGGCTGCGTGACCTCATCGTGACGCGGGCAACCGCCGCACTTGACGAGGCCGTGGCTGGGCGCGTCGTCGTGCGTGTCTGTCCCGCTGGCAGACGGTGGGCCGCGACGATCCTCACCGACGCGGGGCTGGCCGTCGTGGAATCGAAGTCGGCTAGTGAGAGCCAATGAACTATACGAGTGTGGGGGCCACCCAATGGGTGGCCCCCACGTATGTCGTGCCTCGTGCGTTGGCTACTTGTTGATATGGCGATCGAGCCAGGCTTTGAGATCCGGGTAAATCGACGGATTCTTCGACAGCGCCACCCACAGGTCAGGCCTCGTCCGAGCAATCTCCGCCTGAATCTCCCACGGCGTCGCCGGATCTATCGCGTCGGCGGCAGTGAAGCGGCTTCCCGGCGAGACTGCCGCGCGCGTCATGTCGAGGTCATCGTCGTCGTAGGCGTCGGCCGAGGCCTGCTGAGGCTGAGCGATGTCCGGTGCCTGTTGGGGCGCCGAGACCTGCTGGGGTTCCGGGGCTTGCTGGGGTTCCGGGGCTTGCTGCAGGGCAGGTGCGGGCGAAGCGAGCGGGCCAACCGAGAACGGCTGATTGACCGGGGCGTCCTTACTGGAGGAGGTGAGAGGGCCAATCGAGATCGGGCGGTTAAGCTCTTCGGCCGCGCTCTGGCGCGGTGCAGGGGCTTCCGGGGCTGGAGGCATCGACGGTGCAACCGCTGTCGGCGCGGGAGCCGACGCGGAGGGCGCGCCGGAGGCGGGCGTGTGCACCTGCTGAGCCACGGCCTCGTTCGTGAGAGGCTGTGCAACGTTGGCCGCCTGGGGCTGCGAGAACGCCGGTGCCGCGGGTGTCGTCAGAGCGCTCGGCGCCACTTGAGCGGCGGTGGTGGCCTGCGCAACCCACGCCTGGTAGGCCTGCGCCTCCGCAGCGTTGGCGGCGGGCGGGCGCTTCCACGGTTCTGGGTCCTGGGCTGCGAGGGGGTCGGGCAGCGCCGCAGGGCCGAAGTAATCCAAGGCCAGGACCGCTACCGCACCAACAACGATGAACAGCGACGGAAGGAGCCTGTGATCCTCGTCGGACAGTAGGAAAAACCACGGCAGGCCGATGGCGAGCACCGCCAGTGCGATGAAGTGTGGGGTGGTGTGTTTCATTTCCACTTCACCTTTCCTTGTTCACTGATGATCTCGCAGTACGGGTCACATGCCCTCATCGCCCTGATGACGCGCCGTTCCAGATTGGCTAGGCTCCTGGCCTCGGGCACCAGACCGTTGAACTGCAATGCTTGGACGACGCTCCACAGGAGCTGCGTGCCTTCTTTGTCGGTGAGCAGCGTTGCAGACCACTGCGTGAAGGTCAGGCGGCCCTTCGATTGGAAAATGAGACCGGTGGGATCGTCCGAGCGCCATTTGAAGACGCTGGCAGGCCACCACCGTGGGGGCTTTTCGCTGGCCGGGACGTCGATTGCCTCCCACGCAGCCTCAAGGAGTGCGTGAGCAGACACTGATTTCGGGGTGATGAGGTGTGTTCTGCCCACCGCCCCCTCGCCCTCGCGGTGCGCTTTCCGGAAAATCAGCTGGGTGATCTTCGCGGAGATTTCCTGACGCAGCCGTATCCACCCGTAATAGAGGAAGCCGCAAGCGATGAGAATGATGATTGCTATCGCCGTGGTCATGATGTGTTTCTCCTATGAACCAAATAGAAACGCGAAAGGTGTGAGGAAGAAAAGCCCGAGCCATGCTTCGTCCCAATAAGAGGGGGTCTGAGCAGCCGGTGTGCGCGGTCGGTGATAATCAGCGTGCTGGCTGCGGCCCCGGGATCTGCACCTATGAGCTGGAGGATGCCTCCGTGGCCGAGGCCGTGGCCGTGGTTGTGTCCGTGGTCTCAGCCTCAGTCATAGGCCCGCTCGTGCCTTCGTCCGCCGAACTGGTGACGAAATGTGACGCCGCGACGATCAGATCGAAGAGCTCGAGCATGAGGTGCTTGATCATGGCCATCTGTGTCGCGAAGGAGACGATCACGATCTGCTTCGTGTCGGGCACGTGCGCCCAATAATCGACGCGCATCCGCTCGAATTGAAGCTTCTCCGCCTCGGCGCGTAAAGCCGCTTCCTCCGGGGTTTCCTCCTCGGGGACCTCGATCTGGAACGAATCATCCTTTTCAATGAGCACGCGGCGCAGCGCGCGATAGTCTCCGCCCTCGACGTCGACGAACGCGTCGTCCGCTTCATCGAAGCCCATTCGAAGGATGCCAAATACTTCGTCGCTCTCCGTGCCAATCGCGGGGCTCATGCGCAGCCCCGGCGGCTGATAGACCGTGATGTTCACAGGGAAAGGCGCATCCTTTTCCAGCTCCTTGCCGAAGTACATAGCGACGGCGCCGCCTTCCATGGCCTCGGCGCACGCATCGACCACCTGATCGTGCATCTGGCGACGCAGCACGGCCGCGTCGTCCGCCGGGCCGACAATGCCCTGGACCATGCGCTCGACGTCCTGTTCTGAGGCCCCCTCATCCGTGATCGCCACGGGGTACCAGGTGCCCGGCAGGTTGAAGACGAGGCGCGGGGCGTCGCCGAGGTTGTTATCGCTTGCCATCGTTGATTCTGCTTTCTCGTGTGGAGGTCAGATGCTGGTTGGAACGGTGCCTGGAGCCCACGTCGGACGCTCGGGCTCCGGTAGGAGAATCGGGGCATCCCACCGCTGCTCAGATTTCTGCGGGTGGTCGTACAAAAACCAGTTCTGCGCGTCGTACTGTCGCTTCATCGCGTCAAGCCCATGTCCCCGTTCGAGGTCGGCGAAATTGTTCAGATCCTCCACGGATGCCTGGACTTCGATCTGCTTCCCATATGCCTCCGGCAGGGTGCTCCGCCTCTGCAGCAAGGTCAGTGGATCGGTGGTGAAGTGGTAGTTTTCGACGCGGGCACGCGCATCAACGTTGGAGGTGAAGAAACCGTTTTGTATTGCCGACTCTCGAGCGAGTGTCATGCTCGTGTAACTCAATCCCGCAGCGTTGAAGGTCGTCGCCTTCGCCCCGGTCGCGATCGATCCTGCCGCCGCCAGCTCGCCGCCCAGGGAATGGCCGGTCAGGGAGAAGTTGCCCGCGGTGACGCCGTTGGCCATGAGGCGCTGCTTGATGACTGTAGCTGCTTGGATCGCCTGATGTACTTGCGCAGACGTGGCTCCTGCCCCCATTACGTCGGTAACAACATCTCCAGCATGATCCTTGAAATCAGTGCCTTCATAGGATAGGACGTAGCGTCCGTTGTCGTCCCGGAAGAGCGTCGCGTGGAAGCCGGTCTTCTTGTCCTCGAGGATCTTTGGGTCGATGCCGAGACTGCGCAGCTCCGCGGGGCTCACCTCGTGCCAGCCCGGCGGCTCTTTCCAGTCCCCGCGTGGGTGGGGCCTACCCGCGAGGTCCATCTTGTCCCGGATGAGGCCCTCCTTGCCCGGGCGCGTGTTGATGGTGTCCGTCGTCTCCCCGTTGTCGCCGTAATGGACGTTTGCTGGACCTGTGACAAGAGTCGAAATCTCGCAGCCAATGTTATGGAGGCCCATAAGTATCTTTTGCCCACAGGAGAACAGAATCATCGCGCCTGTGACATTTGCGAGGGAAAGGTAAAACAGCAGTGAAGCTGGAAGTGCATCACCGAGTATCAGAAGTAGTATGCCTGTAACCAGAAATATGGCGAATCCAACTGCGATCAAGAGAATAGTGAAGGTGATCGTTAGTAGTACTTCGATAACTTTCGCGAGCACCTTGGCGATTTCCTCAATCACCTTTTTGAGAACCTTCGTTACCCACTTGGTGATATCAGCGAGAACTTGACCAACCTTGTTGATGAACTGAGAGATCTTGTCCAGCCAGTTGTCTTTGGTGGCAGCCATTGCCGTGTCGATCTTGCTGATGGCGCGGCCGGCTGCCTCATCCACCTCTTGGGCGATCTGAGCGATTTCCGTCGATGCGTCGGTCGCCGCCTTCGCGGCCCGACGTTCGTTGCTCATCGCCTGCTGGACTGCGTTTTGTGCGTTCTGGACGTTGACGGAGGGGGCGTGGGAACTCTGCAGCTGCTGGAGACGCTTCTTTGTCGCGGTCACCGTGCGCTGTGCGTCGTTGCGCTGCCGGTTGGCGCTCTCCTCCCGGGCAGAGGCCGCGTCGGCGCGCTTGTGGCAGTCGGCGAGCACCGCCTGGTATTCGCGCAGAGCTAGGCCCGTGTTCTTGTATCGGCCGTGTGCCGCCTCCAGGCTCTTCTCGGCGTTTTGTACCTCCTTCTGCGTGGCCGCGACGGCCTTCGACTTTGACGTCGTTACGAACTTATTGAGGTCGTCGATTGCGGATTGGATGCTGTTCGCGGAGGTGATCAGCCCCTCGACCTTGGTTTTGAGGGCGGTGGGATTACCCGGAAGAGTGCTCATTTCTGCTTCCTCCTTAGCGCCTCTGCGAGCTTTCCGTCGAGGTCTTCAAATGTGTCAGCGATGGCGTCGAAGGTTTTCGCCAAGGCCTCCAGGTGATCGCGGAAACGGCCCCGGGTGGTGTCCCAGTTGTTGCCGAACTCGTTGACTTTCCCCGCGAGCCTTTCGTGGCCGACAACAGAGGCAATGTCCAAGGCGTCGATTTTGACGTCGTTCAGGAGAGCGGCGGTTGCGCGAAGGGACTTAGACCGGTTGCGCAACTCGCTGATATCGACTTGCAGGTCCGGCATGGGCGTTTCCTTTCTTCAGAGGACCTGGGGCGCGGACGTGTCCTCCCGCGCCCCAGGCGGTGACGACCTTACTTACCGGCTGCTCGTGCCAGTTCCTCGTCGGTCTGCTGGAGAGCTTGCGCGGCCTTGTTCAGGTAGTCGGCCATGCCGTCGATTCCCTGAACCGTGCGGGTCGCACCCTGGGTGAACTCCTGGTAGGAGGAGTCGAAGGCGCCCGAGGCGCGCGACGTGGTGAATCCGTTCTGCACGAGTTGCTGGACGAGTGAGCGCAGCTCGTTGAGCTTGGACTCAAGATCCTTCTGGCCGTTGCGCAGGCGAGTTGCTGCGGACTGCATCTGGTCGTAGGTGACATTCAGGTTTGCCATTGTGTTCCTCCGTTGAGAATTGGATACCCGGGGTGGGTATCGCGGATCTGGTGTGTTCGAGCCGACGGTTCCCACGTCGGATGGGTGATTAGCCCGTAATCTCAAACTAACATTTCGTTTTGTCACTGACGATGGGGACTAGTCCCCATCGGGTTTTGTCATACTCGGGGCACCTGCACTTTCCACTGTTTGCCGGACTGAACAAAGTAGCCGCGACCCGGCACGGCCTCGGCCCCGAAGATACCGGGGACGGGAACTCCGACGGCGTTCTCGCCCTCACCGGGCGAGGGGCACAGGACGATCCCTGTCCGGCCGCTGCGCACCCCGGATGCCAGCGAGCCGCCGAATGACCACCCGGACACGTCGGCCTCGGCCACGACCAAATGACCATTGGCCTTCGCTGAGGCGATAGCGTCCTGCAACTGTTGGTCACACGCGGAGAAAGAGAACTCTCCGATACCCTCAACAAAGAGGACGACTCCCGGCGTGGTCTCCGGAGCTTCTTCCTCAAACAGGTGACCATGCTTGGCAAGCATGGACGCGATCTTGTCTGCTCCCTGCGCTGTCTCCGTCCACAGCGGTTCCCTCGCCACCAGGGATCGGCGTGCACATGCGTGCAGCATGACCGCATTCGGGAAAGCACTGTGGACGCTGCGTGCCAGCCACCGGACGGTGTTGGTCCTGCCAGACTGAGCGGGGCCGGTGATCGCGAAGGTACCCCCAGGGCGCAGCGGCATCGGGCCAAGCGAACCCGCCTCGACCCCGATGACGGGGCGTCCATCGACAACGCGATCAACCTCGCGCTCCGGTATATCGAGCGGCAGGGAACGGATCGGTGTCGGGCGGGTGCGTCGGCGCATAAACGAGGCGCCTGCCAGTGATTCGATCTCCCTGGCCTGGTCGTAGTCCGTGACGTTCCTGCCCAGGATCGGCAGCTGCAAGAGGTTGGGGTTACCCACCTGCATGGCGCGTCCTGGAGCGCTCGACGCGCTCAGAACATCGCGCGGAAGATTGAAATAGAGGTATGCGTCCTCGTCGGTGAGACGCAGAACCACCTTGCGTTGGAACGACGCGGCGATCGAGTTCGGGATGGCCTGCGGCCGGTCCGCCGACACCGCGAAGTGAACGCCGACTTCGCGCCCGTCCGACAGAATCTGCTGGAAACGGCTCCAGATCTTCGCATGTCGGCCGACGAGCTGGTAGGTCTCGGCGAATGTGGCGATCCCATCGATGAGCACGAGGTATCGGGGCTCGTCCTGCTTACCCGAGAGTTCCCGGTAGGAGGTCAGGTGGCTGGCGTTGACGGCCTTGTAGGAGACAGAACGCTCGTCGACGATGCTACCGAGGAAGTCGATGAGCTTAGCAATCCTCTCTTCGTCGTCGCCCTGGATAACGTTGCCGACGCTGGGGAGCTTCTTCAGCATGTCGAGGCCTCCGCCGGCAAAGTCGAGGGCGTAGACGTTGACGGGACCAGAGCTGGGGGTGATGCCCGCAGCGATAGCGAGCGATCGCAGCGCGGTCGTCTTTCCGGAACCGGAGGCGCCGTAGAAGGCGATGTGTCCGTCCGTGTCGGGTCGGAAGTACTCCACTTCCTGCGACTGGTCCTCGGGGTCGTCTAGGACACCGAGGACAATCTTGGCGTCGGAACGCTGGGGTAGAAGCGAGAGGTCGTAGATCGGTGCGAGTTCGGGCAGCCACGGCTTGCGAGGCGCCTGGATGTGCGCTTTGGCCGACGCTGCGCAGATAGTACCGACAACTCGGGTGATGTCGGTAGGGATCTCCTCGCGAGGCTTGGGCGGCTCGGGCGTCTTCCACTTCTGCGGCAGGCCGAAGCCCAGCGCCTCGATGTCAACCTGCGTCGTCTTGAGTCCCTCGGCCGTGCGGGCACCCGGGTAGGCCGACTGGAACACCGAGATTCTGCCGGGGCCTGTTTTTGCCGCAGCACGGCCGGGCGTGTTCTGCGGGAAGTGGGCGGCCATGGCATCCCCGAGGACATCCTGGGAATCATCGGTGTCAGCCATGCGCAGGGCGACGCGCAGGTTTGTGTTCGCACGAAGGTTGTCCTTGATGACGCCCGCAGGGCGCTGGGTCGCCAGGATGAGGTGCAGGCCGAGGGAACGTCCTCGTTGGGCGACGTCGACGACGCCGTCGATGAACTCGGGAACCTCGTTCACGAGCGCCGCGAACTCGTCGACGACAATAACGAGCGATGGGGGGCAGTCGGGATCGCCGGACTTCTCGAGGGTGACGAGGTCTTTTGCTCGTTTTTTGTTGAGAAGGCGCTCGCGGTAGTGCAGCTCCGCTCGTAGTGAGGTCAGGGCGCGGCGCACCAGGTAGGGCGACAAGTCGGTGACCAGGCCGACGGTGTGCGGCAGATCCGTGCACTGCTCGAAGGCGGAACCGCCCTTGTAGTCGACGAACAGGAATGTCAGCCTATCGGGTGACACCGATTGGGCCATGCCGAGGACCCACGCCTGCAAGAACTCGGACTTGCCGGCACCCGTCGTGCCGCCGACCAGCGCGTGCGGTCCGTGCAAGCGTAGGTCCAGCTGCATGGGCTCGCTCGCCCCCTGGCCGACGATGGCTGACAGGGGAACGGCCGGAATCTTGCGATGGGGGTGCCCCGGTGTGCGGTCGATGATCGAGTGCGAGGCCCTCCACCGTTCGATGATGGCGTTGGGATCGTCCGCCAGTTCCTGGCCAGTCAGATCCACGTAGGAAATGGAACCTGGCAGATCCGAGTCATCGTCGACGGGGACTCCCGCGTCGAAAAGAGGGGATAGTGACCGGCCCAGGGCAGCCAACTCCTCGTCCGAGACGCGGTCCACGCTCACGTCCTCAAGCGCGCGCGAGGCGCGTACGTCACCGATGGAAGCCTGCCTGCCGTCGAATGCGATGAACGACCGGCACGCCGCAGGCAATTCGGAGAACGAAGGGGCCATCCACACAAAGTAGATACCTCGATCAGGGCCCAACTCGGCAAGACGGTTCAGGCGAGCGCGGTCCACCAGCACGTCGTCCACGAAAACGACCACCGCGGGAATCGGATTAGGGAACTTCTTCGACGTATCCTGCGCAGAGGCCTCGCTAGAGGAGGCGGAAGCAACCTCGGGGCCGCGGTCGGAGACCTCGCTGGTGTCGCCCTGAGTGCGGGCTTCGAGCAGGCCTTCGAGCGAAGAGAGCAGGACCTTCGCGGAAGCCGAGTCGGAGGCAAGGTGGACGCCGGCACCGAAGGGGGAGTGCGGGGAGGAGCAGTGAGGGAGCCACTTCATCCACTCCCATCCCTGCACGTGATCGGTGGAGGTCATGCAGGTGACGATGACTTCAGCAGGCGAGTACTGTGCCGCCAGCTGGGCTGCGATCGCCCCGCGCGCCTGCCTGAGGACGTCGCTCGGGCCGCACAAGCCCAGGCCTCCGGACGAGCGGATGTCGGCAACGAGTGGAACATTCGTGACCCGCGAGTACTCAACGGCGAGCGCGCGCACCTTGGCGACCGCCTCCGGAAGACCCGTGCGCTGATCCGCCCCTTCGATGGTGACCGTCGCGGTGTCCGTCCCTTGCCCCAGGCGGAACTTCAGGAACTCCGGGTGCTCGGGCCTGCGTATCCACAACGAGCCGTCGCGACGCAGCGCCCCCTCGATGGTCTGCTTGATCGGAGGGAACTGAGCGTGGCGGGACTCCACATCCTCGCGTCGACTGTCATCCAGGTCCTGGTGGGTGACCTTCAGAGCATCTTCAAACTGTGTCATTGCTTCGGTGAACTCGCTTGTCGACTGTCGACGTTGGTCCCACCACGAGCCGATCATGATGATCGGACTCAGGATGATGAACACCAAGCTCGTCAGCTGTCGGGTCAGGAGGAACATGGATGCGCCCATAATCAGGGGGGCCACGAGGCCGATGAATGGGAAACGCGAGGGCTTGGGGCGGGTCGGTGCATCGGGGAGCTTGATCGTTCGGGGGGTCGCGTGTGGGATGACCTGAGGCGACCTGATGAATGCGATGTCCGTGGACTCGCCAGTCGATTCGGGCATCTTTGTCTGGACCAGTTGGATCTGAGTGTCTCCAAGGAGGACCACGTCACCGGGTGTCACCGTGGCCTGCTGCACGCGCTGGTTGCCAACGAGGACACCGTTGGCTGAGTTGAGGTCGTGAATTTCAATGCTTGAGCCGACGGTGATGCGAGCATGTTCCTTCGACACTCGACGGTCGTTGAGCATGATCGTGCACGAGGGAGATCGGCCCACGGTTGTGCCGCCGAAATACAGGGGGACGCACATGCCCTTGTCATTTCCGTCCAGGACGCGTAGCTCGCCCGCCACGCCTCCCGTTGGAGTCGCGTCTTTCGCCGAGGCGATGTCGACAAGTGAACCCGAGTTGAGTCCTGTCTCAGTCACGTATGCCGTTGACGGCAGGACTGAGGTGATTCTTCCGTCCACGGGATCGAGAACTCTGAGCGTCAGCGAATCGGGTGCAGCCAGGGTGGCGGCGCTCTGTCGCGGACCCGAGGAAGCCAGAGCGGCAGCAACATCTCCGACCGTCGCCGTTGCATCGGTGGTGACCAGCAGGTCGATATCCTCGCGGGTACGCCCGCGCAGTGTCAGTTTGATCTTCATCGCCGGTCCTTTCCGGTGAGTGCATCGGGTGTGCTGTTGCGTCGTTTCTCATCGTCGAGCAGATACAGGTCGCTGCTGGAGACCAGCCGCGCCGCGACCGCGTATTCGACCAGCCTGACGCGCCTGTGTGTCGCCAAGGACCCCGGCCTGCCCCGCATGCCGGGCACTCCCATCCGGTCGAGCTTGTCGGCGACGTTGTCGAGCTTTCGGTTGAAGCGGGTGATCGGCCACCCCAGCCGCGCAGCAGCCTCGGCATTGCGCGGGATATCGGTCGCGCCGGAACCAGCCTGCGTCAGCCAGGGTTCGCACAGCGCCAGGATCAGCAGGTACTGCGACGGCGTGAAACGTGCTTCCCCGACCGTGGCCTCGCCGGTGTCGGCGGTGGGGGCAGCGTAGCTGCGGAATGTCGTCCCGCGCACGGTGATGGAGAACTCGTAGGTCGTGGGCCCGGCCGCGAACACGACGACG
>ERZ1674208.220-NODE-221-length-9962-cov-6.554860_pt1 | contig 9962 bp, 8 predicted proteins | sample MGYA00581113_ERZ1674208 | MGnify/ENA primary metagenome ERZ1674208 (study PRJEB41354, sample SAMEA4873350) | human saliva metagenome | biome: human-associated habitat [ENVO:00009003]; feature: mouth environment [ENVO:08000002]; material: saliva material...
ACCGTCTACGTGCCGACCTCCGACCCGGCCAACCCGGAGAAGCGCTCGGTGACTCTGGGGCTGACGGACGGCAAGATGGTCGAGGTCAAGGACGGCCTGGAGGAGGGCGAGGAGATCCTCGAATTCACCCCGACCGCGACGAAGGACAACCAGGACGATCCCTACGGTCCGGGGCCCGGAGCGGGGACGGATGGCGGGGCCATGGACGGAGCCGCGGACGCGTCCGACGGGACGGGCGCGCGATGAGCCTGGTATGCCTGCGGGGCGTGACCCGAACGGTCACCCTGCCCGACGGCGAGGACCTGCATATTCTGCGTGGTGTCAATCTGGACGTCGCGGCGGGAGAACATGTCTCGATCGTCGGCCGGTCGGGCACGGGTAAGTCGACGATGCTCAACATCATCGGCCTGCTGGATACCCCCACGTCGGGCACCTACGAGCTGGACGGCGTGGACACGACGCGCCTGAGCGAGGGGCGTCGCGCCCGCATGCGGGGGGCGGATTTCGGCTTCGTCTTCCAGCAATTCAACATTTTCGCGGCGCGCACGGCCGCCGAAAACGTCGAGGTGCCCCTCATGTACGCGTCGGGTGCGCAGCTGCTGCGCAGGCGAGCGATCGCTTTGGACATGCTGGAGCGCGTGGGCCTTGGGGACCGCGCGGACTCTCACCCGGGTGAGATGAGCGGCGGCGAGCAGCAGCGCATCGCGATCGCCCGCGCCCTCGTGCGCCGCCCGCGCGTGATCCTCGCCGACGAGCCGACCGGCGCCCTCGATCCAGACACGGGCCGCGCGGTCATGGCCCTCCTGGAGGAGGTCGCCCGCGAATCCGACTCGGCGCTCATCGTCATCACGCACGATATGGCGGTCGCCGCCCGCGCCTCGCGCGCCTACGAACTGTATGACGGTGTCCTCCACGAGGTCGCCGATCCCTCCGCCCTGATCCAGCGCGCGGAGGCTGGGCACATCGAGCCCGCCGGGACCGAGATCAGCGGCAACGTGTCTAGTGTCGCCGCGCCCGCCGACCTCGAGCCCGCCCGCTTTGGGGACGAGGCCGTGGCCGCCTCCGCTCCCGTCGCTCCTCCTCCGTCGCCTCCCACGCAGGTCCGTGCACCGGAGCCGGGTGCTCCTCGCGCGGCGAGTGGGACGGTCAGTGGGACGGTCAGCGGTACGGTCAGTGACGCGGCAAGCGGGGCGGAAAGTGGGGCGTCGGCGCGTGCGCAGGCCTCTCGGATCCCGGTCCCGCCGCAGGCCGAGGCCCCCTTGGCCGAGGTGGTCGGCGCGGGTGAGGAGGGCGCATCGTGAACGCTGTGAGCCAGGTCGTGGGAGCCCTCATCGAGGCGTGGGGCGAGGTGAAGGTCCAGAAGGCCCGCGTGGTCCTCTCCCTGGTGGGAGTGGTTGCCGCGGTGGCCGCCATGACGGTCGTCATCGCGCTGGGCGACCTGATCTTGCAATCCTCGCGGGAATTGGCCGAGCTCTACGAGGGGCGCTCGGTGACGCTGCGCCTCGCTCCGGAACAATCATCGGCAAGCCAGGGAGGCCCCTCGAATGGCGGACCCTCCCAGGAGGCCGGAACCGGGGAGGGCGCCCAGGCCTCGTCGAGTGTCGCGCGACCCGACGAGAAGGACCCGGTGAGCGACGCGATGACGACGCTCGCGGACCGACACGACATCCGCTACTGGTCGCGCCTGTCCAGCTCGGGCGGCGAGATCGTCGAGGTCCGCCAGGCCCGCACGTCCGGGCAATTCCGCGGCTACCCGGTGGTGCGCACGCAGGATATGTTCAACGACGTCACGATCCAGTCGGTGGACCCCTCATATGAGGTGATTTTCCGCACCCGTATGCTCGCCGGGCGCTGGGTGGCCGCGAGCGACGCGGATCAGCGCTTGACCCCCGTCGTCATCTCCGAGGTCCTGTGGAATCAGCTCGGACGCGCCCCCATCGACCAGGTCCCCATCGTCCTACACACCACCGACGGCACCGCGCTGCGCGTCGTCGGCGTCACGAAAGCGAAGAGCCGCTTCGACATGCCGACCCTCTACGTGCACTATGACGCGGCGCGTGCCGCCCTGCCGCAGATGGGACAGCCCACGATGATCGCGTGGGTCGGCCCCGAGGATGCCGAGCAGGCGCGCACGGTGCTGCCGCGTGCCCTGGCCTCGATCCTTGGTGACGGATGGCGCGTGAGCGTCACCGGCGGCGAGCACCAGGACACGGGCGAGGAACAGCTGGGGACGATCTCCCGCGTCATCATGATTATCGGAGGCATTATCGTCTTTCTCGGTGCGCTCGGCCTCCTCAACGTCGCGATCGTGACCGTGCGCCAGCGCGTGCGCGAAATCGGTATCCGCCGCGCCGTCGGCGCCTCCGCCGCGCGCGTCTTCTTCGCTGTCTTCATGGAGTCGGTGGTCGCGACCTTCGTCGCCGGCGTCATCGGCGTGGGGATCGCGGTTGTCGTTGTGCGTTTCTTGCCGCTCGAATCGATGGGAATCGCCCTCAGTGAGACACCGGCCTTCCCCGCCGGCGCGGCCATCGCGGGCGTCGCCATCTCCACGAGCATCGGTGCTCTGTGCGGCATCATCCCGGCGCTCGCGGCCGTGCGCATCAAGCCAATCGACGCGATTAGGTATTAGTAGTCGCCGAGGCCGTGGCTGGTGTCCCGATGTCGCGTGGGTTCGCGGTCGGGGAGTGGGCCTCGTCCGTGGTGGGCGAGTGGGAGGTTGGCGTCCCGTGTGGCCACGCGGTGTGGCGTCCGGGTCAGCGGGGAAGCGTCACTCGCTTGGTGTCCTCGTTGAAGACGATCATGCCTTCCTTGAGGAGGGCGCGGTAGACGCGGGTGGGCTGGTAGCGGTCGCCGCCGTCGAGGCGGGCGGCGTCGAGGACTCGGCGCTTCGTCAGGCCCTCCCTACCTTCGAAGTGCGCGGCGCGCAGTGCCTTCATGATGCGGCCGCGGGCCTGGCGGTCGGTGCCCGTGTAGGGCTGGGGCGTGGGGCGCTTCTCATCCTTGGGGAATCCGGCGGTGGCCCACGCGCAGTGTTTGTGCATGATGCATTCATCACAGCTGGGGGAGAGCTGGGTGCAGACGAGGGCCCCGAACTCCATGAGAGACAAACTGACCTCCGCGGCGAGGTGTCCATCTGTTGGGAGCAGGGTTGCGGCGCGCGCGGTTTCTGATTTGGAGGGCGTTGAGCGGGGAGGGAACTCCCGGCCGTCGAGAAATCTGACCAGCACTCTACGGACGTTCGTGTCCAGAACTGGGACGCGGATTCCGTGGCGGAAGGCGAGCAGCGCGCTGGCTGTGTACGTGCCCACGCCCGGCAGAAGAGTCAGCTCTTTCATGGTGAGGGGCACCTGACCGCCGTGTTTCTCGACGATGGTGCCCGCACAGTTTTTGAGGCGCAGCGCGCGTGACGGATAGCCCAGATTTGCCCAGGCTACAATGATATCTGCGGAGGATGCGTCGGCCAGGTCTGCGGGTGTGGGCCATCGGTGCATCCATTCAATCCAGATCGGCTGCACGCGCGACACCGGGGTCTGTTGGCTCATGATCTCGAAAACGAGGGTGCCCCAGTCGGACACGTCGTCGTGTCGCATGGGCAGGTTGCGCTTGTTGGATGCGAACCAGCGGGGAAGGTCATGGAGCAGTGTCTGCGAGGCCTCGGCCGTTGGATTTATGAACACCCTGTCAGTGTAGAGAGAGTTGTCTGATGCCTGCGCTCCCAGCGACCCAGTCTGTGAGGTGGAGCATAAAATTCGTTGACAGTTGTATAAACGGTAAAGGTCCGCTAGTCTGACCGTGCTCTCAGAAACACCCCGCGCCTTGCGGGGTTCCATCAACAACAGGAGACATAATGTCCGCTCCTCAGCAGCCCGGTTACGGCCAGCCCGGCTTCAACGCCCCCGTCCAGGGCAAGTCTCGCGTGACCACCGGCCTTCTCAACTTGTTCTTCGGTGGCGTCGGCGCCGGTGACTTCTACCTCGGTCACAAGCAGATGGGCATCATCAAGATCGCCGCCACCGTCGTCTACTGGATCCTGTCTGGCATTGCTGGCGCAACTGATTCCGCCATCCTGGACATCCTCGTCAGCCTGGTCGGTCTTGCTTACGCCGCCTTCGTGATTGCCTGCATCGTCATGTCCTTCATGGGCAAGTGTATCTACGAGAAGGACGCCAACGGCGTTCCCACCGTCTGAGTTGTGCTAATGCGTCTGAACTGACGCACACTCAGTAAGAGTGTGGGGCCCAGCTGATGCTGGGCCCCACACTTTTTGTATCTAGCCCGGGGTGTGTCGGTCGAGCCACTCGCTGCTGAGTGAGCTGTTGTCACGCCAGCGTGTGAAGGCTGTGGGCGTATTGGCCGAGTGTCTCGCTGTTGCGAGGGCGTCGGCTTGCCGGGTGAAGTGTCTCGGGTTGCGCTGGCAGCTGGGCCCGAGGCCTGGCGTTGTTAGCCCCTTAATGCGCAGCTGGGCCCTATAGGTGGAGCGTGGGCGACCCCGCCCACACTGCCACCCATGGGGTTAACCTGCGCATCGACGGGCGCGCACAGCCACTTCTCGGGCGATCACTCCACCGATCAGAGGCGCACGGCTACCAGTCGGGCGAGCCTTGCCGCCAGACGTACCCGCGCGCGTCGCCGCAGGCGCAACGGCGTGTCGCGCTGCGCGCGTGAAGGCATGGCACTCCTGCCCCTGACCCAGTTGACAAACAGTCTACGGGTGGATTCGGGGTGACGTCGGGGTGGTTGCGGGTACCGTGATGGGGGCGGTGCCGCTAGGATGTGGCAGTGCGGCCACACAAAGGCCACCCCACGACAATCGAAAGGCTTAGCCATGACGACGCCCGATCCCCTGGCCAACCCCATCAAGCCCGAGGACGATACCCAGGCCTCGATCCCCGCGCCTGAGGCGCCCAGCTTCCCCCAGGCCTCGGCCCCCTCCTTTGACGAGGCGACCGCCACCCCCGGTACCACCACCTACGGCACCGCCTACGACCCCGCTGGCGCGGCGCCGGAGGCGCAGGCCCAGGACGCGCAGCAGCCCTACACTCAGCCCGCGTTCGGCCAGCCCCAGGACCCCCAGCAGGGCTACGCCCAGCCCGCGTTCGGCCAGCCCGCCTTCGCTCAGGGTGTCTATGCGAACCCGCCCAAGCAGTGGATCATTGCCCTGCTTCTGGCGTTCTTCGTGGGCCCGCTGGGTTTCCACAACTTCTACCTGGGCTACAACAGCCGCGGCCTGATCCAGCTGCTTCTGTCCGTTATCGTCATCGGCCTGCCCATCACCGCCATCTGGGCGTTCATTGAGTTCATCATGATCATCATGCGTTCCGGCTCCTACGGCTGCGACGCCACGGGCCAGCCGCTGGTGTGACCTGGGGTGTTGTCGCGGCGCTGAGTATGCGACAATCAAGTTATGCTGCTCAGTGACCGCGACATCAACGCCTCCCTGGATTCCGGCCGCATTCGGCTGGATCCTCTGGATCGTGACCTGGTCCAGCCGGCCAGTATCGACGTGAGGTTGGACCGGCTGTTCTGCCTTTTTGATAATCACCGCTACCCGGTGATCGACCCCGCGGCGGACCAGTCGGACCTGGCGCGCCAGGTGGATGTGGGGCCGGATCAGCCCTTCGTCTTGCACCCCGGTGAGTTCGTCCTGGGTGCCACGTACGAGCTGGTGACCCTCGGCGACGACATTGCCGCGCGCCTGGAAGGCAAGTCGTCGCTGGGGCGCCTCGGCCTCCTCACTCATTCCACCGCGGGCTTCATTGACCCCGGTTTCTCCGGTCATGTGACCCTGGAGCTGTCCAATGCGGCGACGATGCCGATCCTGCTCTACCCGGGCATGAAGATTGGGCAGCTGTGCTTCTTCGACCTGTCCTCCCCGGCTGAGCATCCCTACGGCTCGCAGGGTGCGGGTTCGCACTACCAGGGCCAGCGAGGCCCGACGCCCTCCCGGACTCACGAGCGTTTTACGCGCACCCGTATCGATCGGTGACATGATGACGTCTCATCCTCCTCTTCCGTCCAGGCGTGAGCGCATGCGTGCCGAGCGCGCGGCACGCGGTGCAGCGACCGAGTTAGCTGCGCCGCCCCCGCCGGAAGCGGCGGACCTGCCTCCGGCGGCGCCTCCGCCGCCAGCACCTAGCGATCGTTCCCTGGCTGCTCCGCCTCCTCCCGAAGCGGGTGATATTCCACCGACCGCGCCTCCTCCGCCGACGCCTCCGTCCGGCGTGCCCGCCCCGGGCGCGCAAGGGAGAGAGAATCAGTCCGCGACGACGCGTACGGGCGTGATCACCGGCGTCGCCCTGCCGGGTATGACGCCGCGCCCCGACCAGGTCACCAACCGGGGCGACGAGCCGCCGCCCGCGCCCGTGAGGCGTTCCCTCAAGGAACGCATGGCGAGCGCGCGTCCCAGTTTCGCGGACCCGCTGCTCACGGCCGTGACGGGCAATCCGCTCACGCAGACGCACGCCTCGCTGGTGGGGATGACCACGACGGAGCACGCCTTCCAGATTGCGGCCGATGGTGAGGTCACGGGGGCCGAGGCCGCCGCGCCGATCGCCGCCGCCATTGAGGTGAGTGAACCCGCGGGTGTCATCGACCTGGATGAGGCGCTGAGTAATCACCTCCTCTTGGTGTCCGAGGCGGTGGATCCGGCCGAGCTGGAGGCCCTCGCGATCTCCATGTGGGACGATGCCAGCTGGATCGCCCCGGGTCGCCTGCGCCTGTCGTCCGAGGCTGAGCTTGAGGGCCCGTGGTCGCTCGATCAGCCGACGCGCGCCGAGCTGGGCACCCCGTCCATGCTGACGAACGCGTGGATCCTGCGCTGCCCGGCCTCGCGTGCGCAGGACAAGCCGAGCGCGGTGATGGGTGAGTGGGCGAAGGCGTTTCCCGAGGGGATGCCCATCGGTCTGGAGTACCTTGTCCTCGAGGCGTTGAACCGTATGGCGCGCCGCCTGGCCGGGGGTATGCGCATCGCGGGTAGCGGCTACGTCATGGTTCCCGACGCCGACTCGGCGGTGAACTTGACGGTGTACTCGCCGCGGTGGATCAATCCCGAGGACCTGCTGTCCGCGATGCGCGAGCGCGCCGGATTTGAGCAGATGAAGGACGCGCGCGACGTCGTCCCCGACGTTCCCGAGGCTCCCGCGCTCAGCCCCGCGCAGGCCGCGCACATCGAGAAACTGAAGGCGGAGCTGGGGCCTGTTCGCGAGGACATCGCCTCTAAGATCGCCAAGGCTCGCGAGGAGCTGGAGGCCCAACGCAACGAGCCGCAGGTCGTCGACGGCTACGCGCTGATGAGCCCGATCGGTAACCGCTCCGACATGATGATCGAGGTCCACGCGGTCCCCACGCCCCCGCGCGTGCTGCGCTGGGAGCCGTGGACGACGGGCGCAATCATCGAATATCAGGTTCGTTGGCTGCCCGGCCTGACCCCGACGCCCGGCGCGTCCTCGATGAGCCGCACGGCTCGCCTGGAGCGCCTGCGCTCGACGCAGGATGTGGAGAAGGCCGCTGGCTTGATCGCGACGCTCGTGGGTGGCAACGTCATCGACGAGGATGGTTTCCTCGTCGGCTTGGCGGAGGTCACCGACGAGGAGGACGACGAGTAGCCACCTGTAGACGGCGCGTATCCCACCCGCTAGGGTGTCTGTGTTCGCACTCCAGCTCATACGAAAGGGCACACCATGAAGCTCTCTGCACGCAACCAGCTCCCCGGCACCGTCGTTGAGGTCTCTCAGGGCGCCGTGAACGGCATCGTCAAGATCGAGGTCGCCCCCGGCCTGGTCATCTCCTCGTCGATCACGAACGCCGCCATCGAGGAGCTCGGCCTGACCGTCGGCTCCAAGGCCGTCGCCGTCATCAAGGCCTCCAACGTTATCGTCGGCGTCGAGGACTGATCCTCTCATATGTAGTAGGGCGGCCCCGCAGGTGTTCCTGCGGGGCCGCCCTTTTGTCTGTGGTGTTGACGTGCGGTGCGCACTGTGGGGTGCGCGCCGCGCGCGTGCGTTACTGTCCGCGCTTGACGGACTCCAGCAGCATGACGGCCACGTCGCGCACCTCGGGCAGCTTTCCGCTCGCGGTCGTCGACGAGGCCGTGGCGGCGTCGCTGTTCGCGCCGCCCTGGTCGGCGTCGGCCGAGACGAAACCGGCGGACGTACCGGAGGCCGAGCCGAGCATCTGGGAACAGAACGGGCAGGCCGTCGCGACGACGTCCGCGCCCGTGGCCGCGGCCTCGACGATGCGGGCATCCGCGATACGGGTTCCGCGCGTCTCCTCGAACCAGGCGTGCGCGCCGCCCGCGCCGCAGCACATCGCGCGGTCGCGGTTGCGCGGCATCTCGACGAGCTCCACGTTCGGCAGGGAGCCCACGAGCTCGCGCGGCGGCTCGTAGACGCGGTTGTGGCGGCCTAGGAAGCAGGCGTCGTGGTAGGTGACCTTCAGGGGCGCCCCGACCGAGGGAGCGTTGCCCGAGGAGTCAGCCCCGGCCTCGTCCGTGGTGTCCGCGCCCGCGGAGTCTGCAGAGGCAGCGGAAGCAGATGAGGTGGTGGGGGCCACCGGCGTGAGCAGGCCGTCGCGCACCAGGCGGTTGAGGAGCTGCGTGTGGTGGACGACGTCGAAGGAGCCGCCCAGCTCCGGGTACTCGCCCGCGATCGTGTTGAAGCAGTGCGCGCAGGACACGACGATCTTCTGGGGCTTGGCTTCTGTGAGCGTGTCGATCGCCTGGGCGGCCAGCATCTGGAAGAGCGCCTCGTTGCCGGCGCGGCGGGCGGGGTCGCCCGTGCAGGATTCGCCCGAGCCGAGGACCGCGAAGGATACGCCCGCGGTGTGCAGCAGCTCGGCGACGGCGGCGCTGGTCTTCTTCGCCGTGTCGTCGTAGGCGCCCGCGCAGCCCACCCAGAACAGGTAGTCAACCTCGGAGGCGTCCTCGATGTCCTCGCCGACGACGGGGATGTCGAAGTCCAGTTTCTTCGCCCAGTCCATGCGCTTGCGGGCGGGCTGGTTGTAGGGGTTCGCCTTGGATTCCATGCCGCGGAACGCGCGGCCCAGCTCGCGGGGGAACGCGCCCTCCATGAGGACCTGGTGGCGGCGCAGGTCGAGGATGTGGTCGATGTGCTCGATGTCGACGGGGCACTGCTCGACGCAGGCACCGCAGTTCGTGCAGTCCCACAGGACCTCCTCGGAGACGACCTCGGGGACCAGGGGAGCGGTGACCGCGGAGACGCCTTCGGGGCCGGTCGCGCCCGACAGGGACAGGGCAGAGACCAGGTCGAAGGAGTGCGGCGAGGCCGGCACGCCCTTGTCGAGGAGGACCTCGCCGTCGCCCAGCTTCTGGTGGCCCTCCGCCTGCTCGACGATCTGCACATTGGAGGCAGACTCCATGTGGTCGCGCAGGCCCATGATGAGCAGCTTGGGGGAGAGAGGCTTCTGGGTGTTCCACGCGGGGCACAGCTCCTGGCAGCGGCCGCACTCGGTGCACGAGTACAGGTCCAGGCGGGCCTTCCACGAGAAGTCCTCGATCGTGCCCACACCGAGGACCGTGTCTTCGGGGACGTCGTCAAAGTCGTCCTCGCTGGTGACGGGCTTGCCGTCGATCAGCATGTGGTCGGCCGGTCCCAGGGACTTTGTGCCGTCGGCGTTGCGGCGCGTGTACAGGTTGAGGATCGCGACGAAGCGGTGCCAGGCGACGCCCATGCCGGTCTGGATGCCGACGACCGTCAGCCAGGCCATGGAGGTGAGGACCTTGAGGGCGCTGACCAGCACGATCGCGTTCGCCAGCGAGGCGGCCGAGGAGGAGGCGGCGGCCGCGAAGAGCGCGCCGAGCCAGGCGGTGAGCGGGAAGTGCAGCGCGCTCGCGTGGGCCTCGAGGCCCGGCGTGATGCTGAAGAGCGCGTATTCGAGGCCGCGCAGGGCCACGACGCACGCGCACACGATGAGGATGACCCACTCGACGAAGAGCGCCTGCCAGC
>ERZ1674208.223-NODE-224-length-9853-cov-7.947846_pt1 | contig 9853 bp, 9 predicted proteins | sample MGYA00581113_ERZ1674208 | MGnify/ENA primary metagenome ERZ1674208 (study PRJEB41354, sample SAMEA4873350) | human saliva metagenome | biome: human-associated habitat [ENVO:00009003]; feature: mouth environment [ENVO:08000002]; material: saliva material...
ATATGAGTTTAATAAGCATGTGAAAAAATCATAATTTTGGGCTGATAATTTGGAAAAATAACAAGAATGTTGTAATTTTGCAGTCGGAATTATTATTAGTGACTAACGAAGTAAGTAATTAATTACTAATTAAAAAGAACAAGAAATGAATATATCAAAGAAAATGCAGGATGCGTTCAATGCGCAGATTGTGGCAGAAATGTGGTCATCAAATCTCTATTTACAGATGTCATGTTGGTTCCGTAAGGAAGGCTGGAAGGGCTTCTCAGGCTGGATGTACAAGCAGGCTGAAGAGGAGAGACAGCACGCAATGGATATGGCTCAGTTTGTTCTTCATCGTGGTGGTGAGGTTATCCTTACCAGTATCGATGCCGTTAAGACAAGTTGGACAGACGCTAAGGAGGCTTTTGTAGATACATTTGCGCATGAGCAGAAGGTTACAGAACTTATCAACAAGTTGGCAGATGTTGCTGATGAGGAGAAGGACCGCGCATCACAGAACTTCATTGCAAAGTATATTGATGAGCAAGTAGAGGAAGAGAAGAATGTTAAGGATATTCTCGATTCATTCGCTCACTTGGAGAGCCATGCTATTGCACATATTGATAGCAAGCTCGAGCAGGCTCGTTAAGACTTGAAAAGGACATAAAAAAAGTGTCAAAGCTACTTGCTTTGACACTTTTTTTATGCGTTTTATTAATCCCAAATCAGTTATTAGACCACAATATATAGTTCTTATTACTTTGGCTGAGTTCTTGATAACGAATCAGAAATATACAGATGCGTTGCATATTCTCCTTGCTTCTTATAAAAAGTTGATGGTGGATGACCGAGAGATGGGATATGTGGCTTATTCTATCTCTGATATTTATCGCCAGATAAATGACAAGGATAAGGAAAAGCAGTATCTCATCATTTCAGCCATGTCTGATTTGAAAAATAGCATCAAGGAATATGTGTCGCTTCGTCGTCTTGCCATATTATTATATGAGGAGGGGGATGTAACTCGTGCTTACTTGTATATGAGAAAGTCGATGGAGGATGCCACCTTTTGTAATGCGAGACTACGTATTATTGAGGTTTCTGATGCTTTGCCGATTATAGACAATGCGTATGATGCCATGCGCAAGTCTGAGCGAGCACATATCACCTTAGGATTGATTATCGTGAGCTTCCTATTGCTGTTGGTGGGGGCTTTGGTGATTTATACTCGTAAGCAGTTGCGTCGAATCGCCCATGCTCGCTGTGCCTTGGAAGAGTCAAACAAGAGTTTGAATGAGATGAACCAGAAGTTGAATTCTCTCAATACACAGCTGACTTCTACCAATGACAAACTGAACGAAGCCAATACGGCTCTGCAAGAGACCAATAGTTCGCTCTTCGAGAGTAATAAGATTAAGAATATCTATATCATGGAGTTTATGAACAAGTGTTCGGCTTATATAGATAAGTTGGATGCTTATCGACGTTCACTCAATAAATTGGCAGCCAATGGAGGACTGCAGGAACTCTATAGACGTTTGAAGTCAAGTGCCATCGTGGAGGATGAAACCGAAGAGTTCTTTGAGGACTTCGACCGTATCTTCCTCCGAATCTTTCCAGAGTTTGTTGTGTTCTTCAATGGTTTGATGAAGGAAGACGAGAATATTCAACCCAAGAAGGTCGGCCGACTTAACACAGAGTTACGCATCTATGCCTTGATGCGTTTGGGTGTTGTGGAGAATGAAAAGATAGCCGCTTTCTTGAGATGTTCCAAGCAGACGGTATATTCTTATCGTTCTCGCATCCGTTTACGTTCTCTTTATCCTGAGGATTTTGAAGAAAGAGTAGCTAAAATAGATTAAAAACTCTTTAATATATGCGAAAAACCCTTTGGATAGGGTTTGTATTTTTCTCTTGTACTGAATGTCGTAAGTACTTGATATTCAGTATGAGTTTTATTTGTACATATTTGTATTTTTGGTGTACGGTGTTATAACTTATTAAATAAAGCCCTATCTTTACAATCAACAATGCCGACAAGGCTGTATTTGGAACTTAAAATAACATAACTAATAATTAATGAACTATTTGAACATGAAGAGATTATTATCTTTCGTTTTCACTGCTTGTGCTGCATTTCTTACGGTAACGGCGCAAGGAGTTGTAAGCAACAATCCTGTGGCTGCAACCAATGCTATCGTGAAATGTGGCAATGCTCGTTTCACCGTGCTTACTCCTGAGATGATACGGATTGAGTATAGTGCAAAGGGTACGTTTGAGGATCAAGCAACATTTACGGTTGTCAATCGTAATTTGGATGTTCCTCAATTTACCAAAACTGAAGACGATACCTATTTATATATAACAACATCCAACTTGAAGTTGAAGTATCGCAAGGGTACAGACCCTCGTACAATACCAGCTTCTTCCACGAACCTTACCATTGCAGTCAACGGTGACGGTGTTCAGTCCGTATGGTATCCAGGCAAACCAGATCCATTGAACCTGAAGGGAACCTGCCGTACTTTGGATGGACTGATGGGTGATAGTAAACGCTCAGAGATGGAAAACGGTCTTGTGTCACGTTCTGGTTGGGCAGTGATAGACGACTCTTGGAGTTCCTCTCGTGCAGATGGTGGACGTTCATACGCATTGGTGCCAAGTACGGAAGTTGGATATAGTTGGTGGGCTGACCGTGCAGACAATCATGCAATGGACACCTATTTCTTGGGTTATGGTCACAATTACAAGAAGGCAATAGCCGACTTTACAAAGATAGCAGGTGACATACCTTTGCCTCCAGACTATGTGTTTGGATATTGGTATAGCAAGTATGCCTCTTATTCGGCAGATGATTATCGCAATATCATGAAGGACTTGAAGACGAACAAAATTCCTACTGATGTGATGATTCTCGACATGGATTGGCATTGGAATGGTAATGCTTACAGTGGTTCGGAAGGTCGCGGAGGTTGGACTGGTTGGTCTTGGAATACAAACTTGATTCCAGATGCTACCCAATTGCTTTCGGAGATGCACGAACAGAACTTTAAGACTGCTCTCAACTTGCATCCTGCCGATGGAATCAATGAGGTGGAGTCTCCATCTTATTTTGCGGCAATGAAGTCCGAATTGGGTGGCAAGTATCTCAATAATGATAAGAACACCATCAACTGGAGTCTTGATTATACAGATTTTACAAAGTCTTTCTTTAAGAATATCATCCGTGACCATGAAAAAGAAGGCGTAGATTTCTGGTGGATAGATTGGCAACAGCATCTTACGAGTCCATATACCAACTCTTTGAGTGAGACATTCTGGTGCAACCATGTGTTCTATAATGAGGCAGTGAAGCGTACTGACCATCGTCCTGTCATCTTTCATCGTTGGGGAGGTTTGGGTAGCCATCGTTATCAGATAGGTTTCTCGGGTGATGCCAATATCAGTTATGACGCTTTGGCATTTGAGCCATACTTCACAGCAACGGCTTCTAATGTTGGTTACGGTTATTGGGGACACGACCTGGGAGGTCACATGTATTCAAGTGAAGAACTTGTCAACAATCCTAACCTCGTGTTACGCTGGATTCAGTTTGGCGTGTTTACCCCAATCTTCCGTACTCATGCCACAAGTGATGACCGCATCGAACGTAGAATCTGGAAGTTCTCTAATTTCCCTACCATATTGGAGGCAGTGCGTTTGCGTTATACTTTGTTCCCATACATCTACACGATGGCTCGCAAGACATACGAAACAGGTATCTCTCTTTGCCGTCCACTCTATTATGAGTATCCAGAGGTAGAGGAGGCTTACACATACGATGGAGAGTATTTCTTTGGTGATGACATCTTGGTGGCTCCTATCACGGCTCAAGCAGGGAGTGACGGAAAGACCAATAAGGAAATCTGGTTCCCTGAAGGTAAATGGTGGAGTGCATCTACTCATGAGATGATAGAAGGCCCATGCAAGCACACAATGACATTTACAGAAGAACAGATACCTTATTTCTTCCGTGAAGGTTCGGTCATTCCTTTCAATCCATCTACAGTGATGAATGTTACGGAACGTCCTGATAACTTGGTGCTTCATGTGGTGGCTGGTGCCAATGGTGATGGTTCTCTTTATGAGGATGATGGTGACAATGCTGATTATGCTACCGATTATGCTAAGACTTCCTTGAAGCAAGTTTGTGATGGCAACAGAGGTGAATACATCATCTCGGAACGTCAAGGTTCAGTAAGCAAAGCTCCTCTGAACCGTTCTTATGTGATGCACATCTATAATACTTCTGCTCCTATCTCAGCCAAAGTGGATGGTGTGAGTGCGACATTCAGCTATGATGAGGCTACTCATTGCACTACGGTGGAAGTACCTTCGGGAAGTTGTTCGCTGAAACGAAAAGTCGTCGTGGAGTATAGTTCTGCGACTGCAATAGATAAGATAGAGGCAAATAAGGTAAGTGTTGCTTATGACAAGACTGGTCAACAACTTGTTGCTTCATTCGGCAAACTTGCCCAACAAGTATCCTTGGTGGTGAGCAATGTCGCTGGCAAGACGTTGTTGGCAAACAACTATAAGCAAGTAGATGGCTTCTCTGAAGATTTGTCAATGTTGATGCCACAGCTATATATAAGTAAGGTGGTGGCTGACAACAAGACATACGTAAACAAGTTTATTAAAGAATAAAAGTGATATACTCATGAAAAGATTATTTTTGTCACTATATGCCATCTTGGCTGTTTGGGGAATGAAAGCTGCTGATATGCCTTACTCCTTGGAGTTGTCGCAACTATATATCATTGGTGATGCTACTCCATACGCTTGGGATACCAGCAAGACTCCTGATATGGAAAAGATAAATGAGGGACTGTTTCGATGGACAGGTCACTTGGAGGCTGGCAAGGAATTTAAGTTCCTCAATACGAGAGCATTTTATAAGCATATCGTAGGTACTTCGGAAGACAAAAATATCCAAGTAGGTCAGTATTATGACTTAAACTTGGAAATCAATTGGGGATTGCCTGGAGACAAGGACTTCAAGTTTAAGCCAACTGTCACTGGAGACTATACCGTGTATGTTGATTTGCAAAGCATGAAGATGGTTGTTTGTGAGAAGAAAGATGAGGTAGAATTGCCAGAAAAGCTCTATGCGACGGGTACTGCATTGGGAGGCAAGGTAGTGGAACTCCCACAGTATGGCAATGTAGAGTTCAAGACGTTGCTTGATTTGCAACCAGGTAATCTCATTCTGCAAGATACACCAGAGGCGACATCATCTACGAAGTATTATACTTCTCTCTTTGAAGGCGTGGATATTTCCTTTGGACAAGACTATAGCTCTTCCTTGAAATGTATGACAGATAAGCAGACTGAAGGATGGAGTGTGAGCGTTCCTGGTAAATATACGCTTTATGCTATCAAAGACAAACATCAGGCATACGCCAAGATATTCAAGCCACGCCGTACACTCTACTTGGTAGGAGGATGCCTCAAGGAATATTGGAACTATTGGACAGATCCAGCTACTTGCCAATTCACTCCAAGTTCATCCAATCCAGAGGAATTGGTATGGGAAGGTTACTTATCTCCTACATGGAGCGATGACCGTCCAGAACCAAGCAAGTTGAAGATACTGACCAACCAGAGTTGGACATCGGAAACTTATCATCCATACGTAGCCGACACTCCTTTGGTTGGTGAAGGAAACTTCCGTAGTTCAGGTGGCGATGATGTGAAATGGGAAATCTCCGAGGCAGGGATTTATCGCATTACCATCAATACGGCAACAGAAACCATTCGTGGAGAACTGTTGGGTAGCAATGCCAAGGAACTGAATGCCGTAACAGAAGTTCGGAAGGTAGAACAGGATGCTTCTGTACAGGTCGTTTGTGGCAAAGGAACGATATACGTGAAGTCAACAGAGAAGCCTGTTACAATATCGGTGTGTTCGATAGATGGCAAGCAGATTGCTTCTTACTCAAACATCCAAGAGGGTGTCGTTGCAGAAGGCTTGGCAAAAGGAGTATATATCGTAAAAACCGTAGGCGCAAGAACTTCCTGTCCCAAGAAAATCATGATAGATTAATTAAGGTTACTAACCGAAAAGTATATACATTAACTTAAAAACCTGAGCTCGGGATAAAAATGTCCGTTCTCAATAGCTCACCTAAGGGTATAAATATCTCTCCTCTATCTTGAGACAGAGGTTATCCATAAAATTCCATCAAACTCTGATATGACTGGTTTTAGAACAGTGTAAGATGCTGTCCTTGTCGGTCTATACAGAAATCTACATTGATTGCCGGCTTCTTCTCAAAGAAACAGTAGGCTGCAAGTGCCGACAGTGCATTTATAGCAAAATTAAAAACGCTCCTATGTCTGGAGTGTACCAGCTGTGCCACGTTTTTCAGTTCATCATTGATGGTTTCTATGACCGATCTCTTTCTGAGTAATATTTTGTCATACAAGGGTATTAGCTTGTTCTTCATGTTACTCCTCAGCCCCGTGACAAGGTTAATGCCATCATTGTATAATCTTTCGAAAAGCCCTTGGGATATATATCCCTTATCAGCAAACAACTTGCCGAAGAGGTTGTTACTGAGACTGTTGAACACTCTTTCATCCCTATCATCCACATTCGCCTTGGTGACCATGAAGCTGACCAACTCTCCACGCTCGTTGCAAGTCAAGTGCAGTTTGAAGCCGAAGTACCATCCCATCGTACTTTTCCCTATTGAAGCGTATTCCTTGAACACCCTATTGCGACGGATACGCTTGTTGTGGCACACTGGTATGGACGTGCTGTCTATGAAACTTATTCCGGTGCAACGTCCCAGACAGCACACTTGCAGAAACAGCATCATCTCAATGGCAAGTCTTGATACCAGTTCTATGAAACGGTTATAGGAGAGTTGCTTGGGAAGCAAATCCCTCATGTGCTCCCTGACATAAAATAGATATTAATGCTTGAAATTGCGGAAGTCATTGAAGTGGAAACAGATGAGAATAGTCATAATCTCCGCACGGCTCATTCGCCATTTACGCTTTCTATGCTTGATGCCGTCAGGCTCCTACAGTGCCAGTTTTGCTATTTCAACATCAAATTCCTTGCAAAAGTCATCTGCAATACAAAAAATCTCTGTAATTTTGTCTTTGGTAATCATCGCTATAATATTTGTAACTTGTTGATAATCATATATAAAGGTGCAAAAATATAGCGAGATTACCAACTTTTTTCATCACTTTCTTATCCCGAACTCAGGTTACTTTGGTATTGTTTCTCAACATCATTAGGGGAGTATTATGATGTTTATTTGTTCGGCTTCGTTTGATTCGTATTTTTTATCATGTCTTTATTCAGATGAGTGACAAATATCTGCTGTCCACCTTTACTAAATACGACTTTATACACACCTCCAGCTTTATCTTTTCTTTCGTAAGTATAAGCAAATTTGTTAATATCCCAACACGTATCATGCTGTGCTGCAAGGTCTATTCTCTGATAAAACTCTTTATTTGGAATCGTATCAAGAAGTAGTGTTGCTGAATAGTTGCCACTTTCTACCGATTCTTCGTCAGCCGCTAAACTAACAGAGTCGGGTATAAAAGGTATTGCTTTTGTTGTCTTATACTTAGGAAAGCGAATAGAGGTAATACTCTGTAAATCAATATTTAGTTTACCATTCTCAACATGTGGTGTAAACTCCTTTGCAGCAACAGTATCTCCATTGTTACTGCCTTCTATTGTTTTGCTTTGATTACAAGATACAATAGCAATAATGATGAAAACAATACCAAAAACGATTGTTGCTATAATTTTTGAAAGACTCTTTTTCTGTTCCATTATTTATTATCTTTTTCTGTTGAAGGTTTTAATTTCTTCAATCTTTTCTGTGCTGTTGGATTATCAGGATAGAGTGCAATAGCCTTCTCATAATTGGCAATAGCTGCCTCATTCATTTCTTCACGCTCGCACTCTTTACCCATCATAACATATTCTACTGACAGCTCTTTGAGATACTCATTCTTCTTATCTTGTTGTCGCTTAAGTTCCTCATTTTCATTACGTAGCTGGTTAATGAGGTCCAGTTTCCGTCTGATAAATCGCTTGGCTGCTGGTCGTTCAATATCATAACGGCTATGAATAGCAAGAAAAAAGCTACGCAAGAAAGCATCAAAGTCTCCCTGGTCGAAAGCACATACAGCATCGTAGTATTCTTTATCAGCCTTGCTTTGTTTGAGTACTGTCGATATAATATTATTATCGTTGTAGTGTCTGGCAAAATGTGTTACCTCACTTCTTACAAAGACCTCATTTCTACGCAGTGGTTCCTTGAGTGTAATACCTTCAAGACTTGTACAGCGTGATAGAGCAACATATGCCTGACCACCGGCAAAGACACCGCCTGTGAAATCAATATTTACATTCTTGAATGTCAGTCCTTGACTCTTATGTACAGTAATAGCCCAAGCCAACTTGATGGGGAATTGTATATAAGTACCTATTTGTTCCTCTTCAATTCGTTGTTCTTCCTCATTGAATCGGTATCTTATATTCTCCCACATCTCACGTTGCACCTGTAAGTCATCTCCCTCTTCTGTATGAACATAGAGGATTCCTGCTTCCTCATCAATACCGATAATAATACCTAAGGTTCCATTAACCCATTGCTTCTCAATGTCATTTTTGATAAACATGATATGTGCTCCCACCTTGAGGTTTAACTCAATAGGAGTAGGGAGGCTACTCTCAGGAAACTCTCCTTTGATTTCACCTAAGAACATAACAGGGTCTCCATCAAGGCTATCAAGTCCTTCATTGTTTATCCAGTCTACTGTATCTCGCTTAGTCGATAGGGTAATGGTGAAATCTCCATCTGGCTTGTTTGTATTCTCCAAACTTGCACCAACACGTTCATTGATATGGTTGAAATCAGTGTCAGTGACCTGATTGGTACGGATATGGTCAAGAATGGAAATAAAGTGAGGATCGTTTTGACGGTAGACTTTATTGAGTTCAATACTCACAAGTGGATAATCTTGGAACACCTTTGCATCAAAGAAGTAGCTACTTGGGTAATAGGGTTGTAAGAGTCGACGATCCTCTTCTTTTAGAACAGGTTCTAACTGATAAATGTCGCCTACCAAGAGAAGCTGTTTTCCGCCGAATGGCTCGCGCATATTACGATTGTATATGCGCAGTACTTTGTCGATGAAGTCTATGATGTCAGCTCTAACCATACTAATCTCATCAATAATGATTAGTTCGACTTCCCGCAAAAGTTTACACTTGTCACCATTGTATTTCATTGTGCTGCGTAGATTACGAGCAGAATAACGTTTGTCAGTTGGGACAAGAGGATAGAATGGAAGTTTGAAGAAGCTATGCAGAGTACTACCACCTGCATTGATAGCAGCTATGCCTGTGGGTGCAAGAATAATATGTTTTTTCTTTGTTGTCGCAGCAATGTAACGTAGAAATGTAGACTTTCCTGTTCCTGCTTTTCCTGTGAGGAATAGGGAATTGTTTGTGAACTGAATAATCTGAAGTGCTTTTTGCAACTCTGTATTATCCAAGTCAATCGAATTTACGTCTATGTTTACCTTCTTTTGTGACATTGATTGGGGGGCTTTAGTTCCCTTTGCAGTTGATAGTTATGTTTGCTATTAATCTATATTTATGCCTTACGCCTTTTCTGTATAATTACAACGACCTATTGTTAAGTTTACTGACAAGAGGCTATAGCTAAAACAAAAATCTTCATATATACTCACAGAGGTAAAAGTCTCTGTGAATATATAGAAGTTAATTTGTTTGAAGATAAGAATTGATTGTTATTAATCAATTACCAAAGTTTTCTGATTTCTTTAT
>ERZ1674208.229-NODE-230-length-9708-cov-6.225008_pt1 | contig 9708 bp, 7 predicted proteins | sample MGYA00581113_ERZ1674208 | MGnify/ENA primary metagenome ERZ1674208 (study PRJEB41354, sample SAMEA4873350) | human saliva metagenome | biome: human-associated habitat [ENVO:00009003]; feature: mouth environment [ENVO:08000002]; material: saliva material...
GTGCCCGCCCCGGAAGGGACGAGCACAAGCCCATTCGCCGCGTAGAAAGGCGACGGAATAACGTGAAGACGCATGTCACTCCATGGACGAGGAGATCTGCGCGAGCCAGGCGCGCTTGGTCTCGAGGGTTTCACGAACGGCGGAGGCAGCCTTGTTGTCGCCCTTGGCCTCAGCATCGGCGAGGGAACGCTCGAGCTGAGCGATCTGCTCCTCAAGCTGGCCCACCATGCCGGCCGCGCGGGCGCGCGTCTCGGGGTTGGTGCGGCGCCATTCCTTCTCTTCGGCCTCACGCACGGCCGCCTCGACGGCGCGCAGACGGCCCTCGATGCGGTGCAGGTCGGAGGAAGGCACGCGGCCGACCTCTTCCCAGCGGTCCTGAATGAGGCGCAGCTGAGCCTTGGCGCGCTCGATGTCGGTCACGGGCAAAATCGCCTCGGCGTCGACCAGGATGGCCTCCTTGGCGACCAGGTTCTCGCGGTACTCGGCGTCCGTGGCCTCGTCCTTGGCGCGGCGGGCGTCGAAGAACACCTGCTGTGCAGCGCGGAAGCGCGCCCACAGGGCGTCGTCTTCCTTGCGCGAGGCGCGCGGGGCGGCCTTCCAGCGGTTCATCAGCTCGCGGTAGGCGCTCGAGGTGCGCGACCAGTCCACAGAGGAGGACAGGGCCTCGGCCTCAGCGATGAGGGCTTCCTTGACGCGCTTGGCCTCGGACTGGGCCTGGTCGAGCTGCGAGAAGAACTGGCGGCGGTGACGGTCGAACTGGGTGCGCGCGGAAGAGAAGCGCTTCCACAGCTCGTCCTCGACAGCCTTTTCCAGGCGCGGGCCGCGACGCTGCAGGGTCTTCCACTCTTCCAGCAGATCGCGCAGGGTCTGGCCCGACTGCTTCCAGTGGGTCTTGGCGGGATCCTGGGCGACGATCTCCTCGGCGCGCTCAACGACGGCCGTGCGGTCGGCCAGGGCCTGAGCCTTGGCGGCCTTGCGCTCCTCGCGAGCGATCTCCTTGCGCTCCTCGGCGGCCTTCGCGGCGGCCTCGACGCGCGCGCGCAAGGCCGGGATGTCGCCGACGACGTTCGGGGAAGCGACCTGCTCGCGCAGCGTGGCCAGCGTCTGATCGATGTCGCGCGGACTCAGCGAGGCCAGGCGGTCCTCGAACAGCTTGATGGTGGCCTCAAGGTCGGCGAAGCGACGCTCGTAGAGGGCGTACGGCGACGCGGGAATCCCCTCGGGGAAGCCGCCGATAACGCGCTCCTCGTCTCCATCCTTGACATAGACAGTCCCATCCTCACCGATGCGGGCGAAGGGGTGTTCGGGCACCTCCGACGCGGGAATCGTCGAGGCCGTGGCCTCCTCGGGAGCAGCCGTGACGGCTTCGGGGGTGGTTTCGTTGGTCGGAATCGACGTCTCGGTCACGATATTCCTTCTAGGACGAGGGCTGACGCCCGGCGCGGTCGCGTGCCGATGTGACACACAGGGCTAGTGTGTCACATCTAACGGCAAAATGAGCGAAAAACGCCGCAAAAGGGGACGGATGTAACACCTAACTTCTTGCCCGAGCGCGTCGGCACCACGGCCTCGTCTATGAATCCGAGCCGATACGCACCGCCTCGAAGACCCCGTCCACCCGGCGCAACGCCGAGAGCACCGCATTGAGGTGGCCCAGATCGGCCAGCTCGAAGGAGAAATTGCCGGATGCCACCTGGTCCCCGTCCGTCTTGAGGGCCGCGGCCAAGATATTGACGCGGTAATCCGACAGCACCCTTGTCAGGTCCGACAGCAGCCCGCCGCGGTCGAGCGCACGCACCTCGATCTGGACACGGAACGGGGCCGTCATACCCTCAGAGTTCCACGACACGTCGACGAAACGCTCGGGCTGAAGCTGAGCCAGGCGCTCCGCGTTCGCGCAGGTCTTACGATGCACGGACACCCCCTGGCCTCGGGTAATGAAACCGACGATCTCATCGCCTGGAACGGGTGTGCAGCACTTCGCGAGCTTGACCCAGATCTCGTTCGGGCTCAGGCCCGCCACCGTGATGGCTGCGTCGCCCGATACCTCCGAACGAGGCTTCGCGTATCCCGGGGTCACGCCCTCGGACAGTGTTTCCTCGGTGCCGTCTCCCCCACCCAGGTTGTCCATGAGCCGGTTGACGACGCTCTGGGCCGAGACGTGCCCCTCGCCCACCGCCGCATACAGGCCCGACACATCGGGATATCCAAACGACGTCGCGACCGACATGATCGACTCGTGGTTCATGAGGCGCTGGAGCGGCAGGTTCTGCTTGCGCATCGCGCGGGCCAGCGCCTCCTTGCCCGATTCAATGGCCTCCTCGCGGCGCTCCTTCGAGAACCAGGCCTTGATCTTCGAGCGGGCACGCGGAGATGCCACGAACGCCAGCCAGTCGCGCGACGGACCGGCCTTGTCGGACTTCGAGGTCACGACCTCGACCGTCTCGCCGGACTCCAGGCGCGTGTCGAGGGACACGAGGCGCCCGTTGACCTTCGCGCCAACCGTGCGGTGGCCGACCTCGGTGTGCACCGCGTAAGCAAAGTCGACGGGGGTTGCACGCGCGGGCAGGACAATGACCTCGCCCTTGGGCGTAAAGACATACACCTCGTCGCCGGCGATTTCGTAGCGCAGCGAATCCAGGAACTCCTCCGGGTCCCCGGTCTCGCGCTCCATCTCGACCAGGGCGCGCAGCCAGTTGGCCTGTTCCTCCGAGCTCATGCGGTCCGAGTCACCGCTCGTCGCATTCGGGTTCTGCTTGTACTTCCAGTGAGCGGCGACGCCGTGCTCGGCGCGCTCGTGCATGTCGAAGGTGCGGATCTGGATCTCCACCGGCTTGCCACCCGGACCGATGACCGTCGTGTGCAGCGATTGGTAGAGGTTGAACTTGGGCATCGCGATGTAGTCCTTGAAGCGGCCCGGAATCGGGTTCCACCGCCCGTGCAGCGCGCCCAGGACGCCGTAGCAGTCCTTGATCGACTCCACGAGGACGCGCACGGCCACCAGGTCGAAGACCTCGTCGAATGCCTTGCCGCGCACGATCATCTTCTGGTAGATCGAGTAGTGGCTCTTGGGTCGGCCACTGACCGTGCCCTTGGTGCCCGAGCGACGCAGATCCTCCTCGATCTGGTCGATGACGTCACGCAGGTACTCCTCGCGCTGCGGGGCGCGCTCGGTGACGAGGCGGTCGATCTCCTCGTAAATCTCCGGGTACAGGGTCTTAAACGACAGCTCCTCGAGTTCCCACTTGACCATGTTCATGCCGAGGCGGTGGGCCAGCGGCGCGTAAATCTCCAGGGTCTCCTGGGCCTTCTTCGCGGCCGACTGAGCGGGCACGAAACGCCACGTGCGGGCGTTATGGATACGGTCGCCCAGCTTGATGAGCAGCACGCGGATGTCACGGCTCATCGCGACGAGCATCTTACGCAGGGTCTCGGATTGAGCGGCGGCGCCGTAGCGCACCTTGTCGAGCTTGGTCACGCCGTCGACCAGATTCGCGATCGGCTCTCCGAAGTCCGCGGCGAGTTCTTCCAGGGTGTAGTCGGTATCCTCGACCGTGTCGTGAAGCAACGCGGCGACCAGCGTCGGCGTCGTCATACCCATCTCAGCGAGAATGGTGGCGACCGCTACCGGGTGGGTGATATACGGTTCACCGGACTTGCGCATTTGCCCCCGGTGACATTCTTCGGCCTTGCGGTAGGCGCGCTCAACGACACTGATGTCGGCCTTGGGATGATTGGCGCGCAAAGCCCGCACAAGCGGCTCAATCTCGGGAATTGTGGCGCGTCCGCGAGAACCGAACCACACGAGGCCGGAGCGCACTCGGGACACGGCCGCAGGCAGTGCGGCCCCTGACGTCGTGTCATCGCTGCTCATGAACCAATAATAGCGACGAACGAGCGGGTCCGGGGATCAAGTCGATCCCCGGACCCGCTCGTCTCTCACAACTGGTCACTCAGACGTGCAGGGCGGTCTCCACCGTGACGTCGTCGAGCTTGGCCCGCCCGTTGAGGGCGTCCAGCTCCATCAGCACGGCCAGGGCCTCGACCGAAGCGCCGCACTGGTTGAGCAGGTCCACGGCGGCGCGCGCCGTGCCGCCCGTGGCCAGGACGTCGTCGATGATGAGGACGCGCTGGCCCTCACGAACCGACTGGGGACGAATCTCCATGCGGGCGCTGCCGTACTCGAGCGAGTAGTCGACGCCGATGACCTCGCCGGGCAGTTTGCCCGCCTTACGGATCGTCAGCATGCCCAGCCCAAGCTCGGCGGCCACGGGGGCGCCGAGAATGAAGCCGCGCGATTCCAGGCCGGCCACGGCGTCGATGCGGCCCGCGTAGCGCGCGCCGATCAACTCCACGAGTTCCTTGAACGCAGGACCGTTGGCAAACAGGCCCGTGATATCACGGAACAGGACGCCCGGCTCGGGAAAGTCCGGGATCTCCACCAGGTTGTCGCGCACCAGTATGGCGACGCGATCGCCGAGTTCACCGATCATCGATGAGTCTTCTTCCTCTGAGGCTGATTCTCGTTGCCCAGACGCTTGCCGGGCTTTATCGGAGCCACCTTCACGGCCTTCGCGGGCGAAGACTCATCGGTGGTGTGGCGGTGCTCGCGCTCGTGCGCGACCGCCGCGTCGTGCTCGCGGGTCTTGTTCGACATCTCCTGGAAGGTCACCAGGAGCGGCGAGGCGATGAAGATCGACGAGTAGGTACCCGCGATCATGCCGATGAACAGCGCCAGCGAGATATCCACCAGGGTACCCGGGCCCAGGGCCACGGAGCCGATGATAAGAATCGCACCGACAGGGAGAAGGGCCACAACCGAGGTGTTAATGGAGCGGACCATCGTCTGGTTGACGGCGAGGTTGACGTACTCCGCGAAGGTGAAGTGCTTCTGGTCGTACACGTCCGTCGTGAGCTCACGCACCTTGTCGAAGACAACCACGGTGTCGTAGAGCGAGTAGCCCAGAATCGTCAGGAAGCCGATGACAGTGGCGGGCGAGACCTCGACCTGCAGGATCGCGAAGACACCGACCGTCACGGCGATGTCGTGGACGAGGGCCAGCAGGGCCGAAGCGGCCATGCGCCACGAGCGGAAGTACACGGTCATCAGCAGGGCCACGAGGGCCATGAAGATGACGAGGGACTGCGCGGCCTTGGTGGTCACCGACGAGCCCCACGAGGGGCCAATCGAGGAGGACTGAACCGAGGTCGTGTCAACGCCGTACGCGGCCGCCAGGGCGTCGCGCATCTGGGCGGTGGTGGCAGAATCCAGCGACGAGGTCTGGATACGCACGGAGTCGGAGCCGACTCGCGTGACCTTCGGAGCACCCTCAACGAGGCCGGTGTCGGCAACGACGCGCGAGGCGAAGGACTCGCTCTGGTCGCTGACACGAGTCACGTCGAACTGGGAGCCACCCGTGAACTCGATCGAACGGTTCAGGCCCATGATCGCAACGAGCGCGAAGCCGATGACGAGGACGGCAGCCGCCAGGCCCACGAACTTCTTGCGGTTGGGAACGACGGCGTAGGACTTCTCGCCGGAGTACAGGGCGTTGCCCCACTGAGCGAAACTCATCATGTCAGTTCTCCCCTTCCTCGGTCACGCCAGCGTTGGCCTCGGACTTTTGCGCTGCCAGACGCGCCGCGCGGCGACGCTCGGCGATCGACATGCCGTCCCCGGCCTCGTCCTTCTTGGGCGTCGAGGTCGACTCGCCGCGCGCGACGACGCGACCGCGGCCCGCGTACACGAGGGCGTTCTTGGCACCCAGGTGCTCCGGATCCAGGCCCGAGAGCTTGTGGCCCTGACCGAAGAAGCGCGTGCGGATAAGCAGCTCCATCATCGGGTGCGTGAACAGGAAGATCACGGCGATGTCGATGACGGTCGTGACGCCGAGCGTGAAGGCGAAGCCCTGAACGCCACCCACGGCCAGCAGGTACAGGACAACGGCTGCGACGAGGTTGACCGCGTCGGAGACCAGAATCGTGCGCTTGGCGCGGTCCCAGCCCTCTTCGACGGCGGCGCGCAGCGGACGTCCGTCTCGGACCTCGTCACGGACGCGCTCGAAGTACACGATGAACGAGTCCGTCGTCACACCGATCGCCATGATCAGGCCAGCGACGCCGGCCAAGGACAGGCGATAGCCCATCCACCAGGACAGCAGTGCGATGACCAGGTAGGTGATGATCGAGGCGACGATGAGCGAGCCAGCGGAGATGATCGCCAGGCCGCGGTACTGCCAGATCAGGTAGAGGATGACCAGGAGGAAGCCGATGAGGGCCGCCCACAGGCCCACCGTCAGGTGGTCGGTGCCGATGGTCGCGGAGATCTGCTGCTCGGACTCGACCTCGAAGTTTAGGGGCAGTGAGCCGAAGCTCAGCTGGTTGGCGAGCGTTCGTGACGACACTGCCGTGAAGTTACCCGTGATCTCGGCCTGGCCGTTGGGAATAATCGCGTTCATCGAGGGGGCGGTGATGACCGTTCCATCGAGAACGACGGCAAAGTGGTTACGGTCCGGGGTACCCTGGCCGGACGTGGGACCCTGCGGATCGGAGTTGTGGTAGCCGTACAGAATCGTGGAGGTTTCCTTGAACTTCTCCGATCCCGCGGCGTTGAACTGCAGGGAGACGGACCACTGGCCGGTCGAGCCGCCGGTCTGCGTGCGCACGAGGCCCGCGGTGGCCGACGAGAGGTCGGAACCGGGGACAGCGACGGGGCCGAGGATGTACTTGATCTGACCGGAGTCATCGCAGGCTGCGTAAGGCTTGTCGGCCGGGCCCTCTACGCGCTTAACGTCGGCGGCGGCCGAGCAGTCCAGGGTCAGGAAGTCGTACTGGACCTGCTCGGTCTCCCATGCCGTGTCCGAGGCGTTGGCCGGCTCGGAAGCGGGGGTGTCCGACAGGACGCCGTCGCCGTTCTTATCGGCGATACTCATCGCAGTGGCCTCGTCGAGGGCGGTCGAACGCACCTCGCTCTGGCCGGACTGTGCGGCGTCAGCCGACTGGGTGGCCTCACCGGACTGCGCGGCCTCACCCGACTGGGCAGCCTCACCCGACTGCGTGGCCTCACCGGACTGGGTGGCCTCACCGGACTGGGTGGCCTCACCGGACTGCGCGGTCTGGTCAGCCGTCCCGATCTGCGTCTGTCCCTGTGCAGTCGGCATCAAGTTCTGGGCCAGGCCCATGCGCAGCACCGGGCGGAAGTTCATCTGCGAGGAGGCGCGGATCAGGTCCAGCTGCTCCTGGGAGGGGGTGCCAGGGATCGACACCATGATGTTCGAGTTGCCCAGAGAGGAGATCTCGGACTCGGATACGCCCGAGGCATCGATTCGGTTACGAATAATCGAGATTGCCTGAGTGATGTCCTCGTCGGTGATCTCGCGCTGTCCCTCGGCCGTCACGGTCGGGGTCAGGATGAGCTGGGTGCCGCCCTTGAGATCGAGGGCCAGGTCGGGGTATGGCGATACCCCCTTGGTGAAATGCCCAAGCGCAAGCGCCGCGCACGCCGCCACGATGGCGACGATCAGCGTCACGAGCGCGCGCACAGGGCGTCGCTTATGAGATGCCACGGTTCTACTTTCCGTTCAGCCTTGATGACTTACTTCTGCTGCTCGTCGGTGTCCTTGGACGAGGAGGTGGTGTCGTCGAGACCCAGGATGGCCTCGCCCTCGTCGCTGGCGTCCTCGACGTCGGCGCTCTCGGACGCCTCATCTTCTTCTGCACGGGCGAGGGGCGGCTGGCCGCCGATCTCGGCGATCATCTCGCGCTCCCAGTACATTTCGTGACCATCGGTCGTCTCCAGGACGACGATGTCACCATCCAGGTCGACGAAACGGCCCCAGAAGCCGACGCGGGTGCGAACCCACTTGCCGGGGGTCACGGCAGCGAGCTGCTCACGCTTCTCCTCCTCCATCTTCTCCATCTGCTTCTTGCGCGAGCGCGAGCTCCACCACATGAAGGCGATCATGACGACGAGCAGGCCCATGAGGGCGTAGTTGTTCATAATGGCTGGTTCACTTTCGATGACGGTCGGGCGCTTGAAGCGCACTGTGACAGTTTAATGCCGCAGGAGGTTTTTGCCTAAGTGATGTCCGTGTGGCGCGGCGCCGGCCACCACTCGTCGCTCCTTGTCATCGTCGCACGACGAACGGCGGGGCTCGATCGACGAGGCCCGCTCCCCTAGTCGAAGAGGGCGCCGTCGGGCGCGGGCGGGTTCAGGCCGAGGTGTGCCCAGGCTTTCGGGGTTGCCATGCGTCCGCGGTTGGTGCGCACGAGGAAACCCTCGCGCACCAGGTACGGTTCTGCGACAGTCTCGACGGTTTCCGCTTCCTCACCGATGGTGACGGACAGAGTTGTCAGGCCCACGGGTCCGCCGGCGAAGCGACGGCACACAGCCTCGAGAACCGCTCGGTCCAGGCGGTCCAGGCCGGAGGGGTCCACCTCGAAGAGCTCGAGGGCTCCGCGCGCGGCGTCCAGGGTGAGCGTTCCGTCACCATGGACCTGCGCGTAGTCGACGACGCGGCGCAACAGGCGATTGGCGATGCGTGGCGTGCCTCGCGAACGCGAGGCGATCTCGTGGGCGGCGCGCGCGTCGATGGGCGAGCCGAGCAGGGAGGCCGAGCGCGTGACGACAGACTGGAGTTCGTCGGTCTCGTAGAACTCCAGGTGCGCGGTGAAGCCGAAGCGGTCGCGCAGCGGGGCGGGCAGCAGGCCGGAGCGCGTGGTCGCACCCACGACCGTGAACGGCGGCAGCGTCAGCGGGATCGAGGTCGCACCGGGGCCCTTACCGACGACGACGTCGACGCGGAAGTCCTCCATCGCGAGATAGAGCATCTCCTCGGCGGTGCGCGCCAGTCGGTGAATCTCGTCGATGAAGAGGATGTCGCCTTCCTGCAGGCCCGACAGGATCGCGGCCAGGTCCCCCGCGTGCTGGATCGCGGGACCCGAGGTCAGGCGCAAGGAGGTTCCCATCTCTGCGGCGATAATCATGGCGAGGGTCGTCTTGCCCAGGCCAGGAGGGCCGGCGAGCAGGACGTGGTCGGGTGTGGCGGCGCGCATGCGGGCGGCGTCGAGGACCAGCTGCAACTGGCCTCGCACGACGCGCTGGCCCACAAACTCCGACAGCTTCTTGGGACGCAGGGCGGCCTCGGCCGCGCGCTCCAACTCGCCCGCGTCCGGGGCGACAATGCGCATCGTCTCGATGTCGGGCTGTTCAGCCACGGCCGCCTCCCAGGCTCACTAGAGCGGCGCGCAGCATGTCGGAGGCACCCAAACCGCTGCCCGCGAGCTTCTCGATGGCCTTGGCGGCCTGCGCCTCGGACCATCCCAGACCCACCAGTGCGGCGCTGACTTCGGAGGCGACCGCATCCTCGGAGGGCGCGGGGGCGGGGGCGGCGTCGACGCCGGGCAGCGCGGCCGGCGTGCCGAGCTTGTCCCCGATTTCCAGGGCCATGCGCTGAGCGGATTTCTTACCCACACCGGGGATACGCTGGAGCGTAGCCAGATCCTGGTCGCGCACGGCGCGGCGCAGGTCGTCGGGGCGCAGGACGGCCAGGGCTGCCAGCGCGATCTTCGGGCCGATTCCCGACACCGACAGGAGCTTAGTGAAGACGTCGCGCTCGTCGGCCGACTCGAAGCCGTAGAGGGTCATCGAATCTTCGCGCACGATCATCGAGGTGTACACGGTGATCTCCTCATCGCGCGGGGCCGCCT
>ERZ1674208.240-NODE-241-length-9539-cov-10.059258_pt1 | contig 9539 bp, 5 predicted proteins | sample MGYA00581113_ERZ1674208 | MGnify/ENA primary metagenome ERZ1674208 (study PRJEB41354, sample SAMEA4873350) | human saliva metagenome | biome: human-associated habitat [ENVO:00009003]; feature: mouth environment [ENVO:08000002]; material: saliva material...
GTTCCAAGAGGATATGTAAAGACCTCCCCCAACCCCTCCAAAGGAGGGGAGAAAGGGTAGGCTGGTGGCGATAGATTCCTTACAAAAATATTGATTTTAAGTTTTATAGGAAACCTTGGAATACTATATTAGCTATGCAAGCTATATATAAAAGAAAGCAGGGGTGGGCGGTTTCGTCTATCCCTGCTTTCTTTATCTTTTAGGCTTCTTCCGAATTATGACGTGACAGTTTAAACCTATTATATAATAAAGCACACAGCGAGGCTCTAAGTCTCTTGCTGCAAACTTAGAGTCTCGCTGTGTGATATTTCTTAAGATTCTAAACGTAGGATGCAAACCTTATCACTCCAAATTCCTTTAGGTTTGTCCGAATTTTTCATATATCGATTTTGTAAAGACCACCAAATGGCTTGCAATTAACGCCCAATTGGCTTGCAAAAGGTGCCCTTTTGAGGTCTTACTAACGCCCTTTTGGAACCTTACTAAGCACCTTTTAAAATCTCTTTTTACAACTACTTGATAACAAGTAACTTACGAAGGCGATAAAATAACTCGCTTTTAAGGTGTTTTCCTACCTTTTTCTCAAACATTTTGTCAATATATTTCTTAATCTTACAGAGTTAAATCTCACACAGAAGCATGGGGCTGACGGAGGTTTTATTTAGCGTTTATAACCTTTATTCTGTTTCAGTTTTTCGTTGAGGTCTAATGCACGTGATGGGATAGGGAAGACGATAGTATGACGGTCGGCTTCTGTTGCGGGTGCAGTACGAAGGTCGTAGGACTGATGGAAACGATTGAAGCGGATGAGGTCATTGCGACGCCAGCCCTCCCACATTAGTTCCATCAAGCGTTCAGCAAGAATATTATCTAATGTAGCAGTTCTATTTCCCATACCACTACGGCTGCGAACGAGGTTCAGTTCAGTGTTACCATTCTCTCCGTTGCGTACTGCAGCTTCAGCCTTCATTAGCAATACATCGGCATAACGGAAGAGAACAATGTCGTTGTCTGGGCTTTTACCATCGTTAAAGGCGTTGCGGTCCACCTCATATTTAGCCATTCTTGCTCCTGCCGTCTTGATATATGGGCTGTTAGTGAGATTTAACTCTACATCAAGTGGCATATAAACAAGTGGTTTGCCATTTTCTAAATATATGATATTTCCATCTACTCGAACAGTGTCAGAGTAGAGGTTATAAGCATATCGCTTGTCAACATTACTGGTACCATAGCCGAAAGTCTTCACTGTTGAAATAGTTGCACAGGCTCCATTCTCAGAGCCTGTACCGAAGGCACCGCCATGTGAGTAGTGACGAGAGCGGAAGAGATACTGGAATTGGCTCTTGTAAAGGTGTTTGTCGAGTGGGATAGTAAAGATATTCTCTGGTGAATTCTCGTTGTTAACAGAGAAGTTGCTGAGATAATCGGCTGCTAAGGTAAAGCCATCAGCAGTCAACTCATCGCAGTAATATTTGCAGGCTTGCCATATATTCATCTGCTGACCATTGATGGTAAAGTAGGTTTGCTTACCATTAGGTTGTTGATTATCTGTCCAATCAGCATCAGAATAAACCTCACCATTCAGCATTAACTTAGCAAGAAGGAAGTTGGCTACAGAACGTGTTACACGTCCATAGTTCTTGCCAAGAAGGTTACTATGACCTGTAGGAAGCAGTGGGGTGACTTCTTGTAGTTCTTTTACAATAAACCGATATACCTCAGGGCGACTTGCTTGTTCTGCGTTTTCAGTACTTTCGCCAGCCGTAGTTACTAATGGTATATTTCCAAACATATCCATAAGGTAATAGTAATATAAGGCACGGATAGCCCTAACCTCAGCCCTATAAGCCTTGTACTGCTCATCTGTAAGCAGTTGTTTATGTTTGTCGATGGTTGTAAGTGCATCATTACTGAATACAATTACTTTATAGAGATATTTCCATGTATCGTAGAGCGGTTTACTGTCTTCTGCCCAGTTATGAGTATATAAATCAGCCCAAAACCCTCCATCATACCAGTCTCCACCACGGACAGGTATGATTGCTTCATCGGTAGTGAACGTATTATAATCATATACACCACGATAAGTACCTTGTAATCCATCACTGTCTTTATCACTTCCTATGTAGTTATACAAGGTAGCGACAGCATTGACATATACATCTCTATCCGTCGTGTAGGTATGTTGTTCATCGAGGCTGTCTTTGCTATTCTCGTCCAGACAACCTGTTAATGTGAGGAGAGTTAAAAAAAAGAGTGGGCGAAGTAAGTATTTCATACTTGATAGTTGTTTATGTTGTGTTAAATTGCTTAGAACTTAATACTCACACCGATAGAATAAGTGCGATAAGGAGGATAGGTACGTTTGTCATCAATACCTAAAGTGTTATCTACTACATAACTATTGATAATCGGTGTTAAGCCACTATAACTTGTTATTGTTGCAAGGTTATTGATGCTAAAAGACACACGTAGTGAACTGATATATTTGTTTTTAATAGGCGTATTCCAACCTATCGTAAGATAATCAAAGTTTAGATAATCACCTTTTTCCAACCAATAATCCGTCACATTCTGGTCAACAATATTCCGTGCTGGAGCTTCTGCAAGGACATTATAGTCTGGGAAGTTTGACATATTCAGGAAAGAAAGAGTTGTTCCGTTAAATATCTTATGTCCGAAAGCACCATTCATCTGTAAGGAAATGTCGAATGCTTTGTATCTGAAACTTATGTTAGAGCCCAAGGTCATCTTAGGTGTTGCTTGTCCTGCGATATATCGGTCGCCATGGTCGCTGAGGTCGATTACATTGTCATTGTTCAAATCTGCAATGTCGTATTTGTTGTGTCCATGTCCGTTGTCAACGATTCCTTTGCAGTGAGGAAGATAGAAAACACCTAAAGGTTGACCTACAATCTGATAGATAATATCATTATATCCACCATGGAAACCTGCACCATTCATACCGCCGATAGGTGTTATTTCTGATGCAGTCATCTGCCTTCCATTATGTTTACCATTGAGAGAAAGGAGTTTGTTCTTCTGCCATGCCATATTGACATTGATATTGAGTTCCATGTCTTTCTTTGATATAGGAACTACGCCAATACCCAACTCAAAACCACTGTTAGACATCGAACCGATGTTTGCCAATAGCTTGTCGAAGGCGAAAGTTGGTACAGGTACGTCATATTCGTAAAGCATATCGGTAGTCTTGGAATAGTAATACTCTGCTGTAAGGAGCAGACGATTGTTGAACAATCCAAGGTCAGTACCAATATTAAAGGTGCTGCGCGTCTCCCAACGTAGGTCAGGATTGCTGTTGCGTAAGGTACCCATTGTGACTGTTGGCGTACCATTGTACGAGATTAAACCTACAGGGATATATTGCCTTAAGGTCAAATAAGAACTGATTCCACCAAGGTTTCCAGATCGACCATAACCGGTTCGAAGGTTCAGAAGACTAATGCTTTTATTGTTGCGTAGGAAACTTTCTTTCTTCATATCCCAGGTTGCTGAGATAGAAGGGAAGATACCCCACGTATGGTCTTTGCCAACCATTGACGAACCATCTGCACGTGTTGTCAGATTAAGTGTGTATCGGTCGAGTAGTGTGTAGGTAAGTGTACCCATAAAAGAGGTAAGACTTGGGTCAGCATAACTACTACCAGTTCCTCCATAAGGACGGTCAGAAGCAGCCCCAAGATTGTCATAACCAAAGTAATTGTTGGTTAATCCCTTTACTTGTGTCCAAAAAGCTGCTATCTTTTTCTTCTGATATTCAGCAAGAATGGTGGCAGATAAATTGTTAATCCCCCAACGATATTTCCAATTAAGAGAGATGTTACCTAACATATCTTCGGTCTTTCGTTCTCCTCTATATGCTAATCCTTGCGCCCATACCCATGTCGGAGCAAATCGTCCGTTCTCCGTTGAGGTGTAAGAGTAGGAACCTAAGGCTGCTAAATGAAGGTTATGTGTTAACTGTAAGGACAACTGCAGATGTGAATTGAACGTAAGATTCTTTTCATCGTTACGCTCAAACAGCAATGGTTCTGTCGGTCCTATCTGTGATGCATTGCCATTCCTCTGCCATCCGTTTCCTGTTTTGTGGAATGGGAGTGTTGGATTCATTGCAGCAGTAGAGTAGGAAAGTGCTTGAATATCAAATATCTTTTCATCTTGTTGAGATGAACCGAAGGCACCAAAGTCTATCTTTAGTCTCTCGTCAAAGGCAAGCTGTGAGATGTCTAACTTAGCCACGAAGTTATTGTAATCCTTGTTTTTAATAACCGTTTGTCCACGTACATAGCCTAATGAGGCACGATAGTTAGACTTCTCACTGCCTCCACTAAAAGCCACGTGGTGTGAGTTTACGAAACCTGTTCGTACTATTTCTTTTTGAAAGTTAGTATCATAGCCCTTATCAACATAGTCTAATCCCAATGCTTTTGCAGCACTAACATACTCCGTAGCATTGAGCATTCGAAGTCGTTTGTATACAACGTCGAATCCTGCAGTTCCGTCATAGTAGATCTGGAACTTACTACCATTGCCACGCTTTGTCTTTACTTCGATAACACCCGATGCTCCTCGTGAACCATACTTAGACGTTTCTGAGGCATTCTTGAGGATAGTAAAGCTTTCGATATCAGCAGGATAAATGGTGGATAGGGTAGATAAATCAGAAGAAACACCATCTATAAGGACCAGAGGGTCATTACCACCAGTAAGCGATGTCGTGCCACGAACACGCACACTGGTCAACATTGCCATACGATCCTGCCCATTCGTAACGACATTTACACCAACGGCTTGTCCGGAAAGGGCATTAATGGCTGAGTTTACCAAACCTTTATTCATCTGTTTCTTACCTATCTTTGCCATTGAACCGACGATAGGTAGGGTATCACTCTTGAGGAATAACGGCTGCTTTTGCTTTTTAGTAATGGCTTTATGTCTTCTTTGCGCATTTGCAATATTTGTAGAGCCAATTAGTAAAAGGCAGCAAACAAGTGAATGGGTTAGGAAGTGTTGTCTGGCCATATAAGGAATACAATAAATGTTATTTATACTGTTTATCTAAGCAAATATACATATTTTTCGTGACATAAGTCGATGATTACAGGTTTTTTTGCTAATTTTGTTGTGTTATCCTTTTATATACTCTTGTGTGAGTTAAGGATTTTAAAGAAAGAAACCTAAATTATTATCAATATGGATAAGCTTTTTCTAACGGCTTTGTTGATGGGCATGTCTGTGTCTGGTATTCATGCACAGAAAGCCGCTATTGAGCCAACTTTCACCGAATGGCATGACCTTCAGGTGAATGCTGTCAATCGTTTTGCAACGCATACAGACTTCTTTGCGTTTGCACCATTTGAAAATCTGCGTGGAACAAAGTTTGATATGAAGAAGTCGGCTAATTACCTTTCACTTGATGGGGACTGGAAATTTAATTGGGTTGAGAATGCTGATCAACGTCCAACAGATTTCTTCCGTACCGATTTCGATGATTCTCAGTGGAAGACCTTTCCTGTTCCTGGTATTTGGGAGGTGAATGGCTATGGCGACCCTGTCTATGTGAACATTGGTTTTGCATGGCGTGGTAACTTCAAGAACAATCCTCCAGAGGTTCCAATTAAGGAGAACCATGTTGGTTCTTATCGTCGTACTATTCGCATACCAGACAACTGGGATGGTAAACAAGTAATCGCTCATTTTGGCTCTGTGACATCTTGTGTATATCTGTGGGTGAATGGTAAGTTCGTTGGCTACAGTGAAGACTCTAAGATTGGACCAGAATTTGACGTAACGAAGTATCTCAAGAAGGGCGATAACCAAATTGCTTTCCAAGTATTCCGTTGGTCAGATGGCAGTTATTGTGAGGATCAGGACTTCTGGCGTCTCAGTGGTGTTGCTCGTGAAAGTTATCTCTATGCCCGTGATGCAAAGCAGCATTTGAAAGACATTCGTGTAACTCCTGACCTCGTAAATGATTACAAGGACGGTACGCTTAGCGTCAATCTCCAGTTGGCAGGTGGCACAAAAGCTTTCTTAGTCTTGGAGGATGCAGACAATAACCTTGCTGCAAAGACAGTCGTTACGGCAGACAAGGCTGGACAGGCTACGGCTTTTATGGAACTCAGAAACCCAGAGAAGTGGACTGCTGAAACTCCTTATCTCTACAATCTCTATGTTTATGTAGAGGATGCCAAGACTATTGAGACTATCCCGCTCAAAGTTGGTTTCCGTAAGGTTGAAATCAAGAACTCGCAGGTATTAGTCAATGGTCAACCTGTTCTCTTTAAGGGAGCTAACCGTCATGAGATGGACCCAGATGGTGGTTATGTTGTGACACGTGAGCGTATGATTCAGGATATCAAGCTGATGAAGCGTTTGAATGTCAATGCTGTGCGTACTTGTCACTATCCTGACGACCCTATTTGGTATGACCTATGCGATGAGTATGGACTCTACGTCGTTGCTGAGGCTAACCAAGAAAGCCACGGCTTTGGCTATAATAAGGATGCAGTATCTGGTAGTCCGCTTTTTGCTAAGCAGATTATGGAACGTAATCAGCATAATGTCGGAACGAAGTTCAATCATCCAAGTATTATTTTCTGGAGCCTTGGCAATGAAACTTGTTACAGTAAAAACTTCGATGATGCATACGATTGGATAAAGTCGCAGGATCAGAGCCGTCCTGTACAGTATGAGCGTGCTGAACTGAATGGTTATGCTACGGATATCTTCTGTCCAATGTACTATTCTCCAAAGGCTTGTGAAGATTATTCAAAGAATGCGAACTACACTCGTCCACTTATCCAGTGCGAGTATAACCATACGATGGGTAACTCTGGTGGTAACTTGAAGGAGTACTGGGACCTTGTTCGTAAGTATCCTAAGTTCCAAGGTGGATTTGATTGGGACTTTGTAGATCAAGGCTTACACCGCAATCCTAAGTTTGATGCTTCTCGTAGGTTGGGAGACTATGAGCGTGCGGCTGATGCGGTTGATGTGAAGACGGAATACACATACGGTGGTGACTATAATAAGACTGACCCATCAGACAACAACTTCAACTGCAATGGTATGATTGGTCCTGACCGTCAGTTGAATCCACATGCTTATGAGGTTGCCTATGAATATCAGAATATTTGGGCGCATCCTGTTGACCTCAAGCAGGGTAAGATTGCTGTTTACAACGAATATTTCTTCCGTAATCTAAGCAACTATCGTATGGAATGGAGCCTTGTTAACGAGGGTAAGGTTGTTGAAAAGGGTTCGATTAATCAACTGAATGTTGCACCACAGCAAACAATTGAATACACCTTGCCAATAGCAGGTAAGGAGTTTGATGGTGAAGTACTCTTGAATATCGACTTTAAATTGAAAACTGCTGAACCATTGATGGCTGCTGATCAGACTGTAGCAGAAATGCAGATGGAGGTGTAGTCTTGGCAGCCGATGCCAAAGATGGAGCCTGTTGCAAAGAATAAGGTGAAGGTAACAGACAATGTAAAAGAAGGTGTTGTACGCTTTGCAGGCAACAACTTCGACCTCGTATTCGATCGCAAGACAGGTTTCCTCAGCAGTTATCAGGTTGGTGGCTGTAACTTCTTGGGCGAAAGTGGTACCTTAAAACCTAACTTCTGGCGTGCTATGACAGACAATGATATGGGTACTAACTTCCAAAATCGCCTGTCTGTATGGAAGAATCCTACCATGACACTGAAGTCATTAGAGGTTGATAAAAAGATGAATCGCCTCACAGCAGAATACGATTTACCACAGGTAGGTGGGCAGTTGTGCCTTGTTTACCATGTTGCAGCTGATGGTGCGCTCCATGTTAGTATGGATATGGAAATGAAGGAAGGTAGCAAGGCTCCTCAGCTTCCACGTTTCGGAATGTTGATGCAGTTACCTTATAATATGGATAAGTCGGTATTCTACGGTCGTGGACCTATCGAGAACTATGCCGACCGTAAGCTTTCACAGCGCATCGGACGTTATGAGCAGACTGCCGACAAGCAGTTCTTCCCTTACATCCGTCCACAGGAAACAGGCACGAAGAGCGACATTCGCTGGTGGCAGCAGACTGACAACAGCGGTCGTGGATTCCGAGTATTGTTTGATGAGGCTGCATTCTCTGCCAGCGCATTGCACTATAACATCTCCGACCTTGATGAGGGAAGTGAGAAGCATCAGCGTCATAGCTATCAGGTTCCATTGTCTAAGTACACTAACCTCACGTTGGATGCAGCAATGATGGGTGTAGGTGGTATTGATAGTTGGGGCTCAGAACCTCTGAAGAAGTATCAGTTGCCAGCTGAAAACCGAGCTATGCACTTCTGGATTGTACCAGTGTTCTAAACTGAATATCATAATCAATATAATAAGAACGCCTTTGCAGATTCTCAGCAAAGGCGTTTTTTATGATTCTTCCGTTAAAAGTGTGGATGCTTTCTTTATAGTTTTAGCGGAAGAACCAAAGGCTTTCTGATACATAAAACCTTTTCTTTCTAATACTTCAAAGATATTTATAAGGTCTTGAAAAAACATTACATATTTTCGGATAGAAGTTCAATGAATAAGGATAAAACCATATAGAAAAAGCAGGTTTGTAACCAACAGGAAATCAGTTGGTTATAAAGAGGTAAAGTAAGAGGTGCTTAATTGGACTTCAAAAGGGCGTTAGTAAGGGTCTTAAAGGGCACCTTTTGCAAGTCAATTAGGCATCTTTATGAAGCTAAAAGAGCATGTATTGATTTTGATTCGCATGAAAATAGTTTACAAAAAATAGGCTTAACTGTTTCTTATCTTAGGAGTTTCATCCTCTCAATCATCGTTGTGTAGACCTCTTTAGACACTTGTCTGCCACGCAAAGAGCGAACTCGTGGCATGCTGTGGAAGTATTCGTCTTGTGATTGATACCATGCGTAATGAGCAATCTCTCGGGTACGAGCAAGGGAGATCGCCAATTTACCTGCAGCAGAAGGATTGACGGAAGAAAGAAAATACTTATCATCTTTCATCTCTAAAGCTAATATGAGATAGTCTTTGGGCTGTTGTGCCGTACGAGGTTGGAGATTACGTGTGCGTACGGAGATTGTGATGTGTCTGCCAAAGGTACGGTTAATCTTGTCCATCATACCACGAAATACAATGCCGTGTGATGATGTGTCTTTCAGTCCTGTATAGGCAATAGAGTAGTGTATCATCTCATGAATGAGCACATCGTCTATCTGTTCTGTTGTCAGTTTATAATAGTTAGAAACGGAAATACTAAAGTCATAAAACTTTGTACGCCCCCAACTCATCTTTCTTTTACATGCCATCTGTCCTAAACGAGTCTTAGCGCGCGACCACTTCAGCTTTGGTACGGGTAGTTTACCGTCAAAGATGAGGTTGTTATAATGTTCAAAAGCTTGTCGAAGATAATCTATGGTGAGTTCTGCGTTCATTGTCGGAATAGGGCAAGATTATAAACAACATAGGGACAGACGGCTCCGTCTGTCCCTATACGTCTGTTA
>ERZ1674208.252-NODE-253-length-9177-cov-7.300921_pt1 | contig 9177 bp, 8 predicted proteins | sample MGYA00581113_ERZ1674208 | MGnify/ENA primary metagenome ERZ1674208 (study PRJEB41354, sample SAMEA4873350) | human saliva metagenome | biome: human-associated habitat [ENVO:00009003]; feature: mouth environment [ENVO:08000002]; material: saliva material...
GCAAGAATGGTTCCAAAACCTCTTTGCCGCAACGCTCGGTCTGGGCGATTTGGGCATCACCGTAGGCTTGGTGGTATCCGTCATCGTCAAAATCGTGATTATACTGATTCCGCTGATTCTGACCGTTGCCTATCTGACGTATTTCGAACGTAAAGTCATCGGCTTTATGCAGCTTCGCGTCGGCCCGAACGTAACCGGCCCGTGGGGTCTGATTCAGCCGTTTGCCGACGTGTTCAAACTCTTGTTTAAAGAGGTAACCCGTCCGAAGCTGTCAAACAAGGCTCTGTTCTACATCGGCCCGATTATGTCGCTCGCCCCCTCTTTTGCGGCATGGGCAGTGATTCCGTTCAACGAAGAATGGGTGCTGACCAATATCAATATCGGCCTTTTGTACATCCTGATGATTACCTCGCTGTCAGTTTACGGTGTGATCATCGCGGGCTGGGCTTCCAACTCCAAATATTCGTTCTTGGGCGCAATGCGTGCTTCCGCACAAAGCATTTCCTACGAGATTGCCATGAGTGCCGCGCTGGTGTGCGTCGTGATGGTATCGGGCAGCATGAACTTCTCCGACATCGTTGCCGCACAAGCCAAAGGTATTGCCGGCGGTTCGGTATTCTCTTGGAACTGGCTGCCGCTCTTCCCCATCTTCATCGTCTATCTGATTTCCGCCGTTGCCGAAACCAACCGCGCGCCGTTTGATGTGGCAGAGGGTGAGTCTGAAATCGTTGCCGGTCACCACGTCGAATATTCCGGCTTCGCGTTCGCGCTGTTCTTCCTTGCCGAATACATTTTCATGATTCTGATTGCCGCGCTGACATCACTGATGTTCCTCGGCGGCTGGTTGTCTCCGTTCCCGCAAAGCTGGGGCTTTATCGGTACGCCTTCCGCATTCTGGATGTTCGTAAAAATGGCGGCGGTTCTGTACTGGTACCTGTGGATCCGTGCCACCTTCCCGCGCTACCGTTACGACCAAATCATGCGTTTGGGCTGGAAAGTGCTGATTCCGATCGGCTTCGCCTACATCGTGATTTTGGGCGTGTGGATGATTTCACCGCTGAATTTGTGGAAATAGGGCAGGGAGGCCGTCTGAAAGTTTTCAGGTAGCCTGAACCCCAAATTTTTAACCGTTTCAAACCGAGAGAAACCGATGAAAGCTCAATGCCTGTGCGGCGCAGTATCACTGGAAACCGCCGAAAACCGCGAACTCCACGCCTGCCATTGCGGGAAATGCCGCACATGGGGCAGCGGCGCGTCTTTTACTTTGGCCGCCCGGTCGCCCGAAATCACAGGCAGCGAGCACATCGCGCATTATCAATCGTCCGAATGGGCGCAACGCTGTTTTTGCAAACACTGCGGCACACACCTGTTTGTGCAGGTTGGCAACGATTATTACATCAACGCCGGGCTGTTTGCCGACAACGCGGGCTTTGAAACTACCTCACAAATCTTTATTGATTGCAAAGCTCCGTATTATGACTTGGCCAACGATACCCCGAAGCTGACCGAAGCCGAGTTTTTAGAAATGGTGGGCGCGGCAGGTTAAAAAAACCGCTTTCAGACGGCCTGTAAACAGAACAATCCGAAAAGAGCATCCGAAAATGGCTAATTTAGTAAAAACCTTCCTGCTGGGCGAATTGGTGAAAGGCATGGGCGTAACGCTCAAAAACTTCTTCGCCCGCAAAGACACGATTTACTTCCCCGAAGAAAAAACGCCGCAATCCGTGCGTTTCCGCGGCCTGCACGCGCAACGCCGTTATCCGAACGGCGAAGAGCGCTGTATTGCGTGTAAATTGTGTGAGGCAGTTTGTCCGGCAATGGCGATTAACATCGAATCGGAAGAACGCGAAGACGGCACCCGCCGCACCAAGCGTTACGACATCGACCTGACCAAGTGCATCTTCTGCGGTTTCTGCGAAGAGGCCTGCCCGACCGATGCGATTGTGGAAACCCATATTTTTGAATACCACGGCGAGAAAAAAGGCGACTTGCACATGACCAAGCCGATTCTTTTGGCCATTGGCGACAAATACGAACCCGAAATCGCCAAACGCAAAGCCGCTGACGCGCCGTATCGTTAAGGAGCAGACGAATGACTTTTTCCGCGATTCTGTTCTATATCCTTGCCGCCATCGTTTTGTATGGTGCGGTTCGTACCGTTACTGCTAAAAACCCTGTGCACGCCGCTTTGCATCTGGTGCTGACCTTCTGCGTGAGCGCGATGATTTGGATGCTGATGCAGGCCGAATTCTTGGGTGTGACGCTGGTGGTGGTTTACGTCGGCGCCGTGATGGTGTTGTTCCTGTTCGTCGTGATGATGCTGAATATCGACATCGAAGCCATGCGCGCCGGTTTCTGGCGTCATGCGCCGGTTGCCGGCGTGGTCGGCACATTGTTGGCGGTTGCCCTGATCCTGATTTTGGTCAACCCGAAAACCGACCTGGCCGCATTTGGTCTGATGAAAGACATTCCGGCCGATTACAACAATATCCGCGATTTGGGCAGCCGTATTTATACTGACTACCTGTTGCCGTTTGAGTTGGCGGCGGTATTGCTGCTGTTGGGTATGGTAGCCGCGATTGCACTGGTTCACCGCAAAACTTTCAATCCGAAACGTATGGATCCTGCAGACCAAGTTAAAGTACGCGCCGATCAAGGCCGTATGCGCTTGGTAAAAATGGAAGCGGTCAAACCGCAAGTCGAATCTGCCGAAGAAAGCGAAGTTTCAGACGGCCTCAAGCCGGAAGGGGAGGGCAAAGCATGATTACCTTGACGCATTATCTGGTATTGGGTGCGCTCCTGTTCGGTATCAGCGCAATGGGTATCTTTATGAACCGCAAAAACGTGCTGGTATTGCTGATGTCCATCGAGCTGATGCTCTTGGCGGTGAACTTCAACTTTATCGCTTTCTCCCAATATTTGGGTGATACTGCCGGACAGATTTTCGTATTTTTCGTACTGACCGTTGCTGCTGCCGAATCCGCCATCGGTTTGGCGATTATGGTATTGGTGTACCGTAACAGAAAAACAATCAACGTTGCCGATTTGGATGAGTTGAAAGGGTAATCATGAACGACATGACTTTATATTTGGTAATTGCCCTTGTGCCTTTGGCAGGCTCACTGATTGCAGGTTTGTTCGGCAACAAAATCGGACGTGCCGGTGCGCATACCGTAACAATACTCGGTGTGGCGGTGTCTGCCGTGCTGTCGGCTTATGTGCTGTGGGGATTCCTCAATGGCAGCCGTACCAAGTTTGACGAGAACGTCTATACCTGGCTGACAATGGGCGGTTTGGATTTCTCCGTCGGCTTCTTGGTCGATACGATGACGGCGATGATGATGGTCGTGGTTACCGGCGTGTCGTTGATGGTACATATCTATACCATCGGCTATATGCACGATGAAAAAGTCGGCTACCAACGCTTCTTCAGCTATATTTCTTTGTTTACTTTCAGCATGTTGATGCTGATTATGAGCAACAACTTCATCCAGCTCTTCTTCGGCTGGGAGGCTGTGGGTTTGGTGTCATACCTTTTGATCGGTTTCTATTTCAAACGTCCGAGCGCAACATTTGCCAACCTGAAAGCCTTTTTGATCAACCGTGTCGGCGACTTCGGCTTTTTGCTCGGTATCGGCTTGGTGCTTGCCTATTTCGGCGGCAGCCTGCGCTATCAAGATGTATTCGCTTATCTGCCTAATGTTCAGACGGCCACTATCCAACTGTTCCCCGGTGTGGAATGGTCTTTGATTACTGTAACCTGTTTGCTTCTGTTTGTCGGTGCGATGGGTAAATCGGCGCAGTTCCCACTGCATGTTTGGCTGCCTGATTCGATGGAAGGTCCGACTCCGATTTCTGCATTGATTCATGCCGCAACCATGGTTACTGCCGGTCTGTTTATGGTGTCGCGTATGTCGCCGATTTATGAGATGAGCAGCACTGCCCTGTCTGTCATCATGGTAATCGGTGCGATTACCGCCCTGTTTATGGGTTTCTTGGGTGTGATTCAAAACGACATCAAACGTGTGGTTGCGTATTCTACCCTGTCGCAACTGGGCTACATGACCGTGGCTTTGGGCGCGTCTGCCTATTCCGTGGCGATGTTCCATGTGATGACCCACGCTTTCTTTAAAGCCTTGTTGTTCTTGGCCGCAGGTAGCGCGATTATCGGTATGCACCATGACCAAGATATGCGCCACATGGGTAACCTGAAAAAATACATGCCGATTACTTGGCTGACCATGCTGATCGGTAACTTGTCGCTGATTGGTACGCCGTTCTTCTCCGGCTTCTATTCCAAAGATTCGATTATCGAAGCAGCGAAATACAGCACCCTGCCGGGCAGTAGCTTTGCCTATTTTGCCGTCCTCGCCAGCGTGTTTGTTACCGCGTTTTACGCATTCCGCCAATACTTTATGGTGTTCCACGGCGAAGAGAAATGGCGCAGCCTGCCTGAACATCATGACGATCATCATGGCGAAGAGCATCACGGCTTGGGCAAAAACGACAATCCGCACGAAAGCCCGCTGGTCGTTACCCTGCCTTTGATTTTGCTGGCCATTCCGTCCGTCATCATCGGCTATGTTGCCATCGAGCCTATGCTTTACGGCGATTTCTTCAAAGACGTGATTTTCGTTAATGCCGACGCGCATCCGACCATGCACATCATGAAGGAAGAGTTCCACGGCGCATTGGCAATGGTGTCGCACAGCCTGCATTCGCCTGTACTTTACCTCGCTATCGCAGGCGTATTGAGTGCATGGCTCTTGTACGTCAAACTGCCGCACCTGCCAGCCAAAATTGCACAGGCGTTCCGTCCGGTTTACGTTTTGTTTGAAAACAAATACTACCTCGACGCCCTGTATTTCAACGTCTTTGCCAAAGGCACGCGTGCATTGGGTACTTTCTTCTGGAAAGTCGGCGATACCGCCATTATCGACAACGGCATCGTCAACGGCTCTGCCAAACTGGTCGGCGCGATTGCCGCGCAGGTGCGCAAAGTCCAAACCGGCTTCATCTATACCTATGCCGCCGCTATGGTATTCGGCGTATTGGTACTGCTCGGCATGACCTTCTGGGGATTGTTCCGATAAAAGCGGGATTTCAGACGGCCTGTCTATAGTTTGTGTATAGGGCCGTCTGAAAAAGAAAATTTGAGCAACAATGATTGAAGATAAATTACCGCAAACCCTGGACGAAGTCCGTGAAGCCATCGATGGTTTGGATAAGGGATTAATCGAATTACTCGCCCGCCGGCAGAAATTGGTACGGCAGGCTGGTCGGCTGAAACCTAAAAACGATGTGCAGGCGGTTTCCGCGCCCGAACGGGTGGCTCAAGTGGTTGCCTCGCGCCGCGCTTATGCCGAAAAGGCCGGTTTGTCGCCCGAAGTAGCAGAAGCAGTTTGGCGCAGCATGATTGATGCGTTCATTAAACTTGAGATGGACACCAACCGTACCGACGGAGCGTAGTCAAAATCTTCGGATAACGGTTTTGACAAGAAAAATAGGGAAGAGGCCGTCTGAAATATAAAGGCGAGAAAAAACCATGTCGGACACACAAATCATCCGCTCCGCCGAATTTATCGCTTCCCGCGCATGGGGCGCACTCGACATCGCCAATATGAACGGCATCACCGTGCGCCTGCACTGGACGAACCAGCCCTACACATGGCACATCAACGACGGCGAGGAAGTGTTTGCCGTGATGGATGGCGAAGTTGAGATGCACTACCGAGAAAACGGCGAAGAACATATCGTTCGTTTGAAAAGCGGAGATATCTTCTATGCAGGAATCGGCACGGAACACGTCGCCCATCCGTGCGGCGAAGCGCGGATTTTGGTGATTGAGAAAGAGGACAGTGTTTGAGGCCGTCTGAAAAGAAGGTTTGAGACAGCAACAACAGAATAAGAGAATGACGGCAGATATACATTTTTCTTGATTTTGCCGTACACAAAATACACAATCTTTTTCAGACGGCCTCCTGAAATGTCGTCTGGAAACCAACCCATACAACTATATTTTTTATTTTAACCACAGGTTAACCACTATGTTTTCCAACTACCTACTCAGCTTGGCAATATGGATACCCATCGCCGCAGGTGTGCTGGTTTTGGCGACCGGTAAGGACAGCCGTGCGCCGCTGGCGCGTGTGCTTGCCTTCATGGGTGCGCTTGCCGGTTTCTTGGTAACGCTGCCCCTGTTTACCGGTTTCGACCGTTTGAGCGGCGGCTATCAGTTTACCGAGTTCCACGAGTGGATTCCGCTGCTGAAAATCAACTACGCATTGGGCGTGGACGGTATTTCAGTGCTCTTTATCATCTTAAATGCGTTTATTACGCTGTTGGTGGTATTGGCCGGTTGGGAAGTCATTCAGAAACGTCCGGCGCAGTATATGGCCGCTTTCCTGATTATGTCGGGTTTGATTAACGGTGCGTTTGCTGCGCAGGATGCGATTCTGTTTTATGTGTTCTTCGAGGGTATGCTGATTCCGCTGTACTTGATTATCGGTGTATGGGGCGGTCCGCGCCGCGTCTATGCGTCGGTCAAGCTGTTCCTCTATACGCTGATGGGTTCGCTCTTGATGCTGGTTGCCATGGTTTACCTGTACTATCAAACAGGCAGCTTCTCTATTGTCGATTTCCAAAACATCAAACAGATTCCGTTGGGCGTGCAACAGCTTTTGTTTGCGGCATTCTTCCTGTCATTCGCCGTAAAAGTGCCGATGTTCCCTGTGCACACTTGGTTGCCGGATGCCCACGTTGAAGCGCCGACCGGCGGTTCGATGGTGTTGGCGGCCATTACGCTGAAGCTGGGTGCGTATGGTTTCTTGCGCTTTATCCTGCCGATTATGCCGGATGCGGCACGCTATTTTGCCCCCGTGATCATCGTATTGAGCCTGATTGCCGTGATTTACATCGGTATGGTGGCTTTGGTGCAAACCGATATGAAAAAACTGGTGGCATACTCTTCCATCAGCCACATGGGTTTTGTCACTTTGGGTATGTTCCTGTTTGTGAACGGCCAACTGAATGACTGGGCATTGAAAGGCGCAATCGTTCAAATGATTTCCCACGGTTTTGTGTCTGCCGCGATGTTTATGTGTATCGGTGTGATGTACGACCGCCTGCATACCCGCAATATTGCCGACTATGGCGGCGTGGTCAATGTAATGCCTAAGTTTGCGGCGTTTATGATGTTGTTCGGTATGGCCAATGCCGGTCTGCCTGCGACTTCCGGCTTCGTGGGCGAGTTTATGGTGATTATGGGCGCGGTTAAAGTGAATTTCTGGGTAGGCGCGTTGGCTGCCATGACCTTGATTTACGGTGCGTCTTATACCCTGTGGATGTACAAACGCGTTATTTTTGGTGCAATCCACAATCCGCACGTTGCCGAAATGAAAGACATCAATTGCCGCGAATTTGCGATTTTGGCGATTTTGGCGGTTGCTGTTTTGGGCATGGGTCTGTATCCGCAAGCGTTTATCGAAGTGGTGCATCAAGCGGCAAACGATTTGATTGCCCATGTGGCACAAAGCAAGATTTGAGGTGTGTAAATGAACTGGTCTGATTTGAATTTAATGCCCGCCATGCCCGAAATCGTGCTGCTTGCGCTATTGGGTGTCGTATTGCTGGCAGACTTGTGGATTTGCGATAAAAACCGCTATCTGACCCATCTGATGAGTTTGGGAACGGTCATCATCGTGGCCGTTACCCAATTGGCAGTATGGGAACAGGGCAGTGTCGATGCCTTTCACGGTATGTATATTGCAGACGGCATGTCCCGTTTGGCAAAACTGGTGCTGTATGCGCTGACTTTCGGTCTGTTTATTTACAGTAAACCGTACAACCAAGACCGCCAAATCTTTAAAGGCGAGTTTTACACCCTGTCGCTGTTTGCCCTGTTGGGCATGAGCGTCATGGTCAGCGCGGCACATTTCCTGACTGCGTATATTGGTTTGGAATTGTTGTCTTTGTCGCTGTACGCCATGATTGCCCTGCGCCGCGATTCCGGTCGCTCTGCCGAGGCTGCGCTGAAATACTTCGTATTGGGCGCGTTGGCCTCCGGTTTGCTGCTCTATGGTATTTCCATGGTTTACGGCGCCACCGGTTCTCTTGATTTTGCTTCCGTCTTGGCTTCTGCTTTCAATGAGCAGGCCAATGAATGGTTGTTGAAATTGGGTATGGTGTTTATTGTAGTTGCCATTGCATTTAAATTGGGTGCGGTTCCATTCCATATGTGGGTACCCGATGTGTACGATGGCGCGCCGACATCTGTTGCCGCCTTTGTGGGTACGGCTCCGAAAATTGCCGCCGTTGTCTTTGCGTTCCGTATCCTTGTTACCGGTATGGGTACAGTACATTCAGACTGGGCGCCGATGTTGGCCATCCTTGCCGTTGCTTCTTTGGTGGTCGGTAACCTTGCCGCCATCATGCAAACCAATATCAAACGTATGCTTGCCTACTCCACCGTATCGCACATGGGCTTTATCCTGTTGGCGTTTATGGCAGGCGCAGTCGGCTTTACCGCAGGCCTGTACTACGCCATTACCTATGCTTTGATGGCGGCAGTCAGCTTCGGCGTTTTGATGGTATTGTCCACCAAAGACATTGAATGTGAAAACATCAAAGACCTCGCAGGCCTTAACCAACGCCATGCATGGTTTGCCTTCCTGATGTTGCTGTCCATGTTCTCCATGGCAGGTATTCCGCCGATGATGGGCTTTTACGCCAAATTCGGCGTGATTATGGCGCTCTTGAAACAAGGCCATGTTTGGTTGTCCGTATTTGCCGTCATCATGTCGCTGATTGGTGCGTTCTACTACCTGCGCGTAGTCAAAGTCATCTACTTCGATGCACCTGACCATGACCAGCCGGTCGGCAGCAACTATGCCGCCAAATTTGTCCTGACGGTCAATGCCTTCCTGCTGCTCCTGTGGGGTATCATGCCGCAAACCGTTATCGACTGGTGTGCCAAAGCATTGATAAATACCCTGTAAGCTTCAAACAAAACCAACGGCGGCTGTTCCAAAGTCGCCGTTTTTGTTAGGATTCGCATTCGGATGAAATATACCCAAAGTTCAGACGGCCTCAAGCCTTTGAACAATCATCAAGCGGGTATCATCAAGATATTGAATATTCCATGAATAATGATGGGCAAGAATGCCCGTTTAACATGTT
>ERZ1674208.257-NODE-258-length-9101-cov-4.615742_pt1 | contig 9101 bp, 8 predicted proteins | sample MGYA00581113_ERZ1674208 | MGnify/ENA primary metagenome ERZ1674208 (study PRJEB41354, sample SAMEA4873350) | human saliva metagenome | biome: human-associated habitat [ENVO:00009003]; feature: mouth environment [ENVO:08000002]; material: saliva material...
TTGCCCCAGCCCAAAGCCAGCATTGTTAACTAGCAGCCCGATTGAGGGCAGCTGGGTGGAACGGATGCGCTCAGCTACCGCGTCAACACCCGCCTGAGTGGATAGGTCTGCGGCCAGCACCTCCACCTTGACACCGGCTAGGTTGTGGATTTTGGCTGCAATTTCTTCTAGTTTTTGCCGACGCCGGGCCACCAGTACGAGGTTGTGTTGCGCCTCGGCTAACTGCCAGGCAAATTCGAGGCCGATCCCCTCGCTGGCACCGGTAATAAGTGCTGTTCCCATAAGTTGAGGTTACCAGTCGCCGCCAGGCCGGGGCCGCCCAGGACGCAAGCGACGAAACTAAGCTTGACTCAGTACTTAACCTGGCACAGCGCTCACCCCTGGGGTAGCTACCAAGCCCGGCGCGCCCCTCACAGCCTGCACAGCTGCCAAGCCTGCAGGGACGCAACATTTAAAGGTAAGTCGGGCGGCGCCGTCGTCGTCGCCTAAAAGTGGGCATAAAAAGGCGGTGGCCCGCACGTTAGGGGCGAATGCGAGCCACCGCAGCTCAGCCAGCTGCGGAAAACATGGGGGTACATCGCAGCTGCTGAGGTCTCTATTATCAGCCTTTAACCGACCCCGCTGCAAGTCCGGATTGCCAGTATCGCTGCAAGAATAGAAACAGTGCCATCAAAGGCAGTACCCCGAAGAGCGCACCTTGCAAAACCGCCCCATAAGTTGGGCTGAAGTAGCTCATCATGCCATACAAACCGAGGGTGACCGGCTTGAGCTGCTCATTGTTGGTAACCATCATCAACGGCAACAAGAAGTTGTTCCAGGTAGCCACAAAGATGAACAGGAAAATAGTGACCATAGCCGGGGCCAGCAGTCGCAGCACCATGGTGAAGAAGATGCGGCTTTCGCCGGCGCCGTCGATGCGGGCGGCCTCTAGCAGCTCGTCGGGCACAGAAGTTTGGGCATACATGCGCCCCAAGAACACCCCAAATGGGCTAACGCAGCTAGGCAAAATAATTGACCAGATAGTGTCAGTTAGCCCCAGTGAGTGCATCACAATGTAGAGCGGAATGGTTAGCAGTGCGATCGGCAGCAGCAAACCAGCCATGACCACCAGCTGCAACACGTTGCGGCCAAAGAACTTAAATTTAGCCATGCCATATCCAGCCATCACCGAAACCAGGGTGCCAATAGCACCGGCAGCGGTGGAGTACAGCACTGAGTTAGCTACCCAACGCCAAAAGTGACCGTTGGTGGTGCCCATCAGCTTTTGATAGTTCTCAGCTGCGGCGTTGTGCGCAAACCATAGGCCGTTAGAATCGCCTAGATCCGCGTTAGTTTTAGTGGAAGAAATAATCAACCAGTAAATCGGGAATAGGAAGTAAACTAATACCGCCACCAAAACCACCCAGGTGACGATTTTGGCGAAACGGCTTGGTTCCAAAGAACGCGACCAAGCGTTACGCGAAACCCGATAAACGCGGCCATCTTCTAGGTGCGCAAATTCTGTTTTATTTAGTAGCTCAGCCATCAGCGCTTACCCCGAGTCTGTACGAAGGCATATACCGCCGCCAATAGTGCGGCAATAATGGCCATAGTCATGGAAATAGCAGAAGCCATATTGGGGTTACCGGGTGAGGTCATCATGGTGGAGTAGGCCATCATCATGGGGGTGTAGCTGTTACCCATCCACGACTGCCCGGCGCGCATCACCGTAGGCTCATTGAACAGCTGGATTGTGCCGATAATTGATAGCAGCACGGTCAGCAAGGCGGCATTTGTCAGCATCGGCACCTTGATCTTCATGGCCACCTGGAAACCAGAGCAGCCGTCAAGGCGGGCAGCCTCATATAGATCAGTGGGGATAGCTTTCAGCGCCGCCAGGAACACCAGCATGTTGTAGCCGGTGAAAGTCCAGGTGGTCATATTGGCCATGGAGGCCAAAATGATGTTTTTGTCGAAGAAATTAATGGGGATGACACTGGCCAGCGGTGAAAGCTGGGGGCTGTACAGGTACATCCACATCATGGCAGCCACCACGCCGGGAATGGCGTAGGGCAAAAAGTAACCCAAACGGAACACGGTGGGGCGTTTGAGCAGGTAGGAGTCCAGCACTAGAGCCAGAGCCAGGGCGGCGATAATCATGAAAGGAATCTGGAACAGACCAAAGAGCATTACTCGCCCCATGCCTTGCCAGAACTGTTCGTTGGTAACTACTGCAACGTAGTTGTCTAGGCCAACGAATTTGGTGATTTGCTTGCCGCCACCATACAACCCTCCCGCTGTGGTGGTCTTAAAGAAGGATTGGTAGATCGAGACAATAATTGGGACAATAAATGTCAGGCCAAAAAGAATTGTGAAGGGGGCACTAAAAGCCCACCCATAACGCAAATCGCGTAATTTGCGGGCACGGATTGTCGCCTTATTTTCTGTATACGAGCTCGCAGCTGACATTTTCATCTCCTCCCCTTAATTAGGTGCGTAATGCAGCGCGAATTAGGCGCGCGCTTGTAGCGCACAAGCAAATAGTGCTGCCAGCGCCGTGCCGGCTAACTGGTTATGAAAGTTTTAAAGCGTTAAAAATGCGGTTGCAGCAGGCGGGGGTGCTAGCAAATATGCCAAGCACCCCCGTTTTAGGCTGCGAATCAGGCTACGCCGATGTTCTTTTCCTTCAGGGTGGAAACAGACACCGTCTGAGCGGTGGTCAAAACGTCTTCAACCTTGGCAGAGCCGCTGGTGACCTTACCGCCGGGCTCCTTCATCTTCTCGGTTACGGTGAACCAAGTGGGGATGTAGGGGAAGTCGGTGACCATGGTGTTGTTGGCTTCGGCAAGGAAGCCGTAGACGTCCTGGCCGCCCCAGAGCTTCTTCATGGCCGCAGGGGTCTCAGGCTTGGCGGTGGTAGCGGCTACTACCAGACCCTGGGAGACCAGTGCGGGCACCTGGGTGTTGAACCAGTCAGCGAACTTGAGGGCTTCTTCCTTGTGCTTGCAGCCCTTGATGACGGCGACGGCGGAACCACCGTCAGCACCGGTAACCTTCTTGCCGTCCTCGGTGGGTAGGTAGGTGACCTGCCAGCTGGTGGCGTCCTTACCTAGGTCGCCGAGCATGAAGCCGGGCTCCCAACCAGCGGCAACAGTACCGATAATGGTGCCGTCCTTGAGCTTGGCGATCCACTCCTTGCCCCAGCGCCCGTCGGCGAGCTTGAGGGCCAGGCCTTCGTCGTTTAGTTCCTGTAGGAAGGTGGCTACCTTCTTGGAGGCGGCGTCGGTGACCTCTACCTTCCACTTGTCGCCTTCAGGCTTGTACCAGTGGGCGCCGGCAGCGGCGGCCTGACCGGAGATCTGGTAGCCAACCTCGTCCTGCTGCCAGGTGGCAATGTACTTGCCCTTTTCCTTGGCCTTCTTGGCTGCTTCCTTCAGTTCAGCCCAGGTGGTGGGGGCCTTGATGCCGATGGCGTCGAAGGCGGCCTTGTCGTAGACGTATACCAGCGGGCCGGTGTCCTGAGGCAGACCAACTACCACGTCACCGAGCTTGCACTGGCCCATGGGACCTGCTGCGAAGTGCTTTTCGTAGCCGGCAGCCTTGATTTCCTTGGCTACGTCTTCTAGGGAGCCTTCTAGGTATACGGAGGCGATTTCACCGTAGCCAACCTGGGCTAGGTCGGGGGCGTTGCCAGCCTTCACTGCCTGGGCGATCTTTGCGTAAGACTCAGAGGCCTGGCCGTCAAACTTCTTGACGTTTACGTGGATGTTGGGGTTTTCCTTGTTCCACTGGTCGACGACGGTCTGCACCTTGGTCATACCGTCCTTGTCGGGCAGGCGGTGCCAGTAGTTGATTTCTACCTTGCCACCAGATGACTTATCGTCTTTGCCGCTACATGCAGCTAAGGTCGCCAGGATAGCGGTAGCGGAAGCACCAACCAGGGCCTGGCGGCGAGTAATGCTGAGGGTTCGCATTTAGTTCTCTCCTTTGAGTATGCGCTAGGGGCGGCGCATATTCTGTAACCGCGCTGCGGTAGCAGCGTTGCTCTTGTCACTTAGATTAATAACTGCCCCCACTCAAGTCAAACGAAATCGAACACAACCGCACACTAAATCGTTTGACCTGCGGTTATAACAATCAATTTGGCTAGTTTTCACGTTTTACTAAGCCCCATCAGGCCCTATAGGCAGCTACCTGAGCCCTATATGCAGCTACACACCCAGCTCAGCAGCCATTTTGCCGCCTCCCCTGCGCACAGGTAAGCGCAACTGCAATCAAACCGTTACGCTTGTCCTATGCGTTTAGCCACCTGGAACGTCAACTCTATCCGCGCCCGCATTGATCGAGTTATTGCCTTTTTAGAGCGCAGTGACACGGATGTGTTGGCAATGCAAGAAATTAAATGCCGCCCCGATCAGTTCCCTACTGAGGCTTTTACACAGGCCGGTTATGAGGTGGTGGCGCACGGCTTAAACCAGTGGAATGGGGTGGCTATCGCCTCGCGCATCGGATTGTCTGATGTCGTACATCAATTCCCTGGTCAACCCACCTGGGCCGCTAAAGCTGACCAGGACGGCGTCGTCGAAGCTAGGGCCCTGGCGGCCACCTGCGCCGGAGTGCGAGTGTGGAGCATCTACGCCCCTAACGGGCGCGAACTAGACCACCCCCACTACCGCTACAAACTGGACTGGTTTGCGGCTTTGCGTCAGGAAGTGGCCGAAAGCTTAGCCCAGGCTCCTGAGCAGAAAACCATTTTTGTGGGCGACTGGAATGTGGCGCCGCTGGACACTGACGTGTGGGATATTGCCGCTTGGGAAGGCAAAACCCATGTTTCGGCCCCTGAACGTGCTGCTTTTGCCTCCCTGGAGCAGGCCGGGCTGGTTGAGATCACTCGCCCTCTGGCCCAGGGCTACACCTATTGGGACTATAAGGGTCTAGCTTTCCCCAAGAATAAGGGGATGCGTATTGACTTTATGCTGGCCTCGCCGGCTTTGGCGCAGCTGGCCACTAGCGTGGTTATTGATCGTGACGAGCGTAAAGGTAAAGGCGCTTCTGATCACGTGCCGGTAATCGTGAATTTTGATTTGGACGCTAACTGATGCCGTTTTCTTCTGTAGCTTCTAGCGCTGCCACCTCCCCTAACTCTGCAACATCCCCTAGCGCCGCTGTCTCCCCTAGTCCTGCTGCCTCACCCAGCGCTGCTGCCTCACCCAGCCCCGCCACCTCACTAAGTGCTTTGGCTGAGTTTGATTTTCCGACGGCGCTGGTGGTCAGCCAGGACGGTCAGGTACTAGCCCAGGATGGCCAGGTGGAGAGCGATTTCGCTTTCGCCTCAGTTACTAAACCGTTAGTGGCCTGGTCAGCTGCGGTGGCCTATGAACGGGCCCTGCTTGATTTAGATGCCCCAGTGGGCACGCACCTACCCGGGGCAACCGTGCGTCACCTGCTCGCCCACGCCAGCGGCGTGGCCCCTAATGATGACAGTGTTTTAGCTGCGCCGGGCACTAAACGCATCTATTCCAATCGCGGCATTGAGCTACTGGGGCAGGTACTGGAGCAGGCTACCGGCTACCAGCTAGATCGATGGGTGGAGCTAAGCGTGCTGGAGCCGCTGGGCCTGGCCAGTATTTTGATTCCAGGCTCGCCGGCCCACTCTGGGATGGGTAATGCAGTTGATTTGGCTGCTTTCACGCGCGAGCTGGCAGCCCCCACCCTGGTTAGCGCGGATACCGCCAAGCTGTTTACTAGCGTGGCCTTCCCGGGTCTATCTGGGGTGTTGCCCGGCTATGGCAAGCAAAACCCTTGCGATTTTGCGCTGGGTTTTGAGGTTTATGGCGCTAAGCAGCCACATTGGCTTAGTAGTGCCCAGTCGATGCAAACCTTTGGGCACTTTGGCCAGACTGGCTCCTTTATTTGGGTTGATCCAGCCACTGGGCGCAGCGCCGCTTTTTTGGGGGCTAAGCCTTTCTCCCAGATTCACAAGCGGTTATGGCCGCTGCTAAACCAGCAGATCGCCGCCCTATGAGCAGAGCGCAAACCGGCACCTCACAAGCCCAGCCGCAAGACGGTCCTGCCTGGCAAGGCAGCCCGCAAGAGGGCCTGGAACTGTATCAGCGCATTAGGGCCTACCAGCGCCAAGCCGATACGTGCGGGCTGGAATACCAAGCCGATCCGCGCGGCTTGGGCTACGCCGTCGTCGATTTAGAAACCACCGGGCTAGAGCCGCAAGACGAGGCAATTATCGAGGTGGGCGTGGTGCTGCTCGACCCGCGCGGGCGTGAGCAGCTGCGCTGGGACTCCCTGGTCAACCCGCACCGCCACCCGGGCCCCACCCGCATTCACGGCATCACTCCCGACGATCTCACCGACGCCCCTGAGCTGGGCACTTTAGCCCCGGCCCTGGTTGAACTGCTGCGCGGGCGAGTGCTGGTGGCCCACAATATTCGCTTTGACGCCAGTTTTTTGCTGCCCGCCTTGCGCCTGGAGCTGGGAGCGGCGGCATTGCCGCGCAAAATTCCGCAGGTGTGCACTATGAACTGGGCACGCTCGTTTATTGATACGCCGTCTCGCTCACTGGTGCGTTGTTGTCAGGTGTGCGGGATTGAGCTGGCCAGTCACCACCGCGCTATCGACGACGCCGCCGCCTGCGCCCAACTGTTAAGCCACTATTTGGGCGTGATTGCTAGTGAATATGAGCTTTTCCCCCACGGCATCCCCTGGGGTGAGCAGCTAGCAAAGGCCGTGCAGCTGTGGCAGCAAGTACCTCGGTGCGAAAGCAGCCAGGTGGTGCGCGCCTTGCAAGCGCGAGTTGGGCGCTAACAGGTTTTGCGCGCGCTTTAGCCGCGCCAGCCCAAAGCTGAGCCAGCCCAAAGCCCAGGCACGCCCCAGCCAGCCCAAACCCCAAGGCACGCCCGCCAGATAAGCCAGTTTGCGCGCCCGGACCAGGCAAGCGCCAGTTAGGCGCTGGGGGCTGAGCCGGCGTCGCCAACCTCTAGCAGCTGACCAATGGTGACAATAAAACCGGAGTCATCAACCACGGTGCCACCTGCGGCTTCAACCAGTTTGGCGGCAATGGAATCAATCATGGCGGCAGCTGCGGTGCGTTCACGACGACGCACGCGGGGCAGGTTTTCACTGAAAGCGTCGGCCATCTTGCGCGGCTGCCAGCGCATGTCATAGCGGATGACGCCGTCATTAGCCCACTCTTCACCAAGCAAAGCTACCGGCAGGTCACGGGCTCCAGCCACATACACCTGGATCTGGCCCCAACCCGGGTGAGCCTGAGAAACTGGTAAGAACAGTGAATAGTGGTCCACTTCAGCGCGCGGCACTGAAGGCGGCAGGGCGGCAGCCTCAGCAGCGCGGCGGCGCGCCTCCTCAATAGCATGTGGGCCCAGACGCGCTTCCAGCTCTTCAAGCTGGCGGATATTAAAGTTCATTTCCCCAGTGATCCGGGGGATTTCCTGGCTTTCAAAAAGCTGACGGTTAGCTACTTCAAAACCGTCACGCTGGTCAGAAGTAACATCATCAAGCACCACCTGGACAGCGTCAGGGGTCAGCCAAATCGGCGAGTACAGGCTGGCACCAATATAGGCGTGCGGGTCTGGGGTGAAAATCTGGCCAGTGTCTACCACTCGGATAGCGCCAGCTAGGCGGCGTGCAATAGGACGTAAAGCGTGTAGCGCCGCAGCTTCAAGACCGATAGGGCCGCCGTCGCTAAATAGAGACAAAAGCGGGTCAGTAGCCGCCAAAGCCGGCTCCAAATAGGCGCGCTGACGCGGCACCGAAAGCACCATTACCTGGCTAACCCAAGCCGGCAGCCCCAGGTCAGCGCGTTCTTCGTCACCAATCCACCAGGGTCCTAGCAAAACCGCGCCGGCCACAATCTGTAGGCGCCCGGCCCCAATCCAGGCAGCTGACGGGTCTAACGATAATGCCAGGGCCTCAACCTCATCAGCATTTACGTCGTCGGCTAGTAGCAGGAGGTGGTAGTCATCTGCCAGCGCCCTGGGGAAAGTATCCACCGTGGCCAGCTGCTGCGTGGCCAGGGGTAAGGAGACAGAAAGGTCGGCAGCATCGGTCATATTTAAAGTTCCTCTAAGTTATAGTTTCTCGGCCTCTACCTGGGCAGACAAAACCGGATCAGCAGGAATATCGATACAGCTAAAGCCCTGGTAGGAGCGCGACGCCGTGGGGCCACGCTGACCCTGATAGCGCGAACCACTAGCGCCCTGGCCATAAGGTGCACGCGCCGGGGAGGACAGCTGGAAGAAACATAGCTGCCCGATCTTCATCCCCGGATAAAGCAGAATCGGCATAGTGGCGGTGTTAGATAGCTCCAAGGTGACGTGACCACTAAAACCGGGGTCAATAAAGCCAGCCGTGGAGTGGGTCAGCAGTCCCAAACGTCCCAGCGAAGATTTACCCTCCAGGCGCGCGGCTACGTCGTCGGGCAGTGTCACGCGCTCATAGGTGGAGCCCAGTACGAACTCGCCTGGGTGCAGCACGAAAGGCTCATCTGCCGCCACTTCCACCAGTCGCGTCAGATTCTTCTGCTCATGGGCGGGGTCAATGACGGCGTAGCGGTGGTTGTCGAACAGGCGAAACCAACGGTCCAGGCGCACATCAATACTGGCAGGCTGAATGAGCTCCGGCTCGTAGGGCTCAAGAGCTACGCGGCCAGAGTCAATCTGGGAGGCTATGTCGCGATCAGATAACAGCACAGCGCCAGTCTACCCGGTCAGTCAGACGCCCAAAATAGTGAGCATAATTTAACCGTTAGTGGCAGAACTGGCGCCGTGTTAGGGAGGCTGCACCTCTAAGGCAGTACCCCTAAAGAAGCCGCTTTCAGGAAGCTAGCGGAACCCCGTTAGCGTCGTGGCCATACATCTGGTCCGGAGTGGCAATCAGGATCATGATGAAGTCCACGAGAGCCCAAATTCCCGCAGCAATAATCAAGAAAACGCCAATGACAACAATACTGAGCACGATGCCAGCAATGGCCAGGCCCAGCTGGTAGGCGCCACGCTTGGTGTAGCCCAGGTAGAAGTTGTGAACACCAAAGGTGCCAAAGAAGAATGCGAGCGCAGCCGAAACAATCTTGTTCTTGGGTTGGTCGCCGA
>ERZ1674208.262-NODE-263-length-9037-cov-56.281674_pt1 | contig 9037 bp, 6 predicted proteins | sample MGYA00581113_ERZ1674208 | MGnify/ENA primary metagenome ERZ1674208 (study PRJEB41354, sample SAMEA4873350) | human saliva metagenome | biome: human-associated habitat [ENVO:00009003]; feature: mouth environment [ENVO:08000002]; material: saliva material...
CCCAGATGCCTACCCAGATGCGCACAGCGGCCCTGAGAGCGCCTGAGAGCCACCCACCCGGCAGGGGTGCGGGGCCGGGGTGGGGTAGGGTGAGCCAGGCCACCCAAAAAGGTAATTATCTGATATGGTATCCGTGACCTTGAACGTGACTTTGAGCGCTCTACGTCCACTTTTCCGCAGGATTCCAACGTTTCTGGTAGGTACCTATGGCCACAGCCCCCACAGATGAGCAACTCGCGCTTTTTGGGGCCTCATACAAGCCCCGAAAGCCCCTGTGCGGACCCTCAAAAACAGGCCCGTATAGGCGCCGGAAGCGGTCCGCCGCGCTCTCATCAGCGCCCTACATCGAGGTAAATCCTCTGTGTGTCCAGTCGCTGATAGTCACCGATGTTGACGCTGGGGATGTGGAGGGCCTACCGCAGCTAGTGGGCCTCCCGCCGGAGTCTTGGGCTGTACGTACACGAAACGAGATCGGATCAGGGCATATTGGCTACGCCCTGGCTACTCCCGTGGTGCTCACAGATGCGGCTCATAGGCGGCCGATCAACCTGCTAGCGCGAGTGGAGCAGGGCTTGCGGGATGTGTTGGGGGGCGATATGGCCTATGCGGGCAGAATTATGAAAAACCCTATTTCACCTGGGGTTTTTCAAGATACTCTCTGGCCACAGGATGTGATTTTTCCCACATATACGCTACGCGAGTTAGCCAGCTCCCTAGCCGACCTGGGGGCGCTGCCCTCTCCTGGCGACCCACGGCCCCGGCAAAGCGGGGTGGGGCGCAATGTCGATGTTTTCGACCGCACGAGGACGTGGTCTTATCGGGCTATCAAGCGCTACTGGAGCGATGGGGCTGCTACCTGGGGCGAGGTAGTACATGCCAAGGCAACAACCCTGAACTTGGACCTGGAGCGTGAAGGACGCGAGCCCCTGCCAGACCGCGAAATTTTGCATCTATCCCGCTCAATTTCCAAATGGGTGTGGTCTAAATTCACGCCTGCTATTTTTAGCGAGATACAGGCGCAGCGAGTGTCTAAACGCTGGGGTCAAAGTGTGGCAGTAAAGCTAGATCGGCTAACTGACACCATTTCGAGAGCAGAGGAAGGCCGGCTATGAGCGTTCAGATCCCCGAGAAGCTGCCTAGAGGCGGTCTATCTATCCGAGAGCTGGCGGAGCGCGCCCAGGTCTCAGCGTCTTTCGTCATCGAGCACACCTCTGAGCCGCGCGCGGTGTACCTAGCGCGCGTGGAGCAGCGGCGCGCTGAGGCGCTGCGTCTACGTGCGCAGGGCCTGTCTATGCGCCAAATTGCGAAAAAAATCGGCTGCTCTGTCGGTTCGGTGTGCAACTACGTAAACGGGCGCTGATCTTCCAAAATTTACGCACTTTCGCTCGCATCCATGCAGGTCGCGAAGTGTCCCGCCCGCGTGGAACAACTCAAAAATGAAACCTGGTCCCCGGAGATAATTTTTATCGCCGGGGACCACGTGCCTAAACCAGAAAAATCACGCACACAACTAGCCCAGCGCAGCGCCCCGACAGGGATCGGGCACCACTGCCCGCACCAAGCAAAGTTAACGGGCCTCATCAGCGTAAACACGCTTAATGACGTCATTAACTTCCAGCTTGCTACCAAAAAAATAACTAGACCTGATGCGTTACGTGAGCGCCTCAAATGGGTGTGGGTGAAACCCACAAAGAGCAAACGATTTTTTTTATGACAGACTGTCTGAAAATCGTTTGCTATGCTTGCTATCCTCCTCAACAGATCAAAAACACGTGATCTGAGAGCGTCTGAGACAAGACATAGACCCCCAACGCCGTGGGCCGTGACGTAACCCCAGCTGCCTGAGAACAACTGTGGTCAGGTGTGCCTCGGCACAGCTGTCCACAGGCGTTAGAGCGCTCCGTAAACCACCTAAACCGCTGGGACCCACCGGGACTACCACCCCAGCCCTAAAAACCGCATTGAGAGCCTCCTAGAGGCTCTCAATCAGCCTTCTTAGTCTTTAGCCACTTGTTCACCGTGGTCTTAGAGATTCCCAACGCAGCGGCTATCTCCCGCTGAGACGCCCCAGGATGCGCCGCCGCATACTCACACACCAAAGTTCGCTTAGTTCCGCTCCCTGTCGGCCGTCCCTGAAGAGCCTTCCCATGAGCCTCATTCAGGATCGCCAGCCGCCCCCGCATGAGTCGCATATGCAGATCCTGGTTTAGCCCGTTCCGTCTGTTTGGGGGAATCTCAATTCCCGTCAATTTGGCTATGTCATGACGCGGAAACCGGACATAGCGCGAGTCTAGGCATTCCAGAGCTGAAGTTACGTCTGCCTCCGTAAATGGCTGGGCCGGATTAATCGAAGTCATATGCGGAACGAGTCGCATAGCATCTGCTTTAACCCTTTCGCGGTCATATATGCCGCATTTGGCTGCATATATCGCCAGAGCCATCATGCAAAAGTACCTGTGCCCATACGTAACGCCAGGAGCACTGATTTTTTTGAGCCACCATTGGTACAGGGCAGGGTTCGCTATCCACTGGCCTTGCTCGCTCGGCTCTCCCCGCTCAATTACACGCTCGTACCACTGCGGATAGGCCCGTTTAGCCTGCTCTAGGGACATGGATGTTTTAGGCCAAAGCTGTGAGATGTCTATGCGAGATTCATCAGGCACAAAGTCGTTCAAATCAGTGATAGCTAGGGGAGTTTCGCTAAACTTCCACGCCTGCGCTCTAACGCCTTCAATTTTGGTTTTCCCTCCAGGAATCCGAAATCCCTGGTTGATCCCCTGGTACTGCACGTGACGTTCGTTTGATGTATACGGATTCCAAAGAGCACGTGTTAGCGCATACTTCAGTTCCTTCACCTGATGTTTAATTTTTGGGTACAGGTCCAGGGGCTCCTCTAGTACGTAGTACAGGTGCAGACCGTGGCCAGATTCCACCACAAAATTTGGGTATGGGTAGATACCTGCTCTAGCAGCGCTAAAAAAATTAAGCACATTTCGGGGTTCAACAGCGTCTATATCGAAGATCAAGGCATACAGCTTGCTTTGACGCTCCCCAGAATTGACTTTGCCCCAGTAGGTGCAGCCAGAGATATAAGCCCAGTCATAAGCTGAAAACTGCTCCAATGTAGCTTCAAAAGTGTCTTCAAACAGGATGCGGCGCCTCACACGTCCGTCGTCAGCTTTCCCAATAATGATGGGGTTCGCCTTGTGTGTGGTGCGTTGTGTCAAACCCTCAGCTGTTGTCTCTATGACTCCAGTGCCTAAGCGAAAGACAGCTCCATAAAGCTCCATAGGTGAGCAGATAGTGCCACCCTCGTTAGCTAGTGCGGTGGCTAGGTGAGGAGTGACCGAAAAGAGGGCCAACTGGCCCCCCGGGGGTGGGGTGTACATGAGGGTTTTTCTCTCTATAGGGGCGTTATTTTATCAAAAGAATTCTTGGTACAATTTGTGTTAGATTAGTCACACCTGACAAAGTGACTGAGAGTGACCGAAAAGAGGGCCAACTTTCGTACTACACTTATGTAGTACGAAACCCTGAGAGAGACTGCTATGCGTATACGCGTACACCCACGAGTCAGCATGCGGCACCCTGAAATCACCGACTCAGATGCTCTAGAAGCCTTTGAAAACACGCTACGGTCACGTGCTCGCGATACCTACCCCCTCATGTGGGTAGGTATCGGTACTGACAATAAAGGGCGGCTACTGGAATACATTGCTGTTGAAGACGAACCTAACGGCTGGTTGATCTTCCACTGTATGGGTGCAACAAAGAAAACCCTTATTGAGATTGGGCTAAGGAGGTAACCAAATGGCCACTTACAAAAGTACAGACGGCGCCGTTTTCACTGATGACGACCTAGAACGGTGGGCACTCGAAGCAGAATCAGACACGGGCTACACGGGTAAACACCTTGGCCCTTCGATCCCTGGTCGCCCTATTAGCGTGGGAGTACAAGCACGCACGTTCACGCTTCGTCTTGATGCTCCACGTCGGGCAAAACTAAATGAAGCAGCTCATCAGAGGCACATAACTGCTTCGCAACTTGTACGCGAACTAATAGACGCTCTCTAAACTTGAAGTGACCAGGGAACGATAATTTCTATCGTTCCCTGGTCACTTTGCTAACCAGAAAAATCACGCACGTAACTAGCCCAGCGCAGCGCCCCGAAGGGACCGGGCACACACGCCCGCACCAAGCAAAGTTGAACGGGCGTCATCAGCGCATTTGCGCTTAATGACGTCATTAACTTCCAGCTTGCTACACAAAACAGAAACGGGCGCTGATGCGTTACGGAACGGGCTGGAATGGGTGTGGGTTTCACCCACAAAAACGCGTACGATTTTTTTCTGACAACCCGTCTGAAAATCGTACGCTATGCTTGCTATCCACAAAATCGCGGTGACTCTGAACGTTTTGGAAACAAAAAATCTTCTAGCCACCAGATGCGCACAGCGGCCCTGAGAGCGCCTGAGAGCCACCCGCCCCTACCCAGATGCCTACCCAGATGCGCACAGCGGCCCTGAGAGCGCCTGAGAGCCACCCACCCGGCAGGGGTGCGGGGCCGGGGTGGGGTAGGGTGAGCCAGGCCACCCAAAAAGGTAATTATCTGATATGGTATCCGTGACCTTGAACGTGACTTTGAGCGCTCTACGTCCACTTTTCCGCAGGATTCCAACGTTTCTGGTAGGTACCTATGGCCACAGCCCCCACAGATGAGCAACTCGCGCTTTTTGGGGCCTCATACAAGCCCCGAAAGCCCCTGTGCGGACCCTCAAAAACAGGCCCGTATAGGCGCCGGAAGCGGTCCGCCGCGCTCTCATCAGCGCCCTACATCGAGGTAAATCCTCTGTGTGTCCAGTCGCTGATAGTCACCGATGTTGACGCTGGGGATGTGGAGGGCCTACCGCAGCTAGTGGGCCTCCCGCCGGAGTCTTGGGCTGTACGTACACGAAACGAGATCGGATCAGGGCATATTGGCTACGCCCTGGCTACTCCCGTGGTGCTCACAGATGCGGCTCATAGGCGGCCGATCAACCTGCTAGCGCGAGTGGAGCAGGGCTTGCGGGATGTGTTGGGGGGCGATATGGCCTATGCGGGCAGAATTATGAAAAACCCTATTTCACCTGGGGTTTTTCAAGATACTCTCTGGCCACAGGATGTGATTTTTCCCACATATACGCTACGCGAGTTAGCCAGCTCCCTAGCCGACCTGGGGGCGCTGCCCTCTCCTGGCGACCCACGGCCCCGGCAAAGCGGGGTGGGGCGCAATGTCGATGTTTTCGACCGCACGAGGACGTGGTCTTATCGGGCTATCAAGCGCTACTGGAGCGATGGGGCTGCTACCTGGGGCGAGGTAGTACATGCCAAGGCAACAACCCTGAACTTGGACCTGGAGCGTGAAGGACGCGAGCCCCTGCCAGACCGCGAAATTTTGCATCTATCCCGCTCAATTTCCAAATGGGTGTGGTCTAAATTCACGCCTGCTATTTTTAGCGAGATACAGGCGCAGCGAGTGTCTAAACGCTGGGGTCAAAGTGTGGCAGTAAAGCTAGATCGGCTAACTGACACCATTTCGAGAGCAGAGGAAGGCCGGCTATGAGCGTTCAGATCCCCGAGAAGCTGCCTAGAGGCGGTCTATCTATCCGAGAGCTGGCGGAGCGCGCCCAGGTCTCAGCGTCTTTCGTCATCGAGCACACCTCTGAGCCGCGCGCGGTGTACCTAGCGCGCGTGGAGCAGCGGCGCGCTGAGGCGCTGCGTCTACGTGCGCAGGGCCTGTCTATGCGCCAAATTGCGAAAAAAATCGGCTGCTCTGTCGGTTCGGTGTGCAACTACGTAAACGGGCGCTGATCTTCCAAAATTTACGCACTTTCGCTCGCATCCATGCAGGTCGCGAAGTGTCCCGCCCGCGTGGAACAACTCAAAAATGAAACCTGGTCCCCGGAGATAATTTTTATCGCCGGGGACCACGTGCCTAAACCAGAAAAATCACGCACACAACTAGCCCAGCGCAGCGCCCCGACAGGGATCGGGCACCACTGCCCGCACCAAGCAAAGTTAACGGGCCTCATCAGCGTAAACACGCTTAATGACGTCATTAACTTCCAGCTTGCTACCAAAAAAATAACTAGACCTGATGCGTTACGTGAGCGCCTCAAATGGGTGTGGGTGAAACCCACAAAGAGCAAACGATTTTTTTTATGACAGACTGTCTGAAAATCGTTTGCTATGCTTGCTATCCTCCTCAACAGATCAAAAACACGTGATCTGAGAGCGTCTGAGACAAGACATAGACCCCCAACGCCGTGGGCCGTGACGTAACCCCAGCTGCCTGAGAACAACTGTGGTCAGGTGTGCCTCGGCACAGCTGTCCACAGGCGTTAGAGCGCTCCGTAAACCACCTAAACCGCTGGGACCCACCGGGACTACCACCCCAGCCCTAAAAACCGCATTGAGAGCCTCCTAGAGGCTCTCAATCAGCCTTCTTAGTCTTTAGCCACTTGTTCACCGTGGTCTTAGAGATTCCCAACGCAGCGGCTATCTCCCGCTGAGACGCCCCAGGATGCGCCGCCGCATACTCACACACCAAAGTTCGCTTAGTTCCGCTCCCTGTCGGCCGTCCCTGAAGAGCCTTCCCATGAGCCTCATTCAGGATCGCCAGCCGCCCCCGCATGAGTCGCATATGCAGATCCTGGTTTAGCCCGTTCCGTCTGTTTGGGGGAATCTCAATTCCCGTCAATTTGGCTATGTCATGACGCGGAAACCGGACATAGCGCGAGTCTAGGCATTCCAGAGCTGAAGTTACGTCTGCCTCCGTAAATGGCTGGGCCGGATTAATCGAAGTCATATGCGGAACGAGTCGCATAGCATCTGCTTTAACCCTTTCGCGGTCATATATGCCGCATTTGGCTGCATATATCGCCAGAGCCATCATGCAAAAGTACCTGTGCCCATACGTAACGCCAGGAGCACTGATTTTTTTGAGCCACCATTGGTACAGGGCAGGGTTCGCTATCCACTGGCCTTGCTCGCTCGGCTCTCCCCGCTCAATTACACGCTCGTACCACTGCGGATAGGCCCGTTTAGCCTGCTCTAGGGACATGGATGTTTTAGGCCAAAGCTGTGAGATGTCTATGCGAGATTCATCAGGCACAAAGTCGTTCAAATCAGTGATAGCTAGGGGAGTTTCGCTAAACTTCCACGCCTGCGCTCTAACGCCTTCAATTTTGGTTTTCCCTCCAGGAATCCGAAATCCCTGGTTGATCCCCTGGTACTGCACGTGACGTTCGTTTGATGTATACGGATTCCAAAGAGCACGTGTTAGCGCATACTTCAGTTCCTTCACCTGATGTTTAATTTTTGGGTACAGGTCCAGGGGCTCCTCTAGTACGTAGTACAGGTGCAGACCGTGGCCAGATTCCACCACAAAATTTGGGTATGGGTAGATACCTGCTCTAGCAGCGCTAAAAAAATTAAGCACATTTCGGGGTTCAACAGCGTCTATATCGAAGATCAAGGCATACAGCTTGCTTTGACGCTCCCCAGAATTGACTTTGCCCCAGTAGGTGCAGCCAGAGATATAAGCCCAGTCATAAGCTGAAAACTGCTCCAATGTAGCTTCAAAAGTGTCTTCAAACAGGATGCGGCGCCTCACACGTCCGTCGTCAGCTTTCCCAATAATGATGGGGTTCGCCTTGTGTGTGGTGCGTTGTGTCAAACCCTCAGCTGTTGTCTCTATGACTCCAGTGCCTAAGCGAAAGACAGCTCCATAAAGCTCCATAGGTGAGCAGATAGTGCCACCCTCGTTAGCTAGTGCGGTGGCTAGGTGAGGAGTGACCGAAAAGAGGGCCAACTGGCCCCCCGGGGGTGGGGTGTACATGAGGGTTTTTCTCTCTATAGGGGCGTTATTTTATCAAAAGAATTCTTGGTACAATTTGTGTTAGATTAGTCACACCTGACAAAGTGACTGAGAGTGACCGAAAAGAGGGCCAACTTTCGTACTACACTTATGTAGTACGAAACCCTGAGAGAGACTGCTATGCGTATACGCGTACACCCACGAGTCAGCATGCGGCACCCTGAAATCACCGACTCAGATGCTCTAGAAGCCTTTGAAAACACGCTACGGTCACGTGCTCGCGATACCTACCCCCTCATGTGGGTAGGTATCGGTACTGACAATAAAGGGCGGCTACTGGAATACATTGCTGTTGAAGACGAACCTAACGGCTGGTTGATCTTCCACTGTATGGGTGCAACAAAGAAAACCCTTATTGAGATTGGGCTAAGGAGGTAACCAAATGGCCACTTACAAAAGTACAGACGGCGCCGTTTTCACTGATGACGACCTAGAACGGTGGGCACTCGAAGCAGAATCAGACACGGGCTACACGGGTAAACACCTTGGCCCTTCGATCCCTGGTCGCCCTATTAGCGTGGGAGTACAAGCACGCACGTTCACGCTTCGTCTTGATGCTCCACGTCGGGCAAAACTAAATGAAGCAGCTCATCAGAGGCACATAACTGCTTCGCAACTTGTACGCGAACTAATAGACGCTCTCTAAACTTGAAGTGACCAGGGAACGATAATTTCTATCGTTCCCTGGTCACTTTGCTAACCAGAAAAATCACGCACGTAACTAGCCCAGCGCAGCGCCCCGAAGGGACCGGGCACACACGCCCGCACCAAGCAAAGTTGAACGGGCGTCATCAGCGCATTTGCGCTTAATGACGTCATTAACTTCCAGCTTGCTACACAAAACAGAAACGGGCGCTGATGCGTTACGGAACGGGCTGGAATGGGTGTGGGTTTCACCCACAAAAACGCGTACGATTTTTTTCTGACAACCCGTCTGAAAATCGTACGCTATGCTTGCTATCCACAAAATCGCGGTGACTCTGAACGTTTTGGAAACAAAAAATCTTCTAGCCACCAGATGCGCACAGCGGCCCTGAGAGCGCCTGAGAGCCACCCGCCCCTACCCAGATGCCTACCCAGATGCGCACAGCGGCCCTGAGAGCGCCTGAGAGCCACCC
>ERZ1674208.264-NODE-265-length-9016-cov-3.644794_pt1 | contig 9016 bp, 6 predicted proteins | sample MGYA00581113_ERZ1674208 | MGnify/ENA primary metagenome ERZ1674208 (study PRJEB41354, sample SAMEA4873350) | human saliva metagenome | biome: human-associated habitat [ENVO:00009003]; feature: mouth environment [ENVO:08000002]; material: saliva material...
CTCTTACGGTCTGCGCAATGTGAACGACACTTTGGCGGCTTTACGCCAAATGTATAGGGTTACTAAGCCCGGGGGGCGGATTGTGATTGCGGAGTTTTCCACTCCCACTACCCCGGTGGTGCGTGAGAGCTACAAGTGGTTTTTAGGTCACATAATGCCCCCAGCGGCCCGGGTGTTTTCTTCTAACGTTGAGTCTTACGACTATTTGGCTGAGTCGATTTTGTCTTGGCCTAACCAGGAGGAGTTGGCGCAGCTGCTGCTTGAGGCTGGTTGGCGTCAGGTGGCTTATAAGAACCTCTCTGGCGGCATTGTGGCGCTGCATCAGGCGGTTAAGCCCAGCGCATGAGCGGTCAGCTGTTTTGCACCTCTACCCCGCTGTCGGTTAGCCCCTGCGTTAGCCTGACTGATTTTTTGTATGCGCCGACGTCGGTCAGCTGCTGGCTGCATGAGGGTTACGGCTTGGTGGGTTTGGGGCGCCTGCTCACTTTAAGCGCCCCGCCTGCCAAGCCAGTCTCGACGACGCCTGTAGAGCCAGCCATCTCTACCCACTTTGCCCAGACAGGCCCCTCCCCCAGCGCAGATACCCCCAGCCACAACCCGCGCATTGAGCAGTTGCGGCAGGCTTGGCGCCACGAGGTGGGTCAGGCCAGTTGGGTTGACCAGGTGCGTCGCCCTGGCAGTGGGCCGCTAGCGCTGGGAGCTATCACTTTTAGCGCCACTTCCCAGGCTAGTTCGGTGCTGGTAGTGCCCCAGGTTTTGGTGGGGCGCGACCGTCAGGGTTGGTGGCTGACTCGCTTTGAGCTCTCCCCCGCCACGACGGCGCCGCGCGGCGAGGTTTTTAATGGCCAGCCCTATACCCCTCAGCTGAGTTTTGTGCGCGCCGTGGCTGAAAACGCAGCTGAAAACGCTGGTTTGGCAGATATTTTGGATTTCGTCTGCGCCTGTGCGCAGGGCCAGGCTGCTTCGGGCACCAAAACCAGCCCTGCAGGTGCGAAGAGCCATACAAGCGCCGCCACTAGCGCGAGCAGCCCGGCCGTCGTCGGACAAACAAACGCGCTCGCCGTCGGACAAGCGAGCGAACCCACCAAAACCAGCCAAAGCAGCACACTTAGCGACTCTCAGTGGACCGGGGCAGTTGAGCTCGCCACGCAGGCGCTGAAGCAAAATCGGGCCATCAAAGTGGTGCTGGCGCGCGACAGCTACCTGAGCAGCTCGCTCACGCTAGGCGCCGCACTAGAGCATCTGGCCACGCGCTTTGCCACCACCTGGACTTTTAGCGTAGACGGGATGATTGGGGCCAGCCCCGAGATGCTGTTGCAGCTGCGTGAACGGGAAGTGTTTTCGCGCGTCCTGGCGGGAACAGCCCGGCGCCGAGCCAATATGGACCAAAGCGAACTAGAGCAGCTAGCTGATTGGCTGCGCGGCTCACCTAAAAACTCTCGCGAACACCAGTTGGCGGCGGCCTCAGCGGTTAAGGCGCTTACCCCCATCACTGAGCAGTTGCGCGTCAGTGAGCCTTTTGCGCTGACCCTGCCTAACGTGATTCACCTGGCCACCGATATTTACGGCCAGGTAGCTGGTGACACGGGAGCGTTAGCGCTGGTAGAAGCACTACATCCGACGGCGGCAGTATGCGGCACCCCCACAGCGGCGGCCGCGCAGCTGATCGGCGAGCTTGAAGGCATGGACCGCGAGCGCTATGCCGGGCCGGTGGGCTGGGTGGATTGGCGCGGTGAGGGCCAGTGGTGTATTGCGTTGCGTAGTGGGCAGGTTCTGGCTTCGACGCCGCAGCCAGCTGACATGCAGAGCGGCCCGGCTGGCTACCCGATGGGTAACCAGCCGGTGGGTTCGGTGCGAATTTTTGCGGGCGCAGGCATTATGCCGGACTCGGTTGCCGCCGATGAGCTGGCGGAAACTAACGCCAAAATGGCACCTATGCGCGCCGCTTTGGGCTTGTAGCCCGAGGCTGGGCGCGCGGCCCGAGGCTGGACGTGCGGCCCTTACTTGTCGTCGGGGCGCTCAACCAGTTTGACGGTAACTTCCATCTTGTTTGAGCCGCGCGCAACGGTGAACTTGACCTGGTCGCCGGCGCTGAACTGGCGCACGTAACCCATCAGGGCCGCCGATTCGCCTACTGCGTGACCGTCAACAGCCAAGATCACGTCGCCTTCACGCAGGCCCGCGTTGGCGGCCGGGGTGCCCGAGCCAACCTTGGTGATCTTAGCTCCGGCGCGGGTTTCGCCATTAACTGTGGCGCCGCCGTCTTCAAGCGAAACACCCAGGTAGGCGTGGGTGACTTTACGATCCTTGATCAGCTGCTGGGCCACCTTATTGGCCAGGTCAATGGGGATAGCAAAGCCGATACCGATGTTTCCGCTACGTGCGCCGCCCGAAGAGGAGGAAGAGCCCAGGGTGGCAATGGAGGAGTTAATGCCGATAACTCGTCCCTGTGAGTCGAATAGCGGGCCACCGGAGTTACCGGGGTTAATGGCGGCGTCAACCTGGATGGCGTTGGTGTAAACGCGTTGGTTGGCTGAGGAGCCGGAGGAGTCATCGCTGGACTCGCCCTTAGTGACTACCGGGCGGTCTAGGGCTGAGATGATACCGGTGGTGGCGGTGGAGGAAAGTCCCAGCGGGGCGCCGATAGCCATTACGCCCTGGCCTACCTTTAGATCCTTGGAGGAGCCGATTTGGGCTACGGTCAGGTCTGAGGGGGCGTTCTTGATTTTGACTACCGCCAGGTCATTGGCGGGATCAGTGCCGGTTAGTTCCAGCTCGTAGATACGCCCGTCTTTAAGCTGGGCGTATAGCGCGCTAGCCCCGGCTACCACGTGGTTGTTGGTGATGATGTGGCCTTGCTTGTCAATCACCACACCCGATCCACTGGCGCCGCCGTCAGAGAGCTTGGCCCGGATGTAAACCACGGAGCTGGAGACGTTTTCGGCTACTTTTTGCCAGTCAGGGGTTTGACCCTGGGTGGTTACCAGTTTTGTGTTGCCCTGGTTGTTGGCTGAAACGGTGGAGGTGGAGGTGACGGAAGGCTGAGCTTCATCTGTGGCGCCGGCATAGTACATGCCGCCGGCGGTGATACCTGAGGCCACCAGGGCGGTGGTCAGCGATAGGGCCATCACCCCGCCCCAACCCGGGGAGCTCTTCTTGTTGTCGCTGTTAGAGGTGTAGTTGGCACCATTGTTGTAGCCGCCGGGGTAGCTGCTAGCAGGAGCGGAGGGAGCTGCGGGGGCGCTAGAGGGAGCATAGGGGGCCTGGCCATAGGGGGCGGCGCCATAGTTTCCGGCCGGCCTAGCACCATAGTTGGGGGCGTAGGGGTTACGGGGCTGGTAGTTATCGCTCATCAATAGTTCCTAATTGCTTAGCGGTAGCTAACAATGGCTACCTTATGGACGCTAATCATAGTGACGTGGTCATTTGGTGGAGTTAGCAGCAACCCTTAAACAAGTTTGACATGCACCAGGCTACGGCCCTCAATTGTCTCAGACAATAGGGATTGCAGCCCATCGACGTCGTCAATTACGCTCACATGGGCGCCAAATGCGGCTGCTGCCTGTGCGAAATCAACTTGCTGTGCGGTAGTGAAAAAGCGTAGGAAATAATTACTTAACTCGCTGGCGCCATATTCAAGGCCGCTAAATATTTTGCCGCCATGATCGTCTAACACGATTACTTGCAGGTCTACCTCGGTTTCTGTAACTGCCTTAACCAGGCCGGTTAAGTCGTGTGCTGCCGCTAAATCCCCAATAATTACCCGCACTGGTTGACCACTGGCCCAGGCTAGGCCCACGGCAGTGGAGATAGTCCCGTCAATACCGGCTAATCCACGATTAGCCACTACTGGGCCGGGCATCTTTTTCAGTTGCTTACCCGCAGGTAATCGAGCATCTAGATAGCGGATGGTCATCGAAGAAGCTGCCATTAAAGTAACGCTGCTTTCTAGGCCGTCGCTGTGAATTGCTGTTGATTGGCTATGAGATTCGTATTGTGAGGTGGCCTGCCAGGTAGTTAAAGCCATTTGTGCGGCTTTAGTTACGCTGGTGGCGTTTAGTTGCTGTTGGCCGGCTTGTAGCCAGCGTTGTAGCCACAGCGTTGGCGCCGCGTTTTTGCCGACGCCGGCGCCCGCTCCCGCACCGGCGCTGACGTCCGGGATATTTAGGCTGCTTAGAGCCTGTTCTAGGGTGGTTACGTAGGCGGCTTGCCCGCTCACGTCACTCCAGCGCGCCCGGTTGGTGAGCACCACCTGGTAAATATCTGCCCGCGCCAGTAGCGCGCCGATGGGGCGGGTGAGGGTGGGGTGCCCGACTACCAGCAACTGCTCGATCTCTTGAGAAAGCTGAGCGCCGTCGCCGCTAGCTGAGCCGTCGCCACCAGCTAAAAGCGCACTGTAGGCAGCCACTGCGTTGGCGTTGGTGCGCACTAGCGAGGTGGGTTCAGCCAGTAGCGGCCACCCCCAAGCGTGGGCCAGGGCGGCGGCATAGTGGGCTAGCTGGGCGTCGTCGTTGTCCCCCACCACAATCACCCCACGCCGGGCGGGGTCTAAACCTAAGCGGCACCCTACCTGGCTGACTGTAACCCCATTTAGCTGCGCTGCTAGGGGCTTGCGCGCACGCAGCCAGTGGGTTTTGGGCTCCAAATGCGGCACTTGCCAGGGGGTGGCGGGGGCCAGCGGCGGGGCTAGGCGCACGTTTAGATGCACCGGGCCGGGGTCTAGGCTTAGGCGCCCTGAAGCTGCAGCTACCGCTCGGCGTACTTGATTGGCGACGGCGCCGCTTGCGTTAGTGTCGCCCAGGTCCGCCTGGTAGCGGGTAGCCGCACCAAAAATCCCGGTTTGCACCGTGGTTTGGCTGGCGCCAGTGTTGACCAGGGCATGGGGGCGGTCGGCACTCAAAATTATTAGTGGCACCCCGGCGGCGTCGGCCTCCACCACGGCCGGGTGCGCGTTAGCTACCGCGCTACCGGAGGTCATAACCGCCACGGCGGGGCGAGCTAGGCCTTCATGCAGCCAGTCGGAGCGGGAGGCACCTAAAGCCACAAAGGCGGCGCTGCGCTCGTCAACCACCACGCGCAGCTGCAGGTAGCCGGCCTGCGCGGCGTCGGCCAGGGCGTAGGTCAACGGGGCGTTACGCGAGCCGGGGCTGATCACTACTCGTTTAACCCCGGCTTCAACTAGGGATGCCACCACGGCGCGGGCAAGTAAGGTGGCAGGGTTTTCTAAGGCGGGGCCGCTGGGAGCGGATGCTTCTTGGGGGGTCACAACTGGCCTAACTAGTTGGGTCTCTAGCGCGCCAAGGCGCCAGATGTGGTTTTAAGTTTAGCTAGCTAGCAGAGTGCTCAGGCGCACTAGGCGCTGGCACCAGCGCTCACGTAGAGGCTCGCTAGCGGGCGGGATACGCTCAACGGACACCGGCTGGCTCAGGGTTAAATGGCCATTTACCGGCCTAAACGGTGACTCAATCACGTCTTCTTGCAGCAGCGAGCCGGTGGCCAGGCCGCAAGCATAGGGCAGCTCATCTAGAGTTCCAGCTAGGCGCAGGCCGGCGTAAATTCCCACCGAAGTGTCTAGGGCTGAAGAAACCACCGCCGGCATTTCTAACCGCTTATAGATTTCATAAGCAGCGCTTATACCACCTAGTGGGGCCATTTTTAATACGGCCACATCCGCCGCCTCTAACTGCCGTACTGCCATAGGGTTGGCATCTAGACGCAAGGATTCATCGGCGGCAATTGGCACCTGGAGTTTGCGGCGTAAAACCGCCAGATCAGCGGTGGAGCGGCAAGGCTGCTCAGCGTATTCGAGCCCGCCGGCGGCGCGGTCATACAGGGGTAGTAGCTTTAGGGCCTGATCCAAATCCCAGGCGGCATTTACATCAATGCGCAAAGCCGCCCCTGGCCCCATGGCGCCGCGCACCGCCTCTAGGCGCTGTAGATCCTCGCTTAAACAATCGGGCTTGTCGGCCACTTTCACCTTGGCGGTGTGTATGCCTGCGACCACTGCTGCGAGCGCGCGCGCCTCAGCTTCCTCAGGCCCCAGGGCGGCGATAGTGGTGTTAACCGGAATTTGGTGGCGTTTAGGCTCGGGGACGCCTTGGTCAGCTAGCGGTTTCGTGGCTTGGCTCAGGGCGCTGGCCAGCCATTTAGCGCTGTGGCTATCAGGGTGGTTCCAAAATGGGGCGCACTCCCCCCAGCCTGCGGGGCCATGCACTAGGACGCCGTCGCGCACGGTGATACCGCGAAAGCGCACCCGCATGGCGATTGAGAAAACCTCTACCCGGTCAATGCTTTCCCACAGCGCAGCGGCTGGCGGGGGGCATTGCTTACGGATTGTTTCAAGCATGGCCCTCATTATTCCTTAGCGACGACGCCGCCCTGCCAGCCCCGTACGTCACCGCCTCCCCGCGCACCGATCCACACCAGTAGACCAAAGGCAGCGCCCTGCCACAGCTTGATCTTGGGGAAGTACTCGGCGGCAATGCAGTACAGCAGCGCAAACGCAATGGCGAAGCTGATCAGCTAAAAGCACCGAAACGTACGCATAGATAAGTTTAAACTGACACCAGGTTAGGCTGCCATGACCTTAGGTACAGGCGGTTAACAAAGGCCTGTTCAGAGCCGGTTTTAGAAATAGTACGGGAAGGAAGACCAGTCCGCTGGGCGTTTGTTGACGAAAGAGTCGCGCCCTTCCACAGCCTCATCGGTCATGTAGGCCAGGCGCGTAGCTTCACCAGCAAAGACCTGCTGACCGGCCAAACCGTCGTCGGCCAGGTTGAAAGCAAACTTAAGCATACGGATGGCCTGGGGAGATTTGGTGGCCACAATCTCGCCGTATTCAATGGCTTTATTTTCCAGCTCGGCATGGTCTACCACCTCGTTGACCACCCCCCAACGCTCAGCGGTTTCCGCGTCATAGGTGCGCGCCAGGAAGAAAATTTCGCGGGCACGTTTATCGCCCACCTGGCGTGCCAGTAGGGCCGAGCCGTAGCCGGCGTCGAAAGAACCCACATTGGCGTCGGTTTGCTTAAAAAGCGCGTGCTGACGTGAAGCAATCGACAGGTCACACACCACGTTTAGGCTGTGACCACCGCCTGCCGCCCACCCGGGCACGGTCGCAATAACCACTTTAGGCATGGTGCGAATTAGGCGCTGAACTTCCAAAATATGCAGCCTACCGGCGCGGGCGGCGTCGATACGTTCACGCCTGGTGGTAGTGGAGGCCAGCTGCCCGCTGGGGTCTGGCGCTGCTATAGGTTCTGGTGCTCCCTGCGGCCCACTTTCTGCGGTTTTTTCTGCCGACGACGCCGGCTCTGGGGCCTGGGTGGGCTCAACTTCGTAGCGGTATCCGTCGCGACCACGGATACGCTGATCGCCGCCGGAACAAAAAGCCCAGCCGCCGTCGCGCGCCGAGGGACCATTACCGGTGAGAATAACCGTGCCCACATCCCCACTCATGCGGGCATGGTCAAGGGTGCGGTAAAGCTCATCCACGGTGTGAGGACGAAAAGCATTACGCAGCTCAGGGCGGTTAATGGCCACGCGCACAATCGGCCTATCAGTGCAGTTACCGCTTTCGTCGCGGCTAACTGCCCGGTGATAGGTGACGTCAGTTAGATCCTCAAAACCAGCGATGTCACGCCACTTAGTGGGATCAAAAATTTCAGAAACCTGCTTGGGAAGCGGGTAGTGCGCGCTCATGGACACAGTTTAACTGTGCCCTAGACCGCCAGTAGGGCTAGGCCCAGGCTCAGTCCATAAACCAGCTCATAAATACCAGCCATTTTCAGGGCGCCAATTAGTTCACGGCCCTTAGCTTTAGCCGCTACCGGGCGCCAAGCCAACAGGGCCAGCTGCCCCCACAGCATAATCGCCACCACAGATACGGCAGCCAACACACCCAGGGAGCCACCCGGCTCTGCCCCACCCCACAAAGTAGCTAAACCCAAAACCAGGGGCGCCAACAGCATCACCTGGTAGAGGCGACTAGCGCGCTCATAACCCAAACGCACCGCCAAAGTGCGTTTGCCGTGGGCCGGGTCGGTTTCAATATCGCGCAGGTTGTTAACCATCAGCAGCGAGCAGGCAATCAAACCCACCCCCACAGCGGTCAGCCAACCCCACCAGGGCACCGCATGAGCCTGCGTGTAGGTAGTGCCGGCAGTAGCCACCAGCCCAAAGAACACGAACACAAACACTTCACCCAAACCCAAGTAGCCATAGGGTTTAGCGCCACCCGTGTAAAACCAAGCTGCCGCCACAGCCGCCACGCCCACCGCAATCAGCCACCAGGTGCCGCTTAAAGCCACCAAAATCAGGCCAAACAGTGCCCCGGCGCCAAAGCAACCAAAGGCTGCGTGCTTAACCTTAACCGGCTCCACCAGCCCAGAAGCGGTCAGGCGGGCCGGGCCAGTGCGCTCGTCGTCGGTGCCACGAATCCCATCAGAGTAGTCATTAGCCAGGTTGCAGCCAATCTGCAAAGCCAACGCCACCAGGGCCGCCAGCAAGGCAGCCACGGCGTCGAACCTACCCAAAGCACCAGCCACCCCCGAACCTGCCAGCACCGGTGCCAAAGCAGCCGGCAACGTACGCAGACGCACCACCTCAGCCCACTTAGCGGCCTCAAGGCGACTAGCGGCAGACTTAGCTTCAGGCTCCAAGCTAGGCTCTGGCTCAGCCACCACCTTGGTTAAATCTTCAGGCACAGGCTGAGCCACAGAGCGGCGCATAGCCAAAGGACGACGCGGACGACGCGGGGCTACTTCACTCACAAGCCAAGCCTATCTCGCCTAGGGCTAGCGGCACTGGCGCCCCGCTCAGGCGCCCAGGTCACAGGTGACAGAGAAACCAGTAGAAAGATCCTTAATAGTCACCTGCACCGTAGAAGCAGAAGAAACTACGTAACGCTCCTCAATCAGCGGACCGTTATCAATACGCTCCACCGCAACCTCAGCCAGGTCAACCCCCCGGTCCTCCTGCAGCTGACGAGTGAAGGGGAACAGCACCGTACCCGCCG